>Ga0082335_1000390_pt1 | contig 113865 bp, 94 predicted proteins | sample Subgrocontami58m_FD_72375 | JGI IMG/M metagenome (GOLD analysis project Ga0082335, IMG submission 72375) | Subsurface groundwater microbial communities from S. Glens Falls, New York, USA - GMW37 contaminated, 5.8 m (SPADES assembly) (version 2) ... | reverse complement strand
CTATGGAAACTGGCGGATCGTCCTGTCACTAAAGACAAAGAGATGAGAACGACCATTTCGGTAACAGGTAATTATGAGTCAATGAGTACCGTTCGGTAACAGTTTTATTTGACGCAACACGAGGCAGACCACAACCCCTGATGTTTTGCTGCATTCTGCTTCGTCCACAGGCAGACGCCCGTGCTACACGCCCAGGTAATTCTTGACGGCGAAAGCCACCCCACCCTCTTCCTGGCTCAAAGTAACAGCCTTGGCCGCCTTTTTCACCTTATCCGAGGCGGTTCCCATCGCTATGCCAAGGCCGGCAGTAGTCAGAAGCGGAATGTCATTCTCCCCGTCTCCGATGGCCGCCACTTCCTCCGGACTGATGCCCAGATGAAGCGCAAGCGCCTGGAGCGCTTTTCCCTTGGAAACAGTGGCATGGACCATGTTCACGAAATCCACGTCCGGGAAATCCGGCGCTGAAGCCCAGGTAAGGCGCAGTCTCCCCTCGAAATACCGTTCAAGTTCCACCAGACCTTTCTTCTCTTCCGCGGACAGGGCCACAGAGCCTGCTTTGATTATCTTCTCGGGCTCTTTGAGAATATGTAAGAGGTCTTCGATACCGGGCTCTATTCCCAGCAGACCGGTATGAATCCGCGTGGCGTCGGTCTTCCTTTCGGCAAAATACCCTTTGGAAGTGTACAGCTCCAGGTAAGTTCCCCGGCTCCTGGACTGAAGGACTATCTCGCGGACAAGTCCCTTCGCCAGCCCGCGGCTCAGGATGTACCCGTTATCCGGGTATTTGGCCACCAGCGCGCCGTCGTAGAATATGTGCAGACCATTCAGGGGAAGCCTGGAAAAGATGTTGCGGCAAGCCTGGGGCATTCTGCCCGTGCACACGACCACTATTATTCCGGCCTCGCGTGCCCGTACCAAGGCCTGGATATCGTCCTCTCGTACTGCTCCCGCCTTGCCTATCAGCGTGCCATCCAGGTCTACGACGAGCAGTCTGTAAGCCATCTAAACACGAAGCAGCTGGAGAGCCTATTGAGTGGCGGCGGTTTCTTTGATTTCTATGCTTTTTACTACGATGTCTTCCTTCGGACTAGCGTTCTCCCCCATGGAATTCCGGCTTACCGGAGAGTTGGCAATTGCATCCACGACATCAGTCCCCTGGGTAGTTTTGCCAAAAATGGTATAGTTCTTGGGCAAATTCAGGCTTTTGTGCATGATGAAAAACTGGCTTCCGTTGGTATTGGGACCCGCGTTTGCCATAGCTATGATGCCGGACAGGTAATCCTTTGTCACCGGTTCATCGGCAAACCTGTAGCCAGGCCCGCCGCTGCCGGTGCCCAGAGGGTCTCCGCCCTGAATCATGAAATCCTTGATGACCCGGTGGAACTTTGTCCCGTCATAAAAGCCTTCACGGGCGAGGAAAACGAAGTTGTTGACCGTTTTGGGAGCGTCCTTGACGAATAGCTCAAGGACGATGTCCCCTTTGGAAGTGTGCATAGTGGCCGTGTATGTCTTCGCGGCATCTATGGTCATGGGAGGCGGGGTGGAATACTGTTTCATCTTTTTAACTTCTCCTGTCGAATTCTTCAGATGCTTCTCCAAGAAGGAAAGCGTGAGCGGCCAGGCATCGGCAGCGGCATCAGGATTGTAGTTTGCTCCGGTATCGTTAAAGAAAGCGTGGCGCGCACCGGGATAGATTTTGTATTCAAAGGACTTATTATGCTTTTTCATAGCTTCTTCTAGCTTAGGCACATTTACAGTTATCCTGGGGTCTTCCTGGCCAAAAAGTCCCAGCATAGGAGCTGTGACATTCGCTACGTCATCAAGATTGGCCGGATTGGGACCGTAATAAACCACGGCCGCCGCCAGTTCAGGGTTACGGGTGGAAAACAGCAGAGAGTTTCCACCTCCCCAGCAATAGCCCAGAACACCAATCTTGTCTTTCTTTACATAAGAAAGCCCCTGAAGGTATTTAAGAGCGGAATTCAGGTCCTGCATTACTCCGTCCTGTGAAAGCTTCCCTAGGGCCGCAACGGCTTCCTCGGTAGTGGCAAACTGGGCCGTACCGCCCGAGCGGGAAAGAAGGTCAGGAGCCAGAGCCACGTATCCCTGGTTAGCGAAACGTCTGGTCACATCTTTAGTGTGTTCCTGAAGCCCGCGGTTCTCATGGATGATTATGATAGCAGGGAAAGGCCCTGCGCCTTTGGGTTTGGACAAATAGCCTCTAATACTGAAAGTATCGCTGGGGAAATTCGCTTCGGAGCTGTCCACGGCCTCGGGCGCCACATACCCGGGAGGCCTCCCTGTTTCAGGTGCAGGAGTCGCGGGGACCGGCGAGGGGGTGGCTGGAGGCGGGGTCGTTGCTACCGGCGTCTCAAGGAGTAGCGGCAAAGGCGCCGGCGTAGCCGCCTGAGGCGTTGGAGGAGCCTTGGGCGCGCAGGAAAGCAGAAACACCGCTGCGAGCAACGGAACGGCAATCACAAACAGCAAGCATAACTTTCTGGTCTCTTGTCCAAAGCGGCTCTTTCTCATCTTCTCTCCCCACAATTTAGAATATAAGGTCACTTCCTCGTTTCTCCTCAGATATAGTCATTGTAATTGAAATAACGTATTTATTCAATGAGTTGATACGTTCGCATTAGCCCCTCGACAGACTGAAATTCGCTGTTGTCGTAGCTCCAGCCGTTACGGTCACGGTGCGCCTCACTCTCCTGTACCCCGATGCTGAAGCCTGGACCTGGTAGCTGCCCGGCGACAGGTTAGAGATAGTGTAGTTCCCGCCGCCATCGGTGAAGACAGTGCGGTTCCCCGCGCTTACTCTCGCTCCGGCGATAGGCAGGCCCGTATTGGCTGCCGTCACTTTACCAGCGATGTTCCCGGTAGTGGCGGCAGCCGTGAGCGCGAAGCTGGCGCTGGCGGTTGCCCCGGCAGTGACCGTGATGATCTTCGACGCGGCGGCGTATCCGGTCCTGGAGGCAGTTACCGTGTAGGTGCCTGCCGGGACATTGGCAAGAGTATAAGCGCCATTGATATCTGTGACAGCCGAGCGGGTTCCATCCGTCACCGTCGCTCCTGAAAGTGGGGCTCCGGTGGAAGCATTAGTCACCGTACCCGAAATAGCTCCGGGCGTCGCCGTGGTCGGGAAGGTCAGCACCGCCGAGGCAGCCGGGTTGCCCGATGCATCTTTTGACCTGACCTGGTAGAAGTAGGTTGTGGCTGCTGTCAGCCCGGTAAGGTTCATGCTGTGACCGGTAACCAGCGAGGCATTGGACGCCGTCTGACCCAGAGCTGACGTTGCGCCGTATTCCACCGTCGAGTCGGAAGGTTCGTCGGTGGTCCAGGAGACGATTGCGCTGGTGCTGGAAGGCACGGCCAGCACGTTAGATATGGCAGGGGCTTTGTTATCGACGGGCGTACCGCTGGACTCGGTCGACCTGGCCGATTCATTGCCGGACGTATCAACGGCAGTCACAACGTAGAAGTAAGTCAGGCCATTGGTGAGGCCGGAGTCGCCGTATGAAGCGGCGGTAACGGGTGAACCGTTGGCCTTCGCGTAAGGGCCTCCCGTAATCGTACCGCGGTAGACATTGTAGCCCGCCCGGTCCGGTTCGGAGTTCGCGTTCCACGCTAGATTGAGAACACGCCCGTTACTGACGGGGACGCTCACGGCGAGCCCGGTGGGAGCCGCGGGCGGCACAGTGTCGGCAGCCGCGGTTCCGGCGCAGATATCGGCAAAATAAGCGCCTGAGCCCGAGTATGAGCGGACTTCGAGTTTGTACGTGCCGGCCACCGAAGGCTGGTAAGAGATGGTTTCCTGGCGGGTGACACCCTCGGCGGCCGCCACACGGGTCCCTGAGGGATTATACATGTAGATATCGAAATCAACTGCATTCCAGGTAGGCATAACAAGAGTCACGGCTATCGGATACGAGGTGTAGGTAACGTTTACGTTGTAGAGGTTTGATGAGCCAGTCCCCGCCAGGCTGCCTGAAACATACTGATGCTCTGGAATGACCGGCGGAATGCCTGAGGCTGCTCCCGCCGCCGCCTTGACAGCGGCGTAGGCATCGAGCCTTCCTGCGCCATAGTCTATGTCCGCGCCGGCCGGGCCCCAGTCCACGGCCGCCGAAGTCAACATGGATTTGGCGGCGGATGGAGAGAGCGAAGGGTTGGCGTTCTCCATGAGCGCAACGACCCCGGCCACGAAAGGCGTGGCCATGCTGGTGCCGCTCATGGTAATGTAGGAGCCGGCTGTCCCGCTTTTCGCTGCCATAATCCCGTGTCCGAAAGAGGCGATATCCGGTTTAATGCGGCCGTCGGCTGTCGGCCCTCGGCTGGAAAAGTACGACAGGAAGAACCCGCCTTCCCCCGGGTCTGCCATTGAGCCCACCGTGATTACATTGGCGGCCGCGCCCGGGCTTCCGATCGTACGCGACGCAGGACCTTCGTTGCCCGCGGCAACCACAGTGACGATACCTGCGGATACGGCCGCGTTGACCATCTGCGAAAGGGCGTCCGTCCCGTCGCTGCTGCCCGAGAGGCCCAGGCTCAAATTTATGATACGAATACCATACGTGGTTTTATTGTCTATCGCCCACTGCACTCCAGCCAGAACCTGGGACAGCGAACCGCTGCCCGCGCTGTTCAGCACCTTTATCCCTACAAGGGCCGCGCCGGGAGCGACTCCTGCATAGGCGGCATTGGCCTGCCCTTCGCCGGCGATAATGCTCGCTACATGAGTGCCGTGCCCGTTGTCGTCATAGGGACTCGCCGCGCCGGCCACGATGTCTTTCCAGCCTATGACCTTGCCGCCATCTAGGTCCACATGTCCCGTGTAGATGCCGGTATCGATAACGGCAATGACTATATCGTTCTTGCTGTATGTGGGCTGGCCGTCAGCGTTCCCGTTCACCCCGAAATCGGTGCGGGACTTCGTTACTCCCGACCACGGCTCAGCGGTATTCAGTACCGCTCTGGCCGTCGCATCGAATTCGAGATGGTGTACTTCGCCCAGAGCAGCCGCATCACGAATGTGTTTGACATCCAGGGTGAGAGCGACTCCGTTAATGACGGGGTACTTATAATCTGTCTTGAAATCGCCTAGTTGCCGTTTGAGTCCGTCGAAATCAATCTGCGAGAGAGGCCGGTTGAAGAGAAGGACGATGGGGAAAGAGTCCTCATCTTTCGCTTTGCGGATGCGCTTGTCCAGGTCATCCAGGATCTTGTTGCGATCTGAATCGTGAAGCTCCTCCTTCTCCTCCGAAACGCCGGATGATGGCGGAGATTCCCGCTGCTGCGGGTCTTTGGCCAGAGCGGGGCTGATGAGAGTAGCCAGAAGGGAAAGCAGAACGATGAGGAGAAGCGGGAGAGATACTCTTCTGAGAGTGTTAGCCATAGTGCACCACCTTTACATGAGGGCAAGCCCAATTCCTGATATGAAACCATTATAACAAAACGTCAGAACATAAGCCAAATGGCATATTCCGAATAGTAAGCCAAAAGTCGTATTTTGCAAGGTGCTCATCCACAAACAAATGAGCACCTTGCACTTTTGGCAGCTTTGAGAATCCGGGATTTTAGCTTCAATTTGCAAGATGCTCATGCATGAGCATCTTGCACAACCGCGGTTACTTTACCATTTACAGTAGAGTTCTCGGCCGATACTGAATCGCCTCCGCCAGGTGGGCGGCGCCGATATCCTGCGCTCCGGACAGGTCTGCGATGGTGCGGGATAGCTTCAGCACCCTGTGAAAGGCCCTGGCCGAAAGATGCAGCTGTTTCATGGCGGCGCGAAGGAGGCTCTGGGCGGACGGGTCTACCTGGCAGTATTCCTTCACTTCCACCGGCGTCATCTCGCTGTTGGTCAACATTTTTGTTCCCTGGAAACGTTTTCTCTGGATGGCTCTCGCTGCTTCCACCCTCTTCTGTATTGACCCTGAGCTTTCCCCCACCCTCTGGTCCGTCAGCTTCTCATATTCTATCCGGGGCACTTCCGCGAAAATATCTATCCTGTCCAGTAGCGGTCCGGAGATGCGCTTCTGATAGCGGGTTATCTGGGAAGGAGTGCAGGTGCATTCTTTCACAGTGTCGCCATAGTACCCGCACGGGCAGGGGTTCATTGCCCCCGCCAGTATGAAATTGGCCGGGAACGTGACGCTGCCCTGCGCCCGGCTTATGGTCACCACCTTGTCCTCCAGCGGCTGGCGCAGAACTTCGAGCACGGCATGTCCGAACTCGGGAAACTCGTCGAGGAAGAGGACGCCCCGGTGGCTCAGGCTGATTTCTCCAGGCCTCGGCCAGCCTCCGCCGCCTACCAGTCCGGCATGCGAAATGGTATAGTGGGGGCTGCGGAAGGGCCTTTCCGTCACCAGTGGCCTGTCCTGGGAAATGAGGCCGCAGACGCTGTAAATCCTTGTTATCTCCAGTGCCTCCTCAAAAGTCAAAACCGGCAGTATCGAGGGAAGCGCCCTGGCCAGAAGGGTCTTGCCGCTTCCCGGAGGGCCGGACATCAGCAAGTTGTGCCCGCCGGCCGCCGCGACTTCGAGCGCTCTCTTCACGTGCTCCTGCCCTTTGATGTGGCAAATATCAACTACAGGCGCCGTCGGATTGAAGATGTGGCTTACTTCAGCTTTACAGACCGGAACAAGAGCATGCCCGGAAAGATGCTCCAGAAGCTGGAAAAGATTGTCCAGCGGATATATTTTCATGCCTTCCACAAGGTTGGCCTCGCGGGCGTCTATCGAAGGGAGGAAAACAGAGTCGTACCCTTTTTCTTTCGCCAGGGCCACCATTGGAAGGACCCCCTGGGTATGTTTCAGGGTGCCATCAAGGGATAACTCACCCAGAAAAACAGCGCGGGGCATATTGCAGACCACCTGCTCCGAGCTCAGCAGTATGCCGAGCGCGATAGGAAGGTCATAGGAAGGGCCTTCTTTTCTCAGGTCGGCGGGAGCCAGATTAACGGTGATTCTCTTGTAGGGGAAGGAACATCCCGTATTCTTGACGGCGCTGCGGACTCTTTCACGGGCTTCCTGTACCGCGGCATCCGGAAGGCCCACTATGTTGAACTTGGGTAGGCCTGGAAGAATGTCAACTTCCACTTCGACGATAGCGCCATCCAGGCCCACCACCGCACAGCTAGTGACTTTTCCCAGCAAGTTCTATTTCTTTTCCGATAACTTCTCAGCGGGAACTTTCTTGTTAAGTATGGCCAATACTACCGGCTGGATGCCATTCAGCTTGTCCTCGGGAACGAGAGCGAGGCCCCGGTTGACCTCATCCACAGCCTCCCTGTATTGTTCGGCGTCCATATATACTATTGCCAGTACCTGGTGTCCTATCCAGTCCTGGGGATTTTCCGCCACATATTTCTGAACCGTCGGGAGGATGTTCGCTATTGCTCCCCTTGCCTTCAGTTGCGTGCTCCACTCGCTGAACTGGTTGAGGACAGAACCCTCCATCCCTACCGCTGTGATGATTTCCCTGATTCCCCGTTCATTATCTCGCAGGTTAAACAGGACCAGCGCCCTCAATATGTGTCTCTGATAATAGTCGTTTTCCAGGGATAGTGCTATGTCAATCTTCTCCAGTGCTTTCTCATGCTGGCCGGCTTTGTCCAGCGACATCGCCCAGTCGTCATAAATGCTGGGTATAAGCGGCGCAAATTTGGTCGCCTTTTCATAGTACGCGAGAGCTTCATCCCATTTCGACTTATCTACCTGGTCGGCCCAGAAGGAGTAGATATAACCCGATAAGGTGTAATTGGTATATGCCAGGGGCTCGGCTTCCCTCGCGTTCTTCAGAGCTTTGCCGGCCGCCTCCATGATGGTCTTCTTATCCTTTGGATTGGAAACGCCCTGGGCAATCCTGTAATAGGTCCTGGCCAGATAATTGGAATAGATGGACCAGCGGGGCTGCAGAATCGCCGCCCTGGTGAAAGCCTCGACCGCCTTGTTTGGCGGGTTAGTTCTGGAGAACTCGATCCCCTGCCTCATTTGCAGATCAGCTCTCAGAGTTGTCAGATTATAGTAAATTCCCGTATAGAGCAGAAAGAACAGGGCCACCATAGCGGTAACCACTCCACCCCAATGCTCGGTTATCAGCAGTCTGGGGCGGATCTTCTTCTTTTCCGGGTCTTCCCAATAGGCTGAAGCGCTGACCAGGGCAACAATACTCCAGAAGAACAGTGCCGTCTCCACAGTATTGATGCCGAATATGCCATCCACCATCCATACCACAATAGTTGACATAACCGCGAGTGCCATGAACTGGTTTTCCCTCACCTTGCTGGTCTTCAACCAGCGCCAGGAGCGGACAAAGATGAAAGCTATGAGCACCAGTAGCGCCGTCACACCGACGAAACCCGTAGCGACAGCCATATCAATATACCGGTCATGCGCCCTGTCCACGAGCACGCCGCGCCCCACCAGAGGTACCAGTTCAGCAGGAAAGACCTTGGGAAAAGCATAGTCCATTGCCTCAGGACCGTAGCCGAACAGCGGCCTCAAGATGTTCCACCTGTCCGGTCCCTCCCCTATGACAGGATGCTCCAGCAGGAGGCCCTTTATGGAGGATTTCCACATGATGAAACGGGACTGGGCCCCCGCGGACTCAAACTGCTCCGTGTTGAATATCCTCGATTGACCGAGGTATGGTAATTTCACGTCCCTGGCGATGCCAGGCACTGAAAGGAAGATGATGACAGCCATCAACCCGGCGAACAGGACGCCGGAGGCAACCATCAGGGGAACTTTTCTCTTCCACACAGAATACAACGCAAGATAGACCACCAACCCCACGGCCAGCCCCAGGATGGGCCCGCGGCTCTGGGAAAACCAGAACCCGATAGCATTCAGGAACAGCAAAAAGACCAGTAGTCCGCAGTAGAGATAGCGCTTGCTGTTGCTCATGTTGCGGTTGCCCCACACGGACAGTCCCGTGCTGACCGCGAAAGGAATGAGCATGGCCAGGTATATGCTGAAAAAGAGCGGGTTTCCGGAGGTGGACATTATTCTCGTCAGCAGGTCCGGGTCCCGGAACAGGGGGTCCAGCCAGAAATGCTGGTAAATACCATAGATGGAGGCAAAACCGCTTCCCATGAGCAGCAGGATAAGCATCTTCTTCCCTAGGGCGCGATTGCGCAGAGTCTGAGCCAGTATGAGAGAGAACACCATGAAGCTGAAAACGGTGTAAATACCTTCCCTTCTCATGTAAGAGCCCCAGAAGCTCATCTTCGGGAATATGGAAATAAGCGTTGCCACCAGGTAAATGCCGGCCAGTATCAAAGTCATGAGGCGCAGGGGGTCTTTCAGCAGCGCGCCCGCGGTTGGACGGGGCACCACGGTGAAATAGTTGAACAGCCATACTCCCACGAGCAAGGAAACCATTAAATGGAGCAGGGAGACCTTGGCGATAGTGAAAACGCTGTTAATGTTGGGCAGGAAAAACACAGGGATAACCACAAGTATGAGTAGGGAGAGGATCTCCAGCACCCGGTTGACAAAGAGAAAATACCTTTCCCCTGACTGGGCTTGCGCCTGTTTCTGCTTCCTGTTTTTCATATGATACGTATTCCTTCCAGCTTGTACAAGGTAATTATATTTCAGGCACCACTGAGAGTCAAAGCAATTTGGGAAATCGTATGCTGGCTTAAAGCTTTTTAGCTGAAATTAATCATATTGCAGAAATATGGGTCCGTATGTTAAAATCCTCACAAATTTAGCCCGAAAAGAAGGAGACTTTAAAGTACTGGCATGAACAAATCAATAGATTACTGGGTCAATCCTTTCTGGAAAGGTACTCTGGACAAGTGCATGGAGATCGAGGAACTGGCCACAGTTGTTAAATGGTGGCATATGGAAGACAGGTGGAAGACAAAGACTGTGGAAGAGTTCGGGGCAATGATGGATGAAAGCGGAGTGAAGAAAGCTCTTGTGCCGGCCGTTCAGATGAAGTCCTACATGAATCAGACGATGATCAATGAATATGATTTCCGCCAGGTAGCATCAATGATAAACAAGCTGCCGGGCAAGCTTTATGGCCTTTACGGGATTAATCCTTACCACAGGATGAAGGGCCTCAAAGAGCTGGAAATCGCGGTAAAGCAGTTTGGATTCGTGGGTGCCCATCTTCACACCTACGGGTTCGGTCTGCCTCTGAACCACAGAGATTATTATCCATACTACGCCAAGTGCGAGGAACTTGGTGTCCCTGTTGTAATGCAGGTAGGACATTCCGCGGAGTCGATGCCGAATGAATGCGGACGCCCCATACTGGTTGACGACATCAGCCTGTACTTCCGCGGGCTCAAGATAGTCTGCTCTCACACCGGCTGGCCCTGGGTGGAGGAACTTGTGGCCATCGCCTGGAAGCACCCCAATGTCTATATAGGTACCGCGGCCCATGCGCCTCGCTACTGGGACCCGGCCCTGATAGCCTTCCTGACAACGAGAGGGAAAGGAAAGGTGCTCTGGGGCTCGGACTACCCGGTTCTGCTTTTGAAGGAGTGCATGGACCAGATTGACGCCATCAAGCTGAAAGAGGATACAAAATCGCTTCTGCTGTATGACGTGGCGGCGAAGGTGTTTAACCTGTAAGCAGGACACGGCAAACGGCACAGCCAGTAAAATGCAAAGATTCCATATTAATCGGAGGGAATATTAATGCGATTCGAGGGTAAAGTAGCCATCGTGACCGGCGGCGCCAGGGGCATTGGCGAGGCCATCAGCAGGGGATTTGCCAACGGAGGCGCCCAGGTGGTAATCGCCGATCTTCTTGATGACGTCGGCAACAAAACCGCCGCCGATATCACGGCCACAGGCGGCAAGGCCATTTGTCTGAAGACCGATGTAACCAGCAGCAAAAATGTGAACGCGGTGGTTAAGGAAGTTCTAAGCCGGTTCGGTAAGGTGGACATTCTTGTCAACGATGTAGGCTGGGACAGGCCCGAGCCTTTCATTACCAACACGGAGGAGACCTGGGACAAGGTAATAGCCATCAACTACAAGAGCACCATAATATGCTGCCGGGCGGTGCTGGACAACATGATTGAGCGTAAATACGGGAAGATCGTCAATATCGGTTCCGACGCGGGAAGAGTAGGTTCTACCGGCGAGGTGGTCTATTCGGGATGCAAGGGCGCGGTTATCGCCTTCACCAAAGCCCTGGCCCGCGAAATGGTGAGATACAGCATCAATATCAACTGCGTTTGCCCCGGCCCCACTGAGACCCCTATAGTAATGAACGAGATGGCGAAACAATCTCCCAAGCTGCTGGATGCGCTGAGACACGCTATCCCTATGGGAAGACTGGGAAAGCCGGAGGAGATAGCAGCCGGCGTGCTCTTCATGGCTTCCGATGATGCAAGGTTCGTCACAGGACAGACGTTGAGTGTCAGCGGCGGATTGACTATGGCGTAGGATGGGTCTCTGGTAGAATATACCCGGGTCATATTTTTTGGCCTGGCTGGCCTCGCCTGGGGCAGTTTCCTCAATGTGGTCATCGACCGCCTCAAGACCGGCCAGTCAATCGTCTATCCCCCCTCGCATTGCGATGCTTGCGGCGCAAGGCTCTCTCCGTGGGAGCTTATCCCTGTTGTCAGTTATCTTCTTCTGAGAGGGAGGTGCCATCGCTGCCGCGCCCGGATCCCCGTGCGGATTCCCATCGTAGAACTGTCTACAGGAGCTTTCTTTGCCTTTTTGTTTCTGCACGACGGACCTTCTATCAAGCTTCTGGCGCATATCTTCTATTTGAGCCTTTTTGCGCTCATCTTTGTCATAGACCTTGACGAGAAGATCATACCAAATGTCCTGCTTTACCCATCTCTCCCGATCGCTTTCCTTCTGTCCACCTTCGTGCTCGACATTGGCTGGTCCCGCTCGTTGATTGGAGGAGGTGTGGCCTTTTCCCTGTTGCTCATTCCTTACCTTATTTATAAGGAAGGCATGGGAGGTGGAGACGTGAAACTGTCCGGGCTTATGGGGCTATCGCTGGGATTCCCTGTCGTCCTTGCCGCTCTCTTCCTGGCCATCATTTCCGGAGGTCTGTTGGCAGCCGCACTCCTGCTCTTGAAGAGGGGAGGCAGGAAATCTGCCATACCCTTTGGTCCTTTTCTCTCCCTTGCCGCCCTCCTGTCCCTGATTTGGGGGCGCGAACTCATAAGCTTCTATTTGTCCATTATCCGTTAGCAGACTCGTGACCAACACGCTAAAGAGAGACGGCCAGTTGTTCCCTCAGATAGAGTACCGGTCTGTCGTACCCTGAAACTCGCGCGTTTTCCCACCTCTTTTTCCCTCCCGGAGTATTGACAACCGGGTGGACCTATGCTACTGTGTAGCTGTAATTTTACTGTAATTAATAAATAATCTTTAATGAGTCCCATATCTGACATGATTTATCCAGAATGCAATTTAGCTGACATAATTGGTCGTGGCGGTTTGTTGCCAAAGATGCTGTAACTCTGGTAAGATGAAACTAACGGGTAAAATATTTGATAATAACAGCGGGTTCACGCTTGTAGAGTTGATGGTAGTAGTGGGTATACTATCTGTTTTGGCGACTCTGGTTGTGGGTGGTGTAACGGGGACAAAGACGAGAGGCGAGGTAAGCCAGGTTAAGACCGACGCAGCCACAACTTTTACGGCGGCGCAGAACTACAATAGTAGTTCGCGTACAAAGGAGTGGCCTGAATACGACCTCATCTGGACCGGTAACGATTCTTTCTGGTACCTTGGTACTACGATACCTAAGACATTCGTGGCCACCGTGGGTTTCTCTCCTTCTTCTGGAGCCAGTCAGGCTCTAACCAGCCACACGGCATTGAAATTCACCGCGAGCACGGATGTCAAGTTGACCAGCGGCAGCATCACCACTGCTTCCTTTGTGCCGGATTTCCTGAACACAGCCCCGGATTCCACTAAAGCCAGCGCTTCTACTTCGGGCGGCACATTACCCGAATATCTGTGGCTGTTCAGGAAAGGCTCCGCCGGACTGGATGACTCCGGCCGTTCCGTACAGGTTTACAGGCTCAACGACAAGAAAGATGCCTATGAAAGAGTCTATCCATAGCAGTGAAAATTGTTCATCGATAATAATCATGACATAAGATTCTTGAACAGATTCTTAAAAAAGGTATTGACAAAATGCTAAAATGTGATTAATATTCAGCCAAAAAAATTAAGATTGGTAAAATTACCGGTAAATTACTAGGAGGTACGATATGAAGAAATTTATAGGACAGGACAAGGGTTTTACACTAATTGAAATCCTCATAGCTATAGCCTTGCTGGCCGTAATCGCTGCTATAGTGGTCCCCAACACAACGGGGTTCCTGGGAAGGGGCCAATCGGAGGCCTACAAGGCCGAGAAAAAGACGATCCAGGCGGCTGTTGACGCGTATTACACCGACCCCGGCAACAGAGTGAGCGGAGCAAGACAGTATCCTACCGGCACTGGCACCGGCAGCGATAGTCCTGGTGCCGGTTCTATGGCCGGGACCACTGTCTGGACCGCTAACGCCTACCTAAGCTTCGCAAAGCTGATGAGTGACGGTTCAGGCGATAGCTACCTTAATGATTTTCCTGAATCGGCGTCGGCCGTCGGTAATGGCAGCACAGCTTTTACGGGAAGCTACTGGTGGTATGTGGACAGCAAAGGCAGAGTCCTGTCTAGCCCGGCATATAGTGGCACTTTCCCCTAACATTTGGCAAAACGGTATAGAGACCCTCATAGCGAGGGTATAGATAAATATACAATAAGGGCGCTCCGGCTTACCCGAGAGTGCCCTTATTGTCAGGCCCACATTCAAGCTATGGGCTTTGGCCGTCCCGCGATTGTTCCATATCCAAAAGTTCCAGCCGCACGGTTTCCACGCCGCGCCACCTGTTCAGCTCCAAGGAGTAGAGTATGTCTACATTTATGGACCTGTCCAGTCCGGGCACGCCCTTCCCAAGATTGAAACCCACGGCGGTCATGACTTTCTCCTTATCCTTGAGCTTCAGCCTTAGATGCTGTCCCGCCTTACCCATTCTCTCCTCCCCTATCACGGAAACGTTCCTGGAGAGAAAAACGGGCCGCGGATTCTCCTGTCCGAAAGGCTCCAGCCTGGAAAGCTCCCCATAAGTGTCACCCGCTATCTGAGATACAGGGAAACAGGCGTCCACGGATATAGTCGGACAGAGGTCCTGCCCGGCCAACGCTTCCGCGGCCATTCCCAGTATCCTCTCGCGAAAAGAGGCGACCTTCTCCGGGGCCACGGTAAAACCGGCTGCTCCCGGATGCCCTCCATAGCGTTCCAGCAGTTCTTCGCAGGACGAGAGGGCCCTGACAAGGTCAAACTCTAGGATGCTCCTGGCGCTGCCGCGAAAAGATTTCTCCCCTTCCTGGACTACGAAAGCCGGACGATAGAACTCTCTGGATAGCTTGCCCGCCACGATTCCTATCACGCCCTGAGGAAAATCGCCCTGCGCGAAGATCAAGGGGGCATCAGGAATGACCTGCTCCCTGGCCTTCTCGTAAGCCTCTTCAGTAAGTTTCTGCCTCTGCTCATTCAGTTTCTCAATGCTCCGGGCCTTTTCTTCAGCTTCCGCCAAGGTCCGGCTGAGGAAGAGGTTGTAGCTGATAAGCGCATGGTCTATTCTTCCGGAGGCGTTCAAGCGGGGGCCGATGACCCAGGAAATGTCCCCGCTTTCTACTCTCCCCGCGGTCAACCCCGACACACTTATCAACCCCTGAAGCCCCGGCCTGGATGTCCTGTTCAGCTCCTTCAGGCCTCTTGCCACAAGATAGCGATTCTCTCCGGTCAAGGGCTGCATATCCGCGACCGTCCCGATTGCCACCAGTTCGAGGATTCTGCTGTCCGGGCCCTCCCTGCCGAGGGCCTGGTACAACGCCTGAAGCAACTTGTAAGCCACCCCGGTCCCGCAGAGATGGGGGAAAGGGTAAAGGGAGTCCAGGCGCCACGGGTCTATTACGGCCAGAGCCGGAGGCAGACTACAAACGGTAGACTGAGTACTGTTTACCGTGTGTTGTTTGCCGGTTAGAGGCCGGTGGTGGTCAGTGATGATGAGGTCCATACCCAGGTTACCGGCTTCCACGGCTTCTGCAAAAGATGTGATGCCGCAGTCCACACTGATGACGAGTCTGACTCCCAGCTGTCTCAGGTAATCTAGAGCGAGGGAATTCAATCCATAACCATCTTCCACCCTGTGCGGCAAATAAGGGATTACCACCGCGCCCAGGGACTGCAGCCCCTCCACAAGCAAGGTGGTTCCGCAAATTCCATCGGCGTCGAAATCGCCGTAAACCGCGATCTTTTCGTGGTTTTTCAAAGCCAGAGCCAGTCTCTTTATTGCCCTGGACATATCCGGCAGCAGGAAAGGATTCCCCAGAAGCCTTTCATCCGTTGAGAGGAAGGCTTCCTGCGCCTCCGGCGTAGTGATGCCGCGGTTTACAAGAAGCTGAGTTACGAGGGGGCCATACTGCTGAACGTCTGATTCCCGTATTGCGGGCAGGAGCTTCCAGCGATATCTGGTCACATTTAGTTTCTGAATTTGCGAAAAATCAGCACCGAATTATGTCCCCCGAAGCCAAATGAATTGGACAGGGTGATTTCCACGTCTTTTTTTCGAACTGTATGCGGGACATAATCAAGATCACAATCAGGGTCGGGACTGGTGAGGTTTATGGTAGGAGGGATGATTCCTCTGCCTATTGCATTCACACATATGGCCGCTTCGATGGCTCCCGCCGCGCCAAGCAGGTGTCCCGTCATGGACTTGGTGGAGCTTATGGGTACCTTGTACGCGTATTCCCCGAAAACCTTCTTGATAGCCATGGTTTCAAACTTGTCATTGAGAGGCGTGGAAGTGCCATGGGCGTTTATGTAGCTGACTTCGTCGGGCCTGATTCCAGCCGTCTCCAGGGCCTTTTTCATTGCTCTGGCGCCACCTTCGGCATTGGGAGCGGGCTGCGTAATGTGAAAAGCATCCCCTGTAGCCCCATAGCCAACGAGCTCTGCCAGAATATTGGCTCCTCTACCCAAGGCATGAGACAATGCTTCAAGAACGAGGGCGGCAGCCCCTTCCCCAATAACAAAGCCGTCTCTCAACGCGTCGAATGGCCGCGATGCCTTCTCCGGTTCGTCGTTTCTTGTGGATACCGCTCTCGCTGAATCAAAAGCCGCCAGCCCTATGGGAGTCAGGGCAGCCTCACTACCACCGGATATCATTACCCTGGCATAGCCATCCCTGATGAGATTGCAGGCCGTACCGATGGCATCGGCGCTGCTGGCACACGATGAAGTGGTGCAAAAATTGGGGCCTTTCACCCCCAGCGAGATGGATAGCTGCCCCGAAGCCATGTCGGACACCATCATGGGGGCCAGAAAAGGGCTGACCCTGTCCGGCCCTTTCTCCAAAAGGACGCGGGTCTGCTCAAAAAGAGTGGAGAGCCCGCCGATGCCGCTGCCTACCAACACTCCTATGTCGGTAGCATTGCCTTCCTCTATCTTCAGCGCGGACATCTTCACGGCCTCTCTGCTCGCCGCGACGGCGTAATGGACGAATCTGTCCGAATGCCGCACTTCTTTCCGGTCGAGATAGTTGCAGGGGTCAAAGCCCTTGACCTCCGCCGCAATCCTGCAATTGAAAGGCGCCGGGTCGAAGCGGGTGAGTCTTCCCACACCGGACTTGCCGGACATCAACGCCTGCCAGGTGTCCTCCATGGAAAGTCCAAGGGGGGATACAGCTCCCAGGCCAGTTACAACAACTCTTTCTTTCAACGATTTACCTATTAGTCCCTCAAATCCGAAGTCTTGCGCAAAATGGAGAGGAAATTCAAATTACAAAGATCAAATTTCAAATGAGTCAGGGCCAGGATTTTATTGGAGCCTCTTATCCAGGGGGTGTGTTCGTCTTTCTCTTGAGGGAAGGGCCAGCGTTGCCGCTCCGGGCATTACCTCCTCACCCCTCTGATTGCACGCGCTGGTCTCAATATCCACGCAGCACTCGCCATCGCCGTCAACATACTTCTGGACAACCTTACCTTTAACCCAGACTACATCGGAAAGATAGACGAAGCGCCTGTATTCCGCATTGCATTTCTTTATCCAGCCGTCATCCCCCATCCAGTTGGTCAGCAGGTGAATCTGCCAGCACTGCCTTTGCCAGCCAACGTCATATGCCATAGGTACACCCATGGCTCTGGCGGCTTCCTTATTATAGTGGACAGCGAATATCGGCTCCAGGGAACAGGTATTTGGGTCGCGAAAGGCCCACGCGGGGTGCCGGCGGTATTCGCGCAGCTGGACACCGTGGGCTGCCAGTCTCGGTATCGGCGCTCCCCCGCCGGCAATAAACGCGAACTCATCGGTAAGCCCGAGGGGACCCTTGACCACCGGTTTCAACTCCTCGTTAGTTTCCACATCCTCCCAGAAGCGGGTATTGGAACCCCTCACCTCCTCAGCCAGCACCTCCTCCTCAACTTTCTTGAGTTCCTCCTCTTTCCACGGGTGAGGGAGCTGGATAGCATTGTACTTCCCCTTTTCTTTAGCCTTGCCTCTCTCTACTCTAACCACCGACCACTTCGCCCGGGCAACAAGGTCATTCCTCTGGTTACGATAGCTGTTCTCATACCAGTCTATCACCATGCTTTCGGCGAACCTGCTCGGTTTTGGCCCCTCGAAGCCGGTGAATACACATTCCGGAGTAATCTTATCATTAAGCATGACAGGCCTGTAGAACTCGATGAAGCTGGCATTGTGAAAACCGGCAAGACCCCGCCAGCCGAACTGTACCCCGGAGAATACTGATACGACCCATGAAAGCGGTGCGACGATGCCGGAATAGCGGGTTTTTCCCGCATATCCGGGGTCAGACCACAGCGGATTGGGGTCTCCGATGCCCCCGGCGAACTTCAGTATCGCCAGCCGGGTGGCCTCTTCGTTATTTATCGAGTGGTCAATGCGAAGCTTCAGGCCTATCATACCACGCATCTCCTGGAGCATTTCCTCAGTGATGCGCGATTCCACCATTTTGGCTTCTTTAACTTCAGATGCCATAGTCTTCCATATCCAAAACGTATTCAAAACAAGCTGTATTAACAGATAGAATTCTAACATATCTAGCTATTGAATGCTATACTAATTGAGAAATGGACAGGAACGGCAGTTTCTACATAGATACCCTGGGCTGCAAGCTCAATCAGGCGGAATCAGAGGAAATGGCCCGCAGTTTCCTGGAGGCCGGAGCCCGCGCCGCTTCCTCGATAGAGGATGCGGACCTCTACATTCTGAATACCTGCGCGGTGACTCAGGAGGCGGAACGGAAGGCGCGGCAGTCCTTGAGAAGGGCCAGAAACCTGAACCCTGAAGCGAAGATTTTCGCCGCTGGCTGTTATGCCAGGCATAGCCCGGGCGTGATAGAGAATATGGATGGCGTCAGGCCTTTACATAACGACCAACTTCGAAAGCTCATTCTTGAGGACCTGACACGTCCGGGAAACCTGCCAAGAGGGCTTTTACACGGGAACCTGCCCAGGACGCGTTCCATGCTGAAGATCCAGGAAGGCTGCAATTACAGGTGCACCTACTGCGTTGTTCCATCGGTGAAAGGCAGAGAGCATTCTATTCCACCGGGACAGATTATCGATGCCGTGAAGAGCAGAGTCAAAGAAGGCTACAAGGAAGTGGTCCTCACAGGTACCCGGGTCGGAGCCTACAGCCATGAGGGTCATAGCCTCAGGGAGCTTATCTCCCGGATACTGAGAGAGACCTCCATCGAACGCATCAGACTTTCTTCCTTACAGCCGCAGGAGATCAGTGAAGATTTACTCGCGCTGTGGAGCGACAAAAGGCTCTGTCCTCACTTTCATATTCCGCTCCAGAGCGGCAGCGATGAGATACTGCGAAAGATGGGCAGGCATTACAACATCTCCAATTATGTCAGATGTATTGAGAACTTACGCCAGCAGATCCCTGAAGCCGGCATAACCACCGACATAATAGTCGGGTTTCCCGGCGAGCGAGATAGTGAATTCCGGGAGGGACTGGAGCTATGCCGCGAGCTTGGCTTCAGCAAGATCCACGTTTTTCCATATTCGCCGCGGGTGGGGACTCCGGCAGCGGGCAGGGAGGGGCATCTTGACATAAACACCAAGAAGGCCCGTTCCGCGCAGATGCTGGAATTGTCCAGGCTTTCTCAGCTAAGCTATCTCGAAGGAAATACAGGAACGGCCTGCAACGTGCTCTGGGAAACGGATAACGACGGTCTCTGGTCAGGGCTTTCGGAGAGCTACATCAAGGTATACTGCCACAGCAAAGACAATCTGAGAAATTCCATAAGCTCTGTCAGGATACAAGGGCTTTTCCGTGACGGACTAGCCGGGGATATAGTCTGATTAGGCTTTGGCAGAACCTTTCCACTCAGGATGGTTTTCCTTCTGTTCCAGAAAGGCGCCCACCAGGTCGGCGAAGGGAAGACAGTTCAGGGCAAGCCATCGCGACGGCCTGCCATCTTCATTGAAGTGCTGGTGCTCCACGCCACCGGGCTTAAAGGCCAGCAATATGAGGTCGCCCTCCTGCCAGTCATTTCTAACGCCGTCAACCACCGTATAACCCTTGCCCTTCAAAACAAAAAGATTGAACCCTCCCTGGTGCTTGTGCCTTCCGGAGTGCGTCCTGATTTCGTGCGAAAACAGCACCAGCGTGGACAGGCAATTTTCGGTGCGCTTAATATTGGCATATCTTCTTATGTAGCCCTGACGTGTGAAAGTCCAGGGATTGTCCTTGCCTCTGACCAGCTTCACACCTCTGGCCGCCTTCTGGCTTCTCTCCGTAAAGCCCTTTGTGACCAGATCATAATAGTCGGGTTCCGGTTTCTCGGCTTCTATTTCTTTTATAGTCCCCTTCTCAACCATAAGCCATCCTTTCAACAGGCAAAATCGTATCTATTATGCGGTGCCCGACGAACAGTGTCAAACGGCGTTTTTGAACGGATTCTCCAGCATTTTGCACAAGAAACTCCTTTACTTATGTTTCCTTTCAGAGTTATAATACTTTCCTGACACACTGGTAATACAGGTATATCTTACCCACTTATATTTATAATACTTTCCGAGGTGAATATGATGAAGCCTAAACGAAGGAACAGAAGGGGCAACCCCGGGACTCCGCCTGAGGTCATAGATGCCATCAGATTTTTGAAAGAAAAATACCCTGAGGAGCCCGCGAACATGATCCGCGCCAGGCTGAAGCGCCGGCTGGACGGCAAGAAATACTCACTGCCCACGGAAAGAACTGTAAGGAACATCCTGGCAAGGTTTGGCCCTCTGACCGGCGGAGAACTGGATAACCTCTGGAGCCTTGGCGTTTCGGCTGACTATCAAATACCACTCGAGGCAAATGGTGACCTCCTGAAAATCTGGAAGTGGTGCATGGTCGTGGGCAGGAAATTCACGATACGCGAGGCCAAATGGGCGGCAAGGCTCAGGAACGTAGTAAAGTTTGAAAACCTCCTGTTCCTCGCCAGCATGTACGCTATACACGAGAGGATGCGCAAGGACAATCAGCCGCTGAATACTTCCAAACTGGATGCGTTTCTTACCTTTGATCGTTCGGAGACATGGATATACCAGTCCATGGTAGCCCTGGGCAAAGTCCCGGCGATCCTCAAATGGGACAAGCCTGAGGAGTTCTACGGGAATCCTTGGCTCGACTGGATAGGCGACGCGGGAAAATCAGTTGAGGGACTCCTCAGTATCTCCCCGAAGCATGTTCAGTCATTATCCAGGGAAGCGGACATGATTTATGCCATCTGGTTGAGGCAGCTCAGCGAAGGCCCCATGTGGCAGGGATTGACCGATGAAGTTAAGAACAATATATCCGAACGCCTGCACAATGAAGTGGCCGCGAAAGAAAGAATAATAAGAAGAGCCTCAGCCTCCGACAAGTCATTTGTAGAACTGCTGGCGACAGAACGGGAGTCCGTGGTCGCACCATCAAGAGAGATACTCAAGGAAGCTGGGATTGAATAGGGGCGATGAAGTATAATATTCCTGTGAATGCCCGTATGCCCGCCGTCGTTATTCTGGTATTCGCTGCCTTTCTGACTGGCGTCACCGGCTGCGGCGGAAAAGAGGAGAAAGTAGAATCACTCACCGTTGGAATGGAGGCCACCGCGGTGAATTCGCTCATCTACATCGCCGAGAACCAGAAGTACTTCCAGGCCAATGGCCTGAACATCACCATTAGAGACAACTATCCATCGGGTGCAGCGGCGGCTGAAGGCATGCTGAAGGGCGAGGTAGATGTCTCGACCGCAGCCGAGCTTGCCATCGTAAGACAGGCATTTGCCAGAGAAAGTATCGTGACACTCGCAAGCATTGACAGGTTTATGCACATGAAACTGATCGGACGTAAAGATCGGGCCATCCTGGACATTCCGGACCTTAAGGGGAAGAAGATCGGCGTGCCGGTGAAAACGGCGGCGGACTTCAATCTCGGCCGGTTCCTCGATTTGAATGGAATCAAAGTGAATCAGGTGACTGTGGTAGACGTCCAGGCCCCCAAAGCTGTAGACTCCTTGATAAACGGAGAGGTTGACGCGGTGGTGGCATGGCAGCCCAATGTTCAGGCTATCGAAGACCGACTCGCGGGCGGGGCCAGTATCTGGTCGGTCCACAACGGACAGCCGATATACTGCGCCGTTGTCACCACCGGCAATATGGCAACCAGCCGTCCCAACCTGATAAAACGATTTTTGAATTCGCTCGGCCAGGCCGAGGACTACCTGGTCCGCAATCCCGACCAGGCGAGAGACATCGTACAGAAACGCCTGGGCTACGATGACAGGTATATAAGGAACATCTGGCCCGAACACGAGTTTTCTCTCCGGCTTGACCAGGCGCTCATTCTGGCCATGGAGGACCAGGCCCGGTGGATGATAAACAACAACCTCACGACCGAAAAGACCGTCCCGAATTTCCTGGACTACATTAACGTTGACGGCGTCAAAGCGGTGAAGCCCGGGGCCGTTAACATTATCCGCTGAGAGCACTCATGAGAATCAAGACACAATTCATCATAACGATGCTGCTGTTCGGTATCGTCCTGGTCCTCATTTCGGCATCGGCGATATTCACGAATCAACAGGTGGAAAAGGCCACTCAACAGGAGGAGATCGCCAGCAGTATCGCACAGGGCGCCAGTGAGCTGACCTACCTTTCGAACGATTATCTGATTTATCGGGAAAGCCAGCAGCTGAGTCGGTGGCAGGCCAGGTTTGACCTCTTTTCCAGCCAGGCGGCGAGCCTGCGGGCGGAGACATCGGAGCAAGAGGCTCTGGTCCGCAACATACAGGCCAACTCCCAGCGGCTAGAGGAAGTATTCGACAGCGTCGTATCCTCCACCATGTCCTTATCTCAAGACCCGGGGCCCGAGCCCGCGGTTCTCCAGGTCTCGTGGAGCAGGATGGCGGTCCAAAGCCAGGGGCTGGTCACCGACGCTACACGATTGTCGCAGCTATTACGCGACCAGGTGAGCCGCCTGCAACGAACGAACACGGTTGTGCTTTACACTCTGGTGGGAATACTTGCCGCATACTTTTTTGTTAACTATGTGATCATGCAGCGACGCACACTCAGATCGATAGCAGTACTCCAGTCCGGAACCGCTGTCATCGGCTCCGGCCACCTGGATTTTAAGATTGAGGAGAAGAAGAACGACGAAATCGGAGATTTGTCCCGCGCGTTCAACCGGATGACATCCAGTCTGAAAGATGTAACTGCCTCCAAGACAGAGCTGGAAAGGGAAATCGCGGAACGCAAGCAGGCGGAAAACAGAGCCAACCGGCAACAGGCAATCCAGGAGGGAATCAACCGGATACTCGAAGGAGCCTTAACGTGCGATACTGAAGAGGAGATGGGGCGAATTTGCCTCGCAGTCGCCGAGCAGCTGACAGGCAGCAAGTTCGGCTTTATGGGAGAACTCAACTCCCAGGGACGACTGGATGACATTGCCATCAGCGACCCGGGCTGGGACCAATGCAGAATGGAAACTCCCGTCGGCCATGGAAAGCTTCCCCATGATCTGGCCATACACGGCATCTACGGGCGGGTGCTGAGAGACGGAAGAGCCTTCTTCACCAATAACCCATCTGCTGATCCTGACCGTATCGGAACGCCGGAAGGCCATCCGCCTATTACCGCGTTTCTGGGTATACCGCTCACCAGCGGGGAGAAAACCTTCGGCATGGTCGGTCTGGGCAACCGGGATGGCGGATACCGTGCTGAAGATCAAGAAACAGCGGAGGCCCTCGCGTCAGCGATGGTAGACGCTTTGACGCGAAAGAGGGCTGAGGAACAGATCAGGAGCCTGAACAACAGACTGAGACAGCGCGCCCAAGAGCTTGAAGCCGCCAACAAGGACCTCGAGTCTTTCAGCTATTCGGTCTCCCATGACCTTCGAGAGCCGCTGAGAATGATTGACGGGTTCTCCCGCATTCTGCGGAAAGATTACGAAGGGAAGCTGGATGAGGAAGGGCGGCGGCTGCTGGATGTCATCAGGGAAGGGACCCAGAAAATGGGCCAGCTCATCTCTGACCTGCTTGCCTTTTCCCGGCTTGGGAAGCAGGAGATGAGGTCCTCCGAGGTAGACATGAACGATCTGGCCATAGTGGTGTTTGAAGAGCTCAAACTGGCCGGTCCGGAACGAGCCATCAGCTTCCAGGTCAAGCCGTTACCCGCGGCCAGGGGTGACCACAAAATGATCCGGCAGGTGTTCGTCAATCTCCTGTCCAATGCTATTAAGTTCACCCGGCCCAGGGAGACGGCCGCCATTGAAGTTGGCGCCATGACAGAAGATACGGAAAACGTGTATTACGTGAAGGACAACGGGGCGGGTTTTGACATGCAATATGCGGGAAAGCTGTTCAACATCTTCCAGCGGCTGCATAGCCGGGAGCAATTTGAGGGCACAGGTGTAGGGCTGGCGATTGTGCACCGAATCGTTCAGCGGCATGGCGGGCGGGTTTGGGCAGATGGCAAGGTTGATGAAGGCGCGACGTTTTATTTTACCCTTCCCATGAAAGGAGTCTGAAATATGAATGTGGATGAGGTTGAGATTCTGTTGGTAGAAGACAGTCCTACCGACGCCGAGCTGACTATCAGAGCGCTCAAGGAGCGCAAACTAGCCAACAGCCTGGTCCTCGTCAGGGACGGGGCTGAAGCACTGGACTTCGTATTCGGCGGTGGCAGGTACTCGGGACGCTCTACGGAGAAACAGCCCAGAGTAATCCTGCTGGATTTGAAACTCCCCAAGGTTGACGGATTTGAGGTGCTGAGGCGGCTCAAAGCGGATGAACGGACAAAGGCTATCCCCGTCGTCGTATTGACATCCTCCACGGAAGAGCGCGATGTCGTTGAGAGCTACAAACTCGGGGTGAACAGCTACATAAACAAGCCGGTGGATTTCGACAAGTTCGTTGATGCCGTGGCGGAACTTGGACTGTACTGGCTGCTATTGAACAAATCGCCCCGATGATGTCACAGGCTTCTATTTCATGATTATGAGTCTGATACCCAGCGAAGAGATCTGACTGCCGCCGAAGATCAGGATGCCTGCCAGAACTGAAGAGATAATCAGATTCATGAGCGTAGGTACGGAATTAGCCGGGAGGATTCCTTTCAACTGCTCCTCAATCAGGCCCTCGACCTGCTTTTGAATATCTATGTCCTGGCTCGACGCTCCCGGCACAGGAACAGAAGTCACGGATTTGGTTTCCAGCTTCAGAATCTGCGGTGCGTCCACCTTGCCGGTGAAGATATTGTAGGCGTTCAGCAACGTCCAGCCAATGGTGGCAACACCGCCCAGCAGTAATATCCATCCAAAGATTTTGCCGGCAGTAGCATTGTTCAGTTTCATCGTCAGGTAATTATATCATGGCGCGGGTTCCCAGTTAATCAAGTTTGTTTTGAAGGCGGAGCGGGTTTATAATCAACGTATGTCTTATGTGAAAACCGATCTAAGGAGTCAGCATGGTAAAAGGTGTAGAGTTTGTAGTTGATGATGAAGGGCAAAAAAAAGCCGTGCTAATTGACCTCAAGAAGCATGGCGAGGTTTGGGACTTCTATGATACCCTTCTGGCAAAAGAGCGAGAACTTGAGCCGAGCGAATCGCTTGAAGAAGTCAGAAAGAAAGTTCTTGGCCGGTCCTAAGTGCCACACTATGACATAGTTTTTGCTCGTTCAGCTCGAAAGGAACTGCAAGCCCTTCCCCGCGCTGTTTCTGAACGTATTCCAGAAGATCGGCCAGCTTGCACTAAAACCCAGGCCTTCCGGCTGTAAGAAACTTCGCGGACAATCAAATCTCTGGCGGGTACGGGTTGGCGAGTACCGTGTTATTTATACCGTTGACGATGACAACCAGGTTGTCGATGTGTCAGTTGTCAGGCACAGAAGTGAAGCCTACCACTAAAATATATTCTTCTTACTAATCGTCTCATAATAGTGTGATGTTCCCAAAGCCTGGTCATCTTGCTGAGTAACCATACCGACGAAAGTCGGTATCCAGCTAATAGTACTAATAGTACGTCCTGCCTGGATTCCGGCGAAAGCCTATTGCCGGCTTGATCATCAACCATTCCGTTGACGGATTTCGGCAATAGCTTCGGCAATATCATTTTCTACCTCTTCAAAAGGCATTTCTTTATTTCTCCCAGCCACGCTTTCCGCCCGGCTAAAAGCGCTTTCTCTGACTGCCGGTCGTAATGGTTGACAGAAGAAATACGCCGACATTGGCTTTTGTAATCCGGTAGTTTCGCCCCAACCTGGAGGCTGCGAGTTTACCCTCCCGGATATAACGGTACACCGTGTCCTTGTTAAGCTGGAGATATTCGGCTACTTGCTCTGGAGTCATTACATCTTTCATTTCTTCCATCATGTTCCTCCTGCTGTTTGCTGTTTATATTATAACGTTACAGTTTATTTCTGTACATTGCTGTTGTTAACAGGGCATAATTAGTAAGATGCTCATCCCCAAAACATGATCATCTTGCGCATCTTGCGGATTTTGAACCTGACATTCGGCTCCGCGCTGACCATGTTGTACGCCGATATTATTCATCGTTCTGTTTATATTACCATGTTACAGTTTATTTCTCTACACTACTGTTGCTAGCAGGGCATAATTGGCAAGATGCTCATCCCCAAAACATGGGCATCTTGTCCACCTTGTGTCTTTTTGAATCTGAATTCCGCCTCAGGGGATGTCCATCTTGTGGACGCTGATGATCCATCTTGCATGTCAGCGATTCAATAAGACCATTTTGTTATGAGACCATTAGTAACTTTGCCACCCGGACAAGCGACGCCTGAATTACAGTTCAAATGCCTTTTAACCGTAATTAGTGCCAAATTAGTGCCATTTTGCTAACAAGCCACCATAGCAAACAAAATAATTCGGGCTTTTTTGCCTCAAAAAGTGGTACGCCCGGTGGGATTTGAACCCACGACCCTCGGTTCCGAAGACCGATGCTCTATCCGCTGAGCTACGGGCGCATGAGGTTAAGTCAAAGGCGAGTCTATGACATTTTCAGGTTTATTATATGGGGTGTTGAAAGCTTCGTCAAAACGGGCGGCGGCTGCCTAGTGAAGGCCAGGGGGCTATGTTGGTTTCTTTGCGGCAGTGTAGTAAGATAATAATACTCGTACTAATCCATGAGGAGGTGTTAAATGCCTACACTCGTCTCTGGATCAAAATTCAGGTTATGGTTCTCCCTCCCACTCCTAATAATAGTGGCTTTATTTGTCTCGTGTCAGGGGCCTCCCGGACCCGCCGGCACTGCGGGACCTCAGGGTGAGCGAGGAACACAGGGACCTTCTGGCCCTCCTGGCGCTACTGGTTCTCCTGGGGTTTCCGGTCCTCTTGGCCTGCAAGGTTCTCAGGGAGTCCGTGGCGAACCGGGAATTCAAGGGCCGCCTGGCGAGCAAGGCCCGCGGGGAATTCAGGGGCCGCAAGGCCCGCAGGGCACTCAAGGCGACAAGGGTGATTCTGGCAGCAGTGCTGTTTCTTCTTCTACCCCGATAGCAAGTAGTAGACCTACTGTTAATGCGGTTGTTTCATATCAGCTTCTCTCGGCTGTCGGTGGTTATGTCTGGTCTATTAGTGATGCATTTGAAAGTCCCCTCATTTCAGAAAATGACAAGTTTATTGTTATCGGAGCTGGATTCGTTGAGGGAGAGAAGGTAGATATAGAGATTCTAGGGAAGAGCCAGATGGTGGATGCCGTAATGGGATCCAAAGAGATAATTGTTGGATATGATGGCGGATTCTCGACTATGATAAGACTGAGTCTTCCTACTGGGTTTAATGTATGGAAGAATACAACCGTCACAGATATAGGTTTACAACATATTTACACCATGAGAGCCGTCGGCAATAAGGGTTCTTATGCCATTACTCCAATAAATATTTGGTCTGGTAAGAGTACCAAAGAATAACCTGGTAAAACTCAATCGGGGACTAACAATGTAAAGGCTTGCAGCGCAAGCTTTCGAACCTACAGGGCGGGCAATATGCCTAGTTTCCAGCCTGGAGGCGGGCGGGTTTCGAACCCGCCCCTACGCAACACAAGCAATCATCTGTCGATGCTCTCGCTTAGCTACAGGCGCCTAATGCCGGGGAACCCCAATTGACTTTGGTCAAAGCTGAAGTGTAGAATCAGCCCTGAGCGACCAAACTTCCCGCGAGGTGGCTACTCTTTTCAGTGGATAATACATTAACTGCCTGAGATAATCTTTTATTGCTGATTAATATCTAGCGGATAAAGATATCCAGACAATCTCGAAATATATCAAAGAGGAGTAAAGACATGGAAGGACAAAGGATGCCCGGTCAAAGGAAGATCTACGAGTCCTGGATGGAGAAAGAAGGCATACCAATTTACGAAGCTCCTGCCGGCGTAGAGGACATCAGTGAACTGCCGCGGGGACCATGGGCTCGTACGGGAGGTCGTGGTACCTTTATCCAGCTGGATGGGACGAAGCAGGCAGGGAAACTTATCTATGTGGCGGAGATCCCCGGTGGCGGGTCTCTGGAGCCGGAAAAGCATCTGTACGATGAGCTTATTTACATCCTGCGGGGCCGCGGTCTATCGGAGATCTGGAACCAGGGGCAGGCCAAACGCACCTTTGAGTGGGGAACGGGGAGTATGTTTGCCATGCCATTGAATGCCTGGCACAGGCTGGTAAATGGCGGCCGGGAGCCGGTGCTTATCATGGCAGCATCGAATGCTCCCATTGTAATGGAGGCCTTCCGCAATACGGAGTTTATCTTCAACTGCGACTACAACTTTACCGACAGATATACCGGACAGGCTGATTATTTCCTTGCCGGTGAAAAACGGTATAAGGAGGGCTTACTCAACATCTGGGAGACCAACTTCGTGCCCGATGTGCGCACAGCCGTCCTGGAAAACGCGTTCGTAAAGGCAGCAGGCGGACAGAGCATACAGTTCAGGATGGCATCCTGGACCAGGATACACGCCTCACAGTGGCCGGTGGGGAGGTATCACAAGGCCCACTACCACGGGCCGGGAGCCGTGATTTTAGGGCTGAATGGTGTAGGCTATGCCCTGGTTTGGCCGCGCCAGTACGGTATACACCCTTTCCAGGATGGACACGGCGATAAGGTGATCAAGGTGGGTTGGAAGGCAGGCGGCATCTACGCCCCGCAAAACGAGTGGTTCCACCAGCACTTCAACACAGGAAACCAGCCTGCCCGGCAGCTAAGGGTGACCGGCGGTGGAAGCGAGTTTGGCCTGCCCAGGGCGGAGGCTGACCAGGCCGTAATGGTCAGCATCCGGGAGGGCGGCTGGCTACTCAACTATGAGGACGAAGACCCGCAGATACGGCGGATGTTCCAGGAAGAGCTCCGAAAAAATGGTGTAGAGTTCACTATGCCGCCAGTGACTTATCGAACCGACCCGTTCAAGTTTTCCTTTTAGCTTGTCTGGTTCAGGGGATTTCCGTGCACGATTTTGATGACCACGGTCAGTATTCAGACCATCCGGAAGATGAACCGGTTTCTCAGAGGAACCCGGACCTTATGGAGCTGCTCAGTGTGGGCATCGATATTGGTTCCTCCACATCTCACCTGATGTTATCCCGGCTCCTGCTGCAACGGCGCAGCCTTGAGCTTTCCAGCCGTTTTGAGGTGGCAGAGCGGAGAGTCCTTTTTCGCTCGAGCGTGCTGCTTACCCCGTACCATGATTGGGACACGATTGATACCGAAGCGCTGGGCCAATTCATCTCCCGCTCTTATGACGAGGCCGGGATAAGGTCCCAACAGATCGATACCGGCGCCGTTATATGCACCGGTGAGGCGGCCAGGAAGAAGAACGCAGAGGCCATTGTCCGTCTTTTCGCCAGTCAGGGAGGCAAATTTGTCTGCGCCACGGCCGGGCATAACTTTGAAGCTGCCCTGGCCGCCCACGGGTCCGGTGCTGTGGCCCAGTCCTTTAAGAGTGCGATGATGAATGTGGACATAGGAGGCGGCACCTGCAAACTGGCTATCGCAAAGAATGGAGCCGTCCTGGAGACAGCAGCCATCAATGTAGGGTCCCGGCTTGTAGCCTGGGATGCACAGGGGCATATCAACCGTATCGAGGGAGCAGGAGCCAGGATAGCCCGCCGCGCCGGGATACGATTAGAAATAGGGAAGCCGCTGAGCCGGCAGGACAAGGCAACACTTGCGGAGATCATGGCGCAGGTGGTGTTTGAGTTCATTGGGGGCAAAAGTCTTTCTCCCCTGGCGAAGGAGCTCCTCCTCACGCCTGTATCCAGATGTGCTAGGGATGGCGCCCAACTTCTTTTTTCCGGAGGCGTATCGGAATACATTTACGGTCGAGAAGCTCAAGATTACGGAGACCTCGGACCGTTCCTGGCCCAGTCTATACAGAAGCGCATCCTTCTCCAAAGCCTGAAGGTTGGAGAGCCGGCTGAGAGGCTCCGCGCTACTGTCATCGGGGCCTCTCAATATACTATCCAGGTGAGCAGCAGTACCATATTCCTCTCCCGTAACGACCTTTTACCTCTCCGCGATCTCCTGGTGGTGACGCCTTTGCTGGAAGGGAAAGAATCCGGACCCGATGGGGTTGCCGAGGCCATTAAGCGAGCCTTCATGCGCTTCGACCTGCTGGAGCGACATAGACCGGCAGCCCTCTTTATGCGCTATACCTGGGAGAACTCTTACAATGCGCTGAGAACCCTTGCGCTGGGCGTGCTTCAGGCTAAAGCCTTGCTGGGTCATCAGAATCCTGTAGTGCTGATTTTCGATGCCGACATTGGGAGACTGGTTGGAGAAATACTGAAAGAGGAGCTGGGACTGGGGAATGAAGTCGTTGCGATAGATGAAATAGAGGTGAGAGATCTCGACTTCATCGACATCGGGGAGGTACTGGGCAATACCCAGGCAGTACCTGTAGTGGTGAAATCACTGGTGTTCAGTTGACTTTACACCCCTCGCCAGACCCAGGAGGTTTGAACATCGCTCAAAATGTGCAGAATGTTAATGTGATATCGTCTAAAATTTCACCTTGCCTCATTATCTTTCAGGAGCTTTTAATCACAAGCGTTGGGGCAGGTCCGACCAATTAATTTAGGAGCTGAGGCAAGATGGCTAAAGACGCTTTCGTATGGGAACCTGAAATTGTGGCCGGGATGACTACTCAGGCGATTACAGATAAGATGAAGGAGTTGGTCCCGGGTTTTGACCTGAGTACTTTCGTTGCCAGGACAGAGAAATACCTTTCCTGCGAAGACCTGACAGAAGAAGAATACTATCCCGGGGCCACCTTCTCTGATGATGACGAGGATTTCATCTGGATGGGGTGTGAAGAGCTGTGGAAACGGCTTGCGCCGGACAAACCGCCGGTGGAACTCATCGCCAGGCAGGTTGATGACCTGGTTGAGGAAATCGAAAAGGCGGAGGAGAAACAGAGATGGAAGGAGGTTCTCCGTCTCAGCCGTGAAGCCCTGGACCTGATTTGCCGGCATACTATCGAGGAAACCTCAACCGGCCGAAAATTGAAGCGCGAATTCTACGAAGAACTCAGCCGGATGACCTTCTATAACTTCGATGGCCTTTTCGATAACCTGATTAAGAATCTACTGGGACATGAGGATTATGACAGAGTAATCGAGGTTGCCGGTCTTTTCGGTGAGGCAACCGATGACGATGCTTTGCTTGAGCACAAGGCGGAAAGCCTGTTTGCGCTGGGAAGGAAAGATGAGGCGGAGCGGCTATATCAGGATATTGCAGCTCGCAACCCGGATAACCCATCGTATCTTCTCCGCGCCGGAGACTGCTACACAACATACGGCGAGAAGGACACAACAAAGGCCAAAGACTGCTACCTGAAGGCACTGAGCATAGCCGGGAAACGCAGAGGAGAACCTGACGGTAGAAGCGAGCTCCGGGCGTTGTACCAGAGGCTGATGGACCTGGCCAATGACACCGGTAACCGGGCTGAGTTTGACCATTATGTGCGCCTTTTGAATTCTCTGGAGGCAAAGAAAGTGGGGCGCAATGACCCCTGTCCCTGCGGCAGCGGTAAGAAATACAAGAAATGCTGTGGCGGCAATGTAACCGCCGAGCCGCCGCCACCCGTCTTTGACCGTCGCATAATGGAGAGAGACCTTCTGGCTCTAAGGCAAACCCTGGAGGGAAAGGGATTTGGCTCGGTTGAGGAGATGAATAAGTACCTTGAAAAAATGAATAAAGAAGGCCATATTCCAGAGTGGAAACCGGGGACACCGCTGGAGCAAGCGCAAGATTTGATATTCGAGGCGCTGGAAACGGTGGGGAAAAAGAGGCTGGAGCTTGCTGAGCAGGCTCTGAAGATATCTGCGGACTGCGCCGACGCCTATGTCCTGCAGGCTGAGGAAAAAGCAGCGAGCACAGAAGAAGCGCTCATCCTGTATGAGGCCGGAGTCCGGGCAGCTGAACGTTCCCTGGGGAAGAAGTTCTTCGAGGAAGAGACAGGCAACTTCTGGGGCATCGTAGAGACCAGGCCCTACATGCGAGCCCGGGTCGGCCTGGCTCAGTGTCTCTGGCTCATGGAAAAGCAGGAAGAAGCAATCAGCCATTACCGGGAGCTTCTCAGGCTTAACCCTAACGATAACCAGGGAATACGCTATCTCCTGGCGGCGAGCCTGCTTAAGATAGGACAAATCGAGGCTTTGCAGGAGTTGCTGAAACAGTATGATGAGCCTACTGCGGCGTGGCTCTATACCAGGGCGCTGGCAGCCTTTGTTAAGCAAGGGGACGGCACAGAGGCACGTAAGCTAATCAAGGAGGCGCGTGACCATAATCCTTATGTAGTCCCTTATCTTCTCGGAGAGAAAATACTGCCCGGTAAACTACCGCAGCGTATCGGTTTCGGAGATAAGAATGAAGCAGTTGTTTATGTAGCTGAGTTCGGGCAGGGATGGCATAACACCAGAGGGGGGATTGACTGGCTGGCATTGATATCTGGAAGGAAACGAGGGACAGGGCAGAAGCCTCTCGATATTCCTGAAGTCTTCCTCAAAGCTTTTGAATCGGAAGATAGAGGACACCACCCTGAGAAGCAGGCTGGAAATGAGCAAGAAGGGTAAGCAGAGACCGCTGAGCTACGAGCGCCTGAAGCTATCTATAGAACTGAGTCATCTGTGCGCCATCATCAACGTGATAAAGGTGAAACGGGAGCTTACGAATCTGCCGGTGGGCAATATGGCTAACTTCAGCCCGGAGGCGGGCGGTTCGAAACCCACTCCTACCGGCTGGCTATCATGTTGAGGGCTTCCCCTATCTGATGCAATTTGAAGGGCTTGGGAATCACCCACTGTGGTCTCAAGGACCGGTCTTGAACAGACTGCAATTCTTCCGAGTTACCCGTAACTACGACCACGGGAGTATCCGGGGAAATTTCCTTTATTCTCTTCAAAACCTCCACACCCGATATCCTGGGCAGCCTCAGGTCGAGAAAAACCATGTCGAAATGCTGCTTCTGAAAGGCCAAAATGGCCTCATGGCCATCTTCCGCCAGGACCGCAGCGCACCCGCGTGAGGAAACGAAGTCCTTGAGCAGTTCCCTGATATTGAACTCATCCTCCACAATGAGTATGGAGAGCTTCTCTCTCTTCGAGGCGCTTTTGGAGTGCTCCTGGGCTGATTTCTCCATAAGAGCTACCTGGCGCTCGAGAACGCTCAAAATCTGCCTTGCTTTTGTGATGGAGTCACCGCACTTCTGCGCAAGGTCGTTCAGTTCCGGCAGTATTTGCTCGAGTTTGTGGATGCTGTTCTCGACTTCCAGCTTCATAGAGTCTCCTTTCTTCTCGTATTTTGGACCATACATAAGTGACTCCTGCATAACCTCCAATACCAGTAAATATAGGTATTATATATGTTTTTCGGCCCAAATCCAATAGTCAACCAGCGGCGAGCTCCGGGCTCAGAATCGGGGCATACCTTTTTGCGGTGGGGTGAGCGGAGGGATTTGAACCCTCGATATCCAGGGCCACAACCTGGCGCCTTGAACCGCTGGGCTACGCTCACCACGAAACATGTTTACCTGCGACAGGGAAATTATAACATTTTTTGGAGGAAGATTTGCGGTCAGCGTTCTGTCCAAAGCAATAAGTCCGTGATTTTGCCATCCAGGTCCCGCGCAGCCGCCACTCTATAGTACATCTGAGTCTTGTCTTCCTCCGGAATATCGCTGGTAGCAATGGCCTTGTAGGCATTCGCTATAACCTCTTTCTGCAAATTCAGACCCTTAAGGATAAGGTTGATCTCCCAGCGCGGGCTTTTGTTTGCCCACCAGAACTGGTCGCTGTGAAAGGCCTGATCCAGGACAAACCTGGCTATGTAAGCGAAATGGCGGCTGCGGGGGTTGTTAGCTTTTTGAAGGGCAGTCTGGGTCAAAGCCGAAGCTATGTTCAAATGCTGCCACTGATACTTGTGAACGATATTCCTGGGGTCTTTCCAGAGAGGATAATAATTGTGGTCCTTAATATCATCTGCTGTGGTGCTCCAGGATGACGGCCTCGGATCAACAACCGGTCCCTTTGGGAAAAACTCCTGCAACTGGCTAATCAGCACGGAGGTAACGGGATGCGCTCCGTTTTCGTCTCCCGGCACATCGTCTTTCCTGTCTGACTTTTCTTTTGCACCTTTTGCCGCCGAATGCACAAACTTAGGCTTTATCCTTTCAAACACGTCGGCCAGGAACAGTTGTTCCCAATGAGGAATATGGTGTCCGTAAGTCTCGGCGTCCATGGCGGTCACCACATAAACATCTTCTTTGCCAGCCAATTGCTCCAAACTCTGAATAAACGATTGGGAATCAAGGCTTTTGAAGCTTATCTTATTGCTGAGGATATCATCCCGAAAGAAAACGGCGAGGCGCTCGCCCCCAACTTCCATCTCATAAATGATGTTCTGCGGCCATTCAAGCGGGTTAGCCACGCCGCTCAGAATCACCCATTGATGCCCTGTGTCGAGTATATGCTGCGCAATTTCCCTGCTGAAGCACATCTCAGGGGGGAAGAAACCCCTGGGGGAAAAAGAGTTGCCAAAGGCCTGTTGATTTGTGACGTGATTTCTTCGAATCTGGCGCCTCACTTCCTCATGATACATAAGGGGAAGAATGGCATGGTACTTGGCGGAGCCAGTAAACTCTATCTGCCCCCGCTCCGCCAGCTGCGCCAGATTATGCACAACATCCTTGTGGTCCGTTTGAAGAAGCTGCTCAGTCAATATGCCATTGATGTTTACAGTAGCCCTGGCATAGGGGAATGCGCGGAATACCTCCAGCAGCGGCCTGTAACATTCATTACATATCTGGTCGAGGACGCCATAAGTTTGGGTCGGGGGCTGATAAAAGTGCAATAATTGCGCCCAGTAAATCATATCAACCTATCTATTTCGACAAGGCCAGCTTGTAGAGGTCAATGTACTTCCCGGCAGAAGCTTTCCAGGAAAAGTCCGCAGCCATCACGTTTTGCATCAGTTTCAACCATTTGCTATTATTCCGGTAGGCCGCGACCGCTCTTTCAACCGCAGCCATGAAAGCAACAGGCTCATAGGGTTTAAATACAAAACCTCTGCCGTGTTCCCAGTCCGGCATGTTCTCAAAGACGGTATCAACCAGCCCTCCCACGGAGCTGACCATCGGTATCGCTCCATACCGCATCGCGATAAGCTGGCCCAGTCCACAGGGCTCAAACATGGAGGGCATAAGGAAAATATCACAACCCCCATAAATCTGGTGCGCCAGAGGGTTGTTGAAGTCAATTGTAAGCGAAAGGCGACCCGGATGCTTCTCAGCCAGGTCAGCGAACATCTTGTGGTATTTTTCCCGGCCTTTGCCAAGGATGGCAAGCTGGATATCGTAATTCTTGAATATTTCCTGAAGAGATTCACTCAAAAGGTCCATGCCCTTCTGCTCATCCAGACGGGTCACCATGCCAACAAGAGGAGTGCGCCTTCCGGCCACGAGGCCCAGCTTTTCCTGCAAGTAGCTCTTGTTGGCGGCCCTTTTGGAGAGAGAAGAGATATCGTATTTATTAGCCAGGTGAGGGTCCAGAGCCGGATTGTACTCCTCGGTGTCAATTCCGTTCAGTATGCCGAAGAGGCGGTCCTTTCTCTGCTGGAGAAGAGTCTCCAGCCCCTCACCAAACTCGGGAGTGAGGATTTCCCTGGCATAGTTCGGACTGACCGTATTTATCACATCCGCAGAGAGTATCCCCTGGGCAAGCATGCTCATCTGTTGTTCAGGTGCGTTTTGCCAGTCTATTCCTTTCAGATCTCCCAGCTCAGACGCGGAGGTGAAACGGCGGTCAAAAAGACCCTGGTAAGCCAGATTGTGAATAGTAAGCAAGTGGCCACACCGGATGTCGCTGCTCCCGGTCCACAGGGGTATGCTTGCAGCATGCCAGTCATGGAAGTGAATCACATCCGGCTGCCACGACAACAGTCCCGGAACCATAGGGATGGCGCGAGAGAAGAAAAGGTAGCGCTCCAGGTCATCGTCATATCCGTACACCTGGGGGCGAGGGAAATAGCCTCCACCTTCCAGCAGGAAAACAGGAGTGTCCTCTCTCCGCGGCGAGTCTTCGACATTCTTTTTGTAACGGAAGAGCCTGGCCTTCCGGGGCTTACCCATGGTTGTAACGTTCAGGGTCTTTCCCGGCAGGAGCTCTTCGAAACTACCGGAATCTATCGGGCCGTGCAGGGGAATCACAGTCCTTACCTCGACGCCTTCTTTTTGCAGGGCGCGGGGTAAAGACCCCACCACATCGGCCAGACCACCAACCTTTATCAGGGGAGCCGCCTCGGCAGCCGCGAACAGCACTTTCAGTTTCTTGGAGGAAGGGATCGCGTTAGCTTTCATCTTGGCAGGCCAGCTTCTCCCGGGGCAAAAACCCTGTAGTTAATGGAAGGGAAAGGATTGTCTTTTTCTTCGAGGGTCTTCAAAAAGGCTCTTTCCTGTCCTCCCTCCGTCCCCCTCTCGGCAATATCCATGAGCCGGTCAAAATGCTCATAATGGGCCTGGAAACGGGATTCAGCATACTCCCGGGCCTGTCCGGTAGTAATGAGAAAAGGCCAGTCACTCGATTGAAGGAGCAGAAGCTCTCTGGCAGACTGATTGAGAACGGCTTCTCGCCACGGCGAGTCTGCGACGCGAGGTCCCGGCGCCGGTGAATGACTGTCCGCGGCAGCCTGCATTCTCTTTTCGCACAGGTGAATCCTGTCCCACAGGTCCCCGGTGTCGCGGTTCAGCCATGTAGAACTGTCCCCAGCCTTCCCCCAGGAACCCCAGCGCAAATCTATTCTTTCCACGGGGGGATGTTCGGTAACATATCTGCCGGCACTGATCATCTCCACCGCGTTATGCTTGCTCAAGGCAGTCAAGACAGCCTTAAGCCACTGCACTCCCTCAAACCACCAGTGTCCAAAGAGCTCTCCGTCATAAGCGGATGTTATGATGCCCGGCCTTCCAGCGGTTTCCCGGTATGAGCCCAACAACTTCAAGACAAGGCCGGCAAAATGATTTGAATGTTCTTCAACCTTATTCTGAGCCCAGGCAGGGTTATATAAATCCTTGGCCGCCAGGTCCAAATGGGCTCCTGTTATCCTCCAGTACTGGAGTCCGCTGACACCATCCTTCTTGTGAAACTCCCTGTAGTGGTAATCCCCGGGATATCCCCAGTCTGCGGACCATACCTGAAGACTGGTATCGCTGTTCCTCCCAAGAGCCGCAACATTGGAATCACCCACCAGATAAGCGGAATAGGTGGTGCCCTTGACTACTTTCTTCTGGATGCCGGACACCGGGGGATTCCCGGATGCTCCCGCTCTGGAGGGGTTAACAAGCTCCTGCGAAGATATGCCGACGGATTCGCCGCTTTCAATCATGTGAGTCTCAGTGAAAAAGCAGCGGATGTTCATGGATGAGAGGAACTTCTCCAGACCTGGCCGGATATCGGTTCCAGCAGTATCGCCGGGCTTGAACGACGAGCGATAGCCGCACTCGGGCAGCCAGAAGGACCTCGGAGGTCTTCCGAAATGCCTGGCGTAAGTATCTATGCCCACCTTAATCTGGGCATAGATAGACGAATCGGTTGCCAGGAGAGGCAGAAAGGCGTGTGTGGCGGCCGAGGTGATAACCTCGATATACCCTTCATCCTGAAGAACTCTCAGGGACTTGATAATATCCCTATTGTACCTGCCTTCAAATGCCTCCAGAGAATGCCGGTAAATTCTCAAATAGAATTCGGCCAGGTGTCTCCGCCCGGCGTCTCCTGATTTCTCGTATATTTCGATGTCCCTGCGGGTCCGCTCTAACTTTGACTCGCAATATTTCACAAAGTTCTGTTGAATATCGGCGTCCGCCAACTGGTCGAGAAGTATTGGAGTAAAGCCAATGGTGAGTTCATACTTGATCCCGCGCGCCCTCATATCAAACAGGGCATCCAGCAACGGAAGATAGCTTTCCAGGATAGCTTCATGAAGCCATTCCTCTCCATGGGGCCAAACTCCGGCATACCTGCAATAAGGTATGTGGTTGTGAAGGACGAGGTTAAAGTATCCGAGGGTCATGGCCTGGCCTTAAAGTGGTCATGTACTTTGCACTTGATGGAAGAACCAGAGGGTATTTCGTTATTTTTCATTTCAACTTCCTGAAACCAGCTTTCAGCCATCCAGCAATCTATTTTGCAGTTCCGGCCGATTTTTATGTCCGGGGGTATCTGCGCGCCTTTACCCACAAGGGTAATCCCTGAACTGAGATTGTCAGGCTCCTCTTCATTAGGAGTCATATCATCGCCCCAGCCTATGACAGTCCCTTGCCCCACATGCACATTCTTATCTACTATTGCCCTGTCTATCACCGCACCGCCTTCAACGTAAGTATCATGAAACACGATGGAGTTCTGGATGACCGCGCCTCTTTCCACATACACCCCCGGGGAGAGGACAGAATTAACCACTTTGCCATTCACTATGCAGCCGTTGGAAAGGAGGCTTCTGGAAGCTTCGCCATATGGGCCCATTTTCAGGGGGGGCCTCTGGACACTGTTAGTGTTTATCGCCAGTTGAGGGTCATAGAGGTTGATAGGCGGCAGGTCAACTATCAGGTCCATATTCGCCTGCCAGTAAGCATCAACCGTCCCCACATCCCTCCAGTAGTCCTTAAATCTGTAGCCGTATACATTGTAATGCTTCATAGCATCCGGGATTACGTCTTTGCCGAAATCGTGCCCGCCATCGCTGACGGCGTTCTTTTCCAGGCAGTCCAGCAGAACTTCTTTATTGAAAACATAGATACCCATGGAAGCCATATTGCCGACATAAACCTTTGGCTTCTCAATGAATCGGACGATCTTTTCCTGATGGCTGAGAGTGAGAATACCGAACCTCTGCGTGGACTCAGGCGGCACTTCTATGACGCTGACAGTAACATCGGCGCCCCGCTTGCGATGAAATTCTATCAGGTCGCTGTAGTTCTGAATGTAGATGTGGTCTCCAGCCAGAATGAGGACTTCATCTACGTTCTTTTCTTCTATATAGGCCAGATTCTGATAGACCGCGTCCGCGGTATCCTTGTACCACTCCGCCTTCCCTTTGCTGATATAGGGCTGAAGCAGGGCAAGTCCACCATTGAGGCGGTCCAGGTTCCACGATTTTCCGATACCGATATGACGGACAAGTGAGCGCGGGTTATACTGGGCGATTATGGCAACGTCGTACATGCCGGAGTTTACGCAGTTGCTCAGCGCGAAGTCTATGATCCTGTAATCCCCTCCGAAAGGCATGGCAGGCTTGGCTCTTTCTTCGCATAAGAGACTCAACCTGCTTCCCGCTCCGCCGGCTAATATAACAGAAAGGACTTTATTCATTGCAGAAACTGAAACGGAATCCGTCCGCCGCAGGAGGACTCATATTCAACCCAGTAGATAATATTATAGCCAAAAGCGTATTTGGTCAAGTAGCATTTTCCTGGCCTGACCAGCGGCAGGCTGTCCTTTCTCCACGGCGAATCTTCGTTAACATAACGTCAGTGATATGAACCGTATTTACCCGCCGCGGCAAGCCGGGACTGCATTTCCACGGCGAATCTTCGATGTTTTGCGGTATAATAGATATGGAAAGAGGATACTTTACATAACGGGAGGCAAAACGCAGAACAAGTTACGGGAAGTAAGAGAACCAAGAGAAAGAGCCTACCTGGTGGCCGTTCATACCAGGGACAACTCCGACGGATGGTCTACCGAAGACTCGCTGGAAGAACTGGTCCTTCTGAGCAGGACGGCGGGGGTCGAAGTGGTGGGAACTATTACCCAGAACTTGCCCAGGCCCTCCCAGCAGCACTATATCGGACAGGGGAAACTTCAGCATTTGTCCTCCCTAAAAAGCACGACCCCATACGACGTGGTGATCTTCGATACGGAGCTGTCTCCCATGCAGCAAAAGAACCTTTCAGAATCGCTGAAGGTGAAAGTCATAGACAGAACTACCCTCATCCTGGATATATTTGCCAAAAGGGCCCGCACCAAAGAAGGGCAATTGCAGGTGGAAATGGCCCAGTTGACGTATCTCTTGCCGCGTCTGGCAGGGCAGTGGAAACACCTGGAGAGGCTGGGAGGAGGCATCGGAACCAGAGGGCCCGGTGAAACCCAGATGGAATCTGACCGCCGCCTCATCAAGAAGAGAATCAACACGATAAAAAGAGAACTGGAGGCCATAGAGAAGCATCGTTTGCTTTACCGCGACCGGCGCAAGAAGGCAGACCTGCCCGTGGTAGCTCTTGTAGGTTACACTAATGCCGGAAAGAGCACGCTGTTCAATGCCCTGACCCACGCTAATGTCTTCGTCCAGGATAAGCTGTTTGCCACACTGGACCCCACAACCCGCAGGTTTAGACTTTCTGATAACAACTATGTGTTACTGACTGACACGGTCGGCTTCATCCAGAAGCTGCCCACCACACTTGTCGCAGCTTTCAGCGCTACCCTGGAGGAACTGGAGGACGCCAGCCTCATCCTTCAGGTAGTTGACATAAGTAACGCCCACGCCGCCGAGCAAAACCAGACGGTGGAACAGGTGCTAAAGGAGCTAAAGCTGGACGCCAAGCCCAGAATACTGGTATTGAACAAGGTTGACCTCTTCTCCAAGGAAAAGGGGGAAATCGAGGACCTGACCGGCAAACTGCGCAATCCGAACAAGGGCAACGTCCGCTCTACGGTTATCATATCCGCGGCCAAAAACTGGGGACTTGAAAAACTGAGCGGAGAAATCTCCAGAGTGCTAAATGATCAGGATTCCAAGACAAAACCGCCGCAAGAGTCTGCGACGGGAGTCTTCGAATAGTCTACGACCGCGACGAAACGGCCATTACCTTCCGATAAAGCAGAAGCAACCTAGGTTATGTAAAGGTAGTCTTTACTATTATATTCGCACTATATTCGCACTATATATATTATGTAAAAGTGCGACAAGCTAAACTACTTCTTAAATCCTTTCCAGCCAGCCAGCCTCTTTAGCCCTTCTTCCATCCTGTTCTCCGGAATAGTCAGAGAAAAGCGTATGAACCCTTCTCCCGACTTGCCATATCCCAGTCCCGGCGTCACCACCACGCTCGTCTCATCCAGGAGCCTGGTAGCGAATTCCCCGCTCGTAAAACCCTCAGGTATCTTGACCCACAGGTACAGACTGGCTTTTGTGGGCATGGTTTTTAGCCCTATTTTATGTAAAACAGAGGTTATCTTGTCCCTGCGCCTCTGGTAAATTCGATTGTGCTCCTCTATGCAGTCCTGCGGTCCTCTCAGAGCGGTGACGGCAGCCAGCTGAATGGCCTGGGGTATGCCCGAGTCCAGATTGGACTTCACCCTCAAGAGCGCGTCCACTATCTTCTCATTCCCCACCAGCATTCCCACACGCCAGCCGGTCATATTGAACGTCTTGGACAGAGAGTGGAATTCCACTCCAACATCTTTGGCGCCCCTCGCCTGCATAAAACTTACCGGCTTATATCCATCAAATGCCACATCGCTATATGGCCCGTCATGGCAAATCGCTATATCGTGCTTCTTAGCGAATGACACGGCTTTCTCAAAGAAATCCAGGTCTGCCACCGCCGCCGTGGGATTATTGGGATAGTTAAGCCACATCACCTTAGCTTTTTGAGCGATTTTCTCCGGAATGGCCTCCAGGTCTGGCAGGAAGCCGTTTTCCTCTTTCAAAGGCATTAGATATGACTCGCCCCCGGCAAACATAGTGCCTACTGAATAGACCGGATAGCCGGGATCCGGCACCAGAGCTGTATCTCCCTGGTCCAGGAAACACAGGGCAATATGTCCAATGCCCTCCTTTGAACCTATCAGGGGAAGCACCTCTTTATTGGGATTAAAGCTAAGACCGAACCTTTTTTCATACCATTCGGCTATGGCCTTCCGGAAATCGGGAAGGCCATCCGTTTCGGGATAGCGGTGGTTTGCCGGGTCAAGAGAAGCCTGCCGCAGACTCTCTATTATGTGCGACGGAGTGGGTATATCCGGGTCACCTATGCCGAAGCTGACGACATCAATACCTTTGGCCCTCTTCTCAGCAATCTTGCGAGAGATCTCCAGGAACAAATAAGGCGGCAATTTTTCCAATCGTTTAGATAAATGCATTTTTCTCCTTCAAGCTAAACTAATGAGGGCAGGTAGCATAGACTCCCCCTCACTCTAACTCTCTCCCGCAAAAGGGGGGAGAGAATAATCATGCAGTGTTAGGCCCACTGTTCTTCTTTCCACGCTCCCCTGAAGACTTCCTCTACAGAGCCCCGCATAATGACCTCACCTTTGCCATCCCAGGAAAGCGTGAGCACGCCGCCAGGTAGTTTTATGTCAACCTCATCCCCGATTAATCCCTTCAATTTGGCCGCTACGGTCACTGCGCAAGCTCCACTCCCGCAGGACAGCGTTTCTCCGGCTCCCCTTTCCCACACTCTTGCGACAAGGGTCTTCCTGTCTATGACCTGAACAATCTCAAAATTGGTGCGTCTAGGGAAAAAGGCATGGTTTTCCACGAGAGGGCCTATCTTTGACAGAGGAAACTTGTCTGCTTTCTCCCCCTCCTTCAGAAAGTGGACCGCATGGGGATTGCCCATGGAGACAAATGTCAGGGCGAGGCTCTTCCCTCCCGGCCGAGTCTGCGACCTGGCCAGCTGTAACGGATAATCGAGTACCGGTGTTTTGCCGCGGTAGCCAGGCAGCGCCGCAGGAAGGTCGCCTAACTTGAGTGAGGGCTTCCCCATGGCGAGTCTTACGGCCTTGACCAGGCCCTTTTCCAAGTAGGGAGTGGCCTCTTTTATTCCAGCCAGCGTCTCGATGGTTATCTTGCCGGCCTTTCCTTTTCTCCTGGTCTCAACCACATACCTGGCAAAACATCTCAGACCGTTGCCGCAAATCTCCGCCTCAGAGCCGTCCGGGTTAAAGATCCGCATCCTGTAGTCCGCTTTTTTTGAGGGCAGCACCAGCAGGATGCCGTCGGCACCGACCCCGAAATGTCTATCGCATACGACTCTTGACAGGGCTTGCCAGTCCTTTGACGGCATCCCTATGGCGTCAACAAGCACAAAATCGTTGCCGGTAGCCTGATATTTGATGAATTCCATTTAAGCTGCTAACCATCCCTTTACCAGATTCAAAGCCCTCTTCTGCACGGCGAATCTCTGATCCTCCAGCCCCACTCCTACGTCCAGCCACTTTATTCTTTCGTCCGCTTCCCTGAACCAGGCGAGCTGTTTTCTGGCCAGCCGGTGCGTCTCGAACTTAATTCTCACTGTCGCTTCCTCAAGACTCAGTTCCATCTTCAGGTACTTGATGATTTCCTTATACCCTACCGCCGATGATAGCACAGCGGTCCTTTCGGAATAGCCCCGGGAGAGGAGCTCCTTCACTTCTTCCACGAGCCCCCTGGCGAGCATCTCGTCCACCCTCCGGTCTATCCGCCTGTACAACTCTTTTCTGTCGGCGCTAAGCCCTATGACGTAGCTAAACAAATCCGGCGGCTCTTTTCCATGAGGGCCGCCCGGGCATCCCTGTTTATAGCAAATTTCAAGGGCCCTTATAACTCTCCTCACGTTTCTCGCGTCGATTCTTTTGGCCGCATCAGGATCCTCTTTCTCAAGCTCCAGATAAAGGCTCTCCGGCCCCTCACGACTGGCTTTTTCCTCCAGTCTCCTGCGCAGTTCCCTGTCGGGCTCGATTCGAGGAATCTTCCAGCCTTCCAGCACCGACCAGACGTAAAGGCCGCTGCCGCCAACCAGAAAAGGTACCTTGCCCCGCTTAAAGATATCCTCAATTATTCCGCCGGCGCGTTCCTGGTATTCCGCCTGGTTAAAAGCCTCATCGGGGTCAACGATGTCATACAGGTGATGAGGCACAATATTTTCATATTCGCGAGAGGGCTTAGCCGTGCCGATGTCCATGTAGCGGTACACCTGGCGGCTGTCGCCGTTGATTATCTCCCCTCCGACACTCCCTGCCAGGAACACTGCCAGTTCGCTCTTTCCGGTGGCAGTGGGGCCCACTATGGCGATGAGCCGCCTGCCACTGCTCATCTAACGCCTTTTATCCGGCTGGTTTCCTTTATTATCCCCGTAAAGTCTTCGTCCTGAAGGCTGGCTCCACCCACGAGAGCCCCATCTATGTCTGCCTGGCCTATGAAATCAGAGATGTTGGAGGCTGTTACACTGCCCCCATAGAGAATACATATTTTCTCGGCCTTTTCGGAGCCCATGATACGGGCAAGCGTATTGCGCAGGATAGAACTCATTTCTTCCGCCTGCGCGGCAGTGGCGGACTTCCCGGTCCCGATCGCCCATACAGGTTCGTAAGCCAGGACCATTGTGTCCCGTTCTACATCCTTTATATCCTGCCGCAACTGGCCCACTACTACTTCTTCCGCTACCCCGGAGTTTCTCTCTTCGAGATTCTCGCCAACACAGAGGATAGGCCAGAGGCCCACATTTAAGGCAGCCTTCATTTTCTTGTTTATCAGCAGATCATCCTCGTGGAAATAAGCCCGACGTTCGGAATGCCCGATTATCACATATCTACAGAGACCGGACAGCATACCCGGCGAGATTTCGCCAGTGTAAGCGCCTTTCTCCTGATAAAACAGGTTCTGAGCCCCCTGGAAAATCGTCGAACCTTTCAGAATCTCAGCCACAGCCGAAAGAGAGATGAAAGGCGGGCAAAGCACCTTTTCCACCCCCTTTATATTGTCAGCCGCCACCCTTATCCTGGAAGCCAGCACTTTGGCTTCTCCAAGAGTTGTATTCATCTTCCAGTTGCCGGCAATTATTGGTTTTCTCATTTTAATCAAGCTCCGTATCTGGCGAACTTACCCGCATGAGCCATAGCCTCAGGCATAGCATTTAACGAGGAGAAAATGCCCAGAGAACCCCGCAGACATGTTCTCTCGCCAAACTTCTCAAGGTTGTCCCACCTGCACCACGAAGAATAGAGAAGGAAAGGCACCGGATGCCAGCTATGTCCTTTGTAGGTTGCCGGCGTAGAGTGGTCCCCGGTTACCACCAGTACATCTGGCTTCAGGTCCAGGATTTGAGGAATGAGGCTGTCAGCCAGTTCTATCTTTTTTACCTTTCTATCGAAATCGCCATCTTCTCCAGCTTCATCGGTATCTTTGAAATGTATGAAGAAGAAATCATGTTTTGAGTAATTGTCTTTTACCGCTCTTATTTCATCCTTTATGTTGTCCTTGCAGGCGAGCTCGGTCATGCCGATGAGCTTCGCCAGCCCCTTATACATGGGATAAAGGGCAACAACAGCAGGCTTAATTTTAAATATATCCTGCATGGAAGGGAAGTGGGGCAGCTCAGAAAATCCCCTTAACAAGACCATGTTAGCCGGGCTATAAGGGGCCAGGATTCTCCCGGCCTGGCTTACGAAGTCTTTGGCCAGGTTCGCAGTTTTTTCCGATGAAGAGGCTACGGCAACGGGGTCCCTGGGTGGAAGCCCTTCATGCTGAGGATCCGTATCGTTGATTTCCGCGCCCAGGCCGGGCCCGCGAAAGACTACGACAAAGCGGTGTTCTTTGACCGGCAGAACAAAGAGCTCGACGCCCGGAAGCTTTATTTCTCTCATTTTGCCGGTCAGTTCCATGTTCTTCTCGGTCGAGAGCCTACCGGCACGCCTATCTGCTATCAGTCCTCTGTCGTCGACCTGGCAGAAGTTCCCTCTCGCTGCCACATCTCCGGGCTTGAGATCAAAATTTATTCCTACAGCCTCCAGAACGCCACGGCCAATAGAATATGTTATCGGGTCATAACCGAAAAGACCGAGGTGAGACGGCGCGCTGCCCGGCGTGATTCCGGGACTCACCGGGGTGGAGAGGCCGCAGCTACCGTGTTTGGCCAGCCTGTCCAGGTTGGGGGTACGAGCCGTTTCCAACTCTGTCTTCCCGGTCTCAGGATGAGGCAGGCCGCCCAGACCGTCCATTATGAAAAAGATGATCTTTGCGGGGTTAGAAACAGACAGTTCTTTTATGTCATTGAGCGAAATCATTTTTCAGGTCTTTCAATCTTTTTCTTGTAGTCTTCCAGTCTCTTTAAATATCCCTATCCAGCAAGCCTGCTACCCCAGGGAGGGGTTTCCCCTCCAGGAATTGCAGGGAGGCGCCGCCGCCGGTGGAAACAAAGGTTATTTTGCCGGCCAGACCTGACGACTCCACAGCCTCGGCGGTGGAGCCCCCACCGACGATGGTCGTGGCATTCAGGGTCGTTAGAACTTTTGCCAGTTCCATCGTTCCTTTAGCAAAAGCGGCCTTTTCAAATATGCCGACCGGTCCGTTCCATACAACGGTCCGGCATTCTTTGAGAACCACGGCCCATTCTACCAGAGTTTGGGGACCTATATCTCCCACCTGCCAGGCAGCAGGTACGGCGTTGATTCCCACAACCTTTGCCATATCGCCCCTGTCAACCGATGGCGCCGCAACACAATCTACCGGCAACTGAATTGTCACTCCCGACTTCTTTGCTTTCTCCTCTATTTCCCGAGCGGTCCCCAACCGGTCTGTCTCTACCAGAGAATTACCCATGTCATGTCCTCTGGATTTAAGAAAAGTGTTGGCCATGCCGCCGCCGATGAAAAGAAAATTCACCCTGCCCAGTATGTGCTGAAGCACGCCGATTTTGTCGCTTATCTTGGCGCCACCCAGGATTATGGCAAAGGGACGCTGAGGATTCTCCAGAGCCTGGCCCAGGTATTTGAGCTCTTTCTCAAGGAGAAAACCGGCTACGGATGGAATCCGCCCGACGCGGGTTATGCCTTCCGTAGACGCGTGTGCCCTGTGAGACACGCCAAAGGCATCCATGACAAAAACGTCGGCCAGCCGGGCCAGTTTGCGAGCGAATTCCTGATCATTCTTTTCCTCTTCGATATGAAAGCGCAAGTTCTCCAGCAGTATCACGTCCGATTCTTTCATCTGCTCGACCGCCGTTTCCACCTCGGGGCCGACACAATCTTTCAATGCCAGGACCTGCTTGCCGAGTAGCCGGGAAAGCCTTTCCGCCACCGGAATAAGGCGGTATTTCTCCACCACTTTTCCATCCGGCCTTCCCAGATGGGAACAGAGCACCACTTTAGCTTTGTTCTCCAGCAAGAAGTTTATGGTGGGCAGAGTTTCCCTTATCCTGGAGTCATCCGTTATCGCGCCTTTTTCATCCTGTGGAACATTAAAATCTACTCTGACCAGCGCCCTTTTTCCCTTGAGATCAACATCTCTTATGGTCTTCTTGTTCATTTCAATTCCTTCCCAGACATGATTTAGACAGCCCTTCCAGTTTCTCAAGGGTGGAAGAACCAAGGCCTGTTTCCCTCAGGCTGCTGAGAGCTTCCTCATAAAACGAATTTGCCCTGGAAAGGCAATAGGCCTTTGCCTCATATTCGTTCAATATTTCCACAACCACAGGCACCTGTTCCGGATCTATCTTTGCTGAACCATATATTTTCCTGAGCTTTCTTTGTCCTCTCTTTTTCTCCTGGTTCAAAGAGAACAGAACCGGTAAAGTCTTCTTCTTGTCCATAATATCATCGGAAACGGACTTGCCGGTCCTCTCCCGCTCCCCCCAGATGCCCAATATATCGTCCTGTATCTGAAAAGCGATGCCCAGTTTCAGCCCAAAATTCTGAAAACAGTTGATGACGAAATCGTCTGCTCCTCCAACGAGAGATCCCATTCGGGCCGAGGCTTCGAAGAGCGCTGCTGTTTTGCGTTGAATCATATGAAAGTATTCTTCCACCGTGACTTCCAGCTTGTTTTCCAGCAGAAGGTCCAGATTTTGTCCTTCGCACAGATCGAGACAGGCATGGGTCAGAATTCTCAGCAATTCCTTAATATGCTCACCGGAACAATCTCCTGTTGATTTATGGTCGACTCCGTTCCGTGAGTCTACGACAAGAGAGTGGTAACCCATGGTGAACAATGCATCGCCGGCATTGATGGCAGGTGCAAGCCCGAAGGCCTTCCACAACGCAGGCCTGTGATGCCTTTCCACGCTGGAATCCTCTATGTCATCGTGAACCAGGGAGAAATTGTGTACCAGTTCGATCGAGCACGCCGCAGAAAGGGCCCGCGAGATATTTCCTCCGCATGCTTCACAGCTAAGAAGGCAAAAGAGGGGACGGACCATCTTACCCGAGGAGTAATCCGCTGGCTTGCCTTTGATATCCTCCCATCCGAAGTGATAACGGACATAACTTGAAAGAGACGGAGGAATCTCAGCTACACGCTTTTGCAGTTCTTTTCTGATAAGGCTGCGATATTTGTCAAAGGTCTCGCTCAACCTGTTTTCGTTATCCTCTCTGAGACACGGCCAACGTTAAGCTGTGAATCTTCCGGCTCTGGCTTTCGAGCTGCCTGTCTCTTCGTTCGAAAAAAAGAAAGCCTCTATCTGCTGCTTCAGCCCGGCTGCATCAAGTCCATACTGCCGGCGCAACAGGCTCACGGGTCCCTGGGGGATGAACTCGGAGGGCAGGGCAATTGCCTTGTGCAGGACTGCCCTGTTGTTTCGGGCTGTCAGATGTTGCGCTATAGCTCCCCCAAACCCACCCTCGATGACATTCTCCTCCACAGATACGATCCTCCCTGTGGTCTTAAGTATGTCGTCCAGCAATGCGGTATCGAGCGGCCTGGCAAAGCGGGCGTTGATAACAGCGCATTTTATGCCATCGTTCTCCATCATTTTGGCCGCCTCCACCGAGGGCAGTACTGTGGAGCCAATCGCGAAAATAGCCAAATCTTTTCCTTCGCGCAGCAACTCCCACTGTCCTACAGGAATATCGTGAAGTTCATCATCCAGCGGTACTCCGTATCCCTGGCCCCGCGGGTAACGAATGGCAAAAGGGCCGGTCGCGTTGATGGCCGTGTAGAGCAAATGCCTGAGCTCGTTCTCATCTTTTGGAGCCGATACAATCATATTAGGTATCAGCCGCAAATAAGAGAGGTCAAGCGTTCCCTGGTGAGTCTTGCCATCCTCTCCAACGATGCCTGCCCGGTCCAGCGCAAAAACCACCGGCAAGTTTTGAATACATACATCGTGTATGATCTGGTCGTAGGCACGCTGCAAAAAGGTGGAATAGATAGCAACCACAGGTTTGAAGCCCCTGGAAGCCAGACCAGCAGCCATAGTCACGGCGTGCTGCTCACATATTCCCACGTCGAAAACCCTGTCCGGATAGGCCTGGGCCAGCTTCTTCAAGCCCGTGCCTTCGAGCATAGCCGCAGATATGGCAACCAGCTTATTATTAGTGCGGAAAAGCTCCCCTAGGGTTTCCCCAAAGACGTCGTTGTAGTTTGGAGCCTTTTTCGCGCCTTCACCGTTAGGAGGAAGGCCGTGAAAACTTACAGCGTCGTTCTCCGCGGGAGCATAACCTTTTCCTTTTACTGTCAGCACATGTATGAGTACAGGTTGATTCTGGTAATGCTGAGCTTTGTCAAAGGCCTTTTCCAGTTCCGAAAAATCATAACCGTCAATAGGACCCACATATTTGAAGCCCATCTGCTCCCACATGGTGAACGGGACAAATATCCTCTTGAGTTCTGTCTTGGCCTTTCGCAAAGTACGCAGTATAAAGCGGCCTCCCGGTGTCCTCATCAGAATCTGTTCGGTTTCGCCTTTGGCGGCGTGATATTTATGGTTAAGCCTTATCTTCTTAAGCCAGCGGGACTGTGCTCCCACGCTGGGGGATATCGCCATGCCATTATCATTCAATATGACGATAATCTTCTTTTTCAGATGCCCTATGTGGTTCAAGGCCTCAAAGGCCATGCCTCCACCCATCGAGCCGTCGCCTATGACAGCTACAACATCATGTTTCTTCCCAGACAGGTCCCTTGCGAGCGCCATGCCGACGGCAGCGGATATGGAGGTGCTCGCGTGTCCGGATATGAAAGGGTCGTGAACCGATTCCTTCGGCTCCGAGAAGCCTGATAGCCCGTCCGTCTGACGCAGCCTGGAAAAGTAGTCCTGTCGACCGGTCAGCAACTTATGAACATAACCCTGATGGCCTACATCCCACAGTATCTTGTCCTCGGGGCTTGAGAAGAACCGGTGTATCGCAATAGTGAGTTCAACCACGCCCAGATTAGACGCCAGATGGCCGCCATTGATGGTCACGGTATTGACGAGGGTCTGCCTTATCTCCTGGGTCAAGATGTGAAGATCCTGAGGAGAAAGCTTCCTGAGGTCTGAAGGCTCCCTGATGTCCTTCAAGATTGTTGACATTAATAAGTTCCCTTCAACGTGTTCACTATGTTATCAGCGGAAAATTGACAGTGTCAAGGCTTGAGACTACCACACGGCCTATGCCACCTTGCTCCAGATAGAGCCGTTGTCATCCAGAATACCGTCAGGGTCATAGTTGAGAAGGAGCGTTTGATAGTTGGGTATTATTTTCTCTTCATAGATTTTCTCAAGTTTGTTTAGAAGGGATACGGGGTCCTTATCGTAGACGACGATTGAACCGGTCGACTTACGTACCATTTGAATGATTTCCTCCAGATGCTCCGTAATCCCCCCTGTGCCCTCCAAAACGCCTATAACCTTGGATTCGTCATACGCAATTGCAAATTCACCCAGTGTGCCGGACCGTCCCCCCGCAAAGACGACCACATCGCAGCTCCTGATATTCTCGATCTCACGGCCCATGAGTCCACTTCCTGTATAAATAATGACATCATATCCACGTGAAGGCGAGTGATATTCCATAATATGCTGCCGGAAATTGAGGGCAGGAGATATACCCACGACAAAGCCGTTCATGGACTTTGCCCCTTTTACCGCCTCGTGAGGAAGACCGGGACAGGCGCCGGTAACGAGCACGTATCCCCGCCTGCCTATTTCCTGCCCCAGTTTGTAGCAGGTCTTCATGGCCTCCGCGGCAATCTTGCCTCCGGCCGATCCCATTACACCGATTGTCAAATTAGGAAAGAGCCTTTCCTTAGTATCCTGATGCAATTTGATACCTCCTGGACTATTATAGCATTAACAATTACAAAATAATGAATAAGTTGAGAGCCGGGATGGGGCAATGCTATAATTCTCACATCTAAATGTGGAAAAAAGTAGACCTGCACGTTCACACCCCGGCGTCGTTTTGTCATCTCGACCATGTGGAAGTTGAAAAGGCCCGCGAGACCAGACCAGCGGATATTGTCCGGGCAGCCCTCTCAAAAGGTCTGGACGGCATCGCCATAACCGATCACAACAGCGTGGCATTCATACCTGAAATTGAGGAGGAGGGCAGAAAACACGGCCTGTCAGTGTTGCCGGGCGTGGAGATTTCAGCCAGAGGAGGGCACTTACTGGCTTTCTTCAGCCACTATCAGCCTCCTTCTTTCTGGGAGCAGTTTCTGTATTCCATAGGTCTCGGTCGGGATGCGCAGGGCAAAGGTTCCTATGAGAGCGACCTATGGCTGGACCAGGTGGCCCGCCAGGTTTGCGAGGTAGAGGGGCTGGCCATAGCCGCGCACATAGATAGAAAACCCAGGGGATTTGCCAATTCCGATGACGTATCGCTTGAGGAGAAAAGGAGATTACTGGCCTGCCCCTATTTTGCCGCCGTCGAGATTACCATCGGCCATAACAAGAAATCGTGGAACGAAGGCGCTATGCCTGGATTTTCCTTTCCGGTGGCATGCGTTCAGGGGTCCGATGCCCATTCGATAGAAGAAATAGGGAGACGCCCGATGTACCTGGATGTAACCCAGTTCAATCTGGGCAAGTTCCAGAAGGCCCTGAAGGACTTCAGGACTCGAGTCAGATTTCCGGATGAAATGGAGAGTGGTGAGAAGTTAGAGGTGGGACGAGAGAAGTCTTAATCTCAAGCCTGATTCATGCTATACTAATACGTATACAACAGATAGTAATGTGTTCTGACGAGCTGTTGGTAGTTGGCTACCAGCTGTTAGCTTCTGGTTCGAAGCTGTAGCTTTGACTTTTTATTTTTCACCTTGCGTTCGTTCCGTCCCTGTAGCTCAGGTGGATAGAGCAACTGCCTTCTAAGCAGTGGGTCGAGAGTTCGAGTCTCTCCAGGGACACCACCTCAGATAGAATCTCCGATTTTTTAGGATGAGATTCTTGCCCGGTATGCCAAAAGGTTGCTGCGTCCCAAAAGGTATGTTCGTTCCTCCCAGAATTACAGTAAAACCTGCCCTCCACCGGATTCACCCCACGAATTCTTTCAAAAATCAAAAATAGGTCGTGAACCTCTCCTTTGAAAATTGGAATATACTTGTCATTGACGTTGCTAGCGTCTGATTTTATAATGGCAGCGGCTAGCTTAAAATGGTACTGATAAACCCTGCAAAGGAACACAAATGACACTGGTCTTACTTATAATGGGCTTTTTATTTGCGGTAGGCCTGTTTCTTCTATTATGGGGAATAATTATGTCCCTGCTTACGCTCCTGTTCAAGGGCTGGATAATCGAGCGTATAGTAAAGAAGGGTTTGCCCCAGGGCACAAATACGGCGGAGCAAGTATGGAAGAGAGGGCTAAAACGCCTGGGCATGGTTACCGGGGCTGGTCTTGCCATGCTGCTCATCGGCACAACGATTGCTGCTATCAATGTACTTCAAAAGCCCTCGCCGCCGCCGGCTTCAGGAACGATTACCACAGGCCAGCAGGTTGACCTGGTACAAAAGAGCATAAGTCCCGTTGGCGGAAATATCTCCGTGGATAAACCGGGAGACCCCCTAAACGGATTCCAGATGGAAATACGAGCGGAGTCATACCGGGACACAAGAAGCTTTCACATATCCTATGCCCCCGTCAAGAAGCATACCTTCGGCAAGAGCTTCAATCCGGTGTCTCCTCTAATAAGTATAGAAAACGGCGGCGGTTACTCCAACGAGATTATCCGGCTCAAAATACCTGTTAAAGTCCCTGAAAAAGACTTCGCCATGGCCTTTTTCTATAACGACCAGACAGGAACCCTGGAGGGCTTACCGCTGCTGTCCCGGGACACAGGCTCTTTGACCGTGGCCACAAAGCATTTTTCGAAAATCATAGTCAGCTCAATCGCCAGGGATACTCTGTTCAAACTGACGGGTGAGGTCAACTCAGGTTTCAAACCAGGAGTGGATGACTGGCAGTTCACCAACTATGGCTCCTATATCGCTCAGGGCGGGCACTGCGCGGGACAGAGCATGACCACTATCTGGTATTACGCAGAGAAGGCGCTGAAGGGCGCGCCTCATCTTTTCGGCCTTTACGACAATAACGGAAACGGCCAGACCCCCAGCCTATGGCAGGACGATACCCTGGGCTACAGGTTCGCCTCAACAATTCAAAACGATATGGACTGGCATAACTACCACCTCAAGCTGCAGTCTATATTTAAGACGGGCGATGAGCCCACCTATAATGCCTTTGCCTATGCCATGCTGATAACCGGCCTGCCGCAACTGGTGGTAATCACCAACACCAGCACCATACCTTGGGAAGGCCATGCTATGGTGATATACAGGGTATCAAAGGGAGCGCTCCATGTGTCTGACCCCAATTTCCCTGCCAACAGCAACAGGGAGATCAAGTACAATAACGGGAAATTCATCCCCTATCCTTCTGGAGCCAACGCCAGCGTCATACAGCAGGGCCAGGGTAAATCTTACGACCTTATCAGCTATTACGGCATAACCGCACTCATAGACTGGAATAAGCTGGCATCACGCTGGGGCGAGCTCCAGGCTGGCACAATCGGCAGCACAGGCAATACCCCGTTTCCCGACTATACGCTGAAGCTAACGGAAGGAGCAGGCTCAACACATAACCTCAAGGACGGCCTAACCGTATATAACAAAAAGGCTGCCATAGACGTGAATGGGCAAAAAACGCTTTCGGTCGGCCTGTACAGGGATGGTGCCTGGGTTTCCAATGGCGCCGGCAAAATCAATCTGAGCAGTAAGACTGATATCGATCTCAGGCCCGGAAAGAATCTGCTCGGCATAGGTGTATATGGATTCATACCCGGCTCACACTCCGGCACCTGGGAATGGGTTGACTTTAAGTGGGTCAATATCTTTTACAGCCCTCCGACCTCTGTCGAGATGGACCCGGCACAAGCTACTATAAGACTGGGAAGCAAGCACCTATTCCGCGCTACCGCAAGAGACTCCAGTGGAAAAGTAATCGAGAATTTGCCCGCTTCGGCCTTTATCTGGTCCTCTGCCAACCAGCAGGTCGCCACAGTAGATAAGAAGGGCTCCGCAAGCGGGCTCTCTACGGGAGAGACGACAATTTCCGCCGCTATTGGAGACGCTATCGGGACTGCTAAACTGTCGGTAAGCCCTCTTGCCGTGGCCTCAATCCAACTAGACCCACCTTCAGCAACAATACTGGTGGGGAAAAGCCAGACCTTCCGTGTTATTGCTAAAGACGCAAACGGTACGGTACTGGAGGGCCTGGCGGCATCAATCTTTGGCTGGGCAACGGCTAATACCGCCATAGCCACGGTAGACCGGAACGGCATAGTAACCGGACAGGTCGCGGGGACTACAGCCGTGGCAGCGGCTTTCCGTGATACGGCTGGAAGCGCAATATCCGGAAGCGCGATAGTGCGGGTCACCTCCGAGCAGACTCCTTCACCTCCCCCTCTTGCTGGAGGACCGGACCTGACAGTAACCTCCGTGAGCTTCAGCCCTTCTTCAGGCAAGGCTGGTCAGAATCTCTCCGTCACTTTCACTATCAAGAACCAGGGAGGCGCGGCTACCGGGCCTTTCAGCAACCGGATATCCCTGGCAACGACTCGATATGGAACCAACTATTCCCTGGGCAACTTCGCCATGGAGTCTTTGCCGGCCGGGGCTTCCCGCACGCTTACGCTGGTCTCTAATGCCATTCCGACATCGGTACCCAACGGCAGCTACTGGGTGACTGTGTTCACCGATGGATTCCAGCAGGTGAACGAATTTGAAGAAAATAACAATATCGGCAGCCAGGAGACTGTCAGGTTTGCCCTCGCGCTAGCAACCCCACCGCCAACCTCTACGCCGAGGCCGGTGTCCGGCACCTGGAAGGGACAGGCCATACTCACAACGAACGTAACCGGCGCGGCGTGCCGTTTTGGAGGGGATATTACCCTGTCACTGACCCAGACAGGGGAGACGCTGCGGGGAACGATAACTTATGACCTGGGAGGGGACCCCAACAACAGCTCCGTCCGCTGCCCGGCAACCAGAATCTATGGGACAGCTCCGCTGACAGGAACGATAAAAGGGAGCAGAGACGGGGGTTCGGTAAGGTTCAGCTTTACAACTACGCCGCCCTTTGCGGGATTCACAATCAATGCGAGCGGGCTCGCGTTCATGGGAGCATTCATAGAAGGCGATTTTACAGGCGACGCCCAGGGAGAGTTTCATGTCAAGCCGCAATGACGCCGATTCTGAGTAAAGGAGCAACCATTGGCAAAGAAGAAAGGTAGAATAGCAATTCTTACGGGGGGCGGGGACTGCCCGGGTATAAACGCGGTCATAAGGGCAGTCGCGAAAAGAGCTATTCTTGAACACGGATTAGAGGTCATCGGTATCGAAGACGGTTTCGACGGCGTGATTCACGGCCGTCACCGCAGGCTTCAGTATGATGACGTATCCGGTATTATTACTCTTGGCGGCACAATACTGGGCACCTCCAATACGGCGAATCCGTACAGGTGCGCTGTGAGTAACTGCGGCGTTCTGGAATTCGAAGATATGTCGCAAAGCGCCATAGCCAGAATAAGGGCGCTGGAAGTAGACTGTCTCGTATGCATAGGTGGAGACGGCACCCTGGGCATAGCTTACAAGCTTTATAAGGACGGTATCCCTGTCATTGGAGTGCCCAAGACTATTGATAACGACCTGATAGGGACCGATATCACCTTCGGCTTCGATTCCGCGGTGCGAATCGCAACGGAGGGTATCGACAGGCTGCATACTACGGCACAGTCACACCACCGGGTTATGGTTGTTGAGGTTATGGGACGCCATGCTGGATGGATCGCGCTGCACGCGGGAGTCGCCAGCGGCGGCGATGTCATACTTATACCCGAGATTCCCTTTAACATAGATGTAATAGCAGAGACGGTTAAGCAAAGGAGTAAGAAGGGCAAGCGATTCAGCATAGTGGTGGTTGCGGAAGGGGCAAAACCGGAAGGTGGAGACGTCACGGTCCAGAGAATAGTCAAAGAGAGCCCCGACCCGGTGCGCCTGGGCGGCATAGGTTTCATTCTGGGTTCCCAGATCGAGAAGGAAACAGGCATCGAAACCCGGACCGTAGTGATGGGACATCTCCAGAGGGGTGGGGTACCGACGCCTTTCGACAGAATACTCGCCACGAGGCTGGGCACCAGGGCCGTCGATATGATACAGGATGAGACATACGGGTACATGGTGGGAATCAAAGACAACCAACTCACCATGGTCCCGCTGGAGGATGTAGCCCGGGGGTCGAGAACAGTCCCTCCGGATGATCCGCTAATAAAAGCGGCCCGGTCGGTGGGGACCTGTTTTGGCGACAGGATATGACCACGCCGGGATAGCTTATCTTGAGGCATGTAACATGACAGAAAGAACGGAAAGAGACTTCCTGGGAGAGAAGAAGGTGCCTGAACCGGCCTACTACGGTATCCAGACAATGCGGGCCGTTGAAAACTTTCCCATAAGCGGACTGCGGGCGCATCCCGAACAGATTAAAGCGATAGCCATCATCAAACAGGCGGCAGCCGAGACCAATATGCTTCTGAGAGAGCTTGACCCAGGCATCGGCAGGGCGATAGTACAGGCGGCCAAAGAGATAAGCGGCGGCCAATGGAACGAGCATTTCGTTGTTGACGTCTTTCAGGCCGGCGGCGGGACCTCTTTCCACATGAATGCCAACGAAGTCATAGCCAACCGGGCCATCGAGATATTAGGCGGAAGCAAGGGTGACTACAGGCTTGTTCATCCCAATGACCATGTAAACATGGCCCAGTCGAGCAATGACGTCTTTCCCACCACCATCCGACTAGCCTCCCTGGCATTGATCAATAAGCTTTTGCCTGAACTTACTGCACTCGAGAAGGCTTTGAAAGACAAAGCAATCCAGTTCAACGGCGTGATCAAGTCCGGACGAACTCACCTCAGGGACGCGGTACCGGTCCGTCTAGGACAGGAGTTCGATGCGTATGCTGTAGCTGTTCACCGCGCAGCACAGCGCATACAGAATGCCACCAGCTCTCTTGAAGAGATAGGGCTGGGAGGGACCGCAATAGGCACCGGAATCAACACCCATCCCCGCTATCATGTTGAGGTGGTGAAGCGCCTGAAGCAACTGACCGGCTGGCCGCTCAAGCGGTGCCCAAGCCTGATCGAAGCAACCCAGAGTATGTCTGTTTTTGCTGAAACCTCATCTGCTATGAAATTGCTGGCGCTGGAGCTTATCCGGCTGGCTAACGACCTGAGGCTAATGAGTTCCGGACCGAATACGGGGCTAAACGAGATAAATCTTCCCGCGATGCAGCCGGGCTCCTCCATTATGCCGGGGAAAGTAAACCCGGTAGTTGCCGAACTGTTGAATATGGTAGCTTTCCAGGTCATAGGAAATGATGCTGCTATTGCCTTGGCGTGCCAGGCGGGGCAGCTTGAACTCAACGTGATGACGCCCGTAATTGCCTTCAATCTCCTCGAGTCCCTGGAGATAACCAAAAATGCCGTAAGGATCTTTAGAGAGCGCTGCGTAACCGGCATCAGCATCAACGAAGAAACTTGCCGCCGGTTCGCGGAACGGAGCCTGGGCATGGCGACAGTGCTAAGCCGCCACGCGGGCTATGAGGCCACTGCCAGAATCGTCCGGGAATCCCAGACCACGGGCCGCAGTGTCCGGGAAATAGCAGTGGAAAGGGGTCTCATTTCCAAGCAGGAGGCGTCCCAAATCTTCGACCCTTTCATGGTCACCGGGCCGGGATTGAAACGGCGAAGTAATGCAAAATGAAAGGTCGGGCAACCTTAAAGGTTGCCCGACCTTAGCACCAACCTTAACTCTTGATTTGTTCAGTACCCATAATCCGGCGGACCGATCGGGGCAGGCTGAGCCGGTTGAGATTGAAGCTGGGGAGAAAACTTCCCGGGGTCAATAACAAACCATACGCCATTTACCCCCTGACCATTGGTATCTCCGGACACCTGGTCTTTGACGTAGGTATAGAGCGGCCAGCCTTTATAGATCGCTTGCAGCAGACCATCATCCCTGGTGATCGTGCCGAAATCGGATCCCTTCAGCGATGCCACTACAGTAAAATCTTCAGGGCTAAAGATAGGCCAGGCCTGGAGCACTGCGCCCGCGGCGGTGCTCTTTCCGGGTGAGTCCTTGGTGAAATAGTAGAGGGTCATCCCTTTGGAATCAACCAGGTAGTTGCCCAGGTCAGCCTTTGTCTGCAACATCACGGTATAGAACGGCTCTTTCATCACAAACCACACACCACCCACACCTTCACCGAGCATATCTCCCGCAACCTGGTCTTTAACGTAATAGTAGAGTGGCCAGCCCTTGTAGGCGGTCTGCGTCAGTCCATCATCTCTGGTGATTATGCTGAAATCCTCCGCGTTCAGTCCCGAAGGTACGGCAATTTTCTCAGTGTTGAAGATGGGCCAGGCCTCAAGCACGGCGCCTGCGGCATTGCTCTTGCCGATTACGTCCTTCGTAAAATAGTAGAGGGTCATCCCTTTGAAATCAACCAGGTAATCGCCGAAACCTGATTTAGACATCGTGTTAATGCTAAATGTGGTAATGCTCGAAGGTGGGACGACAGCTGTGGGCGCCTCGGGTTGCGCCGGGGTGATCGCAGCCTCGGGGGCAGCTTGCGGCTCAGGTTCAGCAGCAACCTGCGGCTCAGGGGCAGACTGCGGCGCCACCGCGGTTTGGGATGGAGCGCAGCTAGCCAGCACCAGAACAATCATGACCACGAATACCGTTGCATTTTCGAACCAGCGTACTCTTGTCACTTTTCTCATTTTTTGTCTCCTTATTCATCATTCATATGATCGCCCGGCAATCAACTCCACCGGTGACCCAAATAAGAGATTGACCGATGCCGGCTTGTTGCCAGTCATCTATCTCACCCTCATGCTACGTGTCCGGGCATATAATAATCATATAATTGGGCAGCAAAAAATTAAGAAGTTATGACATTCCCCTAAGCCAGACATGCCAAGGACTTAAAGGCTAAGGGGCTAAAAGAAAGAGTACTGGTGTGCAGAGGGAAACTTGAAGGAATCTATTCTAGATATCCAGTAAGTAGTGGTTTTCCTTGAGCCATCTCTTCTTGTCCGCATAATCCGGCATGATAGACATGACCTTGTTCCAGAACCTTGGGGAATGATTCATATGCACAAGGTGTGACAGCTCATGAACAACCACGTAGTCAACTACGCCAGGCGGCGCCATAATCAAACGCCAGCTAAAATTCAGAGTTCCCTTGTGGCCACAGGAGCCCAACCTTCTCGATGCGTTCGTGATCTTGACAGACCTGTACTGCAAGTGTGTCAGATGCGCAAACCATTCAACGCGTTCACTGATTCTCGTGATTGCTTGTTTCCTGTACCAGTCAATTAGCGCCTGCTTTATGTCAGGCAACAGATGTCCGGGAACCTTCAGGCTGCCCTCCAATTCGATATCCATGATATCGCCAACAAGCCTCAAAGGGTATGAAATTCCAAGAAACAGGAAAGCTTCTCCGCTTACGAATTCTTTTGGAGGGTTTCGCCTGCATCTTTCTTTCAGAAGCTCCTGCTTCTGCCTTATCCAGGAGGATTTCTTCGTAACGACAGTTTTTATGTAATGTAACGGAGTTCTAAAGGGGGCGTACACCACCAGTCTGGCTTCAGCCGTCACAAGAAGCGAGATGGTCCTGCGCTTTGAGCGTATTATCCTGTCTATCGTGATTTCTGCCATATCTATCTGCAAGACGCCTGCTAACAAATTGGCCCCGTTCCAGGAAGCCAGCAAAAGATTCGCCACAAGCGGGCAACACAAGATTATAGTAGCTGCCTGACATTCAGGTCAAAGTGACGTTCTATATATTGGATGCTCAGGATTTGACCTGAGGTGGCATGTGCCTATTATACTTATGAGGTGGACTACGGTTTATTGTCGTTTCATTTACGGCTCCGAAGAAGGCCGCTGTCCCGGGAGCTGTCTTGACACCAGAGGAAAAGAGCGAGGAGTTATCCAGAAAGAGGACTTCCATTGCCGCTCTCTTCGAGACGCATTTTGGGCGTGTGGCGCGCTATATTGCAGTGCGCATAGGGGATATCGCTATGGCTGAAGACCTCGCCAGCGAGGTCTTCGTACGTGCGTTGCGTTCTGCGGAGAACTACAAGGATACCGGGGCCCCCATGGAATCATGGATATTCAGAATAGCCGGTAATCTCGCCATAGACCATCTTCGCAGCATGAAACGCAGGCCCGTTCCTGTTTATCTGGATGAACACACCCCGGCAGTGGATGACAATGACCCGGAAGGAACGATGATCCGCCAGTCGGAGATCGAGGAACTGAACCATGCTATGCAGCGCCTTTCCGAGGCACAGCGGCAGGTGCTGTCTCTTCGTTTTGCGGGTGAGATGACTTCCGAGCAGGTGGCCGAGGTTCTGAGCAAAAGTCCGGGCGCCATACGGCAGATGCAAAGTGACGCGGTAAAGAAGCTGAGGCAACTGATGGTGAAGCCACAGACAGGGCAGCAAGGGAAACAGTAATGTCCAAAGATTTTGAAATAATTCTGGACGAATGCATTGATCGCATCCTCATAAAGGGCGCGACTGTAGAGGATTGCCTGGCAAGCTATCCTGAGAAGGCGAGCGAACTGGGGCCCCATTTACATCTGGTAACCAGGGCAAACTCATCCCTGAGTTTCACGCCAAGCACTGCGGCTAAAGACAGAGCACGTCAGCGCCTCCAGGCAGTTAAACGAGAACTGGAACAGAAAGAAAGGATAACACGTTCCTCTGTCCCCATAAGAAAGAGGTTCGCTTTCTCATTCAGACCTGTGGCAGTTTTAGCCGTTTTTTTAATAATAGCAACCATAATGGCATCCAGCATCGGGACAGTAGCTGCTTCCGGCAGTTCACTGCCCGGTGAATTGCTCTATCCGGTAAAAAGAGCCACGGAGCAGGCCCGCCTGGCCCTTGAGTTATCACAGGCAGGTAAAGCAGAGCTTCATCTATCTTATGCTGAGCGCAGGTCGGAGGAAATCAGTGAGCTGGTGGAAAGAGGTAACACTCAGAAACTAGAGATCGCCCTGGAAAGCTTGAACGAGAGCATCGAGGAAGCCTCCAGGAGCGCAAGCGCAGTGCAGGATTCAACAGCTCTGGAAAATCTGAAATCGCAACTAGAAAACAGCGCTACCCGGACTATAGCCAATCTTCAGACAGTTGCAACGAAAGCTCCCGAAGCGAAACGCAGCCAGACGGATGCAAAGGTTCAGACAGTCAGTGCGGCCTATGGAAAGGCCGTTGAGAAAGTGGCATCACGCACAAAGGACCCGCATACTGTGGCGGCTCCAGGCATCATCCAGTTCTGGGCCACAAATCCTCCATCCGGCGTCGAGAGAGTGAAGATAGAGGTAGGACGCATAGAAGCACACCTCGTTGCCGGTCCGGAGTCTCAGTGGGTCACTGTGGTTTCAGAACCACAGATTTTTGACCTGGTACGACTGGCTGAAACCCAGAAGTTCCTGGGCGAACAGAAGGCTAAGCCGGGCACATACACTCGTATCAAATTTGAGATAATCCGGGCAACGGTTGTATCAGGTGGTAAAGAAATCGCAGTCAAACTGCCGAGTAATTCGGTAACCCTGGTACGTCCCTTTACTATCGAAGAGGGCAGAACCACCAGAGTATTCCTGGACTTCGACGGGGAGAAATCTTTGCTTGCCACAGGACAGGCTGAGTTTATCCTGAGTCCAAATGTTCATGCCCTGGTAAATAGACCTGCCCAGGACGGCCTTAGACCTGAAAAGGAGAACCCCGCGAAGAAACCGGCCGAGACCAGGGAAGCGCTAAGACCACCTGTGAAGATGGACATGGAGGGAACGATTGAAGAAGTGGCTTCGGCGTCCTTCACCGTGAAAGGTAAATCTATAATTATTAACTCCAGTACAAAGATGAACCGGCCCCTGGAAAAAGGTGAAAAAGCCAGAGTAGAAGCCCTGCTACAGTCGGATAACACTATCGTGGCCATCAAGGTGGAAATGGAGAATAAACTTAGAGAGAAACCAACGCCCACACCTGCCACAGAAAGTAAAAGAGGTCAACCAGAAGCCAAACCTCCGCAAGAACAGGCTAAGAAACCCACTACCGAACACGTTAAGGGAAACATTGAATCTATCTCTCCACCGCAATGGACGGTAAAAGGCCGAGAAATCCTCCTCAGCAAGGATACAAAGATTGAGGGCACCCCGGCGGTGGGTTTCCAGGCTGAAGTAGAGGGCATTCTTCAGCCCGATAACAAGATTCTGGCTACAAACATAAAAATAACCGGCAGCCGACCGCAACCTACACCAAAATTGCAGGATAAACCGGCCGGACAGCAGTCTACAGGACAGAAGAAAGAGGCAGAACGAAGAACCCCATCAGCTTCAAAAGCCGGTGAGCAGGGGACGCGACCCTCGCCGTCCCCATCGTTGAGCGCCTCACCAAAGCCCACACCAAAGCCGTCTCCGAGGCCGCGTGACGACTAACCCTTCGTAGAGTCTCAAGCTATACCCCCGGGAATCCCCGGCGTCGACTGGCGCTCCGTAGTGGCTGCTGCGCCCAAAGCATGCCCCCAAACATATTCGAATACCACTTCAGTCACATCATGAATTCTCTGGCCCATTTCCCATGTTCACCTGACACCAGCCGCGTGTTGGCGTTTTAGTATTTGCAATGTCTTTAAAGACCTCAGAGAACAATAACAAAATCTAGTAAAAGGAGATTGACAAAATGAGTAGATTGAACAAAGTACTGGTGGCTTTCCTGCTGTTTGCCTTCCTGGTCATACCGCTCAGCCAGGTTGCCAGGGCTCAGGAACCAGCTCCCGTGCTGAAAGGCCTGTTTGGAATTGCCAAAACGGTGACTTCAACTGCCTTAACTATGGAAACACGTGCCGCACCTTCCGGAACCACAGAGGTGCAGTTGGCCATCAACCCCCAAACAAGAATCATGGCGCCGCCAGTACAGGTGGCTTCCACAGGTTATATACATACGGGAGACCGGGTGGCCGTCCTGGCTTCCGCATCCGGGCAAACCTATACCGCTCTCCAGATCGTAGTTATACCCGCGCAGCCCGTGAAGAAACACATACAGGGGATGGTGATGGATGTGACGGGCGCTCAGGTAACTCTGATCGCCACTGATGGGAGGGTGTTCGTCGTTCAACTTGCCCAGGGCGTTACGCCGCCTTCAGTAGGCCAGTTCATCGTGGCAACGGTGGAAGTTGACTCATTGTCAAACTCAACCTCGGGAGGGCGTCTTTTGACATATGAGGTGGCAGACAAAATCCTGGAAAGACTGGAAAAGATCATTGGAAAAGGTAAAGACGTACAGAAGCTGGAGGAGCTTCTGAACAAGAATGCGGACAGACACCTCCAGGTGCTTGAGCGGGCGCTCGAGAAAGCTCCGCCTCAGGCAAGGCCTTCCCTAGCCAAAGTCATCGAGAAAGCAAAGGAAAGAGAAAAGGGCAACAAAGGTAAGACAGAAAACAATAGAGGAAAAGACAAAGACGACGACGATGATGAAGACGAAAAGCGGCAAGGACCTCCCGGCCAGGCAGGAGACGCGGCAGCGGGAAAGATAGTTTATGACAATTTCTGCGCCGCATGCCACGGTCAGGATGCAGCGTTCTTCAAGAAAGAAAAACCCCCGGCTCAGGAAATCAAGAAGACGGTAAGGGCAGGCGAAAGGAAAGAGGGTATGCCCGCCTTCTCCCCCGCCCAGATATCGGAGTCAGCGATTGAGAACCTGATAGCGTACCTGGACAGCATAGGAGGGGTTAAGGCTGAAAGAAGAGGTCCTTCGTCAACGCCACGCCCAGTGCCTACCCCTACTCCAACACCGACACCCACACCCGCTCCGAGCGCTCCGCAGGGACCGACAGGACTTACCGCTACCGCAGCGAGCACGGCACAGGTTAACCTCACCTGGGTTGACAACGCAAACAATGAAAGTGGCTTCCGGATCGAGCGTTCCACAACCACGGCCTTCACCGCGAACCTGGTTATGGCTACGGCAGCCGCGAATATTTCGAACTACAGCGATATCACTGTGACCGCAAGCACTGCCTACCACTACCGTCTATTCGCTTTCAACGCCGCAGGGGACTCGCCGACATCCAATACGGCATCGGTTACCACTCCCGCACCCTAGGCGGCAATTCAGGCAGAATAAGTACCCGCTTCCTGGCAGGGGCTCCTTTCACACGGAGCCCCTGCCTTTTCAGGCAAAATAGACTCCCTTGCCCGTGCCTCGGTATTCCCTGGCCGGCAGGCGTTTCTCCAGGGGCCAGGTCTTCGCCTCTCTCGACGGGAGGGCCACGACAGCTTGCCCCGGTATCGTATCCTCACCTCTCTGATTAATGCCGTGAGTCTCGATATCCACGCAATATTCCCCACTGTCGTCCACATATTTCTTTACTATCTTGCCTTTCAGCCACACAACATCTGAATGGTACACAAACTGGCGATACTCGGCGTAGGACCTCTTCAGCCATCCCTCGTCGCCCATCCAGTTACTGAGCAGATTAACAACCCAGCAATGCCTCTGCACCCCTACATCATAGGCATAAAGGGCCCCGACAGCCTTTGCCGCGGGAATCGAGTAATGGACTCCGTAAACCGGCTCCCACGCCTGAGTCACCGGATCCCGGAAAGCCCACGCCGGATGCTTCCTGTATTGACGGAGCTGAACGCCATGGGCGGCAATCTGCACGGGAGCCGCCCCGATGCAATAGGCAACAATATCTGTCATCCCATATGGTCCCTTTACCACCGGCTTAAGTTCCTCCCCCAAGTTCACGTCCTCCCAATATCTTACCGCAGCGCCCTTAATTTCTTCCGCCAGTACATCCGCGTCAACCTGGTCCAGGTCTCTCGCGCTCCAGGGATGCGGTACCTTAATATGATCATATTTCCCTTCGCCGGCCGATGACTTCGCTCTAGCCGTCTGCCTTTCATATCTTACCAGCAGACAATGTCCCCGGCTGACGCACTCCTCCCGCTGATTCCAGTACTCAAATTTCTGATATTCGAAGGCGGTTTTGCCCGCAAACTTGCTGGATTTCACATCATAACCGACGAAGTACGACTTGGGGGTGATTCTGTCATTGATATATACAGGCCTGAGAAACTCCCAGTCCGAAGCCGAATGGTCTGCATGGATTCCGGGCAACCCCTGCAACACCCAGTGCGGGAAGACGCTGGCTGTCCAGGCGGGAGAAGCTACCATCGCCCCGTATCTGGTCTGCTTCCCATACTCCTCATCACGAAATAGAGGATTGGCATCGCCAATGCCATTAGAGAAATTCCTTATTGCCTCATAAGATGAATTCCGGTTAAAAACATTATTTACCCGCAGCGCTACTCCGATCCGCTCTTGCCACTCCGTCAGCGCCGCGTCGTCCAGCACGCCCTCGGCTACGGGCGCAACTTCGGTTTGCTTATCTGACATTATTACTCCTCACAAATTCAAAACGTGCGTATCCTGGAGAAAAAGCCCTTTTCCTCATCGAGGTAAGCGGCAAGCACTTTACCGCAATGCGGACATCTTCGCTCTACCACGGCGCCATATTCACCCTGATGATAATTTGTCTTTATTTGAGACGCGACAACCTGTCTCAGGCACCAGGTACACTTGATTTCTTTCATATCAACTCCCCGCGCGGCAACCAGGCCGCGCTCAGATGCATTTCCTGTTCGGCGCCGACTTATTATATAATTATACCAAGATTAATTCTAAGGAGGAAAATGTGACTAAGGGAACTATTTTGGCGCTACTCATACTCCTTTTCTCTCTTGTAGCCTGTACCACCGGGCAATCCCTTTCCAGGCTGCCATCCGAGCAACCGTCATCACTGACATCCGTGCCGGATACCGGATCCTCTGCCAAGTCCGCTGCGGAAGAACAGTGGAACCGGGTGCTGGCAGGAGCGAAGAAAGAAGGAAAAGTGGTGGTTTATACCACCGCCGGTACAGAAGTCCGAACAGCCCTGGTGCCCGCATTCCAGGAGAAATACGGCATACCTGCCGACTTTGTGATGGGCAAGGGAGCCGAAATCAGCCAGAAGCTCATCTCGGAGCGCAAGGCCGGCATTAACCTGGCGGATGTTTATATCGGAGGCACCACCACGCAAGTCACCCAGCTCCAACCGGCGGGCGTATCCGCGCCAGTTGATTCGGCCTTGATTTTACCTGAAGTTACGGACCCGAAAGCCTGGTGGAGCGGCTCCCTCCTGTTCGTGGACTCCAAGCATATGGCACTGGCCTTCAATGCCTATCCGCTCCCCGCGTATGCCATAAATACTTCTATCGTGAAGCCAGAGGAACTCCGGTCTTATCGAGACCTTCTGAATCCGAAATGGAAGGGCAAGATCTCGCTTAACGACCCGACAACCGCCGGGATAGGGGAGAAAGGGCTATCGTTCGTGATGGATGTCATGGGAGTGGACTTCGTAAAGGACCTGGCAAAGCAGGAACCCGTCATAGTCAGGGACCAGCGCCTTCAGGTAGAATGGCTGGCACATGGGAAATATCCCATAGGCCTTTTCTGCAAATCTGACCCCATAGCTGAATTCGTGAAGGCGGGAGCTCCATTGAAGGAACTCCTTCCCGCCGAGGGTCAGGCTTTAACTTCGGGCTCCGGCAACCTCTCTCTGCTTGACGGAGCGCCCCATCCTAACGCGGCCCGTTTATTCATCAATTGGCTCCTGAGCAAAGAAGGGCAAGTTCTGTTCAGCAAAGCATCGCTGGTCCAGAGCGCCAGGGAAGATATTGCAACGGACTATCTGGACCCCGTCAAGATAAGAGCCCCTGGTGTAAAGTACTTCTGGGCTGAGACGGAGGACATACTTGTCAAGCTGGGAAACGAGCAGCGACCGGTATTCAAAGAGATCTTTGGCCCGCTGATAAAGTAATCTCCGAAGTGAACTGCTAAGTAAAAGAGGGGGCGTCATGATTGACGCCCCCTCTTTGTTCTCCAAACCAGCAAGGACAGTTGCAGAAGCTATTTCTTAGCCCGGCCTGGCTACCTGTAACAGAATCTTTACGGCCGCAATAATCGCTGCCGGGGTCATAAAGATAGTAAAGTAATCTACGATATGGTCGATCCATGTGCCCAGAGGGTTAATAACCTTATCCAGAGGCGCAAAGATCCCCGTCCCCACACCTACCACAATCAGTGCGATGGCTGCCAGAAGCAGGGGCTGTACTTCGTGCTCAGCAATGTTGAGCAGGCCAACCAGAATGCCCATTACGATCAGAACAAGTATCAGGCCACTGTTCGCCGGAGATACTATGCCCCCTATTATTGCCACGATAAGGGCTATCAGGAAAGCGAAGAACCCTATCGTGGGTAATATCTTCCACTTCTTTTTTTCCTCTTTTTTTTGTTCCATAAAATCTTACCTCCTCTTATCTTATTGCCTGCAACCGCCTTGCCTTGAATCCCAATTATTATACACAGCCTGTCAAGACAGATTGACAGTTTGCCAGAAACGGAACGACTTCTTTATGCTTGCCTAATTTACATGTCCACCCTATTGAAATAGGCTGTTAACTCGCTTATCATAAGGCCAATCAGCGGGTCGCAGGGAAACAGGGTAAAAATCCCAATCTTGTCTTAAGGAGCGAAAAATGCCAGTAGTCAGCCTGATACTTTCCATATCAGCGGTAGTTATTCTATTGGTAGCGTTAATAATGCTCATCAAGATCTATCGTGTGGTCCGCAAATAGTACATTTTGATCGCTGAATTTGGCAGGGAGGGCCAGCATGTCCACCGTATATAGTTTTGCAGAAGGAACTGATGACCCTTTGCAGTCGGGAAACAAAGGAGCCAACCTCATCATCATGTCCAAAATCGGATTGCCTGTGCCTCCAGGATTCATTATTTCTATCTCAGCTTACATGGCCTACAGGAAGACGGGCACACTGCCGGCGGAGGAAATCAAGACAGCCCTTTCTAACTTGGAGAAAGAGGCGGGAAGAAAGCTGGGAAAGGGCTTGATGGTTTCCGTACGCTCGTCCGGGCCCGTTTCAATGCCCGGAATGATGGACACAGTACTTAATGTCAAAGATATCGGTACTTTGCTTTCCTCAACCAAGAAAGTGTTTGATTCCTGGGATAATTTGAGAGCCGTGGAATACCGGAGGCAAAACGGCATTTCCTCAGAGCTTGGTACAGCAGTAGTGGTACAGGCCATGGTGATGGGAAACGCGGATGAGAAATCCGGGACAGGTGTAGTGTTTACCCGCAACCCCAGCACGGGGGAGAAAGTTCTTTTCGGAGAGTATATTCACCGCGCTCAAGGGGAAGATCTCGTGTCCGGAACCAGAACCCCCACGACCATAGACACGTTGAAAGGACAAATGCCGGAACCCTATGCCGAACTCGAAAGCACGGGACAGACGCTGGAAAGGCACTTCCGTGACATGCAGGATATAGAGTTCACGATAGAAAAACGAAAACTGTATATTCTGCAGACCCGCAGCGGAAAGAGAAGCGGCAGCGCCGCCGTCAAAATAGCAGTAGACATGGCCAGGGAAGGTATTCTCACCAAAGAGGAAGCCCTCGTCAAGATTACCCCCGATAACCTGAGAGCACTTCTGTATAAACGCATAAGAAACCCGGAACAACACGTACCCATAGCTCAAGGATTGAGCGCAGCCCCCGGCACGGCCGCGGGCAGGGTAGTTTTCAAGCCCATCGATGCCGTCAACTGGTCGAAGAAGAACGACAGGGTAATACTGGTCAGACCCGAGACCAGCCCGGACGATATTCAGGGCATAGCCTCTGCCGACGGGGTGCTGACCTCAAGGGGAGGCCTAACTTCCCATGCCGCCATAGTTACCAGAGCTATGGGAAAACCCTGCATATGCGGAGCGGAAGCGATATCTATAGACCTGAAACGAGAAGAGTTCGAGGTAGACGGAACAAGGGTGAAGAAGGGCCAGGATATAACTATCGATGGGAACACTGGAAAAGTCTACGTGGGCGTACTTCCCATGGAAGATGCCGAGATAACCCCCGAGGTAAACATCCTCATGGAATGGGCCGACAGCAACCGGAGGATGGGAGTAAGAGCTAACGCTGATACGGTTGAAGGGATAGTCCTGGCCAAGAGATTCGGCGCCGAGGGCATAGGTCTGTGCCGTACGGAACGCCAGTTCAACGCCCCGGAACGCCTTTCGGTTATCCGGGAATATATTCTCGCCGAGAACCTGGCTCAACGCAGTGAAACCCTGGAAAAGCTGCGTATCATGCAAAAAGAAGATTTCGTCGCCCTATTCAGGGAGCTGCAAGGCATGCCTATCATCATTCGCCTGCTGGACTTGCCTTTGCATGAATTCCTACCCGATGAAGCTGAGGCGAGGGACCTTGCAACAAAGAAAAGGATACAGGAACTCAAGGAAATCAATCCCATGCTTGGACATCGCGGTGTGCGTCTGGGGATCACAAACCCGGAAGTTTACCAGATGCAAATTGAAGCGATTAATGAGGCGCGGGCTGAGGTGCCGGCCAATGTCTCAATAATGATTCCACAGGTAATAACCCTCCAGGAACTGCTCTGGGTAAAGAAATACGTAAAAGACCCTACCTTGAAGCTGGGGGTCATGATAGAAACTGTTCGAGCTTGCCTTCGCGCGGACATGCTGGCAGAAGTGGCTGACTTCTTTTCCTTCGGCACCAACGACCTCAGCCAGGCCATCTACTCTTTCAGCCGCGAAGACGCCGAGAAGAAGTTCCTCACCACCTATATCCAGCTTGGCATTTTGCAGGACAACCCCTTTGAAGTCATTGACGTGAAAGGCGCCGGAAGATTGATGTCCCTGGCAGTTTCATGGGCCAGGTCGAAAAGGAAGGACCTTGAAATAGGAGTCTGCGGCGAACACGGCGGTGAACCTCGCTCTATTCAGTTCTTCAACCAGATTGGAGTAGATTACGTAAGCTGCAGCCCGTTCAGGATCTTCGTGGCCAAGCTCTCGGCGGCTCAGGCCAACATTAAGAGCAGGAATCCTTCGGTAGCTGCGACGAAGTAATGCAGGCTTGTTCTTAAGCTAACCTCGGAGGAACCAGAAGATATCGACATTTCAGGTAATTTAACTGATGTCGAAAGGCCTCATTTCTGCTATACTTGTGTCCGAGAAATCGGGAAGATATGAAAGTAGGTATCCTGGAAGCCAGAGATGACCTCTTCATCCAGGATTTAGTGTCGCAACTGGTAGGGGAAGAGGTAGAATATCTTTCATTTGGCGAAGATATTTCCCAACTGGCCAACCGTTATCAAGTAGTAGTTGACCGCCTGAGCTACCGCTTTCCATACTTAAGGGAAGCCCTGAAAATAATGGCCATGAAGGGCACCTATGTCATTAACAATCCTTTCGCAGCCAATGAGAGCAACAAGTTCCTTGATTATGAAGTCTGCAAGCGGCTCGGCATACCCACGCCAAAAACGATTCTGCTTCCCGATGTGTCCGTTGAGGAAGAAATCGGCGGCATAGTTAAGAGTCCTGATTGGGAAAAGATAGCTCTGGACCTTGGTTTGCCCTGCGTCATCAAACCCTATAATGGATACGGATGGTTTGATGTATTTGTGGTCACTTCGCTGGATGAGATGAAAAAAGTGTATGACTCCACACGGTCTTCTTATGTTCTCCTCGCCCAGCAGTACATAGACTACAAAGATTACTACCGTGTCTATTGCGTTAATAAGAAAGAATTGCTTTTGATTAAGTGGATTCCAAAACCCCTGGGCGCTGGAGAGTACCTGCTGACAGACCAGAACAATCTGAACACCAAAAAGGACATGATCTCGGAACTCACCATAAAACTTAACACGGTTCTTGACAGGGATATCAACGCTACGGAGTGGTGCCTTGATAAGGACGGAAAACCCTGGGTAATAGATACCTATAACGAGGTGCCGGATATGCCGAAGTCCAGCCTTCCCGAAGAACATTACAGGTGGATTGTGGAGAAGTTTGCGGCCTGTGTAAAAGAAAAACTCAGAGGCGGAGTCAGAAACAAGAACGTCTTTGATTGTCCCGCCTAGAGTATTTATTATGGAGTAGTAGATGAGCACATATTCGGAACTTTTCAAGTTTGCCGCAAAGGCTGGTTCCCTGGAGGGCTATCTCTTTAAGCGCAAGGACGTAGAATCATTAGCCAACTGGGTGAGTAACATATTGAGCAGATATGAAGAACTGCCGGCGAACGTGAAGAAAGACATAAAATCCGACCTGCTGGTTGTTCTCAACCGGGTCCTCGAGTATGGCGGACAGACTGTGCCCCCTGATTTGAAAGAAAAAATCCAGGCGCTACGGGACGATGTGGGCTCCGGCGTATGAGTAGACTCAGAAGTGCCGCATAATCTCTAAAAGTGTCTTTCGATATTGTTCACGGCGTTGACCTGGTTGAGATAGACCGTTTTAGAAAGGCTACCCAGCGATGGGGAGACCGCTTCTTAAACAGAATTTTTACCCCCTCCGAGATCAGTCACAGCAGATCCAGGCCCTCTCCCGCGGCATCGCTGGCGTCTCATTTTGCAGCAAAAGAAGCCGTGGTGAAAGCCCTGGGAGTGAAAATCCTGGGATGGGGACACGGGGCCATCAAATGGCATGAAATCGAAATATTGCCCGACCAGGAGGGGAAGCCACTGGTCCATCTTCACGGCAGGGCAGAACAAAGGTCAATGGAAATTGGTCTAAAGGGACTAACCCTGAGCCTGTCCGACACAAACACATTTGCGTTAGCTTCCGTAACAGGCTTGGTCGAGCGGTGAAATGAAGATAGTTAGTGTCAACCAGATGAAGGAGATGGAGACGAGGGCAGAGTCCGCCGGACTCCCCTCGCCGGTCCTGATGGAGAACGCCGGCAGAAGCTCAGCCCGGGAAATCGAGGAGGCCTACCGCCCGCTTTCCGGCAAGAAGATAATGGTGCTGGTGGGGCCGGGCAACAACGGAGCCGACGGTCTGGTGGCTGCACGCTACCTGCGAGCTGGCGGCGCGAGAGTTAACGTAATTCTTGGAGCGCCCAGGAAATTACCCGACAGAAACCTGGAATCGGTCCGGGAAGAACATATACCGGTCATTGATGCCTGGAAGGACCTGCCGGAGGCTGAAAAAGCTATGTCCGGATCAAGCATTGTCGTTGACTCACTCTTCGGCACCGGCAAGGCACGAGCCATTGAAGGCGTATACAAGCAAATGCTGGACAGGCTAAGGGAGTATAAATCCCGGAATCCCGCTCTGAAAGTCGTGTCTCTCGATTTGCCCTCCGGCATGGATGCGGACACCGGCTCTGTAGACCCCTCGACTTGCCACGCGGACCTAACCGTTACCATGGCTTTCCCGAAGAGAGGTTTCTTTGCTTTGCCCGGAGCTGAATATCTGGGCCATCTGAGAGTAGTTGATATCGGCATAGCAGAAGAACTGGCTAAAGATATCGATACGGAGCTTCTGAGTGCTGACTGGGCAAGGTCACACCTTCCTGCCCGTCCCATTGGAGCTCACAAGGGAACTTTCGGTAGAGTCCTGGTTATTGGCGGTTCATCCAGGTATTTTGGGGCTCCATATCTGGCCTGCGCCGGAGCCTACCGCGCGGGCGCAGGCCTTGTAACGCTCGCCTCGACAAGAAAAGTCACAGAGCTTGTGGGTGCCAGGAGCGTTGAAACAACATATCTTCCCCTACCGGAGAGCGAGGAGGGAAATATTGATTCCAGCGCCTTCCAGACGCTTTCTGATAATTTGGACGGTTGCCGGGTGATTCTTATCGGTCCGGGCATAGGAACAAGCCGGGAGACCGCCGGCTTCCTGCGTCGTATATTGTCCAGTCCGGAAATCTCCGAAATACCCGTGGTCCTCGATGCAGACGCGCTGAACCTCGTTGGAGCAGATACCCCGACCCGGTGGCAGGCTCTCTCCTCGAAAGTTATCCTCACTCCTCATCCGGCCGAGTTCGCGCGATTATCCGGACTTGCCATAGCGGATATCCAGCGGGACAGGCTAAACAAGGCCAAAGAATTTGCCGCCAAATGGGACAAGGTCGTTGTATTAAAAGGGGCTTTCACGGTTGTCGCCGGTCCTGAGGGGCATGTTATGGTATCCCCCTGGGCAAATCCAGCCCTCGCCACAGCGGGCACAGGGGATGTGCTGTCCGGGATCATCTCCGGATTTCTGGCTCAGGGAGCAGAAGCGCTCCAGGCCGCGGGTCTCGGCGTATATGTCCACGGGCTTGCAGGAGAGATGATGAAATGTGAACTAGGCGAAGCCGGAGCCTTAGCCTCAGACCTGCTGCCTCGAATACCTCTGGCAATGAAGAAGACACGCCAGTCAACTTGACCCTCCCGGTGCCTCCTACCACTGCCTGAGCTTGATGGTCAGGCCATCGGGGTCCCTTATTTCTGCCCGCCTGGAAGTTCCCAATTGCATGGGAGGCTGCGCTAGCATAACAAAAAGCAAAGGCACCTAACATGAAGCTAGCAGATGTGATAAAATAATTCGCTGGAGGCGCTATGCTCTTAGCTATTGATATTGGAAATACGAATGTCGCCTTGGGCATTTTCAAAGACAATGAACTGGTGGCGACCTGGCGCATATCAACTGATTTAAACCGCATGCCCGATGAGTATACCTCCATGCTGCTGACTCTTTTTCCGTACAAAGGACTTAAAACCACGGATATAAAAGGAGCCATTATTTGCAGCGTGGTACCGCCGCTTGTCGGAACGTTCGAAGAAATGTGCCGGGATTACTTCCATATCAGTCCTCTGATTGTGGAAGCCGGCATAAAAACGGGCATTCGCATAGCGATGGATAACCCGCGGGAGGTCGGAGCGGACAGGGTAGTGAATGCCCTGGCTGCCCATAATCTGTACGGCGCTCCCGCAATTATCATTGACCTGGGAACTGCCACAACTTTCGATATCATATCTGAGACAGGTGATTATCTGGGCGGCGTCATCGCTCCCGGGATAGGCATAGCCGCCGAGGCGTTATTTACGCGGACGGCCAAACTACCCAGGGTCGAACTCGAAGCACCGCCACATGTAATCGGCAAGAACACTGTTACCGCCATGCAATCAGGTCTTATTTTTGGCTACGTGGGACTCATTGAAGGGCTCGTCTCGCGGATACAAACGGAACTCAAAGCGAAAGCAAGGGTCATAGCCACTGGAGGCCTGGCAGGGATAATAACGAAACAAACGTCCGTGATCGAGAAAGTGGAGCCAAACCTGACACTCCTGGGTCTTCGCATGATGTATGCGTTGAACAATCCGCAAACCGGACACGAAGTCACTGAGCCTGAGGCCGGGAAAAGAAGAAAACTCACAAGAAGGCTTAACCCTTGAAGAAAGGCAACCATATCGTCATGGGCATTACCGGCAGCATAGGCGCCTATAAAGCAGTAGACCTCGCCAGTAAGCTCATTCAGGGGGAGCAGAAGGTCAGTGTTATTATGACTTCGGAAGCCATGCAGTTTGTGACGCCGCTGACTTTCAGCAGCATCATCGGAAAACCGGCGGTTTATGATTTGTTCAACGCGTCCTCCGAGTATGCCATTCAACATGTGTCTCTGGCACAATCCGCTGACCTGTTAGCTATTGTTCCCGCAACTGCCAATGTAATCGCCAAGCTGGCTTCCGGAATCGCCGACGATATGCTTACCTGCACGGCGCTGGCCGCAAGGTCACCTATCGTCGTAGCGCCGGCTATGGACGCTAATATGTATGATAACCCGGTTACCCAGGAAAACGTGAGGAAATTGAAGGAGCGTGGCTTCGTCTTCGTGGGGCCCGCTTACGGGCACCTTGCCTCCGGGCTGACCGGTCCGGGAAGGCTGGCGGAAAACGATGAAATACTTGATATCATGGGGCAGGTGCTCGGCAGAAAGGGAGACCTGGCACAGAAGAGGATAGTTGTCACAGCGGGCGGAACACAGGAACCCCTGGACCCAGTCCGGTTCGTATCGAATAACTCCTCTGGGAAGATGGGCTATGCCATAGCGGAGGCGGCAAGGGACAGGGGGGCGGAGGTAACGCTTGTCAGCGGTCCAACCGCTCTGTGTAAGCCTGCCGGGATGGAATTCATTCCGGTCAGAACAGCCAGGGAAATGCTGGCGGCCGTGTGTAAGGCTACGGTTCAGTCCCAGGCGCTGATTATGGCCGCTGCCGTAGCGGATTTTACCCCGTCACGCGTATCTCCCGGCAAAATAAAGAAGAGTTCCGGGGAGCTCGTGCTGAAACTGGGAAGAACCGAGGATATTCTGGGCAGCATCAAGGGTGACTTTGTAAAGGTCGGCTTTGCGGCGGAAAGCGAACATCTGGAAGAAGAAGCGCTGAGAAAACTCAAGGCGAAAGATCTGGACCTCATCGTGGCGAACGACATAACCGTTCCCAACAGCGGTTTTGCCGTGGATACAAATCAGGTGATTATCATAGACAAGAAGGGCAAAAAAGAGAACCTCCCCCTCATGCTCAAAACTGAACTGGCGGACAGAATACTGGACAAGGTAGCAGCACTGGTATCCGTCAAATAACCGTTTATGTGGGATTTGATTTATGGATGACAATCAAGAACAATCATTTTCACTATCCAGGGCCTACGACCCATCCCAAGTTGAAGACAAGTGGTACCAGTACTGGCTGGAACAGGGATATTTTAAACCTAAAATAAACCCTGCGAAAAAACCCTTTGTAATCATCATGCCCCCTCCCAACGTTACCGGCGAGCTTCACCTTGGACACGCTTTGCCGGCGACGCTGGAGGACATAATGATTCGGTGGCACCGGATGAAAGGCGATCCGACATTATGGCTTCCGGGAATAGACCACGCCGGAATAGCCGCCCAGGTGGTGGTGGAGAGAGACCTGGCAAAGAGAGGTCAAACCAGACAGCAGCTCGGACGCGAGAAATTCCTGGAACACATGTGGGACTGGATGAGGAAGTATGGGAGAATCATCGCCGAACAGCACAAAAAACTCGGGACATCCTGCGACTGGAGCAGGGAGATGTTTACCCTTGATCCCGCCCCAAGTGCTGCCGTCCGCACCACCTTTGTGAGGCTTTACCGCAAAGGATTAATTTACAGGGGCCGCAGGATAATCAACTGGTGCCCCAGATGCCTCACAGCGCTCTCGGACCTGGAAGTAGAACATCAGGAAACATCAGGAAACTTGTATTATGTAAAATATCCTCTGGCAGACGGGTCCGGTCACATTATTGTCGCAACCACCAGGCCGGAAACCATCCTGGGCGACACCGCCGTAGCGGTAAACCCTGATGACGAAAGATATACCAGTGTGATGGGCAAGAAGATCGTCCTTCCTGTAGTGGAGAGGACGATCCCCATCGTCTCGGACAGTGCTGTGGACATATCATTTGGCACGGGCGCCGTTAAGATAACGCCGTTCCACGATCCCGCGGATTTCGAGGTGGCGCAGCGTCATGGTCTTCCGGGCATCATGATAATGAACGACAACGGCACTATGAACGAAAATGCCGGACCTTTTGCCGGCCAGGACCGCAATCAGTGCCGCCGAGCGATAATGGACTACCTTACTCAAAAGGGCCTGGTAGAAAAAATCGAACCGCACAAGCACGCTGTGGGACATTGCCAGCGTTGCGGCACGGTAATAGAGCCTTTCGCAAGCCATCAGTGGTTTGTAAAAACCCAGCCACTGGCCAAGCCGGCACTTGAAGCTGTGCAAAGCGGCAGAATTAAAATATGGCCGGAGCATTTTGTAAAAATTTATGTCAACTGGATGGAGAACATCAGGGACTGGTGTATCAGCCGTCAGCTATGGTGGGGACACCGGATCCCCGTCTGGTATTGCGATGACTGCCAGGGACTGACTGTAACCATCAAGGACCCAACCTCTTGCTCAAAATGCCACTCGACAAGAATCAACCAGGACCCGGATGTCCTGGATACCTGGTTTAGCTCGGCGTTATGGCCCCACTCTACGATGGGCTGGCCTCGCAAGACCAGGGATCTTAAGTACTTCTACCCCACCTCGGTGATGGAGACCGGGTACGACATCCTTTTCTTCTGGGTTGCCAGGATGGTCATGATGGGACTCGAGAACACCGGAGTTGAACCTTTCAAGCACATTTATCTCCACGGCCTCATAAGAGATGAACGTGGAGAGAAGATGAGCAAGGTAAAAGGCAATGTCCTCAATCCCCTGGAGCTAATCAAGCAGTATGGCGCTGATGCTTTGCGTTTTGCTGTCTCCACGGGAACCGCTCCCGGAAACGACATTAAGCTAAGTGCGTCCCGGCTGGAAGCCGGCAGGAACTTCGCAAACAAGCTCTGGAATGCAACCCGCTATATCCTTACGAGTCTTGAGGGCGTGAGCATGGATTTATCTGTGCGGTCCGCGGACCTTCCGGATGAAGACATCTGGATTCTCGCACGACTGGATGCCTTAATCAGGGAGACTGCCAGACTAATGGAATCCTTTGAGTTTGGCGAGGCTGAAAAAGAAATTTATGAGTTTCTGTGGAACGACCTGTGCGACTGGTATATCGAGATATCCAAGATCAGGCTGAGACAGGGCGACAAGTCCCCTTTGCCGGTACTGGCTTCCGCGATGGACGCATCGCTACGCTTGTTGCATCCCTTCATGCCCTTTGTCACCGAAGAACTGTGGGGCAAACTGAACGAAAAGACAGAATTCCACAGTTCTCCTTCAATAATGCTTGCCCCCTACCCTGAAGCGGGAGCGTTTGCTCGAAACGGCGCTACTGAGAGGATGGAAGTCCTCAAGGAAGTAGTCCGGTCCATCAGAAACGCAAGAGCCAACTTCAGGATTGACCCCGCGGCCTGGCTCGAGGCCAGAATTTACTATTCCGAGCCGGTTTCCTACTTGAGAACAAAGGAACACATAATTCAAACTCTGGCGAAGACAAGACCGCTGACGTTTCATGACAATAAAAGCTATAATAGACAGGACGGATTGACTCTGGTCCTCAAAGACCTCGATATCGTTATCCCGTTGAAAGGCGTTATTGACCTGGAAGCCGAACAGGAAAGAACGAGGAAAGAAATCGCAAGGTACAAGGAGGACATCAACAGGATACAGGCCAAGTTGTCCAATGACTCTTTCTTGCAGAAAGCTCCGGAAGAGGTAGTTGAGAAGGAGAAGAGAAGGCTGGAAGATGCGCTGCCTCTGCTGAAGAAGCTGGAAGAACAGCTATCGATTATTGAAAGGTCAAAATGAATATTCTTTATGCAACCGTATTAGGGGCCCTCGCAGGTATAGTAAGCTGGCTCTTTCTTTCCATGCCTTTTGTTGAACAGGCATCTCCAATATTGAAGATCATCTTGAGAGGTCTCGTGCTGGGACTGGTCTTTGGCGGTTTTCTGGGCATGGCAAGAGGCCTCGCCGACAAGTCCTCAAAAAACCCCACCCGGGGACTTCGCGACGGCATTGTCATGGGTGTTACAGGTGGACTTGCCAGCCAGTCCCTGATTATTGGACTCGGCGCGAATTCTGACAAGACTCTGATGTATTCTATACTGGGCTGGACAGTGTTTGGATTGTTCATAGGGGCTGGACAGAGGCTTGATAAGCCATCGGTCAAAGCGATTTCTTACGGCGTCGTCGGAGGCGTGGCGGGAGGAGACCTTGGCGGCATGGCTCTATATTTCCTCTCAAGGGGTCCCGATGCTGCATGGTGGGCACAAGCCCTCGGATTGGTAGCCCTGGGCGTTGCTCTGGGAGCCGTCACAAGCGCCGTGTTGATTCCTCTGGGAAAAGAAGAAAAGAAGACGGCTCCCGTGCGCGCACCGGCGCCGCCAATAGTCCAAAGGCCTGAGGTAAAAGCTCAGCCTCAGAGAACGGTTCCTCCCGAGCCACCAAGAGCGGCTCCCGCTGAGCCCGCTAAGCCGGTTCCGGTCAAGCCGGCCCCGGCTCCTGCCGTGGCTCCAAAGCCCGAGATAAAAGCTGAGCCAGCCAGGACTGTTCCCGCCCAGCCATTGAAGAAATGGTTAGAGGCGAATTTCCTCATTGAGAAACCCGAGACAACCATCGGCAGTTCTCCGGACAGTGACATAATCATCCGCATGCCTGGTATCGAGCCAAAGCAAGCTTTGATTTACCAGGAAAAGGGACGTTTCCTCGTCAGAAATACCGGGGCCGCCAAAGAGATCTTCGTGAGCTTCACGGGAGATTTGATTCAGGGAAGAAACGTTGCAAGCAAGGAATTCAATGCCCTCAAAGAAGGGTCTGCAATTAGAGTGGACACTGAATCTCTCCTGTTTTTTCACTCTACGCCCCCATCCGTTTCGGTCAGATATCCGCTGGACAGAGCCAGAATCATAATAGGGACAGGGCCCCAAAACGACATTGTCATAAAGGACGCCTCTGCCGGTTCCAGACACGCCCAGATTACCTGGGAGAGGGAGAGAGGCATGGTAACCGACCTGGGCAGCAGTTCGGGGACCTACGTGAGCTACAGCGGGGACAAAGCGCAGGAGAGAAAGATCCAGGAAAAGAACGCCATTACCAACAATTCTCTGATTAGAATCGGTAATGTCACCTTCCGCGTCTTAGGCTAATTGACTTCACGCAATATCTCATTATTTCGTTAGGAGAAAGAGAATGATGGACGCAAAAGTAGCCCTGAAGGCAGCGCTGAACCGGGAGTACCTGCCTGTAAATAAGAGCTCTATAGTATATTTGATATCTGAGGTTATTCCACCGGTCCTGCCCAGCCAGGAAGCTCTGCAGATGAACTGCTGCTTGCTGATAGACAGAAGCCTGTCTATGTACGGAGAGAAACTGCAGGAAGCAAAGAAAGCTGCCAAAGAAGCCCTGAATCACCTGACCCCGGGCACAGATACTGTAGGACTGGTCATGTTCGCCGAAAAAGCGCAGGTGCTTATTCAGCAGAAATTGCTTACCGACTTCCAGGCCATCGAAGACAAGATCGAGGAGCTTAAGGTCGCGAGCGGCACTTCTCTCTACAAAGGGCTTGAGACAGCCGTCGAGCAACTGAAGAAGGTGGTGGTGTCGGCCAAAAAGCCGGAGGGCGGGAAAAGCGCTGTGCAGACCATCATCTTAATCTCCGACGGCCAGCCAACGGACAATAAGACCAATGAACAGTACCGTGAGCTGAGCAAGAAGATCCGCGAAGCGGGTATAACTATAATTGCCCTGGGAATCGGCGCGGATTATAACGAAGACCTCCTGGAGTTAATCACAAACAATACCGGCGGCAGCTGGTATCACATCAGTGACCCGAAGGAAATACGAAACATCCTTTCAAATACCATGCAAAACCAGAAGACCATCATGTTCGTAAAGCCTGAACTATACATGCGCCTCAGCATGGGTGTCTCGCTGCTGGAGGGATTCAGGACAAGCCCTGATTTGAATAAGATCTCTGAGATCATCCAGGAAGAGCAAGTCTACAAAGTGCCGCTCAGCGACGTCAAAGCTAATGAGCCGCAAACGCTGGTGTTCAAGCTGTCTATTCCTCCTCGGAATGAAGGCCCTTTCAGATTGGGCCAACTGGAAGTCCTGGGAGGATCGGCCAGCCTTATATGTCATTACACCACCGACCCTTCTCTATTGAGCAAGGAAAGCAACCCCCTGCCAAGGAACTTGTTTTCCATGACGGAGACAACCGTCATGGCACGGCGGGGTGTTGGCGGAGATGAGACCGCTATCAGAGAAGCGGAGAGACGTGTTGAGACTTTGATAAGAGACCCCAATGCAGTGCGGAGCAAGGAAGTTATTGAGGGCGTCACAAAGATCCGGGAAGCTCTCACCCAGGTGAGAGTAGGAGGAGTTAGTGAGGAGGCCAAGAAGGCACTGAAAGAAGAACTGACTATAGTGAAAAGAAAGGAGCAAAAATGAAGTGTAACGTTTGCAATTTTGATAACCCCCCGGAGGAGAAGGACTTTTGCCAGAAATGCGGTTCTCCTTTGAGCGCGCAGGTGGCCACTCCTATAAGCGCGCCTGTGCCGGCAGTTTCCCTGGAAGCAGGGCAACAGGCTCCGGCCCCACTCGAGATCAAAGCTCCCGAAGTTGCAGCCGCTCCAGCACCTGCGGCAGTTGCCAAGCTCGTTATTCCAGGAAAAGGCGAGATGAACCTCCAGACCTTGCCCAAGAATTTAGGAAGGGAGGACTTTGTCAAATTCCTTTCGCCGGATGACAGCAAGTTTATTTCGAGAGGGGAACACATAAAGATCAGCCTCGCGGACGACAAGTTTTTTGTCCAGGACGACAAAAGCGTCAATGGCACCAAACTAAACGGAGATGAAATCAAGGGGATGGGGCCAAAAGAGCTCAAAAGTGACGACAAGATCAATCTGGCCGATGTGCTGACAGTGACTTTTCAAAGGCTAAATTAGATGAATGCATGAATGATAACGCGCTATTGGTAAACGCTCTGGGAGCCCTGGTCGTGACGTTGCTGGGGCAGGGCCTTCTTATGCATGGCGGGCGGAAGAATAACCTGCACAAGATTCTGGCGTCATCTTATGGATTGCTGTCAATTCCCTTTGCCACAATAGGGATTATGTACATCATCCAGAAAGTGCAGACCCATGTGTACCAGGGTCCCGACCTGGGTATCCTGTACAGCTCCGCCGGACCTGCCGCCCTGTCGGTACTGGGGTTCCTGGTAATTCTCGTGCTGTTTATCAATAATTTCCGCGTTGTTCTCCTTGCCTCGGCCTTCATCATGTCCCTGGGACTTCTGGGCTCCGTCGTTGTTGCTGACTTCCTTTCGAAGTATCTTAGTTATGGCTCTTATCTGGTGATTGCTCCCGTGGCAGCAATGGGAGCAATAGCTGTTACAAAGAGGATCAATAAGGAACTGCCGTCCATGAAGGGTCTGGTCAGGCCGGTAAGCGTTGTTTCCGCTCCGAGGCCGGTCCCCGTTTCTACGTCTCCCCTGCCCGTCGCCCCGGACCCGCTTGCCGCCGCCACCGAGTTCAGACCTTTCCAGAGGACCGGTGAGCTTCTGAACAACAGGTACCAGCAGATGAATGTTATGGCCGAAGGCGGAATGGCCACAATTATCAGGGCCCTGGATACACAGACCGGAAAGGAAGTCTGCGTAAAAACCAACCGCGTGGGAGGGCCGAACCCGGACCAGTATTGCCTGGACAAGATAAGGTACGAAACTCAGATATTGAAAAGCTGCAACCATCCCAACATAGTGAAATACGTTGACCAATTTGAAATCACGACCAATGGTAATGTTCAGTCTTACCTGGTAATAGAGTTTATACCCGGCAAGAACATGCGGGAACTGTTCATTACCAACCGCGCCCCCGAGCATCAGGTGAGAAAATGGTCTCTTCAGCTGTTGAGCTCACTGGATTACCTGCACAAGACGGGATATATTCACAGGGACATCAACCCCAAGAATATTCTTTTGAGAAACGATGATGTGGTGTTGATCGATTTTGGCATAGGGGCCAAAGCGCAGCCTGGAGAGATACAGACGGCCGTGGGCACTGAGGGCTATGCGCCTTACGAACAGAAGGAAGCCAAAGAGCCTCACGCGGACGCCCGAAGCGACATATTCTCCCTGGCGGCGACCATGTATTTTCTGCTTCAGGGGCATCCGCCGAACACCCTGGACATTCATTACGGAAAAATCACAGCCATATTGGAAAAGACCGGAGTTTCTCCCCAACTGGCCAACATTATCGGGAAGGGACTTAATCTGGACCCGGTGAAGAGGTTCCAGTCGGCCACCGAAATGGCCCAGTCACTTCAAGGAATCTAACATATGATAAATTATGCTTGTCTGACAGACCTCGGTAAAAGAAGGAAGTTGAACGAGGATTCCATCTTTTGCATCACCTCTGGAATTAGATATCAGAATACCATCCAGGATATGGGACTCTTCATCGTTGCCGATGGGATGGGAGGACATAACGCCGGTGAGGTTGCCAGCGAATGGGCAAGCAAGATCGCCGGGCTTGAAATCCTGAAATCAACGATGCTCGACGAACAGGACGCGGGCGATAAGGAAGTCACCAGCAAGAGGTCCGCACTGGGAAATATCCTCTCGGATGCTGTCAGAAAAGCAAACAGCTTCATTCTGGACCTTTCCCGCAAGAGTCCCGGAACGAGGGACATGGGCACGACGCTGGTTTCGGCTTTTGCCAGCGCTGAGCACCTGGTGGTTGCCAACGTCGGTGACAGCAGATGTTACATGGTGAACGAAACCGGAATAGAGCAGCTCACCAAGGACCATTCATACGTACAGGAACTGGTAGAAATAGGAATGATTTCCCGGCAGGATGCCCGGCGCCATCCCAGGAGGAATGAGATAACCAGGTGCGTGGGTTATTTTGACAACATTAACGTGGACATCTTTCAGAGAAGCTTATACAAAGGAGACAGAGTGCTGCTTTGCTCCGATGGACTGCATGGTGTGATTGAAGATGAAGACATATGGCGCATCGTTAAGGAAACCCAGGACATGGAGGAGGCCTGCCGGAAACTCATAGAGGCGGCTAATAGTTCCGGAGGTCCGGATAACATCAGCGCTGTCCTTTTCGAGGTTCACGGATTGAGAGACAGGAAGGAAATACTGGGTGAGAGCACCATCAAGTTTTCTTAAGATCAGATACCCGCTGATATTTTTCTTCAGTGTGGTAATGCTTATGATGCGTTCTCAGGCTGCGGAAGCGCAGGTACCTACGGCAAGTTCGACAACAACATTTTCGCAGGCGCAGGCAGTTTCATCAACCGCCATAAGCTTGACCTGGCAAACAAACGCAACTGACAATGATGGCTTCATAATTAACAGGACAGGCGGAAGTGGTCCCGTCAGCATACCTATTTCCGGTGCAGCTACCAGGACTACTCAAGACAGTAACCTTACTCCGAACACCAGCTATACTTATAGCATTGCGGCAAGCCTAGTTGGCTTGCCCGGTCCTTTTTCTTCTCCGATAAATGTTTCAACTCAAAGACAAATTATTCTGGGACAACCTGGCCCTCCAGGTCCACAGGGGCCTCAGGGACCCGTCGGACCTCAAGGACCTGCCGGACCTCAAGGAGCAGCCGGACCTCCAGGCCCGCAGGGGCCAATAGGTCCCCGCGGGGACCCGGGAACAAGAGGCGACCCCGGTCCTGTCGGGGCGGCCGGCCCCACGGGACCACCCGGACCTACCGGCGCCCCTGGAGCAACAGGAATACCGGGGAAGGCAGGGGCCGCGGGACTCGAGGGGCCCGCGGGACCAGTGGGCCCTCCCGGGACTCAAGGTATACGGGGACCCGGGACGATGTCCATAATAGCCATATTATTGGCTGTCTCTCTGCTTGCCCTGGCTATTTTCACAATGTATTCAGTTCAGAGAATATGATAGTTATAATATTGTTGTAGGATGTTATTACATGTATTTGACAAGTAGAACATTAATATTCGTAGTACTGGTCATTATCCTGTGTTCCCCGGTAATACTGTTTCATACAAGTCCCGCTGCGGAAGCGCAAGACGTCATTCCCGGAGCCACAGGCCCCCAGGGACCAAGCGGACCAGCAGGTCCTTCCGGACCACAGGGTCCTTCCGGACCACAGGGCCCTGCCGGACCACAGGGCCCACAGGGAGTTAGCGGTCCTCGCGGCGACCAGGGACCAAGAGGCGATTCGGGACCAGCCGGCGCGGTTGGCCCTACCGGGGCGCCAGGACCAACAGGGCCCCCCGGACCCATCGGAGCTCTCGGAAAAGAGGGGGCATCTGGACCAACAGGACCAGTGGGGCCAGTGGGGCCTCGCGGACCTCAAGGGGAACAGGGACCGGGAGTGATGTCCACCGTGGCCATACTAATGGCGGTGGTGGGAATTGCCCTCGTGATTTACACCCTGTACACGATGAAGAAGGCCTGAAAAGATAAAGAGTATCAGGCTATTTTCTTACCAGGTCCACCCTTCATCCCCAGGTTATAGATTTCATCAATCTTCATCTTGACTACTGCCTTTGGTGGGGGCAGCTTTCTCTGTTTTGCGACCTCCGTCGCCGCATCAAACAGGGCGCCGCTGGTGAGCACCTCGGCTTTGCCATAGAAGCGGTAGCCGCTCAACTGGTCCCTGTCAACCACAGCGATGCACAGCTGAGGATTCTGCCGCAGGTTCTCATAAGTCCTGCCGCCCGTCATCTCTGTGAACACCAGGTTCTCGTCATCGAGGACCCTTGTGCTTCTCTTGGGACCCACGTTCGGGATACCGCTTCGACTGGCAGTGGCAACAAATGCCTGCTGCTTTCCAACCAGGTCTTTCATTTCGTCCGTAAGTTTTGCCATGAATTCCTGCCTTTCTTATGCTTTATTGTACAGGCAAGCAGAACGCTGCCTTTGTATTTGCAGAAGGGCCTTCTTCGTATCGCTGGCACAGCGGGCCTTGTCACTTAGGCGGCACCTCAAGCGAAAGAGCCAGTAGATAAACTCCTTCCATTCATGTAACAGGAAAGTGTCCTTTTCCGGAAACCCTTTCTCTTCCCTGTATTCATCGAGAAGAGGGGTAAATCCCTTTTGATAAAGCCTGCTGAAAGCTTCTTCGGTCATCTTCTCCTCATCCGGTTCCAGAAAGCCCAGGGCTTTTCTTTCCTTCCATACCTCTTCCTCAACGGCGGCAATCAACGCCTCTTCTACCTCCACTCCATAATAATAGTTAAGATATGCTTTGTACTTGGAGGGGCCAAGCAAACTCTTGAAATCCGATGGTGAGATGAAAACGGGTTCCCGCCCGCAGAAAAGCAGGGCTTCCTTTTCCCCTTCCGGGACTGCCCCATCCAATTCGCGGCTCAATCGCGCGGCCAGAAGGAGCCAGTCAAAGGCCTCCCCTCCAATTACGTAACGATAGGTGTTTCTCTGGAAGGCCTCCTCGGGCTGCTTCCATTTCCCGATAGTTTCAAGCAGGGCAACATACCAGTGAGTGCCCGCGGCGACCTTGCCTCGCATCTCCTGAAGCAGCTGTTCAGCCTCAGTGGTAGACAACCCTTTCAGTCCCATTTCCAGACGACCCCACCCATGTTACTGGATTTACCCTCAAGCCAACTGGTTCTTACTTGGTGGTGGCAAAAGGATGAGAAAAGCCCTCCTGGACTATGAGCGCCACACCGTTTACCGACCATTTGTCAACCTGCTTTATCAGGTCCCACATAGCGGCATAAGGCCCGGCCCTTACTATGTCGATAGTATCTTCTCTCAATATGGAGCCCTTCGGTGGAATCTTGCTTTCCACCGTGAACATCTGACCCATCTTGACAGGAATCGATATCCCTGAACCACTAACCGAATATATAAGCTGCTGGAGCTTTACTTCAACCTCGTTGGGGTTATCTATTTTGAAGGTAAGCGTCACACTTATTGTGGGAGGTGGGCCCGGGGGCGCCCCCGCGGGAGGACCACCTGGTTTTGCCGGAGCCGCTCCGCCGGGCGGTGGGGCCGGCGCCGGAGGTTCCGTCACCTTCATCTGTGTCGCGACTACGGAAATATTCAATTCTTGCAGGGCAGCCCCGGCAGAAGGCTGCTGAGCCCCGGGCTGGCAGCCCGCCAGCAAAGCAGACATGGCCACAAAGACCAGAACCGTCATTATCATGTACTTCGATTTTATCAAAATTACCTCCTGAATCACATTGAATTTAGAGCAAAGAAATCCTTGCTTTACTGTTTCTTCCCAAGTGGGCAAAACTACATTAGCTCACCTCCAGGTTTCGAGTGTTGAACAAACCGGCTCTATTTTAGCATGTTACCGTGTTTTTTCAACCTCGCTATCATGCAGCGAAGAAAGGAATTCCCCTGACGGACGGGTATTCAGTATGTCTTCTGCCGTGCACCAACCTCTCCGGGCCAATCCTATGCCAAAAGGCATCAGTCCTAGGTGAGAGGGATTATGGGAATCGGTGCTCAACACCAGCTTGACGCCGATTTCCCTTGCTCTGATTATGTGCAAGTCATTCAGGTCAAGTCTGTCGGGCATGGCATTGATTTCCAGCGCCTTACCTTTTTGCTTCGCCGCTTTAAAGACATCCTCCATTCTCACTTTGACCGGGTCCCTTTCCCCGAGCAGCCGGGCAGTGGGATGGCCCAGTATATCGAGATGGGGGTTCGACAGGGCTTTAATAACTCTTGCCGTCATCTTCTCCTCATCCTGGTTCATGGCGGAGTGGACCGAAGCAACTACTATGTCGAGCTGCGCCAGGATATCATCAGGCATATCAAGAGCGCCGTCAGCTTTTATGTCAACTTCCATTCCTGTCAGGAGACGGAACCTGCCCATCTCCCCGTTTATCTTCTTTATCTCTGCCATCTGCTCTCGAAGCCTTTCCGGGTTCAGCCCGTGCGCGATGCCCAGTCCGGCGGAATGGTCGGTTATCGCCACGTACTGATAACCCCTTTTCTTCGCTTCGCGCGCCATATCCCTCGCGGATGCGTGTCCGTCACTCCAATCGGTATGGATATGCAAGTCTCCTTTCATGTCCGCCAGCTCCACGAGGCGGGGTAAAGCATTCCTCTCCGCCAACTCTATTTCGCCCCTGTCCTCCCTCAGCTCCGGAGGTATGTACTGAAGTCCAAGCCTGCGGTAGAAGCTCTCTTCATCCGCGAAGGTTTCCAGCTCTTCACTATCTACTCTGGAAATACCATATTCGCTGATCTTAAGCCCCTGCTGGTGGGCCCTCTCCCTGAGGGCTATGTTATGCTGCTTGCTTCCAGTAAAGTATTGCAGAAGAGAACCGAACTGACGGTGGCTTACCATGCGCACGTCAACCTGAGGGCCGCCCGAACAAACGACGCTGGCTTTGGTGGCGCCGCGGGACAGGACCTCCATGACCTGGGGAAGTTTGACGAAAGCATCAAGCACCAGAACAGGGTCGTCGGCGGTGCCCATAATATCAATATCCCCGACCGTCTCCTGAAGCCGTCTCAGGCTTCCTGCCGCGGTCAGGTTTCTCACTCCGGGAACATCTTTGAGTGATGCAAGAATGTCTTCCACCAGAGGAACGGCCTGCCCCAGAGGGATGCGTTTGTCTTTTCTGCGCAGGGCCTGAAGGCTGCTCAATATGTTCTCAGCGGTCTTGTCTCCCATTCGAAACAGACCGGCTACTCTTCCCTCCCGAACAGCCCTCTCGAGCTCTTCCAGGTTCTTCACACCCAGCTCGGTCGCCAGCCTCCAGGCGGTCTTCGGTCCAATCCCGGGGACCTTGAGAAGCGCGGTCGCTCCTTCAGGCATGTCTGCCTTCAACTCTTCGTAATAGCGAAGCTTGCCAGCGGTGAGCAATTCAGTGATTTTTTTGGCGATTGCCTCGCCTATGCCGGGGATCTCTTGAAGCTTGTCTTCCTTGAGGACTGTCTCCAGTTCTTGAGGCCAATGCTCTATCGTGCGGGCGGCCCGCTGATAGGCACGCACTTTGAAGACATTCTCGCCCTTCATCTCCAGAATGTCGGCGATCTCCTGGAAAACGCGGACGATTTCTGTATTGCGCACGAAACTAGCTCGAGTTCAGGATTTCACTTTCCGTGGCACTTCTTATACTTCTTCCCGCTGCCACAGGGACAGGGGTCGTTACGGCCTATCGTTTTTTGACCGGGCACTGCGGCCAGTTCCTGCCTGGGAGCTGGCTTCTGGCTTACTACATCCACTCTATAGATAGTTCTGGCAATGTCAGCCCGTATGGCCGCCAGGAGGCTCTGAAACAGGGCATGTCCCTCCCTCTTATAGGCAATCAGGGGGTCGCTCTGGCCAATGGCCCTGAGCCCGATGCCCTGGCGAATATTCTCCATCATGGTAAGATGCTGAATCCATAGATTGTCTATGGTACGTAGCATGATCAGACGCTCAAGTATCCGCATGTTCTCGACGCCTGCTTTTTGTTCTCTTTCCTCATAAGTCTTATCAGCGATCTCGGTAAGCCAGGACTCTATATCCTTATTGCTCCTGTCCTGGATAGACTCCGGAGTAGCATCCGCGGGGAGAGGAAAGATCAAGGCCACTTCGGCCAGCAATCCAGGGTAGTCCTTCTTCTCCACGTCCTTTCGGCCCAGAAAGTAACTCACCACGTTTGATATCTCTTCATGCACGGCATCCAGCACGTTGCTTTTAAGGTCAGCGCCGCTCAGTATGCTCTTTCTTTCTCCGTATATCACCTCGCGATGCTTATTGACCACATCATCATATTCGACAAGGTGTTTTCTGACTTCAAAATGATAGCCTTCCGTCTTGACCTGGGCGTTCTCAATGGCTTTGTTGATGATGGGATGTTCTATGGGCGTATTTTCCTCCATCCCGGCCCATTCCATCAGGCCCTTGATTCGATCCCCGCCAAAACGCCTGATGATGTCATCTTCCAGAGAAACGAAAAACCGGGAGCTGCCCGGGTCGCCCTGTCTTCCGGAACGGCCCCTCAACTGGTTGTCAATCCGTCTGGCTTCGTGACGTTCCGTCCCTATAACCTGCAAACCTCCCTTTTCCACAACTCCCGGTCCCAGAACTATGTCCACGCCGCGGCCCGCCATGTTAGTAGCTACTGTGACGGCTCCCAGCTGACCGGCGTCTTTTATTATCGAGGCTTCTTTTTCATGAAATTTCGCGTTAAGTACCTGATGGGGGACACCTTTTCTCTTCAGCTTTTCACTCAGCAACTCGTTCTTCTCTATGGACACGGTACCGATGAGGACCGGCCTATTGTCCTTGTGGTGGGTCTCCACTTCCGTGGCAACAGCTTCAAACTTTGCCGCCTCGGTCTTGTAAATAAGGTCGGGGAGGTCTTTTCGTATCATGGCCTTGTTAGTAGGTATGGCAACCACTTCCAATTTATAAATCTTATGGAATTCTTCCGCCTCTGTCGCCGCAGTTCCGGTCATGCCCGCCAGCTTGCTGTATAGACGGAAGTAGTTCTGCAAAGTTATTGTTGCCAGGGTGAGGCTCTCTCTTTGTATCTTCACCCCTTCCTTGGCCTCGATGGCCTGGTGCAGACCTTCGGAGTACCTGCGGCCCAACATGAGCCTTCCGGTGAACTCGTCAACTATGATGACCTGGCCGTCTTTGACTACGTAGTCCTTGTCTCTCCTGAAAACCACATACGCTTTCAACGCGTTTTCCAGATAGTGCGTGAGATGATGGTTTGAAGCATCGTAAAGATTGGAAGACTTCAGCAGGCCTTCTTTTCTGAGCAGCTTTTCCGTCTTTTCGTTACCTTCATCGGTGAGGGAGACAGACTTCGTTTTCTCATCAATAACATAGTCTTCTTCTTTGGATAATCGCTGCACCAGACGGGCGAAAAGGTAGTATTTCTGTGTCGCTTCCTCGGCAGGACCGCTGATTATGAGTGGAGTACGAGCCTCGTCAATGAGAATGTTGTCGACTTCGTCCACAATCGCATAGTTCAGGGGACGCTGCACGCACTGGCTCAGGTCCAGGACCATATTATCCCTGAGATGGTCGAATCCGAACTCATGATTCGTCCCGTAAGTAATATCCGCCTCGTAGGCCTGCCTGCGGGTAATGGGGTGCAAATTGGGCCAGCGGGAATCACCGCTCTGACGGGAGGGATCGTACATGAACGAGGATTCATGCCCTATGCTGGCTACGCTGACGCCGAGCGCCTGGAATATTGGACCCATCCAGTTGGGGTCCCTTTTTGCGAGGTAATCATTCACCGTCACCAGGTGGCAGCCCTTTTCCTCAAGAGTATTCAAATAAAGCGGCAGTGTGGCTACAAGGGTCTTCCCTTCGCCGGTCTTCATCTCCGATATCTTGCCCTGATGGAGCACCGCTCCACCAATCAGCTGCACATCGAAGTGCCTCTGGCCTATGGTTCTTCTGGCTGCCTCCCTGACGGCGGCAAAGGCCTCAGGCAACAACTCGTCGAGGGTCCCTCCATTTTGGAGCCGCTCCCTGAACTGACTCGTCCTGGCCTTCAGGTCAGCATCGCTGAGCCCCTGAAATTCAGTCTCCAGAGAGTTTACTCTCTCCACAACCGGCCTTATCCGGTTCAATTCCTTTTCGTTGGAATCTACCAGTTTACCCAACCACTTAAGCATTACCTGAAAATCCTCCAGAAGGTCAACAGCAGGGCCACAAGCAACAGGATAAGCCAGGAGAAAAGGGGTCCACCGGGGATATAGCGTTTACGCTTCTTGCTTCCTTTTTTCTCCCAGTAAGAATCATACCACCATGGCCGCCCCATCCTTCACCCCTAATCTCTTACTTCAAACATCTCACCCACGGAAAGACCTTCGTGGATGCGGTGAATGGCCTCGCCAAGCACGGGAGCCATGGAAAGGACGGTTATCTTGTCCAGCCTCTTCCGCGGCGGCACCGGGATGGTGTCGGTAACGACCACTTCCTTGACCGGACAATTGGCTATGTTTTTGATGGCATCGTCGGACAGGACGGGGTGGGTGCAACAGGCATAGACTTCTGTGGCGCCGGCCTTAAGGAGAGCGTTGACCGCCGCGCCCAGGGAGCCGCCGGTGTCAATTTCATCGTCGAAAGTGAGCGCTATTTTGCCGGCAACATCGCCGATGACGTTTACGGTTTCGGATTTGCCGGTATTGCCCAGCCTTCTCTTCTCGATAATGCTCAACGGGCTGTGCATCCTTGAAGCCATATCCCTGGCCCTTTTCGAAATGCCTATGTCAGTGGCCACCACGACCATGTCTTGCCACTTCTTTTTCTTAAAGTAATCCCCCAGTAGGTACATGGCAGTCAGTTCATCTACCGGTATATTGAAGAAGCCCTGTATCTGTCCGGCGTGCAGGTCCACCGTAAGCAAGCGGTTGGCGCCCGCCACGGTAATCAAATCCGCCAGCAGTCGCGCCGTAATCGGCACACGCGGCTGGTCCTTCTTATCCGTTCTTCCATAGCCATAGTAGGGCACGACGGGAACTATCCTTCCCGCTGAAGCTCTCTTACACGCATCCAGCATGATTAACAGCTCCATAAGGCTCTTGTTTACCGGGGAACATATGGGTTGAACTATGTATACATCACGGGACCGTATGTTCTCAAGGATGCGCACGAAGATGTTCTCGTTACTGAACTCGAAGACTTCAGCCTTTCCCAGAGGTATGTGCAAGTAATCACAAATTCCCCTGGCCAGACCTGGATGGGCATTTCCGGTAAAGACCTTTAATTCGTCCACTATTTATATATACCTTCCTGCAAAAAATACTACCTGTCCTGTTCAAAAAAAACACATGAATTATATCATATCTAATACAAACGCATTAATTAATGTGTCATTGTGAGGAGCGGAGCGACGAAGCAATCTCTAGTAGGGGCAATTCATGAATTGCCCTGCAACTTCGCCGACGATGCAACATCTACACTTTTGCATTAGTACTAATGTCCGGTCAGATTTTCCAGCGCGTACTTGGCCGCTTCCTCCTCCGCCTTCTTCTTGCTCTTTCCTTGTCCTCTCCCCGTGACCTCATCCCCGAGCTTGACTTCCACGACAAAACTCCTGTCATGAGGAGGACCTTCTTCTTTGACGGTCTCGTAGACGGGTGTTAACTGAAACCTGGCCTGGGCAAATTCCTGCAACTTTGACTTAAAGTCAAAAGTCTCCGACGCTATGAGGGATAGAATCCCTTCAGAGGTAATCCTGCTGAAAAAGAAATCCTTTGCCGCAGGCAAGCCTCGGTCGAGGTAGAGTGCGCCCACCAGAGCCTCAAAAGTCCTGGCGAGGTTTGAATCCCTGTCTCTGCCCCCGGTCAGGCTCTCGCCCCTGGACAGAAGCAAGTATTTCCCCAGTCCCGTCTGCCTTGCCAGCGCGGAGAGGCCCTCCTGGCAGACAATCTGGGAACGCAGCCGGGTCATATCGCCCTCGCTCAGCAGCGGAAACTCTTTGAAAAGCCTCTCCGTGATAATGAAGCCTATCACGGCGTCTCCCAGGAATTCCAGCCTCTCGTTGGACCGCAGGGAAACGGAGGGGTTCTCATTGAGAAAAGAGCGGTGCACAAACGCTTCAAGAAGAAGGTCCGGGTCAGTGAAACGCAAACCTATCGACTCCTGTAGTTCAGCAAGAGCCTGCACATGTGCCTTCTCCTGACTTATCTTATCTTGATTCGCATTTTTCCGGAAAGCCAATTGTCGCCCCTGTCCTTATCTATCCGTATATTTTACTCTTTCTTGCTTTCCCGGGGCCCCCTGGATAGCGAAGCAACGATGGCAAAAGCACAAATCAGTCCTGCGGCTATGTAACTGAACCTGTAGCCTCGAAGGAACGCCGATAACAGAGCGGGGTTCTGACCGGCCTGTCCGGCCTCCCTCAGTCCCTGAAGAGAGGTCTGACCGGTTACTGCTATCAAACTGCTGATAATAATGGTAGTCGCAATGGCAATGCCGAAGGACTGGCCCAAGCTGCGTACCAGACTCAGGAACGCTGACGCCACTCCCAATCGCTCCGGGGGTACGGAGCCCATCACCGAACTGTTGTTGGGAGTCTGAAAAAGCCCATGACCAACTCCGAAGAGCAGGATGCCCCTCACCACCTCCGCGCTTGTCGCTCCCGCCGACAACGAGCTTAACATGAACAGGGCAGCGCTGGTTACGGCAAGTCCAAGGGAAGAGATGATCCTGGCGCCAATCTTATCGGAAAGCCATCCGCTGATGGGAGAAACCACGGCTGACGCCATGGCGTTGGGCGTCATGAGAAGCCCGGCCGCAAGCGGGCTCAGACCCAGTCCCAGCTGCAAGTAGAAAGGCATGATCAGATTATTAACGGAGTTAGCTATAAAAACAGACAGGCGAGACCAGTTGCCGCCCGTGAAGGTGCGGATACTGAAGAGCTTCAGGTCAAGCATCGGGTACCTGGTAAAGGACTCCCACCATATGAAAAGAGAGACTGACATTACCGCTATCGTTAGTTCCGCGATGACCAGGGGCGAATTCCAGAGGCCCTTTTGACCCGTGGTCAATCCGACAAATAATGAAGAAAGCGCCAGAACAAAAATCCCCATACCCAGGAAATCAAAGGGCTCTTTTGTCTTTTTTACCCGTATGGTCATTCTGTGTTCCTGTATCAGGAACTGGGCTGCAATAAAGCCAACACCTCCGATTATTGCGGGAACATAGAATACAGACCTCCATCCAAAGGCATGAATCAACAGCCCCCCCATCGAAGGGCCAAGGCTCAAGCCAACAGCGGAGACCAATCCTCCGGATATGCCCATTGCTTTCCCTCTTTCGTTTCCAGGAAACAACGCCGTAGTGATAGCGAACGAGTTGGACATCATCAAGGCATTGCCTGTAGCTTGCAAGATTCGGAAAGTTATCAGCTGGGTGGGATTCTGCGCAAGGCTTGCAACGGCGGAGCTCGTGGCATAGAGAAGAAAACCGGCGCTCATGATCTTTTTATGGCCGATCAAGTCTGAGAGCCGGCCAAGGGGAACAAACAGACATGCCGTCACCAGGGAATGTATCAAGACTACCCAGCCGGCAAAGGACATATCCGCCTGGAAATAATTCATTATGACCGGCAAGCTGATGCCTACAAGGCCGGAGTCCGCGGTCGAGGCAAACACCGCGATGCTGACTATGCCGAGTCCCCACCACTTATAATTTGGCCCGTAGACCGTCCTCTGGAAGAAGGATTTCATGTCCCGTAAAGGGTATGACAAAATCCCGTACTTGTCCAGACTCTTTTCCCGGCGGGCCAATACTCATATAATAGGAAAAGAGTTGAAGATGCCACGAAATCTTTCAAAAGAAATAAATCAATATCTCTCCCCTGAGGCGCGGGACCTGGTCGGAAAGGTGACCCGTGCAGCCCTGAATCAGGGACAGCGGCCCTATCTTGTGGGCGGCGTAGTCAGAGACCTGATGCTGGGCAAGCCGAGCCTCGACCTGGATTTCTCCACGGAAGGTGATGCCCTGGCATTGGCCGCCGCGCTGGGAGAAGAGATCGGACAACGCGTAACAAAATATACCCAGTTCGGGACTGCCACATTAAGTCTGAACGGCGTTCAGGTTGACATCGCCACCGCCCGAACTGAAACTTATTCCCGTCCGGGCGCGCTGCCCCAGGTGAAACCGGCTACCTTACCGGAAGACCTCCGCAGGCGCGACTTCACCGTCAATGCTATGGCGCTGGACATTTCGCCTTCCGGCTTCGGAGACCTTATTGACCCGCTGGGAGGCGAGAAAGACCTCGACGGGAGGTTGATCAGGGTCATGCACGAGAAGAGCTTCGCGGACGATCCAACGAGGATTTTCAGGGCAATCCGCTATGAGCAAAGGCTGGCCTTCAGCATCGAGCAGCGCACACTTGAATGGCTTTCGAGAGACAGAAAATTCATTGTCTCTCTGAGCGGGGAAAGGGTCCGGCATGAAATAGAGCTCATGTTCAGGGAGGAACGGCCCGAGAAGTCATTGCAAAGGGGAGAGGAACTGGGCATATGGAAGCTTCTGGACCCCGCGCTGAAAGGCGATGATAATCTCGAGGCCGCCTTTGAAAGGCTGCGAACACTTGACACAAAGACCCCTTACCCCCTGTCGCTCCTGTTCAGCTTGTTCTTCTTCCCCATCCGGAAGAATGAAATGGAAGACCTGATAGAACGGCTGGACATGCCCAAAGCTGTCGCGACAGTACTGCGGGATATCGTGAAGCTGAAGGGAATTGAAGCCAGGCTGGAAGTCGCCAGCAAAGACAGGCTGGCGTTTTATCAAACGCTCAGTGGTTTTTCTCCCCATGCTATACTGGTATTGGCTATCTATTGTCAGAACTATAGCTTAAAGGAGGCGCTTTTCCATTATTATGACAAACTGCGGCTAGTCAGGACAGCCCTTAAAGGAAAAGACCTCCTCGACATGGGTTTCACCGCGGGTCCGTCTGTCGGAAGAGCGCTGCAAAAACTTCTCGAGGCTCGTATCACTGGGGAGGTCAAAAGCAGGAAAGACGAAACGGAATTCGTCAAGAAATACCTGTAAGCAGGAGGGTTATGAGAGTTCGTGTAGATAGAGGCAAATGCACTGGAATTGCCAACTGCGTTGGGGTTGCTCCAACAGTGTTCGAGATGGATGATGAGTTCAAAGCTGTTGTCATTGACGAAACAGCAGCCGATGACGCTACGCTCTTGCGTGCGGCGCGCGGGTGTACGCAGAATGCCGTGATCCTGGAGGATGACAACGGCAAGCAGTTGTACCCCTGAAAAGTGACCGGTAAATTTGACTCTTTTCGTATCTGGTGATAATATATCGTGGGTCGTGCTAAACGGGGAGCTAGCGGTGCCCTGTACCCGCAATCCGCTACAGCGGGGTTGAATCCCTGCCTGAGGTCTTAACCTAAAAGCATCTGCCTCTGTAAAGCGGCGTTGAGGTCAGGGCCTTGCGCGACGGAGAGCTATGAACCCCGTGAGGTCCGGAAGGAAGCAGCGGTAAATAGGTATATCCGGGTGCCGCAGGTATACCCTGAAGGAGCAGGCTAACAGGAGTAAGGCTCGCAGGTGGAACGAGGGCAGGTGCACGGCCCATAGAAAAAAATTAGGAGGATATATGGATTTAGGTCTAAAAGATAAAGTCGCAATTGTAACAGGTGGCGGGTCAAACATAGGAAAAGCCATCAGCCTGGGTTTTGCCTCGGAAGGAGCCAGGGTTGTCATCGCCGACATCGATGAGGTCCAGGCTCAGAAAGTGGTTGACCAGATCAAATCTTCCGGAGGGCAGGCCGTAGCCATCAAGACAGACGTCACGAAGCCCGACTCAGTGGCAGCCATGGTGAAAGGGGCCATCGATAAGTTCGGCACGGTGGATGTTCTGGTAAACAACGTGGGCTGGGTGCAGCATGAAGTCTTCATTAAGAAACCGAGAGCAGAATGGGAAAAAGAGGTAAATCTGAATCTCTGGGGAGTTATTAACTGCTCGAGGGCCGTCCTGGACACGATGGTAGCCAGGAAGGCCGGCAAGATAGTCAGCATATCTTCCGATTCCGGCAGAATGGGCGAATACATGGAAGTCGTATACGCAGCCTGCAAAGCCGGCGTGATAGGCCTCAGCAAGGGTCTTGCCAGGGAACTGGGCCGCTATAACATAAATGTAAACGTGGTCTGTCCCGGCGCCACCCCGCCGAAGAGCGCCGAAGACGTCAGCAAAGACAGCATGTGGCAGGAAGGAATAAAGTTCTTTGGTCCGGAGCAGCAACAAAAGGCTGCCGCTCTGTATCCGCTCCGCCGCCTCGGCAAGCCGGAGGAGATCGCCTCCGCGGCCATCTTCCTGGCTTCAAGCAAGGCCGATTACATTACAGGGCAGACCCTGAGCGTAAGCGGCGGCTACACAATGATGTAACCCGACCCGAACAGGAATTTCATAGTCGAACACAACGTAGGGGGCTCCGATGTAGCGGAGCCCCTGCTCATTTACGCAGTATTGAAAAGAAACAGCGCTGAGCAGTTATCCCCCAACACCTCTATCAAAGAGAGGCTCAAGCTCTACGACATCAGACCCAGGAAAGGCCTGGGACAGAATTTCCTGGTGAATCGGGGTTCCCTCCTCAAAATAGTGGAAGCCGCCGACATAACCCGCGAAGACCTGATCATAGAAGTAGGACCGGGGCTCGGTATCCTGACTTCCGAATTAGCTGGAAGAGCCGGTGAAGTCCTGGCGGTAGAGGTAGACGAAAAACTGGCTTCTACACTCCGGCAGACCTTCGGCTCAGACAGCCGTGTGAAAATCATCCAGGCCGACATACTCCAGACTACTCCTGATAATCTGCTCCGATCGTACGCGTCTCACTTCAGCGAGGAACTGAGATATAAGATTGTGGCCAACATACCCTACTATATTACCTCTCCGATTATTCGCCATTTTCTGGAGGCCCCGCTAAAGCCTTCTCTCATGGTCCTCCTGGTGCAGAAAGAAGTGGGACAGCAAATAACATCCATCCCCGGAAAGACGAATCTGCTGGGCCTCAGCGTCCAGCTCTACTCCCTGCCCAGGCTTGTGGCAGCGATACCGGCGGGCAACTTCTACCCCAGGCCCAAAGTGGACTCGGTCATACTGCGCCTGGATGTGTATGACAGGCCCAAAGTCGCCGAACATGAGATCCGGGAGTTCTTCCATGTAGCCAGGGCAGGTTTCAGCGCCCCTCGCAAGCAAATCAGGAATTCGCTGGCGCAGGGTTTGAGAGCAGCAGCGCCCCTGGCCGCGGAGATTCTGGGAGAGGCCGGCATTTCCCCGGAGAGGCGGCCCCAGACGCTGTCGTTTGAAGACTGGGTGCGTCTCAAGGATGCCTTCATCAAAGTTGCAGGCAAATTGGAGCGAAATGAAGTTAGCAGCGCCGGCTAAGATCAACCTCACTCTCGAAGTCCTCAAGAGAAGGGATGACGGTTATCATGAAATAAGGAGCATCCTTCAGACCATAGACCTGTGCGATGAACTCGAACTGGAAAAGAGCAAGGAGTTAGAGTTCTTCTGTAACAGTCTGGAACTGAACAACGAAGATAACCTGGCAATAAAGGCATCCAGACTGCTGCGGCGGAAGGCGGGCGTGACACAGGGGGCAAGAATCAGCCTGCGAAAGCGTATTCCCGTTGCCGCGGGGCTCGGGGGCGGCTCCAGCGATGCCGCTTCGGTACTCAAGGGGCTAAACATACTCTGGGGACTGAAGCTGTCCGAAGCGGAACTCATGGAAATATCCGCCGGCCTCGGCTCGGATGTACCTTTTTTTATTCAGGGAGGCGCCGCCCTGGCGCGGGGCAGGGGAGAGATCATAGAACCCTTGCCCTCCCCGGGAGATTACTGGTTTGTCCTGCTCATGCCTCCAGTAGATGAATATGCCGACAAGACCTCCCGCATGTACAGAAATTTGAGGGAAGCCGACTACACGGACGGCAGCATCACCCGGTCTCTTGCCGGCATAATCAAATCCGGAGATGAGATTGGGCAGTCATTGCTATATAATGTATTTGATAAGGTAGCGCCCGGGATATATCCTCAATTGCCCTTCTTCCAGGAAGTTCTGGCTGATGCATCCGGGACAGCCAGGGCCCATCTGTCGGGATCGGGGCCCTGCATTTACGTAATGCTAAAGGATGAAGCCGGAGCGAAGCGCGTCAGGCATACCTTGATTGAGAAGAAACACACAGTGTATTTGGCTAAGATTCTGGCAAAGACGGCGCCCGCCCTCTAATGGATATGCACGAGCTGCTTTCGCAGATACCCTACCTCGAAATCAATAGAAAGAAGAACCGTCGAAGGAGAATAGCATTCTTTCTCTTCCTCGCTGTTCTTTACCTTTTGTTCACGTTGTGGCTAGTAAGCGTATCCTTCAAGCTGAAGGAGTTCGCCAGGTACGGCTATCTGGGCGTCTTCGCGGCTAACCTTGTGGGGAGCGCTACAATTCTTATTCCCGCTCCCGCATGGGCGGCCACAATTGCCGCCGGCTCTTTTCTGAATCCCCCTTTTGTGGCTATAGCAGCCAGCGTGGGGACTGCCATAGGGGAATGTACCTCCTTTGTGCTGGGTTACTTCGGAAGAGCCGCCATCCTGAAGAACAAGTCTGCCGTCTATCTCAAGGCCGTCCAATGGGTCAGGAAGTATGGGATTTTCGCGGTGCCTGTATTGTCCTTCGTGCCCCTCCTGCCTTTCGACCTCATCGGGATCGCGTGCGGGGCGCTGGGTCTGCCTTTCTGGAAATTCATCATTGCCGTATGGATCGGGCGTTTACCACGGGCTCTGATTGAAAGCTATTTCGGAGCCGGCCTGGCCCTGATGCTGCGGAACATTTTCTTTCAATAGTCATGAATAACATCGTTTTTTTAGACCTGGAGACCACCGGAACGAATCCGGAAACAAACGAGATAATTGAAATCGGAGCCGTAAAACTCGTTAGCGGAGAACAACAGGTTTTTGATTCCCTGGTAAAGCCCCGTGAAGAGGTGCCCTACTATATAACCAGGTTGACCGGCATTAGCTCCGACCAGCTGCGGAATGCTCCCTCTTTTAGTCACGTAAGAGCGGGCCTGGCCGAGTTTCTGGGGGACAGCATACTGGTAGGGCATAACCTTTCCTTCGATCTGGGCTTCCTTGCGGCGGCGGGCCTAATACTGGAGAACCCGACCTTTGACACTCTGGATATCTCCAGGCTTCTGTTCCCGAATCTGCCGGAGTACTCCCTCTCTTTTCTTTCCTCATATTTTGAAATCGAGCACCTGCCCAAACATCGCGCCCTGGATGATGCTATTGCAACTCTGCAAGTCTTCAACAGGCTGAAGAACAAGGCCACGTCTTTGAATAAAGAAGAACTGGAACAGGTTATGCGGCTTTTCCCTGTAACCGGATGGAGTTTCATCCGGATATTTCAAGAAGTGTATATGGCAAAGGCATGGGATACCAAACAATCCGGCCTGAAGAGGAAGCCACCTCATCATAGTCAAGACGAGAATCCGAAAACCGAGGCGGAAAAGAGGACTCCCGCGTCTCTGGATAACAAGAAAATAGGCTCGTTATTCAAACCGGGAAGCCCATTGGGAAAGTCCTTTTCCGCTTTCGAGAACAGGCCGGGCCAGATACAAATGGCATTTATGGTAAATCAAGCTTTCCTCAACAAGAGGCATCTTCTGGCGGAGGCGGGAACCGGGACCGGCAAGTCCGTGGCTTACCTGCTGCCGTCATCGTTTCTATCGTCCTCAGAACACAAACCGGTGGTCATTTCTACGAATACGATCAACCTCCAGGAGCAGCTCATAAACAAGGACATCCCGGGTTTAACGCAGATCCCTGATTTGCAGGGGCTAAAAGTGGCCCACTTAAAAGGAAGAACCAACTACATTTGCCTGAGACGGTGGAAGAACCTGTTTGCCGACAGGAACATCAGCCAGGACGAGGCAAGGCTGGCCCTGCGGATTTTTCTCTGGATGAAAGAAAGCAAGAATGGAGACCGGGGAGAGATTCAGCTAAGGTGGGAAGAGGAGGATGCGTGGAAAAGGATGTGCAGCACCGAGACCGACTGCATGGGAGAGTCCTGCTTTTACAAGAGGAACCGGGACTGCTTTTTCTATGGCGCCAGGAGCAAGGCGGAGAAGTCCAACCTGCTTGTCATCAACCATGCACTTCTGATTTCCAATATGGCTGCCGGCGGCGGCGTCCTTCCCGATTTTGACTACCTGGTCATAGACGAAGCTCACCATCTCGAGGATGTTGCCACGGACCACCTGGGTTTCCGGCTGAAGGAAAGGGACATCCGGGAATTCCTGGAGGAATTGAAGAGGGCTTTATACGCGTATTCGAAGGGCGACAAAGATGATTCAAAAAAAACACCCGAGGGAGACGGCCGGCAGATAAAGGGCGAAGTCAATTCTCAGGGCAGCTTTGTTTTAAGATACGTCGCTGACTTAAACAAGGAAGTGCCCAGGTTTTATGTAAAGATAAAGGAATTCGTTCAGAGCAATACGCAGGGACCGGAAGAATATGAACAGAAAATCAGGCTGGTCCCCCGGCTGCGTTCTACTCCCGGCTGGCGCAACATCATAAAGCCATGTGAATCTCTGGTCCAATCCCTGGAAATCCTGGAAAAAGAGATGGAGAAACTCTTTTCCATGATTGAAGCTCTGCCGGAAAACTCGAGAGGTGAATCATACAGGACGCTCCCGGGACTCCTCAAACATGGTCAGGAAATAAGGGGGCAAATCAGCTCCTTCGTCCTCTCTCCCACTGAAGAGCTAATCTACTGGTCCTCGGTGAACCAGGGTGATGCAGCTTTGTGCGCCGCCCCCTTGTCCGTTTGCGATCCGCTGCAAAGTCACCTCTTCGCGGAAAGGAGCAGCATCGTCCTGACCAGCGCGACCCTGTGCTCCGGTGGGGATTTCAATTACATCCAGAGCCGCCTGGGGCTGGCGGAAGTTGAGAAGGTGAGCATCCCCTCCCCGTTTGATTACTCCGGTAATTGTCTGGTGACGGTGGCGGAAGATATGCCGGAGCCTGACAAGAGAAACTATCAGGAATCTCTGGAGGCGGCGCTGAAAGCGATTTGCCTCGCCACCAAAGGCAGGACCCTGGTGCTTTTTACCGCCCACAACATGCTGCGCTCCCTCCGCAACCGTCTGCAACCCGTCCTGGACAAAGAAGGGACACTGATACTGGCCCAGGGAGTAGACGGCTCGGCAAAACACCTGCTCGCCCAGTTCCGCGCCCAGGAGAACACCATTCTCTTCGGCACGAGCTCCTTTTGGGAAGGCGTTGATGTTGTAGGAGACGCCCTGAGCGTCCTGGTCATAGTTAAGCTGCCCTTCCCGGTGCCTTCCGACCCGGTAATCGCCGCTCGCAGCGAGTCCTACGAAGACCCTTTCAGGGAGTACTCCGTGCCTCTGGCAATACTGAAGTTCAAGCAGGGGTTTGGAAGGCTCATCAGAAGCCAGTCCGACAGAGGGGTCATGGTCGTCCTGGACAGCCGACTGAAGAGCAAGTTCTACGGCAGGGCTTTTCTGGAGGCATTGCCCGTCTGCACCAAAAAATACACGCCGGTCAGAGATATTCCCGGGGAAATTAAGACCTGGCTGGGGTGGGGCTAAAAAGGCGCACTCTCAAGCATCAACCTCGGCATCATAATGCACCCTCATTTTTTCCTCCCCTTCTTTAATGGATAGTTTGTTATTACCATCACTTTATCCTCTTCAACGGAAACAACTATTTTTAATCTCTAGTGTCTAAATAGAGGAACCTAAGGCAGCTATCCAATGTTCTTGAATCTGTAGCCCAATCCCCTTTCGCTCAGGATATATTTCGGATTTTTAGGATTTCTTTCAATTTTCTGTCTCAAATAAGTAATGTACAACCTAACATAGTTTTCTTCAATCTTGTACTCGGGCCCCCAAACGCGAGAAAGGAGAGTTTGGTATGATAGTATCTGACCAGCATGGGTAACCAGCTCGTAGAGGAGTCGTTGCTCCGTAGGTCTAAGGTGTACTTCCTGCCCCCTGACCGTAATCTTTCGTTCATAAAAGTCGATACGTAAATCGTTATCAAGCACTATTTGGGACCTGGCGCTTGATTGATCAGTCTCTGTCCTCCTCATCACTGCTCTAATCCTTGAAACCAATTCCTTAAGACTAAAGGGCTTGACTATGTAGTCATCAGCACCCAGATTAAGCCCCATGACACGGTCGTCTTCCTCATCCTTACTGCTGCAAAAAATTACTGGCACCGAGGAAACTTCTCGGATTTTTTTTAGTGTCTGAAAACCATTCATGATAGGCATCACAATATCCAGCACAACAAGGTCAGGACGCTCTTCAGCTATCAAACTCAAAGCCTCATTGCCATTGCCAGCACTGACAACGCGAAAACCATCCATCTCAAGTTTCTCCGACATAAACTGGACTACCGATTGTTCATCATCTACAACTAATATGGTCTTATCACGTGCCAATATAAGTCTTAAATCCCCAATCTTCAGTATTGTTTCCTACAGTAAAACTGGATAGTTTAGCATCGCTTAGTTTGAATTGACATCCCTATTCTACTACACAAAACACAGTAATAATAATGGCTCTCATACATACAGGACTAGATATTTTGAAAATTTCTAACAAACTTCTAACATTCTTTGTTGGTTAATGTTGGACTGATATTTCAATAAAATTTGGCAATCTTTTTCCAAAGGGAATATAGTTGCTCTTTCTGACCTTTACCAGTTACTCTAATGAACCCGAAGGGCAGAGTTCCACGGGCTTTGCCCGTGGGTGAATGAACAGGCGGCGATATTAGGTGTAAAATATACATGTGGACACGAAGTTATCTGGGTACAGCGTTTACCGTACTGAGTACCATATTGTATGGATGCCGAAATATCGTCGCCGTATCCTGAATCCTGGTGATGTGCGCGACACAACGTTTAGGAGACTAAGTAAATGAAATTAGTTGTTTTTAACGGAAGCCCTAAAGGTAACCAGAGTGTCACCTTACAATATATTCGGTTCATCCAAAAAAGGTATCCTCAACACCAATTTAAATTATTTAACGTTACTCAGGAGATTGGCAAAATACAACAGGATGATGGTACTTTCCAGGAAATCACTGATGCAGTGAGCACGTCCGACGGTGTCTTATGGGCTTTTCCTCTTTATTTCTTATTAGTACATTCAAATTATAAAAAGTTCATCGAACTAATTTGGGAACGCCGGGCAGAAATCCCCTTCAAAAACAAATATACAGCATCTATTTCTACTTCAATCCACTTCTACGACCACACGGCTCATAATTATATTAATGGAATATGTGATGATCTGGACATGAAGTATATTGGGGCTTTCTCCGCGGACATGTATGATTTATTAATCGCTGAAGAAAGGGAGAAACTAATCAGATTCGCTGAGCATTTTTTCAGTGCTGTGCAGGCTAACGCACCCACAGCCAGGAATTACCCGCCGTTGATATTTAGGAAGACTAATTATGTCCCGGGTCCTGTGCGGAATAAAATAGATTCGGGCAGCAAGAAAATTCTTATTCTAACCGATGGTGGGAATAAGGACACAAACCTGGATAATATGGTCAAGAGATTCAGTCAAAGTTTTATCCAGGATATTGAAGTAGTTAATCTCAATGACGTGGATTTCAAAGGTGGATGTCTGGGCTGTATCAGTTGTGGGTATGATAACACCTGTGTTTACCAGGAAAAAGATGGGTATATAGAGTTCTTTAATAAGAAAGTGAAAAAGGCTGATATCCTGGTCTTTTCAGGGACGATTAAAGACCGGTATTTATCTTCGAGATGGAAGTTATTTTTCGATCGAAGTTTCTTCAACGGTCATGCCCCTTATTTGAAGGGCAAACAACTTGGGTTCATGATATCCGGGCCTTTGGGTCAGATACCTAACCTCAGGCAAATTCTGGAGGCTTATTCTGAAGGTGAAGGTGCTAACCTGGTTGATATTATCACGGATGAAAATGAGAATTCAGCAGATATCGATGCTTTACTCCAGCATTTGGCTGACCGGCTTATCCAATATGCCAACGAAGGCTATACCAAATCCTCCACGTTCCTCGGAGTTGGTGGACATAAACTATTTCGAGATGCGATTTGGGGCAGCTTACGGCCAAGTTTCATGGCAGACCACCGGTTTTATCAACAGCACAAAATGTATGATTTTCCTCAAAAAGACATCAAAACCAGAATCATTGTAGGTGTGTTCACCACGCTGTTGAGAATGCCTGGTTTCAGAAAAGAATATGCCAGAAGAACAATACCCGAAATGGTCAAACCTCTTCAGAGGACGGTCGAAAAAACTTAAGAGGCGATATTAAAAGTTTCACCAGATACCTGCGGAAAAACTAAAAACTCTTACGATTTGAGTTTATCAATTCTCCATATATGTTGCCGGGGAGTTCCGGCGTAAAGAATTCCCCTATCTCCCGAGCGTCCAAAATTTCTTCATCATCCGCGTCGTTAGGCCGATGCGTCCTCTGAATATGCCATTTTCCCCTTGACAACGTAGAACGGGTGTGCTAAGTTATCGGTATGAGTCGGGATATTGATGGCATCTTTATGTCGCCTCCGGCGGCAGGTGTTCTTGCCTTCTGCCGTTTGCCGTCTACTGTCTGCTGGTTTATTGAAGGGACCTTATTAATGAAACGAGGACGAGGAGGTCGACCGGGCAATCGCGATGCCCTGAAGCATGGCTTTCATAGCAGGGTCCTGTCCCGGGAGGATATCCTGGCGCTTCAGCAGGCTGACTTATTGGAGAGGCTTGATTCTGAGATTGCCATCCTTCGACTGAAGACCAACCGGCCTCTTCAGCGTGACCCCGATAATCTGAACCTCGGCTCCGTGCTTCAGCCCTCCCTGCGAGGGTTCTGGCCTCCTCTCCTCCTAAGTGCGAAGATTCGTCAGCGGAAAACGATTGATTTCCATAGGTTAATTGAAACAGAATCGAATGATTTCCATAGGGGAATTAAGACAAAATCGAATAATAACGAATCCCCTTTATCAGACTTTGGTAAAACAAGAAGAATGAACGAATCCCCTTTATCAGACTTTGGTAAAACAAAAAGAATGAACGAATCCCCTTCAAAAAATACCCTCTCCCTTGATTCGTTTCGCGTAGAAAAAAATTTCAGCGAGGCTAGCCCTTATGGTTTTGGCTTGCCGATAAAGCTGTTCAGACCTTATAATAAACCATTCCAGGTCAATAATAATCGTGGAGACAGATAATGGATTATGAAGTAATCGGAAAGAGGGTGCCGAATATTGACGCCCCTCCGAAGTCCCGCGGACAGGCCCAATATCTGGATGATATCAAACTGCCGAACATGCTGCACAGCAAGATGCTCAGGAGTCCCCTGGCACATGCCAGGATTTTGAACATCGACGTTTCCAGGGCAAAGGCCATGCCGGGTGTAAAGGCAGTCGTCACCGGACACGACTTTCCCCCGGTGAAATGGGGGACCGGCTATCAGGGCGCGGACCAGACCACACTCGCACTGGACAAAGTCAGGCATTTCGGCGATGGCGTGGCGGCGGTAGCGGCTATTGATGAGGAGATCGCCGAAGAGGCCCTGAGCCTTATTCGCGTTGATTACGAACCTCTGCCCGCCCTGTTTGACCCTCTGGAGGCCATGAAGCCCGGCGCGCTCAAGATTCACGAGGACAGGGAGGACAACATCGCCGACAGGGTCAACAAAGCTTTCGGAGACGTGGAGCGTGGCTTCAGGGAATCCGACCATGTCAGGGAGGATACCTTTACCACCGCACCCAATAACCATGCCCCTCTGGAACCGCATGCCGCCATAGGGCTGTGGCATGATGACGGCAACATAACCCTGTGGACCACTTGCCAGGCCCCGTTCATTGTGAGACGCGGGCTCTGCAAGCCGCTGGGCGTTGCCGAGGATAAGGTACACGTCATCAGGTCCGAGGTGGGAGGCGGGTTCGGCGGAAAGATGGAAACGATGTCCCATCAAATCGTACCCGTATTTCTATCCAAACTTACCGGCTCTCCCGTGAAGATGATCCTCAGCCGCGAGGAGGTCTTCATCAGCACGCGCCAGAGGCAGCCTTCCATTTTTAAACTCCGCACAGGCGTGAAGAAAGATGGCACACTGGTAAGCCAGGACGCCCGTTTTATAGTTGATTGCGGGGCGTACAAGGGACTGGGACCGATCATAATAATCATCGGCGCCTACATGCTCATGCTTCCTTATATCATCCCCAACTTCCGCTACGAAGGGATCCGGGTTTACACAAACAAGCCGGTGGGAGGTCCTTTGAGGGGCCATGGCGCCCCCCAGGCCCGTTTTGCCATGGAATCTCAGTTGGATATGATAGCCAAGGACATCGGGGTTGACCCGGTGGATATCCGCGTTAAGAACTCAGTGTACGTGGGTTATGATCACCCCGGCAAACAGCAGATATTTTCCTGCGGATTCAAGGAAGACGTGGGGAGCGTTGCCAGAGAGATGAACTGGCGTGAGAGAAAAGGAAAGCTGCCTGAAGGCCACGGCATAGGGATTGGAGCGTCAGGACTCTTCAGCGGAGTAAAGTACCAGCCGCATTACGGAGGCAGCACGACAATTCAGATTAACATGGACGCGGGCATAAACGTCCTGTGCGGCGCGACGGACATCGGACAGGGAGTGAACACCATAATTTGCCAGATAGTGGCGGAAGAGCTTGGATGCCGGTTTGAGGACGTACACCTGATAACAGGCGATACCAGGGCGGCGCCCTATGACTATGGAACGTTCGGAAGCGGAGTGACATTCCGCATAGGACATTCCACCCTGTCCGCGGCCAAAGAGGTTAAGAAACAGCTTCTCCAGGCTGTGGCGCCCCATCTCGAAGTATCCTACGAAGAGCTGGATGCCCGCGCGGGCAGAGTCTTCGTCAAGGGCCATATGGAGAAGGGGATATCGTTCAGGGAGGCGATAAGGATTTTCAGCTATGCAGGGAATCCCATGCCGCTCGTGGGCCGGGGCTACTACGAGCCAGATACGGAGCCGGGGACGGAGCTCGTAAAAAAGGAAGGACAATTCTCTCCTACCTATGCCTTTATAGCGCAGGGCGCGGAGGTCAAAGTGGATAAAGAGACAGGGGAGGTGAAAATCCTCAAGCTGATTACTGCCGATGAATGCGGCCAGATACTCAACCCCATCAATGTTGAAGGCCAGGTTGACGGGTCCGCCGTGGGCGGCGCCGGGCTGGCCTGTTTTGAAGATATACCTCACTCCAACGGCCAGTATCTCAACAGCTCCTTTCTGGACTATCTGCTTCCTACTACCCTGGATGCCCCCGTGGAAACGCGGGGACTGGAAATGAAAACGATAGACCCCAAAGGACCTTTTGGCGCCAAAGAGGCGGGCGAGGGCGTCATGGTCCCAACCGCACCGGCCATCGCCAACGCGATTTTTGATGCTATCGGCGTGCGGATTCATGACCTTCCCATCACTCCGGACAAGATCATGAAAGCCCTGGAAAAGAAAAAGTTGGAGGGGACGAGAACATGATAGAAAAAGAGGCACTGAGGGAAAGAGAAGCGGAAAGCAAGCCGGACTTATACGAGGAGGAACTTAAGCTCCAGAAGACTACCCTGGAAAATGCCAGAAAGGGAAGACGCCTGATTAAGGGCAGCAAGCTGCCGTGGGAGGTGGGCAAGCAGGGAGTGCTCCGGTTCTACCACACCGAGCCGCAAAACAACCGGGGGCTCGCGCTGGAAACCGTACGCCTGTTTGTCCATGAGATCAGGTCACATTCGGGACGCCACAGGCATCAGGGCGGCTTCGGCCTCTTTGTGCTTAACGGGAGGGGTTACACCACTGTTGATGGAGTCAGATGCGACTGGAGCGAGGGCGACCTGATTCTCCTGCATTTCAAAAAAGGGGGCGTCGAGCACCAGCACTTCAATCTGGATAACAAACCTTCCAGGTGGCTCGCCTTTTCGTCCATACCCCTCGGACAAATGACGGGACTGGTCATAGACCAGAAGGAGACGTATTCAGGTTTCAAGGGATAGAACATATTTTGGTATACTTAATGAAAGGAAATCTACCGAAAGTAAGAGAATGAGGAAAATAAACGAGAGTTATGGGGGAAATGAAAGGGAAATGAAGAGGATAACACTTATCACTGTGATTGCAATGGCTTTGCTTTTGCCCGTTCTTTGGGCTTGCGCACCGAAGACAGGTCCGACTGCGACCGTCACGCCGACTACCCAGCAGACGGTCACCACGACCTCAAAAACGGGCTGGGAAGCGGAATGGGATACCACGCTCTCCCTCGCTAAAAAAGAGGGCAGGGTTGTAGTCTATGGGCCGCCCGGGGCCGATACCCGCATCGCCATGATAGAAGGATTCAAGAAGGCGTATCCGGGCATCACCCTGGAATGGGTAAGCGCCACAGGGGCGGAAGTGGCGCCAAAAATACTGGGGGAAAGAAGGGGCGGAATTTACCTGGTGGACATCCATATGGGTGGAACCACAACCATCTTGAGCTCCCTCAAGTCCATAGCGGTTCCAATAGAACCTCTAATCATACATCCGGAGGCTCGCGACCCCAAAGCATGGATGGGAGGCAAGTTCGATTTCTCCGATAGGGAAGGCAAAGTGAACCTGGTGTTCACAAACAGCCTGAAAGTGCCCGTTTCATACAATCCCCAGCTGGTGGATGGCAATAAACTAAGGGGGGCTTCTTACTGGGAATTCACAAAACCCGAATGGAAGGGAAAAGTTTTGCTTACCGACCCCAGAGTGGCCGGCCCCGGACTGGCAACAGCTATTTTTTATTATTCCACACCCGGGCTCGGAGTGGAATTCATGAGAGCGCTGGCCAATAACGGAGTCATTCTGGGACGCGATCAAAGGCTCATGGGAGAATGGGTGGGAAGGGGTAAGAATTCTATCCAGCTTTCGCCCAGTGAACTGGAAGCGCGTTCCCTGCAGCGGGAGGGCCTGCCTCTCGATTTTATTGTCGAAATGAAAGAGGGCACGTATGTCACGTCTGCCTTCGGCTCCGTCATAGCGATTGACAAATCTCCTCACCCGAATGCCGGAAAGATATTCCTCAACTGGCTCCTTGGCAAGGATGGACAGACCATCTGGTCAAGAGTTTCCGGTTACCCGAGCCGCCGCATAGACATTCCTACGGATCACCTCGACGCCCTCACTATCCCCAAGCCTGGAGTGGAGTATAACTACAACTACAAAGAAGACCAGGTTGACTTGAGATCCCAGGTCAATAGCCTGATAAGAGAGATATTCACCCAGTAACACGGTAGTTTTGCAGGGTCCCCGATGTATCGGGGACCCTGCCCAGGCTAATCCTTCCCCATATGAAGCACTTCCAGAAATGCCTCTCTCGGCACCTCAACCTGACCTATGCGCTTCAGCTTCTTCTTACCTTCAGCCTGTTTCTCCAGGAGTTTCCTCTTTCGTGTGATATCTCCACCATAGCATTTTGCCAGCACGTTCTTACGTAAAGCTTTTATTGTTTCCCGGGCGACGATCCGCTGTCCTACGGCAGCCTGAATCGCCACATCGAAGAGCTGGCGGGGGATGACTTTTCTCAGCTTCTCAGCAAGCGATCTTCCCTGCTGATAAGCTTCGTCGGCAAGGACTATGCTGGAGAGGGCATCCACCGCCTGACCGTTCAGCATTACGTCCAGCTTCACTAGGCGGGCTGCCCGGTAACCCAGAAAGTTGTAGTCCATTGAAGCGTACCCCTGGCTTCGCGACTTCAGCTCATCGTAAAAGTTCATGAGGATGGAGCTCAACGGAATCTCGTATTCCAGAAGAACCCGCCCTCCACCGATTCCTTTTGTATCCTGCCCCAGGTACTCCATCTTCTTGTAGACCCCTCTCCTGTCCTGTACCAGCTCCATAATAGCGCCCAGGTACTGGCTGGGAGTGATCAGGCTTATCGTCATCCACGGCTCATGTATCTCCGCAATCTCTGTAGGGGAGGGCAAGTTGGCCGGGTTATCCACCATAAGCTTCGCCCCGTCGGTCTTTATGACCTGATAGGCAACGCTGGGGGCGGTAATGAGCAGGTTAAGGCCATATTCCCTTTCCAGTCTCTCCCTCACTATGTCCATATGAAGAAGTCCCAGGAAGCCGCAGCGAAAGCCAAAGCCGAGAGCAGTGCTGCTCTCAGGCTCGTAAGACAGAGAAGCATCATTGAGTTTCATTTTGTCCAACGCATCTCTCAGCAAAGGATAGTCGTTGCTCTCTATGGGATACAGTCCCGCGAAGACCATGGACTTCGCCGGACGGTAGCCGGGCAGGGGCTGCGGAGCAGGGTGCACCTCCGAGGTAATAGTATCTCCAACCTGGCAATCTCTCACATTCTTGAGTCCCGTGGCAACATAGCCGACTTCTCCGGCGGATAAGCTTCCTATGGGCGTCAGCCAGGGCTTGAAAACCCCCACCTCGAGTGCCTCGATATTCTTTGCGGTAAATATGAGTCTCAGTTTGTCCGCCTGCTTCACCCGGCCATCTATCAGCCGCACATAAGCCACTACTCCCTTGTAAGAGTCATACTTGGAATCGAAAATCAGAGCCTTAAGAGGGCCGTCCGGATTACCCGTGGGGGGAGGAATCCTCGATACTACTGCCCGCAGTATTTCAGGGATGCCCGTTCCCTCCTTCGCTGAGGCCAGAATCATGTCCTTCTGAGAGAATCCCAGCACATTTTCCAGCTCCAGAGCGACCTTTTCGGGCTCGGCATTGGGAAGGTCTATCTTGTTGATGACCGGGATGAGAACGAGGTTATGTTCCAGCGCTATATACACATTTGCCAGGGTCTGGGCCTGGATTCCCTGGGAGGCATCAACGACCAGTATGGCGCCCTCGCAGGCGGCCAGGCTACGCGACACCTCATAAGAAAAGTCCACATGGCCGGGTGTATCGATAAGATTCAGCTGATAAGCCTCCCCTTCGGGAGTACAATGCTCCATGCGCACTGCCTGCGCCTTAATGGTGATTCCCCGTTCCCTCTCCAGGTCCATCTGGTCCAGGACTTGCTCCTGCATCAGCCTTTTCTCGATTGTTCCCGTGAACTCCAGCAATCTGTCCGCCAGAGTGGACTTACCGTGGTCTATATGCGCTACGATACAGAAGTTGCGTATGTGATTCATATCCATATGACATTAATATTAACATGGGAATAGGGCAGGCTCAAGGAAGATTCCGGGTTTTCAGCCCGCGTGCTAGAATATTGGCCAGGCCAAACTGCGCTGCCTCAGCATCCAGCAAAACGCGGGCAGGCCGGATGGGTAAAGGCTATGGATAAGATGACATTCGAGCAACTGGTCAGCAAAGCGATAGAGTCTTTGCCTGACGAGTTTGCCGAAAGACTCGAAAACGTTGAAATAGTGGTAAGAGATCAACCAACGCACGACCAAAGGAGGCAGGCAAGACTGAGGCGCGGGCAAACTTTGTTCGGCCTCTATGAGGGAGTTCCTCTGACAGAGCGAGACACCCACTACTCTCTGGTGCTTCCGGACAGGATAACCATCTTTCAGAGGCCAATCGAGTCCAACTGCGGGAACGAGGCAGATATTACCGCGGAGATACGAAGTGTAATACAACACGAGATTGCCCATCACTTTGGTCTCAGTGATGAAAGACTCGAGGAACTCGGAAGATGAGGCAAAGGCGCTGGATATTGTTATGTCAGGTGAGGTTATTCGGATGGCGAAGAACATAGACGGATTAGGCACGCAGTGGCAGTCCCCTGAACACGTCGCCGCATGGTTCGCCGATAAGGAGAGACAAGCAGACCACGAGCGCTTGCGGTCGAAACTTGTTAAGCTGCTGCCCTTTGACCCGGAAACCAGTATCAGTGTGCTGGACATAGGCGCCGGTGACGGCGCGCTCAGCCTCGGAGTCCTGGCAAGATATCCCAAAGCTCAACTCGTTTGCCACGATTTCTCCGATACGATGCTATCCCGCGCACGGGAGCGTCTCGCGCAATTCCGGGAACAGGTGATATTCGTTAAGAGCGACCTCCGTGAACCGGCGTGGACGCACTCCATCCGGGGAACGTTCGATGCCGTTGTTTCCTCCGTTGCTATTCATAACGTGGCAGAACACACACGGCTCGCCGACCCCAGCCGAATACGAGAAATCTATGCAGAGGTCTTCGGCCTGGTCAAGCCCGGGGGCTGCTTCCTCAATTACGACCACGTTTATCCTCCGGGTCCTGCCGTCGAACGAATCTATGAGAAGGAACGGTCCAATACGTGGCGGGCAGGGCCTGGAACAGAATCAGCGATGGAGAAGAGAATCCAAAAGCTTGAGCAAGAACTCGCACAGCAGGCGCGCAACCAAGGCAACCCGTCAGCTAAAGGGAGTGAGAGCCGGCCCGCGGGCGTTCGCGGCGTTCTGAACCATCTTGAATGGTTGCAGCAAGCGGGGTTCGACGAGGTAGACTGTCTCTGGAAGGAAATGCATACCGCCATAATTGGCGGCTTCAGGTACTGAACGCTGTCAGTCGGCGCAGTATTCAAGGCCGGGGATGAGCCCCGGCTTTCCTATCCGAGCTTCCCGCGAAACGCTGAACTTTTAGAATTGACTGCATAATATTTATCCGGTTTCTTCATTTTTCCTCGGTTGTAGACCGTGACTCTGGTTAGGACGGCCTCCGGAGCAGTGAAAAAG
>Ga0082335_1000388_pt1 | contig 113928 bp, 106 predicted proteins | sample Subgrocontami58m_FD_72375 | JGI IMG/M metagenome (GOLD analysis project Ga0082335, IMG submission 72375) | Subsurface groundwater microbial communities from S. Glens Falls, New York, USA - GMW37 contaminated, 5.8 m (SPADES assembly) (version 2) ... | reverse complement strand
CGGTAAAATTTATACCGAAGGTCTCGATCGTAAAGACAGTTAAAGTGCTTGAAGGTGCTACATTTGTCTATAACATCCCTCTCCAAGAAGTAGAGACAAAATAAACCCCGCAAAAATTCTTTCGCGGGGCTCGTCGTGTGTGTCGTTTTTGTCTTTGCTAGACCCGGCTCCTAAAGGAATTGGACCCTTCCTATATATTGTATTAGGAAGGTCCACACTTTCTGTGTTGGGCCGGTCTGCGCTTTCTGCGCTATCTGGCGCTTACCGTATAGACCGTTACCTTATCCCCTAGTGTTTTCTCTGTCTGTATAAGTTTTTCCTCTTTCTGGACCTCATAGTTGCCTGAAGCCCCATATACTACAGGGGAAACTGTATCCTGTTTATCGGGTGTTGGTGTTTGGACGCTTGTTGCTTGAGCCGCAGGCTGTAGCTCGATCAATTCCGGCATAAAGCAACTCATCGTGCCGGTTATAGTCGTGTCTGCCGCAAAACAATATGCTCCGCTAAGAAGGGCCATTAATACCGTTAACAATAGAAGTTTTTTCGCGTCCATGTCGCGCCTCTTTATATATAGGAAAGGGCAACAAGACGCAAAAAAAACCCAATCAAAGCTGAATGGGTCCTTTGAATTGACGAGGCACTTTTGTGTTAAAAGTGCACGGTAGCTCGACAGCCATACCTTTTGGGATTAGACCCGACCCCTAATGGAATTGGGTCGGTCTAAACTTAACTAGTTTAGGCTCGTAGCTTTGCGTCCTGTCCTTTCGGACAGTTTGCCCTTAACGATCTAAAAGAACACTGTATTTCTAACGTAAATATAGCATACTAAAAATCTCTTTTCAAGGGGGTGACAAAATACTCGTATTTAGTTGACTAAGAAGGTATTCGGATGTATAATTTTTTCCTATTATAGGTAAAAGAAAGGGGTTTTTTATGGTCAATAAAGACAATAAAGAGAAGGATTCAAAGAAGGTTGAAGATAGCTCTAACAGGCTGAAAGCGCTGGAGTTGGCTCTAAGCCAAATAGAGAAGCAGTTCGGAAAAGGGTCCATCATGAAATTGGGCGAAGATGTCAAGATGGATATTCCTGTTATCTCAAGCGGTTCTATTTCCTTGGATCTAGCCCTTGGTGTAGGCGGCATTCCCAGAGGCAGGGTCATTGAAATATTTGGGCCTGAGGCTTCGGGAAAGACAACGCTTACTTTAAGCATAATCGCGCAGGCTCAGAAGGTAGGTGGTGTTGCCGCTTTTATCGACGCTGAACACGCCTTTGATGCTACTTATGCAAAAAAGATAGGCGTTAATTTAGATGACATGCTTATTTCTCAGCCTGATACCGGCGAACAGGCCCTTGAGATAGCTGAGACGCTGGTGCGTTCTAATGCAGTTGACCTCGTAGTGATAGATTCAGTTGCAGCTCTTACGCCGCGCGCCGAGATAGAGGGCGACATGGGAGATAGCCACATGGGCCTTCAGGCGCGCCTGATGTCTCAGGCATTAAGAAAGCTGACAGGGACTATTTCTAAATCAAAGACATGCGTTATTTTTATCAACCAGATCAGGGAAAAGATCGGCGTTATGTTCGGTAATCCTGAAACGACTACAGGCGGCAGGGCGCTTAAGTTTTATTCCTCTGTCAGGCTTGACCTAAGAAGGATAAGTTACCTTAAGTCCGGTGACGAAGTAATAGGTAATCGAGTGCGCATCAGGGTCGTTAAGAACAAGGTGGCAGCGCCTTTCAGGGAGACTGAGGTAGATTTTCTGCATTCTGAAGGTATTTCCCGCGAGGCTGACCTCATTGATACAGGCGTAAACCTGAATGTCCTGCAGAAGTCCGGGGCATGGATACTTATGGGTGAGGAAAAACTTGGGCAAGGCAGAGATACGGCAAGGCTATTCCTGAAGTCTAACCCAAAGGTCGCCAACGAAATAGATAAGAGGATACGCCAGGAGCACGCGAGAAAGCTCGCTGAGGCTCACACGCAGGCCACAAAGAAGTAATGGGCCAGGCATTAGATCTGACTTCTGCTAAAAATTACGCCTTCCGCTTGATAAAATTCAGGGCAAGAAGCGAGAAGGAGATCCGGGATAAGTTAAAAAAAAGAGAATATCCTCCCGAGATCGTAGCAGACGTAATAGCCTACCTGAAAAAAACAAAACAATTAGATGATAGGCTATTCGCGAAACTGTGGGTTGATAGCCGCATCAAGAGGTCGTTGGGTGTAGCGAGGCTGCGCTACGAATTAAAGAATAAGGGAATAGAAAATAGTATTATTGAAGATATCTTAAGCGCGGCGCAGGAAAATTACGACGAAGAAGCCGCGATCCGCAAGGTCATAGAACATAAACTTAAAGGCATGGCAAAGTTATCAAATGATAAGAAGCTATCAAGGCTATATGGGTTCCTATCGCGGCGCGGATATCCCAAGGGGCGTGTTGTTGGGCTCCTTTTTGAGTACATAAAACCGCAAGATGAGCTATCATGAAAAATCTTACCACTAACGCCTTAAGGAAACTCTATCTGGATTTTTTTGTTGCTAAGGGCCACACATTGGTTAAAAGCGATTCACTTGTGCCGGCCAATGATCCTTCTGTTCTTTTTACGTCTGCAGGCATGAACCAGTTCAAAGACTACTTTTTAGGCAGGCGCAAAGACCTCAAAAGGGCAACTAGCGCTCAAAAGTGTTTCAGGACAGGAGACCTTGAACAGGTAGGCCAGACACCGTTCCATCATACTTTTTTTGAGATGCTTGGCAATTTTTCTTTCGGCGACTATTTTAAAAAAGAAGCCATTGAATGGGCGTGGGAGTTCGTGACAAAGACTTTGGAAATAGACCCCGCGAACCTTTGGGTATCCGTATATGAGGATGATAGCGAAGCCCTGAATATTTGGAAAGACCACATCGGCATTGCGTTGAATAAGATAAAGAAGTTTGGCCAAAAGGATAATTTTTGGCCTTCTAACGCTATTAAAGACGGGCCTAACGGGCCTTGCGGGCCATGCTCAGAGATATATTACCAAAAAGAGAACGGCGAGTCTGTGGAAGTCTGGAATCTTGTGTTTACGCAGTCAGATCGTAGAGACAATGGTAAATTGGAGCCACTGCCCAATAAGAACATTGATACAGGCATGGGGCTTGAGAGGATGGCCTCTGTGCTTCAGGGCACTGATTCCAATTTCAAGATAGACATATTCGCTCCCATTGTCAGTGAGGTAAAGAGATCGACTTTATCGCTTGATGATAGGTCGATCAATATGATAGCTGACCATGCCCGCGCTGTGACGTTTTGTATAGCTGATGGCATTTTGCCGTCTAATGACGGACGCGGCTACGTGGTAAGAAAGCTGATCAGGCGCTGTTCTTATCTGAACGCCTCGGATGACCCTAAGCCTTTTCTTTACAAGATCGTTTCAAGTGTCGTAAGTGTAATGAGCGAACCTTATCCTGAGCTTGTCGGGCGCCGCGATAACATTTCTTCTATCATAAAAGCGGAAGAAGAGAAATATATCAAGAATATCGTAGAAGGCGGCAGCGAGAGGCTTAATGAAGAAATATCACAACACAAAATGAGAGAAGAGCAAGAGTCCAAGAAGCTTGAGTTCCCGGCGCAAACAGTTGCTGATTTGTTTATGACATATGGTATTCCTATAGAGCACACCATTGGTGAGCTTAAGGGAGTTCAGGTGTCTACTGACCCAAACCTTGCCTTTGAAATTATAAAGTCAGAGCAGGACAAAACTCGGGCAAAAAGCAAGATATCAGGCTCTATATTTAACAAAGGGGATGTTCTTTTGAAAAGTTCTGAGTTTGTAGGTTACGACCAGGATTCTTGCCAGGCAAGGATCATTCAGTTGATCAAAGACGGCAAAGAAGTCAATGAGGCCTTAACAGGTGAAAACATAAATGTGGTCCTTGATAAGACACCATTTTACGGCGAATCCGGCGGCCAGATAGGTGATCAGGGGGTCATTATAACAAAAGATCCTGACTTAAGGATAATTGTCAAAGATACAAAGAAGCAAGATGGTTCAATAGTGCATTTGGGCGAGGTTTCAGGGCATGATAAAAAGATCAGGGTCAATGATGTTGTTAGCGCGTCAGTTGATATACAGCGCCGTCAGGCAATAAAACGCGCGCACACTGCGACGCATATCCTGCAGGCTGCATTAAGGAAGGCCTTAGGCCAGCACGTCCAGCAGGCCGGCTCATTGGTAGAGCCTGACAGCTTTCGTTTTGATTTTACGCATTTTAAGGATATCGGCGAAGAAGAGATGCTTGCTGTGCAGGATCTATTGATTGATTACGTCCTTAGGAATGACAAATTGACAGCTCAACAAATGCCTAAGAGCGAGGCGCAGAAAACAGGGGCAATAGCATTGTTCGGTGAAAAGTATGAAGATGTGGTCAGGGTCATTTCTATCGCGGACTACAGTAAAGAATTCTGCGGCGGCACACATCTTGATGCTACAGGAAGTATCGGCCTTGTTTTTATCACTTCAGAGTCATCTGTAGGCAGCGGACTAAGAAGGATAGAGGCGTTGACCGGGAAGCTCGCTTTTAAACGAGCTATGGATACACTGGGGGCTTTAGAGGAGGTATCTATCGCGCTTAAGACGAGGCCTGATAGCCTTATTCAAACATTAGGCCAATATTTGGCCCATCAAAAAGCGCTTGAAAAGGAACTTTCAATATTTCATGAGAACGAGTTAAAGAATGATATAAATGACATAGCGGGCAAGGCCCAAACTATAGAGGGAGTATCGTTTGTTATACATAAATTCAAGAATTTTGATGTTAATTTATTGAGAAAGGCTGTTGACCTGTTAAAAACAAGATTTTCTTCTGACGGCGCTTTTGTATTGAGTTCTGTTTCCGGTGAGAACGCTTATTTTGTATGCGGCGTTACTCCTGACCTGGTAAAACGCGGCGTTTGCGCTGATGTTGTTATAAAGGATGTTTTGTCTTCTGTAGGAGGTTCAGGAGGCGGCAGAAAAGATTTCGCGCAAGGCGGCACAAAAGAGGTTAGTAAGGTCGATTTTGTCATGAAAGAAATTGAGCGTTTGATCAAGGGAGGGCTTGTCCCGTGAAGATCATAAAACCACATTCAAAGGACCTGGAAAAACTGATAGGCCGCTTTAATACCTCGCAGAACAAAAGGGTAAAAGAGCGCGTGGATAGTATTATCCATGATGTCCGCGTAAACGGCGACGACGCGCTTTTAAAGTATACCAAGCGTTTTGACGGCGTAAAGATGGCCTTAAAGCAGATGAGGGTAAGTGAATCTGAAAAGAGCGCCGCGTTCCAGGATATAAGCCCTGAATTCATATCTACTTTAAAGAAGATCATTGCCAATATCACTAAATTCTATACTAAGCAGCAGAAGCATTCATGGAAACAGATCAACCAGGATGGAGTGTTTTTAGGAGAGAAGATAGACCCTTTGGAGCGCGTTGGCGTATATGTTCCTGCCGGAACGGCACCTCTAGTCTCTTGCGTCTATATGAGTGTGCTGCCTGCGCGTATAGCAGGCGTGCAGGATGTAGTATTAATGACGCCTCCTGATAAGAACGGCCATATAAATCCGCATATTTTAGTGGTAGCTGATCTTTTAAAGGTCAACGAAATATATAAAGTAGGAGGCGCCCATGCTATTGCCGCTTTGGCATTCGGCACTAAGACCATAAAAAAGGTCGATAAGATAGTCGGCCCGGGCAATAGCTATGTGACGGAAGCAAAGCGCCAGGTATTCGGCTTTTGCGACATTGATATGCTGGCAGGCCCGACTGAGCTTGTCGTTATTGCGAATAGATACAGCAACAGTCATTATTGTATAGCTGATCTCGCGTCTCAGGCTGAACATTTCGGCGGCCTGGCTATTTTGATAACGCCTTCTAAATCCCTGGCCAAAGAGGTCAGGCAGGCGCTTGTAGGATATGATAAGGGTTTTATCATTCTTGTAAAAAATCTTGATGAAGCCATTGACATAAGCAACCGCATCGCTCCTGAGCACTTAGAGATCTTGACTAATAACCCGCGCAAGTTCATTAAGAAAGTAAAGAACACGGGCGCATTGTTCCTGGGGCCTTATAGCCCTGTTGCTATCGGCGATTACTTCGCCGGCCCAAGCCATGTGTTGCCTACTGCAGGGACAGCGAGGTTCTTTTCAGGGTTATCCACAAATGATTTTTTAAGGAGCACGCATATTATCCAATATTCTAAAAAAACACTAGAAGAGTCTAAGCAGCATATTGAAAAGTTGTGCCAGATAGAAGGCTTAAGCAAGCACTTTGAATCTGTCAAAAAGAGGTTTGAGTAAAAATATGAAAAAAAGAACAGCAATAGTCCCGAGAAAAACTTCAGAAACGAACATAACGGTAACGTTGAATATTGATGGTGAGGGAAAGTCTAAGATCAATTCAGGTATCGGTTTTTTGGACCACATGCTTGAATTGTTCGCTTTCTGGGGGCTTTTTGACCTAGAGGTTGAGACCTTTGCCGCAGACCTAAAGGTGGATATTCATCACACCAACGAAGATCTGGGTATAGTCCTAGGCAAGGCTTTTAAAGATGCTTTGGGTGATAGGGCAGGTATAAATAGGATCGGTTCTGCGGCAGCGCCTATGGAAAATGTTACTGCTAACGTAAGCGTGGACCTAAGCGGCAGGGGATCGTTTAAATGGGAGTTCCCTGCAATTTGCGTTCCTCAAGAAGGATATGAGGCCAGGTATGTTGAGCATTTTTTTGAGGCATTTGCTAAGCAGCTGGGAGTGAACCTGAATATTAGAATTGATAATCCGAGTAGCGATCTGCATGCCACTTTAGAACCTGTTTTTAAAGCATTGGGCATTGCTTTGGATCAGGCTACTCAAGTAGATCCTCGCAGAAAAGGGATCCCCTCTACTAAAGGCATAATTGATTAATAAGATGAAGCCGACTGTTGCCATAATTGATTATGGCATGGGAAATCTATACAGTGTTCGCAATACCTTTGCTTCTCTGGGTATAAGCGCGGATATAATTGAAAAGCCGGATAATATATTTTCTTATGACAAACTTATCCTGCCTGGCGTGGGCGCTTTCGGCGATGCTATGAGGGAGTTGAAAAAAAGAGGTTTTACAGGACCTGTAAAGGATTTTGCAGGCCAAGGCAGGCCGCTATTGGGTATTTGTCTTGGCATGCAGCTGCTTCTTGATAAAAGCGAAGAGGCTATGGGTGTTGCTGGCCTGGGTATTATTCCCGGAGTCGCTAAAAAGTTTTCATCAAAGCTTAAATGCCCGCACATGGGTTGGAACGAGATAGAGACAAGGCCGGGCGCGGAAAATATTTTTAAGAATATTAAAAAGCCCATTTTCACTTATTTTTGCCACTCCTATTATGTTAAGCCATTGAAACGATCCGCCGTAGTGGGGGAGACAGAATATGGCGTAAGGTTCGCTTCCATGATCAAGCTCGGCCGGGTCTACGGAATGCAGTTCCATCCTGAGAAAAGCCAGGATACAGGGATAAGATTATTAAGGAATTTTATAGAACAATGTTAATATTTCCGGCAATAGACATAATGAAGGGCAGGGTGGTGCGGCTTGAAAGAGGCGATTTCGAGACCGCTAAGGTATATCCTTTGTCCCCGCTTGAATACGCCAAGAAATGGGAGTCCGAAGGTGCTGCATATCTACATATTGTTGATCTGGATGGCGCCCGCTCGGGCAACCTTGCTAATTTTGATGTCATAAAAGATATCATAAAAAATATTGGCTGTAAAGCCGAGGTCGGTGGAGGCATACGGGATGTTACAGCTCTTAAGAAGTATATGGATGCTGGTGCGGCCCGGGTAGTTTTGAGCACTAAGATCATAGAGGACGCGTCTTTTCTTCAGGACGAATATGTAAAAGCTAACATAAAGAGGGTAGCAGCCAGTATTGATTTTAAGCGCATGGAAGAAAAGGCATCTTCTTTAAGTATCGGAACAGGTTCTTCGGCCTGGTTGCAGACTGTGGATATAAGCGTATCGCCTTTTATCAGGTATCTGGCGTCTGGCGGCATAGAGCATATAAATTTTTCGGATATAAGCCGTGACGGAACGATGATGGGGCCTGATCCTAAAAAGATATTGTCTTTTTTAGCCGCTGCCAGAAGTTCCGGAAAGTCATCTTTATTTTTTACCTATGCCGGAGGTATTTCATCTTTGAGCGACTTAAAGACACTTGCAGGGTTAGCTAAAACCAGCGAAGGCAAAGTTGACGCCGTGGTAGTAGGCAAGGCGCTATATGAAAATAAATTTATGTTAAAAGACGCGATACAGGCGGTGAGTTAAATGTTGTGTAAAAGGATAATTCCCTGCCTTGATGTCAAGGATGGGCGCGTTGTTAAGGGTGTGCGTTTTCTACAGCTTCGGGACGCTGGCGACCCTGTTGAAGTGGCAAAAGTCTATGAGGCGCAGAAGGCTGACGAGCTGGTCTTTTTGGATATAACAGCCAGTTATGAAGGCAGAAAGACCATGGTCAAGGTCGTTAAAGACGTGGCTAAGAATATATTTATGCCTTTTACTGTAGGCGGGGGCATATCAGGCATAGAAGATATCCGTGTTTTGTTAAAGGCGGGGGCTGATAAAGTTTCTATTAATACCGCGGCTGTTAAAGCTCCCCGCTTGATATCTGAGGCTGCCCGGCGGTTTGGAAGCCAGTGCATTGTCGTTGCTATTGATGCCAAGCGCGTTGGCCGGTCGTGGGAGGTCTTTATACACGGAGGTCGGACCGCCACAGGTCTGGATGTTATTGCCTGGGCAAAAAAAGTTCAGAGGCTTGGAGCAGGAGAGATACTTTTGACAAGCATGGATTTTGACGGCACAAAAGACGGGTATGATATCGCTTTGACATCGGCCGTCTCAAAGAGTTTAAAAATACCTGTGATAGCTTCAGGCGGCGCCGGAACAAAGGCGCATTTTTTAGATGTGTTTAAAAAAGGCAAGGCTGACGCGGCTTTAGCAGCTTCCATCTTTCATTATGGCGAATTTACAGTAGCTGGTGTAAAAAAATATCTAAGATCCAAGGGTGTTAACGTAAGAATATAAGAATAGGGGAGATAGATGAACAAATTAAAGCCTGAAGAAAAAGCGGACATAAAGAGTTTGGGCGAATTGAAATACGACGATAAAGGATTGATACCCGCGATCGTCCAGGATAGTGAGACCGGTCAAATCCTTATGGTTGCTTATATGAACGAGGAGTCCCTGAAGAAGACACTTGCTGTCAAGAAAACTTGTTTCTGGTCGCGTTCGCGCAATAAGTTTTGGATCAAAGGAGAGACATCAGGGCATTTTCAATTCGTAAAAGGTATTTGGTATGATTGCGACAAAGATGCTTTGTTAATAAAGGTGCGCCAGGTAGGCGCAGCGTGCCACACAGGCAAGCGTAGCTGTTTTTATAGAAAGTTGAGCACCAAAAAGTATTGATCTAGCGAAAACCATGATATATCCGGATTATAAAGAATTCAAAAAACTATCAAAGAAGGGTAATATTGTACCCGTCTATAAAGAGCTATTGGCAGATCTTGAGACGCCTGTTTCGGCTTTCATGAAGATGGATCAAAAAAGTGAATATTCCTATCTTCTTGAATCAGTGGAATCTCAAGAGAACATAGGCAGGTATTCATTTATAGCTGTTGCCCCTTCGCTGGTCTTTGAAAGTAAGAACAAGAGAGTAACATTCACCCGTTTTCTAAAAGGGCGTAAAAGACAACGTTCTTACCATTGCCTGGCTTCGCCGCTTGATGAATTAAGGGTTCTTTTGGCAGGGTTCAAGGTCGTTGCGGTCCCTGGTTTGCCCAGGTTTTGCGGAGGCCTGGTCGGTTATCTGGGTTATGATATGGTCAGATTTTTTGAGACTATCCCCGATAAGAACACCGACGATCTTAACGCGCCTGATTGCGTGCTTATGCTTTCTGATACACTGGTCATCTTTGACCACGTCAATCGTAAGATAAAGGTAGTATGCAATGCTATTTTGGACCCCGATGCCCCGCTTCTTTTAAAGAAGTCCTATGATGCGGCTGTAAAAAAGATAGACGCACTTGTTTCTTTATTGAAAAAGCCCATACGTATAGAGCCGGAGCCAAAAGAGGTCGCTTCAAAGGCGGAGGTTGTCAGTAATATGACTAGATCCGCCTTTAAGAATGCTGTTTTAAAGGCGAAAGAATATATTAAAAAAGGTGACATTATCCAGGTCGTCCTTTCGCAGCGTTTCAAAACCAAGCTTAAAAGCAAGCCAGTTGATATCTACAGGTCCTTGCGTTCTATCAATCCTTCCCCGTATATGTTCTATATGAAGCTTTCAGACCTAACGCTCATCGGTTCTTCTCCTGAGATGCTTGTGCGTTGCGAAGATGGCCTAGTAGAGACGAGGCCTATAGCCGGTACAAGGCCTCGCGGCAAAGATGAAGAAGATGACGCAAAATTAGCGCTTGAGCTGTTATCTGACGCTAAAGAAAAAGCAGAACATCTGATGTTGGTTGATCTTGGGCGAAATGACCTGGGCCGCGTGAGCAAGTATGGAACTGTCAGGGTTGATGAATTCATGCAGGTAGAAAAATATTCACATGTCATGCACATGGTCAGTAACGTAACTGGCAGGCTAAGAAAAGATAAAGATGTCTTGGATGCGCTGATATCATGTTTTCCCGCAGGTACTGTCAGCGGAGCTCCAAAAATACGGGCTATGGAGATCATAGACGAACTTGAATGCACCAGGCGCGGCCCTTATGCCGGGGCACTGGGTTATTTTAGCTTTTCAGGGAACCTTGACTCTTGTATAATAATCCGGACTATGGTTGTCAAAAATTCCTATGTATATATGCAGGCAGGAGCCGGCATTGTAGCAGATTCAAAACCACAAAAAGAATACGATGAGACGGTCAATAAGGCTAAGGCCTTGCTTGAAGCCGTAAGATTCGCGTATTAAACCCGACTCTTGGCTTAAACGCTTCAAAATTCTTTTACAACAATTTTGAAGCAAGCTGCAGAGTTAACTTTGTAAGGTAAAAATACCTACAATATGCAAAATTAAGGAGGAACAAATGGCAGTAGCTATACGATTACGTAAAATATCAGATACGTCAAAAAAGAGGTATAACTTCCGTATCGTGGCGATCGACGATTCTAATCCACGTGATGGCAGGGTGCTGGAAGAATTAGGTTACTATGACCCGGCAAAAGAACCGGCGGCTTTAAAGATAGACAAGGATCGCCTCAAACATTGGGAAAAACTGGGCGCAAGAGTTTCTTCGACGGTCAAGAGCCTGGTTAAAAAATTAAAGTAAGATACACCTGGCCCTTATAAGGTATTGGGCCAGTGTTGCGTCTTCTACGCAAAGGAGCTGTAAGCATGAATAATCCACAATCTGCGATGTTAGCTAATCTGTTGCCTTTGGCGCTTATCTTTTTGATCTTTTACTTTATTCTGATACGGCCCCAGCAGAAACAGCAGAAAGAATTCGCTAAAATGGTCAGCGGCTTGAAAAAGAACGATCAGATAGTGACTATGGGCGGAATACATGGCACAATAGTCAATGTCAAGGATAAGACGATCGTCCTGCGCGTTGACGACAATACGCGCATAGAGGTAGATAAGACCGCGGTCAGCCGTTTAGAAAAACAAGGTTAAAACAAAATTGAGAGGTAATATGCAAAAGAACCTTTTGTACAGGGCGTATTTGATCATTGGTATTATAGCTGTATCTATTTTTCTTATTTTTCCTTTGGAGAAACGGATCAGCCTGGGGCTTGACCTGCAGGGCGGTATGTATCTTATCTTGCGCGTGGATACAGCGCAGATCGAGGAGAAGGCAAGGCCTGACGCGATTGAAAGAGCGCTTGAGGTCGTGCGCAACCGCATAGACGAATTTGGAGTCAAAGAACCTGTGGTCCAGATCCAGGGCATTGATCAGATTGTAGTCCAACTTCCCGGCATGACTGATAGAAAAAGGGCATTAGAGCTTATCGGCCGCACGGCTATGCTTGAATTCAAACTTGTGAGTTCAGACACAAAGGCCATATCTGACGCTTTAGCCGGGACTGTCGCAGAAGGCATGGAGTTAAAAGAGCTTGAAGGTGAAAAACTTCTTTTGAATAAAAAGGCCGATCTTACAGGTGAATATTTAGAGACAGCTGACGTAAGGTTTGACCAGAGTTCTTTTGGCCAGCCTATTGTGGCTATGAAACTAAAAGGCGATGGCATAAATAAATTCGCGCAAGTAACAAAAGATAACGTTGGACAGCGCCTGGCTATAGTTTTAGACGGCAGGATCTACTCTGCGCCGCGCATAAACGAGGCCATACCCAGTGGTGAAGCCGTAATAACTGGCAGGTTTACGCCTGACGAGGCAAAAGACCTGGCTATTGTATTACGTTCAGGCGCGTTACCCGCGCCTTTGGTAGTTGAAGAAGAGAGGACCGTGGGCCCTCTCTTAGGACAGGATTCAATAAAGAAAGGTATTATATCCTGCGCTGTTGGCGCGCTTTTGGTCTTCGCGTTCATGGTATTTTATTACGGCGCTGTCGGTTTTATAGCGGATTTCGCGTTGCTTTTAAACATCCTTATTATTATGGGTGGTATTGGTTTATTCCACGCCACACTTACACTTCCTGGTATCGCAGGTATACTTTTGACAATAGGTATGGCAGTTGACGCAAACGTCCTTATTAATGAGAGGATGAGAGAAGAGATAAAATTAGGCAGGCCTATAAGGACGGCTGTAGCTAATGGTTATGAGAAGGCATTTTCAGCCATATTTGATTCTAACCTCACGACCCTTATAGCCGCGTTCTTCCTTTTTCAGTTTGGCACAGGCCCTATTCGTGGTTTTGCCGTAACATTGACCATAGGCCTTGTGGCAAGTCTTTTTACTGCCATAGTCGTTACGCGCGTTATATTTGATTACCTCTTGTTGAAAAATAAGTTAAAGACATTGAATTTCCACAGTTTTATAAAGAAAGAGACGCATATTGATTTTATTTCAAAGAGATGGTTTTGTTACGCGCTTTCAGGCTTCATATTTCTCGTGGGTTCTGCCGCTATTATTTCCAAAAAGAGCGCGGCTTACGGTGTTGAATTTTCGGGCGGCCAGCTGCAAGAGTATGTCTTTCAAAAGCCTATTTCAATTGAGGCATTAAGGGCCTCTTTAAAGGCCGCAGGAAAGGCTGATGTCAGTATCCAACAGGTTAAGGAAAATCCGCGGCAGGTCATTATTCGCAGTGCGTCTGAATCCGCTGACTTGATCCAGGGAGAATTTAAAAAGAATTTCCCGAATGACAAGTTTGAAGTTTTGCGCATAGAAAAAATAGGCCCGACCGTTGGCCGCGAGCTTAAAAAGAAGGCGCTTCAGGCCATTATCTATTCCCTTTTGGGTATCCTTGTCTACGTCGGCATCAGGTTCAAGCATTTTGACTTTGCTGTTGGCGGCGTGTTTGCCATTCTTCACGACGTTATCTTGACAGCCGGTTTTCTGGTATTCATGGGCAGGCAGATAGATCTTCTTATTGTTACAGCACTTTTGACCATAGCAGGTTATTCTATTAATGATACAATTGTTATTTATGACCGGGTCAGGGAATTGATGAGAGTAAAGTTTAAAGTGAGCCTGAAAGACGTCATTAATCTTGCATTAAATCAGACGTTGGCAAGGACCATTTTGACGTCTTTCGCGACCCTGTTGGTTGTAGTGGCAATGTTCTTCTGGGGCGGCGAAATACTGAACTCATTCGCTTTATCTTTGTTATTTGGTTTTATCATTGGTTGCTATTCTACAGTTTTTATAGCAAGCCCTATAGTTTTGACTTGTCATTCTTTAATGCGTAAGGTGCGATAGAAACTTAAAGATGTTCAAATCTTTTAAGTTTTTTGAAGGCCAGGCCACTGCGCCGGAAGATTTTATCCGGTATTTAATAGAGTTTGGATATAACCGTCAGGACAAGGTAGCAGAAGAAGGTGATTTTTCAAGGCGCGGCGGGATAATAGATATATATCCGGCGACCTTTGAGAATCCGCTGCGCGTTGAATGGGATAATGACAAGATCCATTCCATAGATTCTTTTGCCCTTGCTACTGGGAAGCTTTTTTGGAAGCATAAGATCGTCATTCTGCTCCCTAAGAAAACCTTGAGGCATCCCCGGGCGCTGAGGGCAGATGTTATTACGCAAGAAGTCCCGCTTAGTTCCTTTGTTGATATTAAGAAAGGCGATTATGTTGTGCATCAGCAATATGGGATCGGGATATTCAGGGGGATAGAGAAGGCTCCAGCTAAAGATGGCGAACGCGAGCACATGGTGATCAAATATGCTGGCGAGGATAAGTTGTTCGTGCCTCTGGACCAGATGCACCTTGTGCAGAAATATATAGGTTTTGGCATTTCAAGGCCTCCTAAGGTAAACTCACTTGGTTCTGGCCAGTGGAGGCGCACTAAACTAAGGGCCCAGAAAGCTACTGTCCGGGTAGCTCTTGATCTTTTAAAGATCCAGGCAATGAGGCGTTCGTTAGGTGGTTTTGCATTCGGTAAAGATACGGACTGGCAGTCTGATTTTGAGAAGACTTTTCCTTATACCGAGACAATTGACCAGATAAAAGCCGTCAATGATACTAAAAAGGATATGGAAGAGCCATATCCTATGGATAGGCTTTTGTGCGGAGATGTAGGATACGGTAAGACAGAAGTCGCTATGCGCGCGGCTTTCAAATGCGTGACCAACAATAAGCAGGTCGTCTTTTTAGTGCCGACTACCATATTAGCGGAACAGCACTATGAGAATTTTAAGAAACGCCTGCTGTCATTTCCTATACGTGTTGAGATGCTGTGCCGCTTTAAAACGCCCTCCCAGCAGAAGGCTATTGTTAGCGATGTAGCTGTGGGCCTTGTAGACGTGGTCATTGGTACGCACAGGCTTTTATCAAGCGATATACGTTTTAAAGACTTAGGCCTTGTGATCATTGATGAAGAGCAGAGGTTCGGCGTGCACGCCAAAGAAAAGTTAAAGGAGCTTCGTGCCCTTGTCGATGTCCTTACGCTTACAGCCACACCTATTCCTCGGACTTTATATATGTCGCTGATGGGCGCAAAGGATATTTCCGTCATCAATACGCCTCCTGAGAATAGGCAAGCTGTTGAGACGCATCTTGTGATTTACGACGATAATTTATTGCGTCAGGCTTTTGAGCGTGAGCTTAAGAGGAACGGCCAGGTGTTTTTCGTCCATAACCGCGTAGATGATATTGAAGAAGTAGCCAAAGATATTTCGCGCCTTTGTCCGCAGAATGCCCGCGTTGAGTTCGCTCACGGACAGATGCCGTCTAAGATGTTAGAGAGGATAATGTTTGATTTTATAAATGGCTCTATTGATGTTTTGGTATCAACTACAATTATTGAGTCAGGCATTGATGTGCCTAACGCGAATACGATCATAGTAAATAACGCGGATTGTTTCGGTTTAGCAGACCTGCATCAATTGCGGGGAAGAGTGGGCCGGTTTACTAGAAAGGCCTACGCCTATTTCGTTTTAGATAAGCGTAAGCCTCTGGCAAGCGATGCAAGAAAAAGGCTTGAAGCGATCAGCGAATATAGCGAATTAGGTTCAGGATTTAAGATAGCCATGGAAGACTTAGAGATACGAGGCGCAGGTAATCTTTTGGGTGTCCAACAGCACGGCCATATAATGTCAGTTGGGTTTGATCTTTATTGCAGGTTACTAAGAGAATCTGTAACAGCGCTCGGAGGAGTAAATGTCAGTTAAGAGATATTTTGTTTGTGTATTGCTTTTGATGTGCGTTTTTAGCGCGCCTCATCCTGTTTTTGCGGAAAAGATAGAGCAGATAGTGGCTATCGTCAACGGGGATATAATAACCGACGAAGAATTGAGCCTGTTCATAAAGATGGAGTTCGCCGGAGAAGAAAAAAAAGCTGACCAGAAAGAGGTCGTTGAGTTCAGAAAAGACCTGCTTAACAGGATGATAGAGGACCGCCTTATCCTTCAGGAAGCGAAAAGGCAGCAGCTAAAAGTAGATGATAATATGATAGAAGACCGGATACGCGAGATCAAGTTCAGGGCCGGCAGTGAAATACATTTTGAAATGGCTCTAAAAAGCCAGGGCATCAGTGTTAATGAGCTGCGCGAAAAGCTAAAGAACCAATTGTTGATATATTCGCTTATCCAAAGAGAGGTCAAAGATAAGGTTGTGGTCAGCCCAAAAGAGATCACTGATTATTTTCAAGAGCACCAGGATAAATTCCTGACGCCGGAGACTGTAATAGTAGATTCTATTTTCGTAAAAGATGAGGTTACTCTTGAGAAGGCGCAAGCTGAGCTTTCGTCAGGCATTGATTTTCTGACAGTGGTGAATAATTATTCACAGAAATCTAATCTTGGAGACGTGAGACGTGGCCAGCTTAAGAAAGAATTAGAGGATTTTATTTTTTCTCTGGGTGTTGGCCAGTGTTCGCGGCCTTTTAAGACAGAAGACGGGTATTACATTTTTATGGCGAAGGAAAAACTCACTCCATCTAAAAGATCCATAGAAGATGTTAAAGACGCAATTAAGGCGCACCTGGATGATGAAAAGACAGAGAAGATCTTAAGGGAGTGGATAGAGGGCCTAAAAGATAAAGCTTATATATCAATAAGGGAATGATGAGGCGCGTCAATATAGCCATAAGCATGGGGGACCCAAGCGGCATAGGGCCTGAGGTCCTTGTCAAAGCATTAAAACATATGGGCCGCATGCAAGATGCGGCTTTTTTTATTGCAGGAGATGCTTTTGTCCTGAAACGCTATGGCCTGACAAGCATGCCATCTGTTACGGTCATAGACCTGAAAAATATCAATTCCTCCAGTTTTAAACCAGGGACACCTACAAAGAAAAGCGCTTTGGCCTCCATTGATTATTTAAAAGCGGCTGTTTCTTTGATAAAGAAAGGCGATGCGGATTGCCTGGTGACCGCTCCTATTTCAAAAGAGAACGTGTCAGGTTCAGGATTTTCCTGGCCAGGGCATACTGAATTTTTAGCTAACGCTTTTGATCGCTCTCAAGTTGAGATGGTCTTTGTTTCCGAGCGGCTAAAAGTAGTTTTAGCTACACGGCATATGGCCTTAAAGAAAGTACCGGGTGCCCTCTCAAAGAAACGCATAACAGAATGCGCGGGCCTTACTTTAAAACTATTGAGAGATAATTTTAAGATAAAAGACCCGAAAGTAGCCATATGCGGCCTTAATCCTCACGCGGGTGAAGCAGGGCTTTTTGGAAATGAAGAGAAGGCCGTTATAGCGCCTGCCGTCAAAGCACTCAACGTCAAATGGGGCAGGCATTTTTACGGGCCATATGCAGCGGATACATTATTTAAAAAGGCCTATGACGGCGGCTTTGACATGGTCGTGGCCATGTATCATGACCAGGGCCTTATTCCTTTTAAGCTTATGGAGTTCCAGGAGGGGGTAAATCTTACCGCGGGCCTGGGCTTTATCAGGACATCGCCTGTCCATGGCACGGCATTTGATATTGCCGGCAAAAATATCGCAGACCACAGGCCTATGCTTAGCGCAATACGCTTAGCCTACACGTTAACTAAAAATGAGACCACTTAAGCGTTTTGGCCAGAACTTTCTTATAGACCAGAATATCGTCAGAAAGATATGCGATAGTATTTTGTTGCATCATGGTGAGTGCGTGCTTGAAATAGGGCCTGGCCGCGGAGCTTTGACACGTTTTTTACAAGAGAGGTCAAAAAGGCTTATAGCTATCGAGGTGGACAGGGGGTTATGTTCCCAGCTTGCGAAGGAGTTTAGCAGCGCCAAGAACGTTTCTGTAATTTGTTCGGATATATTAAAATTTGATCTTAGCTCATATTTAAAAAAGTCAAAAATAAATAATTTGAAAGTTGTAGCTAATCTGCCGTATTACATTACAACGCCGATAATAGAGTATCTATTCAAGCGCTTAAAGAACATCAGTGACATATTTATAACGGTCCAGAAGGAAGTGGCTATGCGCATGGTAGCAACTTCTAGAACAAAAGAATACGGCGCCTTTAGCTGTTTTGTGAATTATCATTGTAAGCCATCCATACTTTTTAAGATAAAAAAGGATTCTTTTTGGCCGGTTCCAAAAGTCGAGTCATGTTTTGTGCGCCTTAAACCTTATCGCTATCCAAAGAAGCTATATAAACTGCGTTCGGAAGAGTTGTTTTTTAAAGTCGTGCGCGCAGGTTTTGGCCAGAGAAGAAAACAACTCCTTAATCCATTATCAAAAGTCGTTCCTAAGGACCTTTTAAAAAAAATGACTTTAGGCATGCCTGCAAGCGGCTTTTTGTCTTCAAGGGCCGAAGACCTGACGATCAACGATTTTGCCAGCCTTTCTAATCTAATTGATGCAGGGTTGACTTACAAAAAAAGCAATGATATATTGAAACGATTATGAGCATTTCAAAAGATGATGTTAAGTATATAGCGAATTTGGCCAGGTTGGGGCTCACTGATGCCGAAGTGGATAACCTGCAGACCCAGCTTGAAGTCATTCTGGAGTATATTGATAAACTCAAAAAAGTAGATGTCGCAAAGACTGCCGCGTTAACTAACGCGCTTTATGTAAAGAACGTCTATAGGAGCGATGTTCCCAAGGCCTCCCTGGATCCTGATAAGGTCATTCCATCATCACCGGCCCATGAAGGAGATTTCTTCAAAGTCCCTAAAATAATAGAATGAAAGAAAAACTAAATACTTTAACAGCTCATGAATTACAGGGCCTATTATCCGCTAAAAAGATAGATGCAGCCCAGATCATTGCCGACATAGAAGATCGTTGCCGCATTGTTGAGCCAAAGGTCAGGGCATACGCCAGGGCTCCTTTTTTTAAAAATGCCTCAAATGCGGGCTTGGGTAACAGTGAATTAAGTTTTATACCAGCGGTCATCAAAGACAATATTTGTAGCGACGGCGACCTGACAGAATGTTGCTCGCGTATCCTTGAGGGGTTTAGGCCTCCGTATGACGCGACAGTAGTTGAAAAATTAAAAAGCAGCGGCAGTTTTATTATGGCCAAGGCTAATATGGATGAGTTTGCCTTTGGTTCGTCTTGTGAGACATCGTGTTTTTATCCGACTCGCAATCCATGGAATACCGACTATGTTCCCGGGGGTTCTTCAGGCGGAGCGGCAGCGAGCGTTGCAGCGGATGAAGCTATATTTTCACTTGGGTCAGACACTGGAGGTTCTATAAGGCAGCCCGCGGCTTTGTGCGGCGTCGTAGGATTGAAGCCGACTTACGGGCGCGTTTCACGTTATGGCCTTATCGCTTTTGCGTCAAGCCTTGATCAGATCGGCCCTTTGACAAAGGACGTGCGCGATAGCGCGCTCATTCTAAAGATCATAGCAGGTTATGACGAGAAAGATGCTACGTCTGCAAATATACCCGTCCCTGATTATCCAGCTTTGTTAGCAAAAGATATAAAAGGTATGCGCGTGGCTTTACCAAAAGAGTATTTTGTAGAAGGCATGGATCCTGATGTTCGCAAGGCCTTGATAGAGGCCAAAAATAAATTAGGGTCTTTGGGCGTTACATTCGCAGAAGTAAGCCTGCCCCATACGGAGTATGCCGTAGCAGTCTATTATATTGTTGCGACAGCAGAGGCTTCATCAAATCTGGCGCGTTTTGACGGCGTTCAGTATGGTTTGAGGAATGTAGAGGTGAGAAATGCTTCCGAGCCGCCACTCATATCAATGTATAAAGAAACAAGGGGGAAGGGATTCGGCGCTGAAGCAAAGAGGAGAATAATACTGGGGACTTATGTCCTTTCAAGTGGCTACTATGACGCGTATTATCTAAGGGCTTCAAAGGTGAGGGCGCTTATTAAAGAGGATTTTGACAAGGTTTTTAAAGATTTTGACATGATCTTAACGCCGACGTCTCCGACACCCGCTTTTAAACTGGGCGAGAAAGCTAATGATCCGTTAAACATGTATCTTTCGGATATCTATACGATCTCAGCTAACCTGGCAGGCATTCCCGCTATTTCTTTACCGTGCGGAATGACAAAGAATGGATTGCCAATAGGCATGCAGATCTTAGGTAAGCCTTTTGGAGAGCAAGATATATTACGCCTCGCTTACCACTATGAGCAAAATACGGCCTGGCATAAGAACAAACCAAGCTTATAGGATAACGAATGACGTATGAAGTGGTCATAGGACTGGAAGTACACGTGCAGCTGAAGACAAAGACTAAGGCTTTTTGCGGCTGTGTCAATGAATTTGGCTTAAAAGAGAACACGAATACTTGTCCCGTATGCCTGGGCCTTCCGGGGTCGCTGCCTGTTTTGAACGAAAAGGCTTGTAAAATGTCGGTGAAGGTCGGCTTGGCGCTGGGATGCGAACCTAGGCAGAGTGTAAAATTTGACCGTAAAAATTACTTTTATCCTGATCTTCCGAAGAATTTTCAGATCTCGCAATATGATATGCCTTTCGCGGAAAACGGCTCTTTGGATATTTTGGTGAACGGAGTGAATAAAAAGATACGTATTAAAAGAGTGCATCTTGAAGAAGACGCTGGTAAATTAATACATCCAGAAGGCGCCTCTTTTAGCCTCGTTGATTTTAACCGCGCAGGCACGCCTCTTTTGGAGATAGTCAGTGAACCTGATATGCATTCTCCGGATGACGCTTATCAATATCTGACGGACCTAAAGCTTATCCTGCAATATTTGGGGGTTTCGGATTGTGACATGGAGAAAGGTAGCCTCCGTTGCGACGCGAATATATCGTTAAGGCCTGCGGGCCAGGTAAAGTTAGGCACAAAGGCGGAATTGAAGAACATGAATTCTTTTAAGGCTGTCAAGGCAGCTTTGGCTTATGAGATCAAGCGCCAGAAAGCGGCTTTAGAGAACAAAGAAGTCATAGCGCAAGAGACGCGGCTATGGGATGAAAAGAAAGAAGAAACATTTATCATGCGCTCTAAAGAGGAGGCCCATGATTACAGGTATTTTCCTGAACCGGACCTGCCTTTATTTGAGTTGAGCGCCGAAGAGCTTCGGGATATCAGAGATTCTTTACCAGAATTGCCGAAAGAAAGGTTTAAGCGCTTTGTATCTGTTTTGCAGATCTCTGAAAAAGATGCTGTTGTCCTTGTATCAAGCAGGGAGCTGGCAGATCTTTTTGAGGCTTGCCTTGAAATTTATAAAGAACCAAAAAAGATAGCGAATTGGCTTATAGGCCCGGTTTTATCGCATACGAGTTCTAACGTTTCTTTTGAAGCAATGCATTTGACACCTGAAAGCCTGACAAAAGTTATCTCGCTGGTTGAGGACGGGACTGTGAGCAATCTTGCTGGAAAAAGTATACTGGCAGAGATGATAGAGACCGGAAAGCCTGCGCAGGATATAATCCGTGAAAAGAACCTCGCTCAGGTTTCTGATTCATGCGAGCTTGGAAGCGTCATAGACAAGGTCATTGCCAATAATAAAAGATCAGTTGATGATTATCTGGCCGGTAAAGAGAACGCGTTGATGTTTTTGGTCGGCCAGGTAATGAGGTCGTCATCGGGTAAGGCAAACCCAAAGGTCGCTAAAGAAATGTTGACGGAAAGGTTGAAAAAATGTTAAAGGTATTTCGCAAGATCTTTGTCTTCGTGTGTGTCGCATTTTTCTTAGCTTCTCTTTCGGGGCTTGCGATCTCAAGCATAGACCGTTCTAAGAAGAATGAGACTTTTAAAGAACTGGATCTTTTTGCCGATGCCCTGGCTTTTATCCAGGCGCAGTATGTGGATGATACTAAGCCAAAGGATCTTATCTACGGAGCTATGGCCGGCATGCTGGACCGTCTTGACCCGCACAGCCAGTTCCTGATGCCTGAAGAATATGATGAACTTAAAGTAGAGACCGAGGGTAAATTCGGCGGCATAGGCATTGAGATCACTATCAAGGATAGCTTGGTCACGGTCATAACACCCATAGAAGATACTCCGGCATGGGAAGCAGGGCTGCAACCCAATGACCGCATAGTAAAGATAGATGATGTTGTGATAAAGAATTTTACTCTAAACGACGCTGTTAAAAAGCTCAGGGGTAAGCCGGGCACTGAGGTAAACGTTGTCATTTGGCGCCAGGCGGAGAATAAACTTCATTCTTACAAGATAAAAAGGGCCACTATTGTCATTAAAGATATTAAGGAAGCAAAGATATTGGAAGACCATATAGCTTATCTTAAACTCGTTGAGTTCAGGGAAGATACGCCGAAAGAACTGGGCCGTGCCCTTAAAGACTTGAAGGATCAGGGTATGGATAGCCTGGTCCTTGACCTAAGGAATAATCCCGGAGGCCTATTGGATATGGCAATAGCTGTAAGTGAGATGTTCCTTTTCAAGGGCGCTGTTATTGTTTCTATAAAGGGAAGGGAAGTAAAGCAAAACGCCGAGTATAGGGCAAATTTTAAAACACCCTATGTGGATATGCCGCTTATCGTTCTCGTTAACGAAGGCAGCGCGTCCGGCAGTGAAATAGTCGCTGGCGCCATGCAGGATAATAAGCGGGCAATAATTTTGGGTGCTACAACGTTCGGTAAGGGTTCTGTTCAGACCGTATTTCCGTTAAGAGATGGTTCCGCGCTAAAACTGACAACTAGCCGCTATTTTACGCCTGATGGTATATCGATCCATGAGAAGGGTATTACCCCGGACATTATCGTTGGTTCTAAGGTGCCTGTTAACGTTGTCAAAGAAGCCGTGCCTGAAAAGGACACAAAGGCTTATGAGGCGATATTTGAAGGTGTAGAAGACAAAAAAACCAAAGATGAGCCTGTGTTACAGTCCTTAAAAGACGTTTATGCTTCAGACACAACTTTGGAGCGTGCCGTCGAGATATTAAAAGGGATAAAGATCTATAAAAAATGAATAATTTTAAAAATTTTGTCATAGTAGTTTTATCGGCAATGATCATCATACAGTCGGCTTTTTTGATATATCTTTTAAAAAGAGGAGCTCAGACCGGAAAAAAAAGAACAGTCGCGCCAACAAGCGCGCCTGTAAAGGAAAAGGCGCGAGCGCTTCGCTCGCCTGAAATGCCAAAGGCCTCCATAGTCAAGCCTAAGGTGAGATTAGGCAAGATCGCCATTGTCCTGGATGATTGGGGATACAATCTTAAGAACAGGGATTTTATTACTGATAATGATTTCAGCCTTACGCTTTCAGTTCTGCCATTTAAGCCTTTTTCAACAGAAGTCGCGCGGCTGGCGCATCAAAAGAATAAAGATGTCATAGTCCATATGCCTATGGAGCCTCACAATAAGGATGATTATGGGCTTGAAGAGAAGACGCTCTTGACGACAATGGACAGAGACACCGTATTAAAGATGTTGGACCTGGCTTTTGAGTCTGTGCCTTATGCCCGCGGTATAAGCAACCATATGGGATCAATGGCAACGGAAAATACGCGATTGATGAGGATCGTATTGGATTATCTGAAAAAACACGAAATGCTTTTCTTGGATAGCCTTGTAACGCCGCGTAGCGTTTGTCGTAAAATAGCCCAGGGCCTGAAACTTAGATACGCCCAGAGAAATGTTTTTATTGATAATGAGAGCGACCGGGCCTATATCCGTTCTCAACTTGATAAACTGGCCTTTATGGCAAAGATCAAGGGTATGGCAATTGGCATAGGGCATGACAGGGTCAACACCATAGCTGTTTTAAAAGAGGCCATACCTGAGCTTGAAGCTCAAGGATATGAGTTCGTCAATCTTTCAGAGGTCGCGGTACAATAGGAGCAATCCAGCGTGATAGTATTAGGCATAGAGTCTTCCTGCGATGAGACATGCGCTTCGGTCGTCAAAGATTTTGACATAGTCCTTTCTAATGTAGTCGCCTCAAGCCTTAAATCTCACTCATTGTATGGCGGTGTTATACCTGAGATAGCTTCGCGCGCCCACCTTAGTTATATATGCAGCGTTGTCGACGCCTCGTTAAAAAAAGCTAAGGTGAAGAAACAAGATATTGACCTGATCGCGGTGACGCATGGCCCGGGCCTAATAGGTTCGCTTCTTGTGGGTATTTCTTTTGCAAGGGGGTTAAGCATGGGTTGGAAACTTCCTCTTGCGTTCGTTGATCATGTCAGGGCGCATTTGTACGCGGCTTTTATCAAGCATGATATTTCTTTTCCTTTCGTAGGGCTCGTCGTATCTGGCGGCCACACCAGCCTCTATAAGGTCGGTTCTATTTCTCACGAAGAGCTTATAGGGTCAACGCGTGACGACGCAGCTGGCGAGGCGTTCGATAAGGTCGCTAAGATCCTTGAATTAGGCTATCCTGGAGGCCCGGTTATTGAAAGATTGGCTCAAAAAGGCGACGCGAACGCTTTCGCGTTCAAGTGTAGGTGCGGTTCCGGTCTTGATTTTAGTTTTAGCGGGATAAAGACGGCGGTTTTATATAAATCCCAGGAAATAAAAAAAATTTACGGGGAGATATCGGAAAAGACAAAAGCTGATATCTGCGCGTCTTTTCAGAAGGCCGTTGTTAATGATATCGTAGATAAGGCTGTATTGGCCGTTAAGAAGGCAAGCGCAAAGGCCCTTGTTGTAGGCGGGGGTGTCGTTTCTAATAATATTTTAAGGGATTCTTTGTCCGCCGCGTCCAAAAACCATGGATTTGAGCTTTATATCGCTGAAAAAGAATATTGTTTGGATAATGCTGCCATGGTAGCAAGTTTTGCTGGTAGGCTGTATAAAGCAGGAAAGAATAAACAACTCCTTGCTTAAGCACTTGTAATTTTTTTCCAGCACGCATGGGCAAAAAATTAATTGCGTAAGCTTCGGAGTTAATATTGAGAGATAAAGATACCTATAATATGCAATATTAAGGAGGGTAAGATATGATGACGGATCTGGAAATGATGTTCAGGCTCTTAGTAGCTTTTGTATTAAGTGGCCTTATAGGCCTTGAAAGAGAGACCGCAAGGCACGAGGCAGGACTGCGTACTCACATTCTCGTCTGCCTTGGCTCGACGTTGATTATGTTGACATCGTTGCATGTTTTTGATATATATAAGGCACAAGCCACATTAGATCCAACGCGTATTGCCGCGGGTGTAGTTACAGGCATAGGTTTTCTTGGCGCTGGCGCGATAATGCGTTCTAACATAGGGATCAGGGGACTGACAACAGCTTCAAGCTTATGGGTGGTATCCGCTCTTGGTTTAAGCGTTGGCTGCGGTTTTTTTAAGACTTCTATTTTTGTGACGGCGCTCGTTTTGGCTGTTCTTTTATTTTTGAGGAAATTTGAGCACGTATTATTTAAAAAGGGAGGGGCGTATGGCTCTCAGAGACAAGAGGAAAGAGATTGAAGAGCGAGTCATAACCGTTGATTCTGCCATGCAGGGCAGCCTTTCTTTTAAGGATGCCGTGCATCTGCGCATTAACGGAAGATTTGAAGGGACTCTTGAGGTCAGAGGCCAGCTTGAGATAGGCGAAGCCGCCATAGTGGACGCTACGATATCTGGCGATGATATCCTGATAGCCGGCAAAGTGAAAGGCCAAATAACAGCTTCAAAGAGGATCATGCTTTTGGAGCGCGCTATCCTTGAAGGCGATATAAAAACACCTGTTCTAAGCATATCCGAAGGCGCTCTCTTTCAGGGTAAATGTACTATGCTGGGTGATATTTTTGATACTGAAGCTTTGGCTAAATATCTTGAGGTGGATTTAAATACCATTGTTGATTGGGCAAGCTCCGGCAGGATACCGGCATTTAAAGATTCTAATGTTTGGAAGTTTGAACGCAAGAAAATAGATGAGTGGGTAGCTGCCGGAAAGATAGGCTGATACGATGACATCAAAACTTTTAACCATTAGGGAAGTGGCGAATTATTTCAATATAACTGAGAAAGAGGTCATTGATCTGGTTGATAGCGGGGCCATTCCGGCCTATAAGGTCGGAGGCGTGTATTTAAGGTTCAAAAAAGAGCAATTAGACCAGATAAGACATAAAGTTAAGCCCAATCAGTCGCTTGTCTCTATTGAAGGTACTCAACCCGAGAAGATCAGGGACTTTGTCTACCATTATGATTTCTATATCCTGTCTCTTATCATCGTCTTCTTCCTGCTTTATTTTATAGTCAGGTTATGACCCGGAAAAAATACGTTGATCTTGGTTTTGCCTGCGTTGATACAGACAGGCAAAAGAGACGGGGTTTTCCTGAAGTTATTTTTTGCCAGGGAAAGGCAAAGCAGGAGATCCTGCGCATTGCCCTGGAATTGAATAAAGAAAAAGGCTCGCCGCTTCTTCTTACCCGTTTAAAACCGTCAGTCTATAGCTACCTTAAAAAAAATATACCCGGCTTGAAATATAATGATAAAGCAAGGCTTGCTTACCGGTCAGCAAAGAACGCGCATCATTATGCCGGCGAGGTATTGATAGTAACTGCGGGAACCAGCGATATCCCCGTAGCTGAGGAAGCTGCTCTTACTTTGGAGCTCATGGGTTCAGGTGTACGTAAGCTATATGATGTGGGTGTGGCTGGCGTCCATAGGGTGCTTGATAAAAAAGACGCGCTGGAAAAAGCCTCATGTATCATAGTGGTAGCCGGAATGGAAGGCGCTTTGGCAAGCCTAGTCAGCGGCCTGGTAAAGGTCCCTGTGATAGCTGTGCCTACAAGCTGCGGATATGGCGCAAGTTTCCAGGGGTTGTCAGCGCTTTTGACCATGCTTAACAGTTGTTCTCCAGGCATAGCGGTCATAAATATAGACAATGGTTTTGGAGCCGGGTATTTTGCGGGACTCGTTAATCGCCTAAAAACATGAAAACACTTTATTTTGATCTTATCGGTGGCATTAGCGGCGACATGACAGTCGCTTCGTTGCTTGATCTTGGCGTGAGTTTCGATCTTTTGAAGCGCGAATTAAAAAAAATTTCCGTTAGAGGATACACCCTTAAAAACTCTCGCGCGCAAAGAGGCCACGTTAGCGCCGCAATGTTTGGTGTTGTGATAGATCATCCTAAGAATTATTCGTATCTTAGTATAGTTAAAATGATCAGGGCAAGCCGTCTTTCGGGGGCAGTCAAAGCTAATATCCTTAAGGTCTATGAAGCCCTCGCAACAGCTGAGAGAAAGGTGCATGGCCATACCCACGGGGACCTGGATTTTAAGCAACTCGGAGACATAGATTCTATAATTGATATTGCCGCGACTTGCATAGCGCTTGAAAAAATAGGCGTAAACAATATATTTTATTCCGTTATGCCTGTGAACAAAGCTATAGCGCCGGCTACACTGGAACTTATAAAAGAAAAGAAGGTCTATTTTACCACTCTGCTGTACGAAAACATCACGCCAACGGGCGCGGCAATACTTTCTGCCCTCGGAAAACAGATGGATACTTCTTTTAAGAATATTTTTTTAATGCAGCGATGCGGATACGGAGCCGGCTGCGCGGACCCTGTGGAGGTCTCAAATGTCCTGCGGGCCGTCATTCTTAAGCCGGCAGCCTGCGCTATGGAAACTGACGAGGCTGTTGTTATAGAGACGAATATTGATGATATGAACCCTCAGTTCTTTGAAGATCTTTTTGAAAAGTTGTTTGAAGCAGGCGCTTTGGATGTATTTATTGAGAACGTCATTATGAAAAAGACAAGGCCGGGTTTTTTATTAACTATATTGTCAAATACCGAAAATTTAGGTAAGATATCAGAGCTTGTTTTTAACCAGACCACCTCTATAGGCCTAAGGTTCCATACGGCCCTGAGGTTAAAACTTGAGCGTAGAATAGAATATATTGTTCATAGAGGGTCAAGAGTAAGAGTAAAACTTGCAAAACTACCGTCAGGCGGTTTAAAGGTGGCTCCTGAATACGAGGATTGCAAACTTCTGGCAAAAAAGGCCGATGTCGCGATCTCAAAAATCTACAATGAGCTTAAACAGAAGGCGGAATTAAAATGGCGCTCTCAGGTTTAGATATCTACAAGCTGTTGCCTAAGACGAATTGTAAGAAATGTGGATTTCAGACTTGTCTTGCTTTCGCTATGCAGTTAGCAAAAAAAGCCGTTGCTCTGGAAAAGTGCCCATTTGTTTCTAATGAGGTCCGTGGGATATTAGAAGCGGCATCACAGCCAGCTATCCGTTTGGTTGAAATAGGTGTTGGCGAACAGAAAGTCCTTGTTGGTAATGAGACAGTACTTTTCAGGCACGAAGAGAAATTCTATCACCCGACAGCCATAGGTTTTATTGTTGAAGACGGTCTTACTTCTGCGCAATTAGAGGACGCGCTGAATGAGATACAGGATTTGAGTTTTGAACGCGTAGGCCAAAAAATAGGCGTTGAGCTTATAGCGTTAAGGGAAAAGTCGCGCGATATTCAGCAGTTCGTAAAAACGCTTAATACTCTCATTGGAAAGTCACAGCTTGGACTGGTCCTTATGCCGGCTTCAAAAGAGAGTTTGAAGGCGGCTTTAGAGATCTGCGCTTGCCGAAAGCCGCTTGTTTATTGCAGTGATACAAGTGATATAGATGTTTTTATCTCCATATGCAAGGAATATAAAGTCCCACTGGCTTTTAAGTCCCATAGCTTGGATGATTTTTCGCAAATTTCTAAGAGTGCCATCCAACAAGGAGTCAGCGACTTGGTCTTTCACGTAAGCGCAGAGAGTGCCAGTGAACGTTTATGGCAGTTGACGCAAATACGAAGGCTTTCTATAAAAAAGAATGAGCGAAGCCTTGGGTTTCCGTCCATGGTGATAATAGAGGACGTGGATGAGGCTTGCGCTGTGTCTAAAGCTGCCGGCCATATCGTTAAATACGCGAGCATTGTGCTCTTAAAGACAAGAAAACCGGAATATGTACTGCCTTTACTGACACTCAGGCAAAATATCTTTACAGACCCGCAAAAGCCTCTGCAGGTAGAACCAAAAGTCTATCCTGTGGGCTTGGCAAATGACCGTTCACCTGTGATCGTCACGACGAATTTTTCGCTGACTTATTACACGGTTTTGGGGGAAGTAGAATCAAGCCGGGTGCCGACGCATCTTATCTGCCTTGACACAGAAGGTATGTCTGTGCTTACGGCGTGGGCAGCAGAAAAATTTACTCCTGAGAAGATATCCGATACGCTTATTAAATTTAAATTGGCCGATATAGTGAAACACAAAAATCTGATCATACCCGGTTATGTGGCTATGATGAGTGGTGACTTGGAAGAGAAGTCAGGATGGAACATACTTGTCGGGCCACGCGAGGCCGCAGGCCTGCCGTCGTTCTTGAAGAATCTAGGTGCTTAGCATGGAAAAACATATTGTTGTTTTTTATCCGGATAACAAAAAGGTCGCTGTAGACCCAGGCACTACCATTCTTGCCGCGGCTATTTCTGCGCATATACATCTTAATTCAAGCTGCGGCGGAGACGGTGTTTGCGGTAAGTGCCGCGTCATAGTTAAGTCCGGCAGTGTGCATACAGAGCCTTCCGGCAGGCTGACCCCGGACGATAGAAAGAAAGGTATCTATTTTGCTTGTCAGACATTGGTTAAGTCGGATATAGAGGTAGACATTCCGCCTGAATCACGCCTTGACCTCAGCGCGTTAAGTAAAGATGAGCTTGAACTAAGATTACGTGGCGTTTACAGTAAGGCCGAAGATATAGCAGAGGCTATGCCACAGCTTGGCGTTGGATTGTTCCAGTATAGCCCGTTGGTAGTTAAATCATACTTTGAATTGCCTAAACCTAATTTCGATGACAAATTAAGCGACTTGGAAAGAGTAGAGAGGGCTATAGAAGAAAAAATAGGCCAACATACTATTCATACCGGTTTAGCCAATATCAGGCGCCTTGGGCCAATGCTACGCGCAAGCGAATGGTCGGTCACTGTAGGCTTGGCGCAAAAAGAGGATGCTGTTGAGATAATCTCTATTGAACCTCAAGACAGGTCCAAAAAGAATTTCGGGTTTGCTTTTGATATAGGGACCACAACTGTTTCGGGTTCATTCGTAGACCTTAATTTAAAGAAGGTCCTGGGTACTAAAGCCGCGTATAACAGGCAGGCGACCTTTGGTTCCGACGTTATCACGCGTATCATCTATGCCCAGGCAGAAGATGGGCTTGAGAAACTGCATCACGCTGTGGTGGACCTGATCAATGAGATGATAGAGGCTTTTATAGATGAGTTTGAGGTTGACCTAAACGACGTGACGTGTATTTCAGTAGCAGGTAATACGACGATGATGCACTTGTTGTTGCGTATAGACCCTAAGCACATAAGGCAGGAACCTTATGTGCCTACGGCCAATATCATACCTGTTTTGAAAGCGGCTGAAACAGGCATAAAGATCAATCCGCATGGCTTATTATATTGCCTTCCGGGTGTAGCCAGTTATGTGGGAGCTGATATAACAGCAGGTGTCTTGTCTTGCGACATGCATAGGTCAAAGGAAACTAATCTGCTTATTGATATCGGCACTAACGGAGAGATCGTTCTAGGTAATTCAGAGTGGTTGATGAGTTGCGCCGCGTCCGCTGGCCCCGCGTTTGAAGGCAGCGGCATGTCGTGCGGAGTGCGCGCTGTCAGAGGCGCTATACAGGGTGTTAAAATAACCGGAAAGTCATTAGACGCGGCCGTTACAACAATAGGTTCTGACAAACCGCGTGGCATATGCGGTTCCGGGTATATAGACCTTGTAAGCGAACTTTTGAAACATGGGGCGCTTGATAAGAATGGAAAGCTTAATAGCAACGCGGGCTATAAAAGGATAAGGTTGGGCAAGTCAGGTTATGAGTATGTTGTTTCATATTCGCTTGATACTGCGACAGGCCAGGATATCGTTATTAGTGACGCTGACCTGGATAACATAAAAAGGGCAAAGGCAGCTATTTATTCAGGAATATCCATCCTTGTTTGCCATATGGATATGGCCATTAATGATATTCATACGATATTTATAGCAGGCGGTTTCGGGACATCTCTTAACATTGAAAGTGCTGTGGCAATAGGCCTTATTCCTGACCTGCCGAGAGATAAATATATTTTTGTCGGTAATAGTTCGTTGGCAGGGGCCAGGCAAGCCCTTTTATCATGCCAGGCTTTAAAGACTGCTGAAGATGTTTCCAAGAACATCACTTATTTTGAGTTGTCTACGGACCCGGAATACATGGATGAATACGTGGCTGCGCTGTTTTTTCCGCATACGGATTCTGGATTATTTCCTTCAGTCAAATATTGAGCTTAGATGAGCGCGAATCATGGGTGATGTTATAGTAGTCGCGGGAAAAGGCGGGACAGGCAAGACAACTGTTTGCGCCTGCCTGACCCTTATGTTGGCAAAAAGAAAAGCCGGTTCTGTACTTGCTGTTGACGCCGATCCGAATAGCAATCTTCCTGAAGCCCTAGGTATTGCGCGTGTAGGCACAATTTCAGGCATCATAGATGGGATTGCAAAGGATCCTGAAAGTGTCCCTAAGAGCATGGGTAAGGACGCTTTTATTGAATACAGGATCCACAGTGATATTTCTGAGAACGATGGTTTTGACCTGTTGGTAATGGGCAGGCCCGAAGGCCCAGGCTGCTATTGCTATATCAATAACGTCCTGCGTAATTGCCTGGGTAAACTTATAGCGCATTACAGATTTGTCGTAATAGATAATGAAGCAGGCATGGAGCATTTTTCAAGAAAGACCATGCGGTCATGTGATCAGTTGTTAGTAGTATCAGACGAGACACAGGCAGGCTTGAGGTCGGCTAAAAGGATATTTTCTTTGATAGACGAGCTTGGCATATCAGCTAAGCGCAGGTTCTTGATAGTTAATAGAGCGCAAAGCTCAGGGCGTAACAAGGATTTACAACGGGAGTTTGGTATTGACGGAGTTTTTACAATACCTTTTGACGAACAACTACTTCGCGTCAGCGTTGATAATGGGTCTATTTCAGGCCTAATAGAAAATTCAGAAGCTTTAAAGGCGATAGAAAAAATAGGGGAAGAATTATGGCCGAAGAATTGAAGCTGTTAGAAAAGTGGAGTCTTAAGGTCCACGAGGTCAAACTTGGCGCAGGCCCATCAGCCGGCGGCACAAGGGGTGTCACTTTTAATATCGGCGGTCAAAGCTCTTTGCCTTTTTTATTCAAAGAGGGCCAGATCCCTAACAAGCCTCTTATAGCCGCGGAAGTATTGGACTGCGTTGAGGATGATTGGCCTGAAAGCCTGCAAATAGATCTTGCGTCCGTATCAAGGGATCCTGTTGAGTGGGCGCGTAAAATGGTCTCTGACCCAGGAGGGGCAGATCTTGTTTGTTTGAAATTACAGGGGGCGCATCCTGATTTTGGTAATAAGCCTGCTAAGGATTCCAGAGTACTTGTTGAGGCTGTTCTGAAAAAGATAAAGACTCCGCTGATTATATTGGGTTGCGGCAGCGCGGATAAAGATAACGAAGTCTTACCTGCTATTTCAGAAGCGACAAAAGGCGAGAGGCTTCTTTTCGGGGACGTAGTCCCTGAGAATTATAAGACCCTTGCTGCCGCGTGCATCGCGGATGGCCACAATATCATCGCTGAATCGCCGATAGACGTTAATATCGCGAAACAATTGAACATCCTTCTCTCAGATCTAGGCATGCCGTTGGATAGGATAGTCATTAATCCCACTATAGGCGCTCTTGGTTATGGCTTAGAGTATGCTTATTCTATAATGGAGAGGGCTAAAAGCGCTGCTCTATCAGGCGATAAAATGCTGGCGATGCCGTTCGTATGTTTCGTAGGGCAGGAGGCCTGGCGCGCCAAAGAGGCTAAAGTTTCTCTGAAAGATTTCCCGCAGGGTGGTAATGCAAGAACGCGCGGCATCATGTGGGAGGTAGTTACAGCTATGGCAATGCTTGAGGCAGGCGCTGATATATTGACGATGCGACATCCTGAGGCAATAAAGATAGTAAAAAAGGCCATCACGGACCTAATGACGTCACTGTAATATTTACATTGAGGTGTTTGTGTTTATAATCGGTGAATTGATAAATGGCATGGACCAAAACGTCGCAGTTGCCATTAAAGAGAAGAACAAGGGTTTTATAAAGACTCTAGCGCGTAAGCAATTAGATGCGGGTGCTGACGCGTTGGATGTTAATTGCGGGCCTGCGTCGCGCGACGCGGCAGGTGATATGCGCTGGCTCGTTGGGACTATTCAGGAAGAGGCCTCTTGCGTATTAAGCCTTGATAGCACAAAACCCGAGGCTATTGAGGCGGGATTAGAGATAAGCGCTCATAAGTGCATAATTAATTCCACGTCAGCTGATGTTTCCAGGCTTGAGATCTATTGTGGAATGGCAAAAAAATATAAGGCTTCTTTGGTCGCTCTTGTTATGGACCATAAGGGTGTGCCGCAGGACAAAGATGGCAAACTGGAATTGGCAGCGCAGATCCTGAACTTCGCGCAGGAGAGCGGTTTTTCTTTAGACGAACTTTACCTGGACCCGATACTTCTTCCGATAAATGTTGCCCAGAGCCAGCTTTTTGGTATATTAGAGCTTATTAAAGATTTTAAGTCGTTGTCTTCGCCGTCGCCTAAGACCTTATTGGGCTTAAGCAATGTTTCTCAGGGGTCTAAAAAGAGAAAGCTCATTAATAGGACTTTTCTTGTGATGGCCTCGGCATACGGCCTTGATGCCGCTATTTTAGACCCTCTTGATAATAATTTGATGTATTCTGTGATAGCATCGGAGCTTATCCTTAATAAAAGCATTTATTGCGACGATTTCATTTCAGCATATAATAAAAGTAAGAAATAATTTTGGCGGAGTAGCTCAGCCCGATAGAGCACGCGGTTCATACCCGCTTGGTCGGTGGTTTAAATCCACTCTCCGCCACCAGAATTTAAAATAAAGGAGGAAAAATGGAAGACAAGCAAAATAATGCCGCAGAGACAGTAGGAGAAGTATCGTTTAAGTTTAAGCTGATAAATAATAAAGTATTAACAAACGCTCTTATTGTTATATTAGCGCTGGTTGTGTATTATTTCTTTGTCCCTAAGTGGGATGTTATCGTTTACAACATTGTTGGGCAGAATCCACCTTCAGCATATAATACGATGCCTCAACAACCCGGGATGCCTGTCACTAATATGCCTATTATTTCTGCTGGTACCGGCATAGTCAAGATAAACAAAATCTCGGGCAAGGTATATGGTTGGGCTGGAGATGCTGGCTGGAAAGTTCTGGAAAAAGATAAGTATCCTAAGTGATGGGTGAATGTGAGATGTTAGCCTGATGGTATATAAATTCATCGTGCGGTCAAAAGGCGTCGTGATCTTCGCTATCTCATTGATCGCCCTGGGAAGTTTCAATACTTTTCTTCTTATTTTATCTTTCCTGCTTATTCCTTTAAAAGATTCTTTTGCTGATGTTAAAAATGCGACACCCCAGGGGGTGTTGTCTTTGCCTGTCTTTTGGATCTCGTCAATATTGAGCCTGCTTATCTATATTGCCTGGGTAGTCTCAGGGGTCGGCGCCTTGCATTTAAAAGAATGGTCAAGGCACCTTTTGCGTATAACCATGGGCGTATATATAATTAACATGCTCGTTAATATCGCGCTCAATATTTTTTTGGCGGAAGAGGCTATATCAACAATACCGATAAAATTCCTCGTGTACGGCATTGTCATCTCAATGGCTTATTATCTAAGCGTCATATATTTTTTCTCCCATCCTGAAATCGTCCGGCAGTTCAAGTTCAAGAGTAGAGAGTATTAGAGGTATTTTGTCATGCTTGAACAGGTCTTAAAGACTATCCAAAAATACAAGATGTTTGAGCCAAGGGAAAAGGTAGTTGTGGCTGTTTCCGGAGGCCCGGATTCCATGGCGCTTTTGCGTGTCCTCTGTGAGCTTAACACACGCCTTTGTTTGAAACTTCATGTTGCCCACTTAGACCACTGTTTGAGAAAGGATTCGCGCAAAGACCTCATTTTTGTTAAGAAGGTGGCCGAAGTCCTGAAAATACCTTTTTACGGAGCTGCTCTGGATGCCCGCCTTATAAATAAGCAGGCTTCTTTGGAGGACGCGCTTAGAAAATTAAGGTACGATTTCATACTTGGTATATGTAAAAAGACCGGCTCAAAAAAAATAGCGTTGGGCCACACCGAAGATGATCAGGCAGAGACAGTGCTGATGCGGATATTAAGAGGCAGCGGATTAGCCGGCCTTTCGGCTATTTTGCCAAAGCGCGATATTAATGGTTGCCAGGCTGTGCGGCCACTGATAGAAGTAGCTAAAAAAGACATAATAAAATATCTTGCCGAGCGTAAAGCCGCTTACAGGCTGGATACAACGAATCTTGAAGATAGGTTTATGCGAAATAAGATCAGGAATAATCTTTTGCCTTTGTTAGAGAAGCACTACAATCCTAATATCAAGGAAGTCCTTTCAAATTTTGCCTTGACGGTCGGTGTTGATTATTCCTATCTTGATCAAAAGGCGTGTTTATTTTTAAAAGCTAACATGAATATAAGTAAGTCATGTTTTAAGATCGGACTTTGCGAATTGCTTAAGCTGGATGTCGCGCTCAGAAGGCTTGCGGTGAGGCAGGCAATAGGATCTTTGCAGGGGCATTTGAAAAAAATGACCTTTAAGCATTGGCAGGAGATAGACTATCTGCTTGAGTCAAGGCCTTATGGTTCGCAGGTCCATTTACCAGGCTCTATAACTGTCTCAAAGACCAAGGGTTGCCTGAATATTTTCAAAAGATGACTTGCTTTTGAAGTGGGTTTGGTTATAATAATAAGACTATGAAAAAACCAAATATAAATAAAACAAAACCTTCAGCTCCCCAGGGCTTTAGGAAAGGCAATATCCCGTTTTTGATATGGCTTTTGTTCATCATGGCAACATTTTACATTATGGGGACATTCCAGAACGGCGCGACTGCGCGCCGCGAGTTATCTTACAGCGAATTCTACAGGGTCTTAAAAGATAATCCTTCCAACCTTCGTTCTGTGAGCATGACCGAGGATATACTCTCCGGTGAGCTTGCCAATGGTACCCGTTTTTTTGTCAATATACCGGCTGATGATAAGGATATGTTGGCTCTTTTAAGGAGCAATGCCCCTGATTTTGCCGTAAAACCCGCAAAGACCCTTTGGACAAACCTATTGTTTTCTTTAGGGCCTGTTTTACTTTTTATAGGCTTCCTTTGGTATTTTAGTTATCGCGGGGCTGAAGTCGGTAACCGCATATGGTCTTTTGGAAAGATAAAGACGCGCATAGGCGGCGAATCTAAAGAGAAGGTGACTTTCGCGGATGTCGCCGGAGTAGACGAGGCAAAAGAGGAACTGCAGGAAGTAATAGAATTTTTGAAAGACCCTAAAAAATTCCAGAGATTAGGCGGCAAGATACCTAAAGGCGTGCTTTTGGTCGGGCCTCCGGGATGCGGTAAAACATTGATAGCAAAGGCGGTTGCCGGCGAAGCAAATGTGCCGTTCTTTAATATAAGCGGCTCGGATTTCGTAGAGATGTTCGTAGGCGTTGGAGCTTCTCGTGTCAGGGACCTTTTTGAACAGGGCAGGAAGGCTTCAAAACAATTCGGGCGCGGCTCAATTATTTTTATTGATGAAATAGACGCGGTAGGCCGCTTGCGTTTTTCAGGTATAGGCGGAGGCCACGATGAGCGCGAGCAGACATTGAACCAGCTTTTGGTAGAGATGGATGGCTTTGACCCTCAGGAGGGCATAATCCTCATCGCGGCTACTAACAGGCCCGATACGCTTGACCCGGCGCTCCTTCGCCCGGGAAGGTTTGACAGGCATGTGGTAATTGACAGGCCTGATATTAAGGGCCGTGAGGCCATACTTAAAGTCCATTCAGCGAAGATAAAGATCGGAGACGATATAAGCCTTGAAGATATAGCGCGCCAGACACCAGGTTTTTCAGGAGCCGATCTTGCCAACCTTTGTAACGAAGCAGCTCTCTTAGCAGCCAGGTACGATAAACAATCCGTAGGAAAAAAAGAGATGGAAGCTGCCATAGAGAGGGTTGTCGCGGGGCCCGAGCGCAAGAGCCGTGTTATAAGCGCTAAAGAGAAAGAGATAGTGGCATATCATGAGTCCGGCCATTCTTTGGTATCTTTGCTTATTCCTGAGGTAGATCCTTTGCATAAAGTTTCTATCATACCGCGAGGTGTGGCAGCGCTTGGTTATACTCTACAGATGCCTCTCCAGGATAGGTATATAATGACAAAGTCAGAGCTTCTGGGCCGCATTACTGTCCTTTTAGCAGGGCGCGCTTCTGAAAGCCTGTATTTCAATGAGATAACGACCGGTTCGGAAAACGATCTGGATGTCGCCACGCAGATGTCCAGGCGCATGGTATGCGAATTCGGCATGTCGGAGAAAATAGGTTATCTTACGCTGGGCCATCGCGAAGGCCTTGTATTCTTAGGAAAGAACCTATCTGAAGAACGCAATTATAGCGACGATACCGCAAAATTGATAGATGCTGAGATCAAAGCCATTATTGATACATGTTATCAAAGAGCCAGAAAACTGCTCGGTGATAATATGGATAAATTGACTCTCTTGGCCAATACGTTACGGGAAAAAGAAGTAATGGACGCTCTTGAGGTGAAAAACTTACTCGGCTTTTCTCAACAAACGGCTTAGGCCTTACATGAATCCGTATGTGCTAGCTTTAGAAAATCCCGATCTTCTGAAGCAAGAATTTAGTAGGATAGGGGTAGACTGGCGGGGATCATCTATTATGGCCCCTAAAGGTTTTACGAGAATAGTCAAAATTCAACACCTGCCGTCTTTTCTTGCCAATATCCTGAAACAGGAAATGCTCTCCATAGGGGGAGATGTCGCTTTAAGCCGAAATTCCATAACAGGTAAAGTTAAATTTACTGATTGCCTTATTTTGGGTAATAGCGCGCAGATCTCATCTTTTATAGAAAAGCTTAAGAAACAACCTTTTGGGCTTAGCTTGCTCGGCCGTTCTATAAAAGACGCCGTTGCGAATTTTGAACGAAAGATATCAGTCCTGGATATTTCAGGCAGGAAAGTGCGTTTTGGATGCAGGACTTTTATTATGGGGATAGTAAATGTTACTGCGGATTCTTTCAGTGGTGACGGTATTTTAGGTTTGAGCGCGGACAGGTCATTTGAAGTCGCGCAAGATATGGCTCGCGCTGGCGCAGATATCCTAGACGTTGGCGGTGAGTCCTCGCGGCCTGGCTCAAAAAAAATATCAGCTAAAGAGGAGATCTCAAGGGTCCTGCCGCTTCTGAAGCGCATGAAAGGCCGCCTTCGCGTGCCGGTATCCATTGATACTACGAAGAGCGAGGTCGCGCACGCGGCGCTTGACCTAGGTGTCAGCATCGTTAATGATATCTCTGCACTGCGTTTTGATAAGAATATGGCAAAGCTCATAGCGCGATACAAGGCATGTGTAGTCCTTATGCATATGAAAGGAACGCCTGGCACGATGCAGAATAGCCCGCGATACGAAAATGTGACTGAAGAGATATTGTTATTTTTGTCGCAGGCAATAAAAAACGCCATTGATTCCGGCATAGCAGAGGATAAGATAGTAATTGACCCGGGTATTGGTTTTGGAAAAGACCTTGGGCACAACCTGGAGATACTGAGGCGGCTAAAAGAATTGAAGTGTTTGGGCAGGCCTATTTTGGTCGGCCTTTCTCGTAAGAACTTTATCGGTAAGATCCTGAATGTTGGCATAGCCCAGAGGGCATGGGGTACGGCTGCGGCGACAACCTTTGTTATAGGGCAGGGAGCTGATATTGTGCGTGTGCATGACGTCAGAGAGATAAGACAAGCGGCCCTTATGGCTGACGCGTTATCTCGTGGAGGGAATAATTAATGTTTGAGAGCATATCTTCTTTTTTTGAGGTTTATTGGTCTGTTCTAAAACCTCTTATTGAGATAACGATCCTTTGGTTCGTATTTTTCAGGATCATGATATTTTTTGAGGGGACGCGCGCAGGACAGGTATGGAAGGGCATCTTTATTTTAGTGGTCGCGTTCTTTCTCGCCCAAAAATTAGGCTTAAACACTCTTGATTGGATATTGACGAAATTATTCGCTATTTCCGTAATAGCGATCATAGTGATATTTCAACCCGAGCTGAGGTTTGGTTTGGCGCGTTTAGGCCAGCCTCATTTATTCGGCACGGGCCTTAAAGAAGAAGAAATAGACGATCTGATAAGGCAGCTTTCAAGCGCGCTCGTTTATCTCTCGGGTAAAAAGATAGGAGCCCTCATAGCTTTGGAGAGAGAGGACAGGCTTAAGAGTTATATGGATAGCGGAGTAGTAATGGATTCTAAAATAAGCCCGGAGTTGCTGGAGACCGTATTTACTCCTTTGTCGCCGCTGCACGACGGCGGCCTTGTAATTCAGGGCGACAGGGTTGCCGCGGCAAGCTGTCTTTTTCCCCTGGCGCAGAATCCCTATCTAAGCCATTCTTTAGGCACGCGCCACAGGTCGGCTTTGGGGCTCAGCGAAGAGACTGATGCCGTTGTTTTGATCGTTTCCGAAGAGACTGGCCTTATATCTTTGGCTGTAGGCGGCCGCCTGACACAAGGATTGACACGCGAAGAGCTAACCCAAAGCCTTAAACATCATCTCCTTCTTATGATGGAGCGAGGTTCGGTGGGTAAGACATCGGAGAATAATAGTGAATCTGCCTAATATTTTTGAAGACCTTAAAAAATGGTTTACGTATTGCCCGCTCTATAAGATCATCGCTCTTATCTTGGCGATCGTCGTATATTTATATGTGAACGGGGAATTTAAATGAGTTCGCGGCTTGGTGTTAACATAGACCACGTTGCGACACTTCGGCAATTACGCCATTCATCATTTCCCGACGTACTTTTAGCCGCCCGCATATGCGAAGAGTCTGGTGCCGATTCTATTGTGGCCCATCTTCGTGAAGACAGGCGTCATATCCAGGACCGTGATGTTTTTGCTTTGCGTAAGGCCGTTAAACATAAGCTTAACCTGGAAATGTCCATTGCGCCTGAGATCGTTGGTATAGCTTGCCGTTTGAGGCCCGATCAAGCTACTCTTGTGCCAGAAAATAGAAGAGAGCTGACTACAGAAGGCGGCCTTGACGTTGTAAAGTTGGAACGCCGTGTTGAAAAAGCGGTCACAGCTCTTAAGGCATCAGGAATTGAAGTCAGCCTATTTATTGAACCTGACCGCCGCGCGATAAAAAGAGCTCGCGAAATAGGCGCCGGCACTATTGAGCTGCATACAGGTAGTTATGCTAATTCTGTGACGAAGCTTGATAAAAAAAAGAATTTATCAAGGCTTAAGGACGCGGCTATATACGCGCGCGGCCTAGGCCTTGTTGTTTGCGCAGGGCACGGCCTGGATTACGATAATGTCGGGCCTGTCGCGCGTATACCGGGTATTTATGAATTCAACATAGGTTATTCAATTATTTGTGCATCGGTATTCATCGGCCTCAAGGAGGCAGTGCAAAGAATGAAAAAGCTAATAGGTTAAAAAATGATAAAAGGAAGCGGCATTGATATAGTAGAGATCAAGAAACTTGAAAAAGCGGTAAAGCGCTGGGGAAAAGTTTTTTTGAATAGGGTCTTTACTGAGGACGAGATAGCTTATTCGTTAAAAAAGCGCTATCCCATGCAGCATTTAGCGGCGCGTTTCGCGGCTAAAGAGGCCATATTTAAGGCTTTCGGCACGAATCCAAAGCTTAATTTCAAAGATATAGAGATCTCTAACGACAAATTCGGACGGCCGTATTGTGTCATAAATAAAAAACGGCCGCTGATATCATTGTCTTTATCCCATACGGATAATTATGCAGTTGCCTGCGCTATCATTCAATAGGGAGTTTTGCTCTAGAGCGCGTAGCGCTAGGGAGCGTAGCTCCCATAAGGGCGATTTTGGCCATGTTTTTATTTTAGCAGGCTCGCAGCGTTATATGGGAGCTGCTTGTTTATGTTCTCAGAGTGCTATGCGATCGGGCGCAGGCCTTGTGACGTTGGGCGTACCTAGAGGCCTGCATTCAGTAGCTTCTTTGAAGTTAACTGAAGTGATGGCCTTGCCATTGGCGCAAACAAGCCAATATACCTTGGCAGAAAAGTCTTTTGCCGCAATAAAGGTATTTTTAAAAAAGGCTGATTGTCTTTTGATCGGGCCTGGCCTTTCGCGTAATCCTGCGACACAACGCTTGATAAGGCGCGTTTTGGCTGTTTGCGACAAACCCGTATGTTTAGACGCGGATGCTATTATCGCATTGGCAGGGCACCTGGGCATTTTAAAGAAACTGAAAAATATTTCAGTATTGACTCCTCATCCCGGAGAGATGGCGCAACTTTTAGGTATTTCTGTCGAAGATGTTCAAAAGAACAGAAAAAAAGTTGCAAAAGATTTTGCTCTTAGTTACAATACTGTATTGGTCCTGAAGGGCCATCAAACGATCGTAGCCTCTCCCGAAGGCAAGGCTTACATTAATAATACTGGTAACCCGGGGATGGCTACTGCCGGTAGCGGCGATGTATTGGCTGGTATGCTGGCAGCTTTTTTAGGGCAGGGTATGCCGGCTTATCAAGCGGCGTGTTCGGCTGTGTATATTCATGGTCTGGCAGGAGATATGGCTGCAAGCGATAAGACAGAAACCAGCCTCATCGCTTCTGATATCATAGAATATTTACCGAAGGCATTTAAGCGTATTTGCCGAAGTAGCTCAGTCGGTAGAGCAGCTGTTTTGTAAACAGCGGGTCGGGGGTTCGATTCCCTTCTTCGGCTTTATTTGAGATAATGGGAATAAAACTTTTTTGTAGGCAAAACTAAGGACGGGTACCCAAGTGGCTAAAGGGGGCAGACTGTAAATCTGCTGCACACAAGCTTCAGAGGTTCAAATCCTCTCCCGTCCACCATCTTTTTGCAATAGAGCAAAAAAATGGTTGATGTCTGAATAAGCGTTGCAAAGCGATAAGCGTAGCAGCTTATTCAGACGCCACCACATAATAGAGCGAACTTCGGAGGTATTATGCTAGAGGATATTTTAGTCGTAGACGGCGATGTATCATCCCGTGATACGTTTTACGAGGTGCTTACATCAATAGGTTATAAAGTCACCTGTGTGCCAAGCGGTAAAGAGGCGCTTATCAGGCTGGAACGAGAGAGGCCTGCCCTTATTATCATTGATTCATCTATACCCGTGGCCCATATGGATTGTTACGAGACTATGGCTAAGATAAAGGAACGCGATCCGGAGATCAATTTCGTCCTTTTGTCTAAGGATGATGTGACGCTCTTGACAAAAGATAAGGCTTCCAGCCTGGGGGCGCTGGCTGTCATTAAAAAAGATTTTTCTACTCATTTAATGATGAAAGAGATATTAAGCATTTTAAAAGAAAGCATGAAAGAGTTTAAGAAAGAGGCCCGCCACGGCAAGATCTTGATCATTGACGATGAGCAGGATATCAGGAACATGATAAGTAATTTTCTGTCCATGAAAGGCTATGATGTCACAACGGCGGCCAGCGGCGAAGACGCGTTGCTGCAAATGAAGACGCAAAAACCCCAGCTAGTGCTTTGCGATATCCGCATGCCGGGAATGGACGGATTGATGGTCATAAAGAAAATTAAGGAAATAGATCCAACAATTAAAGTCGTCATGCTGACAGCTATCCAGGATGAAGATATCGTGGCAGAAGCGTTTAAGGAGGGGGCTGCCGATTATTTGGTAAAGCCCTGCAGCCTTATGAAGCTGGACGCTTTGGTTATATCTATTTTGCCGCGGGAGTAGTTTACGGAATCCCGACAGTTACAAGAAAATGTTGGAACAAGATTTTCGTAGTGTTTAAGTGTCGGGACAGTTGTCATATTAGAGTCTGCTTTCTGCGGGAGTAGTTCAGTGGTAGAACACTAGCCTTCCAAGCTGGTTATGTGGGTTCGATTCCCATCTCCCGCTTTTTATAATTTGAGATGATTGGAATCGAAGCCGACTCGAGCGGCATTGCTTCGAGCGAGAGCGGCCGGTTCCGAAGGAGCACCGACGAATGTCGGTGAGGGTGAGGAAGATTCCCATCTCCCGCTCCAAAAAAATATTGACAGAATAAAATTTTTTTAGTATAAAATTTTATTATGATAGAAGCAAAGAACCTAACCATGTATTACGGCGCTACCATGGCGCTGGAAAATGTCTCATTTAGCTCAAAAGAAAATGAGATAATCGGGCTCCTTGGCCCCAATGGCGCAGGCAAGACTACTTTGATGCGCATCCTGACCACATTCCTTTATCCTACCAAGGGCACAGCTAAGATAGAAGGCATTGATATAACTCAAGACCCGGTAGCTGTCCGCAGCTTTATAGGATACCTTCCAGAGACACCGCCTCTTTATATGGATATGCGCGTTGATGAATTCATCGATTTTGTTGGCCGCAGCCGCGGCTTGAACTCTTCGCAATTAAAGAAACGCAGAGATTGGGTCATTGACGCTGTTAAGATCGCGACAGTTTGGAAACATCATATCTCAGAGTTATCTTTAGGTTTCAGGCAAAGGGTTGGGTTGGCACAGGCATTGATCCATGATCCCAAAGTAGTTATCTTAGATGAGCCGACATCAGGGCTTGACCCCATGCAGATCATCAGCATCCGTAATCTCATAAAAGGATTAGCGCGCGAAAAGACGATCATTTTTTCAACCCATATTTTGCAGGAGGCATCTGCCATAGCAGATCATCTCATGATAATAGACCGCGGAAAGATCATAGCGCGTGGCACTATACCTGAATTAAAAAAAGAAAGAACAGGCGAACAATCATTTTTTGTGTCTATGCAGGGTGAAAAAGATGTGATAGAAGCAGCCCTGAAGGGCCTGGCAGCTATAAAGGAAGTCAGGTTCGTTGAAGATGTTTATCATATTGCGAGGTTTTCCTGCGTTACTGCGTCTTACGAAGATGCCGCCCGTTCTATTAATGCTATTGTGCGCGAAAAAGGCTGGTTCTTAAAGGAGCTTTTTTTAAGAGAACCATCATTAGAGGATGTTTTTTTAGGTTTGTTTAAAAAGGCAGAGCAGAATCCATGAATAATATCCAGACGATCTTAAAGAGGGAATTAGGGTCTTATTTTAATAGCGCCATAGCGTATATTTATTTGATAGTCTTTATCGCTATAAATAACGGTCTTTTTATGACCAGGTTCTTTCTAATAGGCAAGGCTGACATGAGGTCATTTTTTGATACTCTGCCTTTGACCTTGTTCGTTTTTATACCTGTTTTGACGATGAGGCTCTGGGCGGAAGATAAGAAAGAGAATACATTTGAACTGCTGATGACTTTCCCTATGAAGCCCGCAGAGCTGGTTTTGGGAAAATTTTTCGCAAGCCTTATTTTCTACGCGTTTTCTCTTTTATGTACCATGACGATTCCTATAGTGCTTTCCATGGCCGGACGTCCTGATGTAGGTGCGATCGTTGGCGGCTATGCCGGCGCCTTTTTTATGGGCGCTCTTTTTCTGGCTATTGGTATCTTCATATCAGGTTTTACAAAAGAGCAGATAGTAGCTTTTGTATTGGCTATTATGGGTTGTTTCTTTGTTTACTTGATCGGTTCAGATTTTCTGGCAGTTTTTTTTGACGGCTGGTTCGCGGGGCTCGGCAGCTTTATGAAGAATTATTTGGGTGCTGCTTCGCATACTTTAAGTTTTAGCAAGGGCGTTATAGACATAAAGGACATCGTTTATTTCACCGCGATGATCTTTGTCCTTCTTTTTCTAAACGGACTTTTCTTTGAAGGCAGGATGAGGCCGAAGGCTAAATTAGTCTTTACGTCCGCGGTATTTGTCTGTTTCGCGGGTGTCATTATATTTAATTGGCTTGTTCATGACCTGCCGTTTGGGCGGTTTGACGTTACTGAAAACAGGATATACACGGTCTCCAAAGCAACCAGGAAGATATTGAACGGCCTTAAGGCCCCTGTTCTTATAAAGGTATATATTACTCCTGTTGAAAAGATGCCGACTGCCTTAAAGTCGCTTGAACAGGATATCACAGGCAAGCTTGATGAATTAAAGATCGTATCAGGCAACAAGCTGAAATATCAGGTGGCCCATATAGAGGCGGCAAATCTTATGGAGCAAAATAAAGTGCAAAAGCCAGGGGCTACTGACGCGGGTGTTGAAACCTCTCTTGAAAAGAATCTTCAGTCCAAAGGTATCGTCCCCTTTCAGGTGGAAAGCATTGACCGCGATGAGCTGGGGGTCAAACTGGTCTATTCAGCTCTGACCATTACCTATAAAGAGAAGTCAGATGAGATATTGCCGCGTTTGGTGCCCAATAATGTCCCTGATATGGAGTACCTCCTTTTATCCAGGATCGTCAAATTGACCCAGGAAGCCAAGCCGAAGATAGCGTTTTTCTCTCCGTTAAAAACACAGGAATTGTCTCCGGAGATGGCCCAGTTGTTATCCAAGGTAGAGCAGGCCGTCAAACCGCAATATGAAGATGAATACGCCAATGCCGTTCCTTTGATGCGTAATAACGGTTATGATGTGTCGCGCATAGCTCTTACAAAAGATGACCCCATTCCTACGGGCCTCAATACGCTTTTAGTGTTAAACCCCGGGGTGTTGAACGACGGGCAGGTTTATGAGATAAATAAATTTATTTATCAGGGCGGTTCAGCGTTGATAGCAGCCGCTGGTTTTGATTATTCTTTCCAGTTATCTCCTCCCGCGGGTGTTGAGATAACTGCGCGTTCTTTAAGCCTTGATATAAACAAGCTGATAGAGAAGTGGGGTGTTAAGTTCAGCGATAAGATGTTGATGGATGAAAATTCCCAGATAATAAACATTTCAACAGGCCAGAATGTAGGCCCATTCGCGGTGTCTATGCCGGTCAAAATACCAAATCAGATCTTGATCACCGACGACGCGATGAATATGACCATGCCATACATGAGCCGCCTGCCGTCTTTGTTCTATCTTTGGGGATCCGCCCTTGATACAGCGGATGATATTATAAAGCAATCAAAGTTAAAAAAGACGGTAATGTTTTCGTCAAGCGCTAAAAGCTGGCAGGTAGCTTATGAAGGAGGCCTTTTAAAAAGGGAATCTCTGCAGTTCCCTAAAACTGGTTCGGAAGGTAAATTTCCATTGGGTGTTATGCTTGAGGGGCAATTCCCTATGGGAGCCGTACCTTCCAAAGAATCAAGCCCGTCAGATCCTAAACCAGGCAAACTCATTATTATTGGGTGTCCTAAGATGTTCAGTGATCAGCTCTTAGCCTCAGGCGGAAATTTGACGTTATTTGCGAATATAATTGACGGCCTGACTTTGGGCAATGATCTTATAGAGATACGCTCAAAGACACCGGTCAGCCGCGATATTAAGAGGGCATCTGACGCGCAGAAGATCCTATATAGGTTCCTTGCTATATTTTTAATGCCGCTTTTGTTGATAGCTTATTCGTCTCTGCGGATATTCCTGCGCAGTAAAGAAAAACAATTTTATCTTCTTGCTAGAGGGCAGTGATATGAAATTCAAGAAGTTACTGATAATAGCCGGCGTTGTCCTTTGTTTATTGGCCTTGGCTGCAATAAAAAACATTGCCGTAAAACGACAGGCATCCAAAAAAGGCAATGAGATCGCTGTCATTGATCTGACCAAAGACGTTTCAGAGGGGTTTGTTTCAAAGATCATTGTTTACAAAGGCTCAGACGAAAAGAGCAAGATGACTTTGCGCAAAGACCCTTCTGGAAAGTGGATCTTAGAGAATAGGTTCGGTTTAAGTGCAAGGAAGGAAGCGGTTGACAGCCTTTTAAAAGAGCTTAGTGATGTTAGCGGCGAGGTCCGCTCTGATTCTAAGCTTGTCCTTGAGGATTTTAGTATATCAGATGTTTCCGGTGTGCATGTGATATTGAAGGCGGCAAATGATAAGGTATTGAAGCATATGGTCGTAGGCCTCAAAAGGCCAGTATGGAACATGAATTTCATAAGGTTGGCGCAAGATGCTAATGTCATTGCTGCTCAAAAAGACATTTTATCACGGCTTAACCTTTATGATGTAACATCGAAATTAGATGAGGATTATTTCGCTGATCTTAAAATACTCACATTTGATATTAACAAGGTTGAGAGACTAGAGCTCAAAGAAGCTGATAAAAAGGGCCTGTTTTTAGTTAAAGGATCCTCTAATGAGACGGCCTCGCTGCCTGCGTGGAATTTGGAACCACCCGTTAAAGGCCAGGTGATAGATCCATCCAAAGTTGACGGATTTTTGCAGAATATAGCCAATATGTACGCTCAGGATGCTTTGGACCCGGCTTTAAATACGTACGGGTTTGACGATCCATCCCTTGATATAAAGCTATTTATTTCTCAAGATAATTCGGCGCCTATCCAATTGATCTTTGGAAAATATCTTGAGCCTCAAAAGGCATTCTTTTTACGAGTCCTCCCAAAAGGTTTAGTGTTTCGCGTCCCCGAAACGTTTGTCCAGAACCTGAAAAAAGAAAGATCTTACTTCTTAAAAGAGAAGGCCCCTAAGCGTTAATATATTTCCCTTCCATTTGATTTCATTAACTACTTGTGATAGCATAGTGTTACGTCATGAAACAATTATTCATAGAAAATCTTGATTTTATCTTTTTGTTTTATGGTGCCGCTTTTTTCTTTTTAGGCACAGCGTGCCTTGTATTGAATTTCAGAGAAAGACATAAGAAGACCCTGCCTTGGCTGTTTTTAAGCCTTTTTGGTTTTATACACGGTTTAAATGAGTGGCTGGATATGCTTGCCATCTCGTTTATCAACCAGCATTTTTGGGAATTCTGGCGCCTTGTAGCGTTGATCGTTTCTTTTCTATGCCTCCTTGAGTTTGCGAGGCGTTCCATCAATATCCTGACGCGTTTTAAATTTAATATCTGGTTGTACGCGCCGCTGATATTTTTCTTCTTCGTCGCCAGTAATTATTTCCACCTTGACTGCCTTAACTGCGCAAATAGCTTTATAAGATATTTTCTTGGGTTCCCTGCGGCATTGGGAACTGCTTGTGTTTTTTTCATCCTTCCGAAAAAACCTATCGGCAGGCTCCTTCCGGTCTTATATCCTTCTATGGGATCTCTTTTCCTTATCTACGCGTTCTCCACAGGCCTTATAGTCCCTAGATCACATTTTTTCCTGGCACCGGTGTTGAACAATTCTTCATTCATGGAATGGGCGCATATGCCTATCCAGTTCTTCAGGGGTTTTTTGGCTACGCTTATAGCATTCCTCTTTGTCTATCATGTTACCAGGATAGCGATGTCCATAATCGGAATAGGCAGATCAGGCCGGCACGTTAAGTTTATCCTGATATCTTTCGCGCTGCTTTATTTTAGTTTCTTATGCGTTGGCTTCAGCCTTCTTTCAGGAGTTGACGCATACGAAAGGCAGCATTTGAACAGGATGATATTATCCGACGCGCGCCTTCTTCAGGAATCCGTAGGGACAGTGGACCTTGATGCTTTTTCAGGTTCGCGTGATGATACTGTCTATAAGAAGTTCCGCTTCATGCATAGCCGCATGAGCCAGTTGGCGGAAATATCAAGTTTTGCAAGATCTCTCTACCTGGTTTATTTTACGAAAGGCAGGCCCGTATTCTTGGTAGGCAGCCAGCCCCAGATATACCCTCTATCAGTTGAGCCTGCTTTCGGCAAGCGTATTCCGCAAAAGACAATAGCCGACGCTTATTATGCTAAGAGGCCTACTATCGTAGGCCCTTATGTTGATTTTAAGGGTGGCCGCTCAATATCTGTTTTTATACCGCTATTTGGGTCTGAGGGTAAAGTTTCAGGTATTTTAGGCATGGACCTTGATGCTTATAAGGTCCAGGCGTTGGTTTACAGGGTAAGGCTTTATGTTCTGTTCGTCATTATGGCATTTCTTGTCCTTTTGATAGTAGGTTATTCATTTCTTATAGTCTTTTTGCTTAGGAGCTTAGAGCTGGAGGTCCAGAAGGAAAATCTGAATAAGGCGCTGAGTAATCTGAAAGAAGCTGAAGCTGAATTGGCAAGGTCAGAAGAGACGTTTAAGGGCATCCTCAATAATTCTCCAAATGCCATATTCGGTTTTGACAGGGACCTTCGTATCATTTTTTGGAATTTTGGAGCTGAGCGCCTTTATGGTTTTAAAAAAGATGAGGTGGTCAATGAGAAAGACCCGACCTCAAGTCAAAGGTTTATTGATCTATTCGGTGTTTTGGATGTTGAATCGGCTGCTGAAGAGGTATTTTTAGGGGTCACATTCTTATCAGAGACCGTGCATAAGACGCGTAACGGGCAAGTGAGCGTTATTATGACACTTTTTCCTGTAAAAGACCCACAGGGGCACATTCTTTTTGGTATAGGTCTGATACAGGATTTTTCTGAACATAAGCTTTTTGAGGAACAATTAGCAGCGGCCCATTCGCAGTTGCGTAGCGTATTGGACGGGGCTAGCCTTGTTTCTATAATCGCCACTGACCTAAAAGGAAATATCACTGTTTTTAACAAAGGCGCAGAGCATTTGCTCGGATATTCACAGGATGAAATGGTCGGCAAACAGACTCCGTTGGTTTTGCATTCTTCTGAAGAAGTCAGCGCCTTTAGGGCAGAGATGTCTGATAGATTGAGCGCCAGTTTGGAGGGTTTTGATATTTTTACGGAAAGCGCGCGGCGCGGCCATTTTTCCGCTAGAGAATGGACTTATGTCAGAAAGGACGGCACGACATTCCCTGTTTATTTGATGCCCAACGGCCTTTATAACGATCGAGGTGAATTGACAGGGGTTGTTGTGGTAGGAATTGATCTGACAAGCCGCAAAACCGCGGAACGGGCATTTTTTAAGACCCAGCTTAGTTTGATAGAGGAACGTGACAGGCTTAATAAAATAGCCGCTTCTATAGGCGCCGGGCTTTCTTTGGTCGATAGGGATTTCAAGATCGTTTGGGTCAACGAGACAATGGAAAAATGGTTCGGTAAGCTTGATACTATTAAAGGAATGCAGTGCTATGAAGCTTATCAGGCTAGGCATGCTATATGTGATGGGTGTCCCACAAAGTTGACATTTGAGACCGGCGAGATCCATACTGCCGAACAGCGCTTAATATTTGAGAATGGAAAGATCATGGATTTTTCTCTTATCTGCACCCCATTAAAGAACGAGCGGGGCGAGGTAGAGCAGGTACTTGAATTAACACTGGATATAACTGATAAAAAAAGGACCATTGAACTCCTTGAATATGAACGAGCCCTGTCTAAGAACGTCATTAATTCCATCGGCGAAGAACTCATGGTGCTTGACTGTCACAATAAGACCATCCTGGATGTGAATAAAAAATTCCTGGAATCCACTAATTTTAAAAAAGAAGAAGTTATAGGAAAGGCGTGTTTTGACCTGGGGACGCATTTTTGCCCGCCGTGCGAAGCATGTGATTTTAAAGAAGTCACTGAAAAAGGCAGGATAATCGAAGCAACACACATCCATCTGGACCGTAACGGCAAAAAGATCTACGCGGACGTGACTTTATCTCCTTTAAAAGACGAAAAAGGCAATGTTATAGGCATTTTGCATCTTTCCAAGGATGTCAGCGACCGTAAACGGCTTGAGGATGAACTGCGCCATTATGCCCAAAGCTTGGAGAGCCTTGTTAAAGAGAGGACTAAGGCTCTTCAGGAATCAGAGCTAATGTTTCGGAGGTTGTTTGAGTCGGCCCAGGACGGTATATTGATTATTGACCCTGATAGTGGTAAAATTATTGATGCTAATCCTTATGTGCTCAATCTCCTTGAGTGCACGCGCGGGCAGATACAGAATATACATTACCAGGAAGTCCCTGGGTTGCGGGATTCAGGGGTCTTTGGGAACACCCTTGATGAATTAAAGACCAAGATCACCGTCTTAAAAGACGACGTTTTATTGAAGACTTTGACAGGCAAAGAGATTACAGTTGAGTGGCGCGCTTCGTTATATTACGTAGAAGATAAAAAAATAATCCAGTGCAATATCCGTGATGTCACAGAGCGCAAGAGGATAGATAAAATAAAATCTGAATTTGTTTCAATGGTATCTCATGAGTTACGCACCCCATTATCAGCCATCAAAGAGGGTGTTGAAATAGTGGCGGATGGAACACAGGGGAAGCTTAATAAGTCTCAGGGTGAGTGCCTGGCTATAGCCTTATCTAATATAAAGAGGCTTAACCGTTTGATCGGCGATATCCTGGATATATCTAAGATACAGTCCAATCTATTAAAAGTAAATGTCGTTCCTTGCGATATCTATAATGTTGTCGAGCAAGTCTATTCGTTGGTAAAAATTGAGATAGAGAAGCGAGGCATGGTCTTTGTCACTGACTTAGAGAAAGGCCTTCCCTTGGTCATGTCGGATAAGGACAGGCTTATACAGGTATTGATGAATCTTTTGAACAATGCCGTCAAGTTCACCAGAGAGAAGAGCAGGATCATGCTCTTCGTGCGCAGAGACGGAGATTTCGTAACGTTCGGGATAAGAGACGAAGGCGCTGGCATACCAGCTGATGAATTGACCAGGCTCTTTGGAAAATTCGTGCAATTGGATTCTACATTGGTCCGGAGGGTAGGAGGCACCGGGTTGGGCCTTTATATATCAAGGAATCTCGTTGAGGCAATGGGCGGCCAGATCTGGGCTGAATCAAAACTCACCGAAGGCTCTACTTTTTATTTTTCTTTACCTATTGAAAGGCAAAATTGATGGATCAGGAAAAAAAATCAATTCTGATAATTGATGATGAAGTAGGATTGCGTAATCTTTTGAAGTTCAGGCTGGTCTCTTTCGGATATAATGTCCTTGTAGCGGAAGACGGATACGCCGGCATTGAGATCGCCAAGGATAAACAGCCTGACCTTATAGTATTGGACATTATGATGCCTTATTTCAACGGTGTTGAGGTCTGCAAAAAGCTCAAAAGTGATCATAAGACAAAACATATACCGGTGGTTTTTTTAAGCGTTCTGGCGCAAAAAGAGGATATAGAACTGGGCAAGGAAGCAGGCGGCGATTTTTTTCTGACAAAACCTTATGACCCTGAAAAGCTCGATTTTGTTATTAAGATGGCTTTAGAAGGCGACAAAGGCGGGGAAAAAGAATAAATACTTACCATATTAAGGAGCGTGAGATGGAAAAGAAAAAAATATTGATAGTGGATGATGAACCTGATGTGCTTATTCTTTTGGGGGAAAGGCTTAACAAGGCCGGATATGAAGTTATCAAAGCGCCTTCAGGCAAAGAGGCCATAGAGCTTGCAGCTAAAAAACTGCCGAATCTTGTTATACTTGATATCGCGATGCCGGTAATGGATGGTTCTGAGGTAGCGTCTATTTTGCGCAGTGACCCAAAGACTAAAGATATACCCATATTATTTTTGACATGTTTATTTACTAAGCATGAAGAGAAGGTCTGCGGGCATCTGTTAGGGCAGAATTTTTTTGTTGCCAAGCCTTACGATGTAACGGAACTTTTAACAGAAATCGATAAAAGGTTGCGATAGTCTTTTGCAGGCCCAGAGCCCAATTGGAAGGGCAAGTGTGTCGCTTACTGCGACAGAAAGGGTAAAAGTATGCCTAAGAAGAAGATCCTTGCCGTTGATGATGAAAAGGAAATGCTGGCTCTTCTGGAAAAAAGACTGCTTGCATCCGGCTATGATGTTTTTACGGCGGCCAACGGGCAAGACGCTTTGGCAATAGCAAGGCGTGAGCAGCTGGATCTGATAATCCTAGATATCCTTATGCCTGAGATGGACGGTTCAGAAACCGCGGCCCGTCTGCACGAAGACCCAAAGACAAAAGATATACCGATACTTTTCTTGACATGCCTATTCACTAAAAGGGAAGAGCATTTGGAAGGGCACGAGGTCGGAAAGAACTTTTTTGTCGCTAAGCCTTATGAGGTCGAAGACCTTCTAGGCGAGATCAAAAGTATAATCGGAAAACAATGACAGAAGAATTTTTGAACCCGGTATTTATAGATGCTTTTGATCTTGATGACGCGTGGTTCCAAACACTAAGCGCTATCCTTGAAAAGGGAAGAGTATACACCATCACCCGCGGAAGTTATAAAGGGGCAAAGAGGCTGGAGTTCGATTTTGTCGTAGTCCGCGTCAAGAAACCCTCTCACCAGATAATCCCCATCATACCTGAAGGCTTGAATATACCAGCGCCTACGGATATGGAATATATCCAGGGGTATCTTTCTTATCTTTTGACTGGCGCAAAGACTGAAACGGAAGATTATACCTATGGGGAACGCCTGGTCGATCCTAAAGTGAGAGTAAAGAGCCAAAAGGCGGGAAAAGAACTAGTGCAGGAACTCGCGCTTAATGTCAACCAGATAGAAGAAGTGATCCGCATATACAAAGAAGATGGATTCGGAACTAATCAGGCTGTAATGGAGATAGGCATGCCGTCTGATATTAAGCTTGACGATCCGCCATGCCTTAGGCTTATCGACACGCGTATACGCCACAATAAATTGCACTTTATATTGTATTTCAGGTCATGGGATCTATGGGGTGGGTTTCCTTCCAATTTAGGCGGGCTGCAGCTCGTAAAGCAGTATATGGCCGATATGATAGGTGTAGAGGACGGAGAGATCATCGCCGTTTCCAAAGGCCTTCACTTATATGATTATTCCTGGGAAGTCGCTAAGATCCGCACTAAAAAGACAGACAAAATCATTGCCTAGCTTATTGTTTGATAAGTCGCTAGTCCTGCGTTATATCCCACTATTTTCTAGCCTGAATTTTATTGAGAGAAAGATCGTCTGTGCCTCCATAGAGATAGTTGAGGCCAAGCCATCTGAGATGATCTATTCTCAAGATTCTCCTCCTGATGCTTTCTATTGTATTCTTTCCGGAAGAGTCGAGATCTTTATCGATAAAGAAGGACGTTGCGAGACCCTGGAATATATCCATAGAGGAAAATATTTCGGATTCATATCGCTTCTTACAGGTGAGCCTCATTCTGTGAGCGCGCGCGCCGTCAATGATACTGTCCTTGCCAAGATCTCCCAACGTGATTTCAACTCTATGCTAAAGAACATACCCAGGCTCGCCATTGACTTAAGCCAAATGCTTTCCAGAAGGCTTAAAAGAAAAGATATCCACACAAAGTCTATTTTTGAAAGTACTATACTTTCTGTTTATTCCGACGAGACATCTATTTTGGATACTTCACTTTACGCGCTCAATCTGGCCCTGAGTTTAAAAAGACAGACAAAAAAACAAGTGATCATTGTTGACGCCGCAGCCAAGAACTCGGTTATGTGCGAAGCCTTGCGGCTGGATCCATGCGGCGGTTTTTTGCCTCCAAACACGTTTTTTCAAGCGCAGGACGTTACTTCAAAGATCGTTCATCACCAGAGCGGCATTGATGTTTTACGCGTGATCTTTGGCGAGCAAAAAAAGTTTGATATATCGCTACTTGTCTCTATAGCGACGTTGCTGGCGAATGATTATCATTACTGCATTGTAGTGTTAACATCCGATCGCGCTCCGGACGCGTTTCAGGTCTTAGCGCAATCGGACGTGGTCCATTTCTTAGCGGCGCCCGATGTTTATAATGACATGAAGATATTGGAACAGGATCAGGAGTTGAAGAATAAAACCAAGTTGATCCTTTTTGAAGGAGAAGTAGGGCCTTCTTTAAAGCAACGGCCAATATTTGCCACTCTGTCTCAACCGCACAAAAATGGTTTTTTCTTTTCACAGGATGATCTTACTGATCCGTACTCTAAGGAGATAAGGCGTATAGCCAGGCAGTTGGGTGAAATACAGGTTGGGCTTGCCCTGGGCAGCGGCTCTGCAATGGGGTTATCGCACATAGGCGTATTAAAGGTGCTAGAGAAAGAGGCAATACCCATTGATGTTGTCTGCGGCTCTAGTATGGGCGCTCTTATAGGCGCGCTTTGGTGCGTTGGTTTTAGTGCCCTTGAGGTTGAGAACATAATCCTGAAAAATAAGAATAAAAAGTATCTTTTTGGCATAGACGACCTTGTTTTTCCGGCTTTCGGACTCATTCGCGGCAAACACGTGCATGATTTTTTAAAAAAATACCTTGGAAATAAGACTTTTAGCGATATTAAGCGGCCTTTTAAGGTTGTCGCAAGCGACTGCGTGAGCATGAAACAGGTTGTTTTTGACAGTGGTTCGTTAGTTGACGCGGTCATGGCAAGCGTTTCATTGCCCGGCGTGTTCGTTCCTTATAAGATAGATGACCATTATTATATAGACGGTGGTATCCTTGATCCACTCCCGACCGATATTTTGGTCGGATCTGGGGCGAAAAAGATAATCGCGGTCAATGTCTTGCCTAGTCCGGACGATATTGAACGCACAGCCGGCCTAAAGAGCAGGGGGCGGCTTGGACGGCCCAATATTTTTGATGTAATAGTCTCAAGCGTCCAATCCATTGAGTATCGATTAGCCCAGTCCAGTGGCTTGAGCCCATCAGATGTCATTCTCCACCCGGATATGACAGCTATCTTCTGGGCTGATTTTGAAAAAGCCAGAGAACTGATAAAACGCGGTGAAGATGAGGCTTTGCTTCATTTGCAAGAGATCAGGGAATTAGTCTCTTGACACATGCAAAGCTGTATTGTAATATAATGCGTTATTTATAACGTAACTGTTTAAAAATGAAAGGGTAATGTCCTTATTTAAAATGGGAAGTTTTAGAAAAATATCTATATTAGGTGACGGAGGTTGGGGCACAACACTTGCCATCCTTCTTTATAACAAAGGGATGGATGTAACGCTTTGGAGTGTTTTTGACGATTATGCAAGAATTCTGGATAAAAAGCGCCACAATATTAACTTTCTAAAAGGCGTTAAGATACCCAAGGGCATACGGATAACTTCTGACCTTCGCGAGGCTCTATCATGCGAGCTGGTTATTCTGGCTGTACCATCAATGTATTTGCGCCAAGTCCTGTTAAAAGGCCAAAAATACTATTCAAGGCCAGTGCCTGTGGTCAGTGTTGTCAAAGGTATTGAAAACGGAACGTTACTTCGCATGTCTGAGGTAGTCCGCGAACTTTGGCGCAGTCCTGATATAGCCGTGCTTTCCGGGCCTACGATCGCGTTGGAATTGGCCAGTAAAATACCGACAGCAGCTGTAGTGGCTTCAGATAATAAGCGGTTTATGCTGGAACTCCAGGATCTGTTTATGACTCCGTTTTTCAGGATATACGCGAATCCTGACATCATTGGTGTTGAGATCGGAGGGAGCCTTAAGAATATTATTGCCATTGCCTGTGGTATATCTGACGGGTTGAAGTTCGGGACTAATACAAAAGCGGCGATCCTGTCGCGTGGGCTTGCTGAAATATCCAGATTAGGCATGTCTATGGGTGGCAAGAGAGAAACGTTTTTCGGCATAACTGGGTTAGGTGACCTTGTTACGACATGTTTTAATCCTCTGAGCCGCAACCATTTTGTAGGGCAAAAAATAGGAGAAGGCCAGTCGCTAAACAAGATCATCGCTAAAATGAAAATGGTGGCTGAGGGCGTGTCTACTACAAGATCGGTTTATATGCTTGGGAAAAAATTAAATGTGGATTTGCCCATAACTAATGAGATCCATAACGTTCTTTTTAAACGGCGAGCTCCTTTAACAGCTGTCAAAAGATTGATGCAGAGAGAGAAGAAAGCAGAATAGATCAGGCTAAGTGAGATTTAAAAACGGGGAGTAGCGCAGTTTGGTAGCGCACTTGAATGGGGTTCAAGGGGCCAGCGGTTCGAATCCGCTCTCCCCGACTAATTTTTTTGACGAAAAAAAATTAGTCGAGTACTTGAGAGGCCGTTAAATGCTGCGACAAGCAGCATAGGCCGAACAAGTGCCGACAACAATAGTGTTTTTTGACGAAAAAAAATTAGTCGAGTACTTGAGAGGCCGTTAAATGCTGCGACAAGCAGCATAGGCCGAACAAGTGCCGACAACGAAGAGAAGGGGGAAAAGTATGCTTTTATCATTTTTGTCAAAATACTCGGATATGGGGCTTCTTTTCTTAAGGATAGTTCTTGGGTGTATGTTCTTGTTTTATGGGGCTCCCATGCTTTTTGGCGGGCTTGAAAAGTGGGCTCAGGTAGGCTCTGCCATGGGTAATTTGGGCATCAATTTTTTCCCAGTGTTCTGGGGATTTTTGGCAGGCCTTGCCGAATTTGTCGGAGGTATCTGTCTTATACTCGGGTTGTTCTTTCGTCCAGTATCCTTCTTTTTGATGATAACAATGATCGTTGCAGCAAGGTTTCATTTGGCTAAAGGCGAAGGATTGTTTGGGGCAGCCCACGCCATTGAAGACGGCGCTGTTTTTTTTGCGCTTGTTTTTATAGGCCCCGGCAAATATAGCTTGGATGCTTTGTTAAGGTTTTAAAAGAAAGTGAGATCGATGTGAAAAAAATAAATATCGGAGTAATTGGCTTAGGGACCATTGGTTCCGGGGTCGTTAAGATATTAAGAGAGAGGCGCCGCCTTATTCAAGAGCGCAGCGGCGTAGACCTTCACTTGGTCCTTGCCTGCGATGTTAGGAGTTCCAGCGCCCAAAGGCTGAAGTTACCGCCTACTCTTTTCACGACTGATCCTTCGGATATCATAAAAAATGACAAGATAGATGTGGTTGTAGAATTGATCGGTGGCCATCATCCTGCAAGAGAGCTTATTTTGCAGTCTCTTAAGAATAAAAAACATGTGGTCACCGCCAATAAAGCTCTTTTAGCGACCGACCTGACTGAAATCCTAAAGGTTGCCAGAAGAGCAGGTATGCAAATGAAGTTTGAAGCTTCTGTGTGCGGTGGGATACCTATTATCAAAGCTTTGCGTGAAGGGCTTGTATCAAATAAAGTTGATTCTCTTTTTGGCATCATCAACGGGACATCTAATTATCTTTTGACAAAAATGGCCCAGGATAATCTAAGCTTTTCAGAGGCTTTAAGCCTGGCTAAGAGAAAAGGTTACGCTGAAAGAAATCCGCGTTTTGACGTAGAAGGTATTGACGCCAGCCACAAGCTTGCGATCCTTTGTTTCCTTTTGTTCTCTAAATTGGTATCGTTAGATGATATTTTTCGCGAAGGCATTTCTGATATCTCGCACTTAGACATAAAGTATGCCGATGAGATGGGCCTTGTCATTAAACCTCTGGCTATTGCCAAGAAGGTAGGCGATGAGCTTGAGGTAAGGGTACATCCGACCCTCTTGCCTAAGGGCCATATGTTATCGGCAGTCAACGGAGTATTTAACGCTGTATTGCTTGCGGGTGACCTCGTTGGCAATATGCTTTTTTACGGAAGAGGAGCAGGCCAATTGCCTACAGCCTCAGCTGTTATAAGTGACTTAGTGGATCTAGGCAGGGCAACAGCAGCAGGCCCTTCTTTTAAACGGCCTGCTGGCCCGCGTGTAAAGAAAGTCAAGAAAATGGACGATATTGTGAGCCGTTATTATTTGCGTTTTATGGCCATTGATAAGCCAGGCATATTGGCAAAGATCGGCGGCATTCTTGGCAAACATCATATCGGTATAGCTCAGGTCAGCCAGAAAGAGCGCAGGCGTGTCAAATTCGTTCCTGTGGTCATGATCACCCATCATGCTTATGAAAAGGACCTTCGTCGCGCACTTGAAGATATTGACAGGCTCGCCATTATTAAAGGAAGGACTGTCAAGATCCGTATGGAGGACAATTAAGTGGTTTATAACGGTTTGATAGAGAAATACGCGAAGTTTTTACCGGTTTCTTCAAAGACGCCTATTGTGTCTTTGAAAGAGGGCAATACGCCTTTGATACACTCTCGCGTTCTAAGCGAGATGACGCGTTGCGAGGTCTATTTAAAATGCGAGGGTTTAAATCCTACGGGTTCTTTTAAAGACCGAGGCATGACCATGGCTATTTCAAAGGCCAAGGAAGCTGGGTCAAAGGTCGTCATGTGCGCTTCAACGGGTAATACATCAGCCTCGGCAGCTGCTTATTCCGCGCGCGCGGGGTTAAAATGCGTTGTTTTAATACCGTCGGGCGCTATAGCATTGGGCAAGTTAGCTCAAGCGCTTATCCATGGCGCGAAGGTATTGGCTATTAAAGGTAATTTTGATGAAGCGCTTACTTTAGTCAGGGAGATCACTGAAAAATTCCCTATCACTTTGGTCAATTCCCTTAATCCTTACCGTATAGAGGGCCAGAAGACAGGTTCTTTTGAGATCTGCGATTGCCTGGGCAGCGCGCCGGAGTATCATGCTATACCTGTGGGTAATGCCGGTAATATTACGGCGTATTGGCAGGGATATAAAGAATATAAAAAAGCAGGGATCATTACTAACTTGCCGAAGATGTTGGGATTTCAGGCTGCAGGTTCTGCCCCTATTGTCAAAGGTAAGCCTATCGCTGATCCAAAGACAATAGCGACAGCTATTAAAATAGGCAATCCTGCCAGTTGGCAGAAAGCGATAGAGGCGCGCGATGGATCAGGCGGGCTAATAGATACAGTTACAGATAAAGAAATATTGGCAGCCTATAAACTGTTAGCGATAAAAGATGGTGTTTTTGTGGAACCTGCGTCAGCGGCAAGTGTAGCGGGTATTATAAAATTGGCAAAAAAAGGTTATTTTAAGGCAACAGGCAGAATAGTTTGTATACTTACAGGTCATGGTTTAAAAGACCCCGATAGAGCTATAGCCTCAGTAAAAAGGCCCAAGACCTTAAAACCCGATCTGAAACTAATATTAAAAGAAATAGGATTTTAAGCGCTATATGCAGCGAAATCCTCTGAAGCGAAAGAAAGTACTTATTACTGCCGGCCCCACGTGGGTGCCTATTGATGATGTTCGGGTAATAAGCAATATTTCAAGCGGTGAAATGGGCGTGCTCTTGGCAAGGCGCGCGAAGTTGTCAGGCATGAAGGTAGATCTTTTGTTAGGCCCTGTTAGTTGTGTTGTTCCGGGCCATGGTATTAAAGTAATCAGATTCAAGTCTTTTAATGATTTATTCGATCTTATAAAAACGCGGCTTAAACATAATAGATATGATCTTATCTTGCATGCCGCGGCTGTAAGCGATTATCTATGCAATTCTGTTGCAGGCAAGATCTCATCATCAAAGCCTGGGTTGGTATTAAGATTATCGCGCGCGCCTAAGATCATTGAGTCTATTAAAAAGCTTAACCCTAAAGCTTTTTTAGTCATGTTTAAATTAGAGTCCAATGTCAGTGACTCTGTGCTTTTAAAGCGGACGCTTGAAGCAATGAGAAGATCAAAAGCGGACCTGGCTGTTGCCAATACTGTTTGGGGCGGGCATTACAAAGGATTTATCCTTGGGGCTGGTGAAATTTCCGCTAAGGCGCGTTCAAAAAAAGAGTTATCACGCGAGTTGTTTAAACTGCTGCAAAACTACAATTGGCAAAATTGATGAAGTACATCGTTTTAGTCCCAGATGGTATGGCAGACCTGCCGTTAGAGCAATTAGGTGGTAAGACGCCTCTTGAGGTGGCAGATACGCCTTATATGGATAGTGTAGTCCAGAACGGGCTTCTTGCGCAAGCAACAACTATTCCGCCAGGCCTGTCTCCGGCTTCAGATGTGGCGAATTTATCGATCATGGGTTATGACCCGCAGAAATATTATACGGGCAGGGCTCCACTTGAAGCTGCCTATATGGGTGTTGAACTTACAAAGGACGCGATCGCTTTTAGATGTAACCTGGTCACTGTTTCAGACGGAAAAATGGCTGATTACAGCGCCGGCCACATTTCGTCTAAAGAAGCAGCTGTGTTCATAGGCGAACTGAATAAGGATCTAGGGAGCGATAAGGTCAGGTTTTATCCCGGTGTGAGCTACAGGCACCTTCTTGTTTTAAAAGGCCTTAACGTGGAAGACCTGGCAGGGGTTTTGTGCGTGCCACCGCATGATATCCTTAATCAGCCTATAAAAAAATATTTGCCAAAGGGTAAAGGGTCTGAAGTTCCCATAGATCTTATGGAGAGATCAAAAGCGATATTGTCTTCTCAGGAAATAAATAAAGTGAGAGTAGACTTGAATGAAAATCCTGCCAATATGATCTGGCTCTGGGGCCAGGGACAGAAACCAACTTTACCGTCTTTTAAGGAAAAATTCGGATTGAGTGGCGCTGTTATATCCGCCGTAGACCTGATAAAGGGTATAGGCAAACTTGTTGGGCTTGATGTTGTTAATGTAGAGGGGGCGACAGGATATTATGATACTGATTATCTTGGGAAGGCCAAGGCTGGCATACGCGCTCTTGATACAAAAGATTTCCTGTTCGTTCATGTTGAAGCGCCTGATGAAGCCGGGCATAATGGTGATCTTCGGATGAAAATAGCGTGCATAGAGCGTTTTGATAAATTTGTCGTAGGTACTATGCTGGAACATTTTAAGAACAGAAAAGATTTCAGGCTTATGATATTGCCTGACCACGCCACACCCGTAGAATTGCGCAAGCACACGACAGATAAGATCTGTGTCGCGATGATGGGGCAGGGTGTAGCATCTAATGGCTTTAGCGCTTTTAGCGAAACAGAGGCAAAAAAGAGCACTGTTTTTTTTGAGGGGCATCAATTGATGGAGGTCTTGTTGAGATGAAGATCCTTGTTCAAAAATTCGGTGGCAGTTCTGTGGCAAACGTCGAGCGGATACAAAAGGTAGCAAAACGTGTTGTATCTTACAGGAAAAAGGGATGGAGCCTTGCGGTTGTAGTTTCGGCGCTTGGCGATACTACCGATGAGTTGATAGCTCTGGCCGCCAAAGTAACCGATAAACCGCCCGCGCGCGAGATGGACATGCTTCTCTCAACCGGCGAGCAGATCTCCTGCGCCCTATTGGCTATGGCAATTGAAAAATTAGGGTTTGGCGCTATTTCATTTACAGGCGGCCAGGTAGGCATAAAGACAGATAAGACGCACACAAAAGCAAAGATCCTGGATATAAGCGCCGGGCGCATAAAAGAGGAATTAGGTAAAGCCAAGATTGTCATAGTGGCAGGTTTTCAGGGTGTGACGCAAGACCAGGATATAACGACATTAGGCAGGGGCGGCTCTGATCTTACAGCTGTTGCTTTGGCAAAGGCATTGGGCGCGAAAGTTTGTGAGATATACACTGATGTAGAGGGTGTGTATACTACGGACCCCAGGATAGTTGGCAGCGCGAAAAAGTTGAAACAGATCACTTACGATGAGATGTTAGAGATGGCTTCTCTAGGAGCGCAGGTAATGCAGGCGCGTTCCATTGAAGTCGCCAAAAAATTTGATATACCTATTCATGTGCGGTCAAGCTTTAACAACGCAGAGGGAACGCTTATTTTAAAGGAGGCGGATAAAATGGAAGATTTTGTTGTCAGCGGCGTTACTTTAAACAGAAATGAAGCGAAAATAACTGTTTGTGATGTTCCTGATAAGCCGGGCATCGCGGCAAAACTTTTTAAAGAGATATCCAAAAACGGCATAAGCGTAGATACAATAGTCCAAAACGTCAGCCGCACGGGGTCAACGGACGTTTCCTTTACCGTGCCCATAGGAGACCTAAGCGAGACCAAGGGCCTTATGAAAAGGTTCACAAAAAAGATCAAGGGTGGCCGAGTCATTGAAGATAAAGACATAGCGCGCGTTTCTATCGTTGGCGTAGGTATGAAGACGCACACGGGTGTAGCATCCAAGATGTTTGAAGCCTTGGCTGAAAAGAAGATCAATATAGATATGATAACCACGTCAGAGATCAGCATTTCCTGCATTATCAATAAGAAAAACGCGGAAAAAGCTGTTAAGTCCATTCACGCTAAATTCGGGTTGGGCGCGTAACCCAAAAAAGAGGAAAAAAATGAACAAGATCGAGTTATATGATACGACATTGCGTGACGGTTCGCAGACTGAAGGTATTTCTTATTCAGTCTTTGACAAGATCAGCATCGCAAGAAAATTAGATGAGCTTGGCATTCATTATATCGAAGGAGGTTATCCAGGCTCTAATCCCAAAGATAAATCTTTCTTTAACGAACTTAAGAGGCACCCTTTAAAGAACGCAAAGCTTGTAGCTTTTGGTTCAACGCGTAAGGCCGGGTCAGCAGCCAAAGACGACCATGGCCTAAAAAGCCTTGTTGAATCCAGGGCCGCGGTCGCGACTATATTTGGAAAGACGTGGGACTTGCACGTCAAAGATGTCCTTAAGGTAAGCCTTGCGGAAAACCTGGAGATGATCAAAGATTCCGTCCGATACCTTGTCAGCGAGTGCATGGAAGTCATCTACGACGCGGAACATTTTTTTGACGCGTATAAGGCGAATCCGGAATACGCGATAAAGACTTTGCAGGCTGCACAGGAAAGCGGAGCCAGGTTGATCTGTCTTTGCGATACTAACGGCGGCACATTGACATCACAGCTTGTAGATATCATAAAGCAAGTCAGGCCTAATATTAATATACCCCTTGGTATCCATACACATAATGATCTGGGTCTGGCTGTTGCCAACTCTATTGCTGCGGTCCAATCAGGCTGTATTCAGGTCCAGGGGACTATGAATGGATATGGCGAACGCTGCGGCAACGCTGACCTTATTCCTATAATAGGTATCCTTAAATTAAAACTTAAAATAGATTGTATAAGCGATGACAGGTTGAAAGAATTGACCGAAGTCTCCCGTTTTGTCAGCGAGATAAGCAATATGAAACAAGCCGAGAACCAGCCTTTTGTCGGTAAGTCAGCATTCGCTCACAAGGCCGGCATGCACATCAATGCTATTTTAAAGAATACAAAGAGCTATGAACATGTAGATCCGTCTTTGATAGGAAATCAACGCAGGGTGTTGGTATCAGAGCTTGCCGGTAAATCGCCAATACTAACAAAGGCCGAAGAGCTGCATCTTGACCTGAAAAAAGATTCGCCGCAAGCCAAGAAGGCTTTAAAAGTTTTACAGGACCTTGAGCATGAGGGTTATCAATTTGAATCCGCTGATGCCAGTTTTGAGATACTTATAAAAAAGACATTAAAGACATATAAAAAATTCTTTGAATTAGAGGGCTTTCGTGTGATGGTCGAGAAACGCGAGAATGGTAAGCTGAATTCCGAAGCGATGATCAAATTAAAAGTAGGAAATGTGCGAGAGCACACATCCAGCGATGGCGATGGCCCCATTAACGCGCTTGATAATGCCCTACGTAAAGCTTTGAAAGGTTTTTACCCTTCTGTCTCAAAGATGCATCTTTCTGATTTTAAGGTCAGGGTCTTGGGCGCAAAAGAAGGCACAGCCGCTAAAGTAAGGGTATTGATACAGTCGCAGGACGAACATGATTCCTGGACAACAGTAGGCGTATCAGAGAATATTATTGAGGCCTCTTGGCAGGCATTGGTGGACAGCATAGAATATAAATTGCTCAAGGACGCCAAAAAATAATGTCATTTCACGAACTTCCTTCCCAATATAACCCAAAGGCAATAGAAGCGAAGTGGTTTGAGTTTTGGCAGAACACACCTTTGTTCCACGCTGTCCCGGATAAAGATAAAAAACCTTTCACTATTCTGATTCCTCCTCCTAATGTGACCGGCATACTTCATATGGGGCATGCCCTTAATAATACTATTCAGGATATACTTATCCGCGTTAAAAGGATGCAAGGCTGTCAGGCTCTGTGGATGCCCGGAACTGACCACGCCGGTATTGCCACACAAAATGTTGTTGAGCGAAAGTTAGCCAAAGATGGTTTGAAGCGCCAGGACCTGGGCCGTGAAAAATTTTTGGAGCGTGTATGGGAATGGAAGAAGAGTTATGGTTCTACCATAATCCACCAGCTTAAAAAATTGGGAGCTACTTGCGATTGGCAAAGAGAGCGCTTCACAATGGACGAGGGTTATTCCGAAGCTGTCAAAGAAGTCTTTGTAAGTTTATATGAGAAGGGGCTGATCTATCAGGGGGATTACATAATCAACTGGTGCCCGCGCTGCTCAACCGCGCTTGCTGATGAAGAAGCGCCTCATCATGACCTTGACGGCAAACTTTATTATATTAAGTATCCGTTAAAAGATTCCGTTGGCCATATAGTTGTGGCTACGACAAGGCCAGAAACAATGCTGGGTGATACAGCAGTGGCTGTTAACCCTACGGATAAAAGGTATAAAGGCTTGATAGGCAAGACATTGGTCTTGCCGCTTGTTGAGCGCGAAATAAATATAATAGCCGACAGGTTGATAGATAAAAAATTTGGCACAGGCGCTGTTAAGGTGACTCCGGCCCACGACCCGAATGATTATGCTATGGGCAAAGCGCATAATTTGGAGTTCATTAATATCATGCATCCGAACGCTGTTTTAAATTCTAATGCCGGCGAATATGAGGGCATGGATCGTTTTGAAGCCAGGGAAGCTATATTAGAGGATTTGAAAGAGCGTAAGCTCCTGGTAAAGACAGAAGAGCATAGGCACGCTGTAGGGCATTGTTACCGTTGCCACACGATCGTTGAACCATATCTATCAAAGCAGTGGTTCGTTAAGATGAAACCTCTTTCCAAACCCGCATTGGAAGCGGTGAAGAACGGGACGATAAAATTCACGCCAAAGCGCTGGACAAAAGTGTATCTAAATTGGATGGAGAACATAAGGGATTGGTGTATTTCCCGACAGATCTGGTGGGGCCACCGTTTGCCTGTTTACTATTGTAAAGATTGCCAAAGGCAGGCGGCCGGTAGCGGTGTTGTCGTTTCCAGGGTCAAGCCGGACAATTGCCCTCATTGCGGTAATACGAATTTAGAGCAGGACCCCGATGTCCTGGATACGTGGTTTTCTTCGTGGTTATGGCCTTTTGCGACATTCGGGTGGCCGGATAAGGCGGCGGTTAACGAACTTAAATATTTTTATCCGACATCAGTGCTTGTTACAGCCCCTGAGATAATATTCTTTTGGGTAGCGCGCATGATCATGGCAGGCTATGAATTTATGGGCGATAAGCCCTTCAGCGATGTATATATACACGGCACAGTTCGCGATGAAGAAGGCAAGAAGATGTCTAAGTCATTAGGCAATAGCATTGATCCCTTAGAGATCATAGAAAAATATGGAACAGATGCTTTGAGGTTTAGCCTTATCAGTACTGCTGCCAGCGGCTCAGATATTTATTTGTCCACGGAGAGATTTGAACAGGGAAGGAACTTCGCGAATAAAATATGGAACGCTTCGCGTTTTATAATGATGAACTTAAAAGACGGAACAACCGGCGATAATATAGACGTAAAGGATTTAAAAGTACAGGATGCTTGGATCTTGTCTAGCTTAAACGTCGCGATAAAAAAGGTCACAAAGTCCGTTGATTCACTTAAATTCAATGAGGCGGTCAATGTCGCGTACGATTTCTTTTGGCACCAGTTTTGTGACTGGTATGTTGAGATAGCCAAGTTTTCCATAGAAGATAAGAATACGCAGGAATGCCTTTTGCATTGTTTAAAACAGTCTTTGCAGCTGCTTTCGCCTTTTATGCCTTTTATCACCGACGAGATATATTCAAAACTCCCTGGTGAGAAAGTGCAAACTCTGGCTGTAGTCAATTGGCCTGTCGTAAGAAAAGAGCTTGATAACAAGAACGCCGCAATGTCCATGCATCTTGTGTTCTCAATAGTATTTTGTTTGCGGAATCTTCGCGCGGAGTTGAATATTTTGCCGCAAGTCCCTGTGCATATCCGGCTTTCTACAACAACGAAAAAGAAAAAACAGATCGAAAAAGTTTTGGGTTTGATAAAGAGCCTTGCTAACGCCTCTGAGATAGAAGTGATAACTAAAATAGAGCCTGTTAAGAATAGTTTGAGCGCGTTGGTTGAAAAGGATACTAACCTTTATCTTTTGCTTGAAGGTTTGGTTGACCCTGAAAAAGAGAAGGCGAGAGTAGACAAACAGATAGCAGATCTTAAGAAACAATTACATTCAAAGGAGTCTATGTTGGCAAACAAAGAGTTTGTCAAAAAAGCGCCTGAAGCGGTAGTTGAACGTGAAAGGCAGCGTGTTGTAGAGCTCAAAGAAAGTATAAGACGCCTGAAAGAGGTTAGAGATGCCTTTAAATAAAGAAGTCGTTAATAAATTTGTTAGGACTGCCCTTTGCGAAGATGCTGTCAGGTGCGATATCACGACATTGGCTTTTATTCCGAAAAAGTCAAAGGCCGAAGCAAGGATAATCGCAAAAGAAGCTGGAGTCGTGTGCGGGATATCTATTGCGTCAGAGGTCTTTAACGCTTTTGACAAAAACATAATCTATGACGCAAAAAAGATAGACGGAGACGCTGTCGCGAAAGGCGAGACAATAGTTTTTTTGAAGGGCAAGGCGCGTTCTATTTTGTCATGCGAAAGGGTGGCGTTGAATTTTATGTCCTATCTTTCAGGTATCTCCAGCGATACGCGCAGGGCTGTGTTGAAAGTGCGTTCAAAGGGTATTCAAATACTCGATACGCGTAAGACCACACCTATATACCGCATGTTTGAAAAATACGCGGTATCTATGGGAGGAGGCAAGAACCATCGTTTCAGTCTAGCCGGGCAGTATCTTGTAAAAGATAACCATCTTTCTATTTTAAAAAATACGTGCGGTTTAGACGTGCTTAGTAGCCGCAAAGGGGATGTTGCATTTGAAATTGAAGTTGAGGACCTCCCGGAGTTAAGGAAAGCGCTTAAATATGGCCCAAACATGATCATGCTTGATAATTTTTCGCCGAAAGAAGTCAAACAGGCACTGAGATTGCTTGCGAAGTTGTTCCCAAAAAATGAGAACAGGCCTTTTATTGAGCTTTCCGGAGGCATAACTATTGAAAATATCTCCCGCTACGCTATCCGCGGCGTTGATTTTATCTCGCTGGGTTCGCTTACCCATTCTGCCCGCGCTTTGGACCTGTCACTTGAAATAACTAAAGTTGTGTAATGAGACAAACTGTTCTGTTTGATTTGTCTCATTCGCATTGCCAATATGCCGAAATTCAAACTTAAAAGTAAATTTAAGACTGCCGGTGACCAGGCGCAGGCCATAGAAAAATTGGCTGTTGGCCTAACTGCCGGTAAAAAGAAGTATCAAACTCTTTTGGGCGTTACAGGCTCCGGCAAGACGTTCACAATGGCGAACGTTATTGAGAAGATAAATAAGCCCACACTCGTTATCTCCCACAATAAGACCCTGGCTGCCCAGCTATATTTTGAATTTAAAGAATTTTTTCCTGAAAATGCCGTTGAGTATTTTGTAAGTTATTATGATTATTATCAGCCTGAAGCATATATCCCAGCCACCGACACATATATTGAAAAAGATTCTTCTATAAACGACCGCCTGGACCGGTTGAGGTTGTCTTCAACCACGTCGCTTTTGTCGCGTCAGGACACACTTATAGTCGCTTCAGTTTCCTGTATTTATAATCTGGGAAGCCCTAAGGATTACGCGGAGTTTATGGTATTTCTGGAAATCGGCCAGACTGTCAGCCGCAATGATGTTATAAAGAGGCTTATTGGCATACAGTATGAACGTAACGACATTGAATTTATAAGAGGCAAGATAAGGGTCAAGGGCGACGTAGTGGATGTGTATCCTGCTTATTCCCAAAAAGCTGTGCGTTTTGAGCTTGCTTTTGATAAAATTTCCAAGATCTACGAGATAGACCCTGTCTCAGGTAAAAAGCTTTGTGACCTGGAAAAAATAGGTATTTATCCTGCCAAGCACTATATTGTATCTCAAGACGCTATAGATACGGCCAGCGCGTCTATTCTTTCTGAATTGGACGACAGGCTCAAGGTATTAAGGGGGCAGAATAAGCTCCTGCAGGCGCAGCGGCTGGAGCAGCGCACTAAATATGATATGGAGATGTTAAGAGAGGTTGGTTATTGCCATGGCATAGAGAATTATTCTAGGCATTTGTCTTTTCGCGCCCCGGGTTCAAGGCCATCATGCCTTTTGGATTATTTTCCGGATGATTTTCTGATCTTTGTTGACGAAAGCCATGTTACTATCCCACAGATCCGTGGGATGTATGAGGGGGATAAGGCGCGTAAAGAAGTCTTGGTTGATTTTGGATTCAGGCTGCCATCTTGCCTTGATAACAGGCCGTTAACGTTCGAAGAATTTGAGGCCCTGGTCAAACAAGAGGTCTTCGTTTCCGCGACACCTAGCCCTTACGAAATAAAAAAGTCGCAAGGTATAAGCGCAGAGCAGGTAATAAGGCCAACAGGCATACCTGAACCGGAGATCATCGTAAAAAGCTCGAATGGACAGATAGAAGATCTAGAGTTGCTTATACGCGAGCGAGCCAAAAAAAATGAGCGCGTTCTGGTGACGACCCTGACGAAAAAAATGGCTGAAGATCTAAGCCAGTATTTGCAAGACAAGGGGCTAAGCGTGCGATATCTGCATTCTGATATTCAGACGATAGAACGCATAGAGATATTAAGGCAATTGCGTAAGAAGGATTTTGATTGCCTTGTGGGTGTTAATCTTTTGCGCGAAGGCCTGGACCTGCCCGAGGTTTCGCTCGTTGCTATTTTAGATGCTGACAAGGAAGGATTTTTGCGTTCCGGCGTTTCTCTTATTCAGCTATCCGGGCGCGCGGCCCGTAATATCAACGGCCAGGTTGTTATGTACGCGGATACCGTAACGGATTCCATGCGAATGGCCATAAATGAGTGCAACCGCCGCAGAAAGATCCAGTTGGAATATAATATTAAATACCACATTACATCATCAACCATTAAAAAAGAGATCAATGAAAGCTTGAAGGAAGAAGAAGATGCAAAGGCATATCTTGCCCGGCTTTCAGGCCAGAATAAAGATGAGTTTGAATTTGGATCGCTTATTTCGCTTTTACAGCACGATATGGAACTTGCGGCGCGCAATCTGAAATTTGAAGAAGCAGCTGCTCTTCGCGATGAGATCAAGAGGCTTAGATCGGGGCATATTTAATGGACGAAGGAATAGCCAGGGTATTTAAAAAACAGGAAAACAAGACGAGCTTAGGGACAAAGTTCGTAGGTTTAAAGATATATGCCTACGACCTTGTTACATCAACAAATGACCTTGCTCATTTTCTGGCGCATAACAATGAGCCCGAAGGCAGTGTCGTGTTTGCCAAAGGCCAGACCCAGGGAAAAGGGCGTCTTGGCAAGACTTGGGTCTCGCCGCATGGAACAGGTCTGTATTTTTCTTTTATTCTGCGGCCTGATATGCCTGTTGACCAGGCCTCGCGTATTACTTTGACCGTAGCTCTAGCAGTAGCAACAGCTCTTACAGATATGAATGTTGAGAATGTGCATATTAAGTGGCCTAATGATGTTCTGATCGGTGAAAAAAAAGTTTGCGGTATCCTGACAGAGTTGAGCCTGCTTGAAGATAGGATAGATTATATCGTAGTCGGTGTAGGGTTGAACGTTAATATGTCAAAGGCAGATCTTCCTAAAGATGCGATATCGTTAAAAGAGGCTCAAGGAAGAGAGTTTGACATTGCGGATTTATCCCATATAATTATAAAGAAGATAGATCATTTTTACGCGCTTTTGCTGCGGCACAGGTTCACCGACATTATCCAGAAAGTAAAAGAATATTCCGGCCTTATCCTTGGCGGCCGCGTGAAGGTCAGCTGGGAAGACAGGGATGTTGAAGGGTATGCGGTTGATTTTGACGAAAATGGAAGCTTGATCATCAGGCGCGACAACGGATTTTTAGAAAAAATATCCTCAGGGCATCTTACAAAGTTGTGAAAATATGCTGATAGCCGTAGACGTAGGAAATACAAATGTGACAGTAGGGGTCTTAAAGGATTCTTTGGTCTTGCGTTCTGTAAAATTCCCCACGTCCCTGCTAAAGTCTAGAAAAAGCGCGATCGCTGCTCTGAGCGCCAAGTTCGTTGATATCCGCGCGCAGGAAAAAGACATTAAAGCGGTATATGCCGTTAGCGTTGTTCCTGACATAAAAAAGGACCTCTTGTCTGTTTTTAGTAGTTTTTTTAAAAAGGAAGTGGTTGTTATAGGCGATGGCGTAGCCGTGCCTATTATAAATAGGTATAGGATACCCAGCCAGGTTGGCCAGGACAGGCTTGTCAACGCGTACGCTGGCCTGAAGATGTTTGGCCCTGGCCTTATTATCGTTGATTTCGGGACAGCTATAACATTTGATATAGTGTCAAAGAGATCTGAATACGTAGGCGGCCTTATAGTCCCTGGCCTTAAATTAATGCAAGAAGCTCTGCACAAAAAGACAGCGCTTTTGCCTTATGTAGAGCTTTCAAAACCTATTGAGATCATAGGAAAAGATACGGTTTCAAGCATCAGGGCAGGAATTGTTTACGGCACAGCTGGCATGTGTGAGTGCCTTATAAAAAGACTTATGGAAAAAGAGTGCAAAGGTTTTAAGGTGATCACTACCGGGGGCGACGCTGAGTTGATCCGGCCTTATTCTTCCTACCTCTCTACGATAGAAGAATCCCTTATCCTAAAAGGCCTTGGGCTTATCTTTAAGAGCCAGGGTTCCACCTTGAGCATGCATAGAGCATAAAAAAATACTTGACAGTTGTTTCATATTCTTTTAAAATTAGCACTCATGTCTTATGAGTGCTAACAACCTATTTAAATAGGGCACCCGGCTCTAATCGGAATTGCGCCGGTGTTGTGTCCGTACACAAAGGAGGAAGCAATGAATTACCAGCCGTTGGGAGACAGGATCGTTATTAAGCCACTGGATCCGGAGACCAAGACAAAGGGTGGCATTGTGTTGCCTGATACGGTAAAAGAAAAACCGCAGGAAGGTAAAGTTGTCGCAGTAGGAAAAGGAAAAATACTAGACAATGGGACTGTCCAAAAGCCTGAAGTTAAAGAGGGCGACACTGTACTTTACGGCAAGTATTCAGGGACTGAGATAACGACAAAGGACGGCGAAGAGTACCTGATCGTCCGCGAAGAAGATATTTTGGCAATAGTAAAAAAATAAGGTTAATTTTGTAGGGAAAAAATACCTATAATATACAAAATTAAGGAGGAAGCAAATGGCGAAACAATTATTATTTAGTGATGAGGCAAGGCGCGCGGTGCTTCGCGGAGTCGAGCAGTTAGCGAGAGCCGTGAAAGTAACGCTGGGCCCAAAAGGCAGGAATGTTGTGTTAGATAAGAAGTTTGGTTCACCGACCATTACTAAGGACGGCGTGACAGTAGCCAAAGAAGTTGACCTTGAAGACCCATTTGAAAATATGGGCGCTCAGATGGTAAAGGAAGTAGCTGAAAAGACTTCTGATATTGCCGGCGATGGCACTACAACAGCGACTGTGCTTGCTGAGTCCATATATCGCGAAGGCCTGAAGAACGTGACCGCAGGCGTCAATCCAATGGCTTTAAAGAGAGGCATTGAGAAAGCCGTTGAGATCGTAGTTGAAGAATTAAAGAAGCTTTCAACACCTATCAAGGATAAGAAAGAGGTGGCGCAGGTAGCTACCATAGCCGCGAACGGAGACGAAAAGATCGGCGCTGATATTGCCGAGGCAATGGATAAAGTAGGAAAAGACGGCGTCATTACCGTTGAAGAGGCTAAATCAACTCAGACGACTTTGGACGTTGTTGAAGGCATGCAGTTTGATCAGGGATATCTTTCTCCTTATTTTGTTACAGATGCCGAGAAGATGGAGACGAGCCTTGAGGAACCTTATATTCTTATCTTTGAGAAAAAAATATCCGCGATCAAGGAACTTTTGCCGCTTTTGGAAAAGGTTGCACATTCTGGCAAGCCTCTTTTGATCATAGCGGAAGATCTTGAGGGCGAGGCCTTGACAACGTTGGTTGTAAATAAGATCCGCGGAACATTGAATGTATGCGCGGTAAAGGCCCCGGGCTATGGCGACAGGCGCCGCTCCATGATAGAGGATATCGCGATATTGACCGGTGGTAAAGCCATCACCGAGGACCTAGGCATCAAGCTTGAGAGCGTTGGTCTTGATGAATTAGGCAGGGCGAAACGCATCAAGATAGATAAGGACGATACGACTATAATAGAAGGCGCAGGCAAGACACAGGCTATTAATGGCCGCATCGCGCAGATAAAGAAACAGATAGATGACAGTGATTCTGATTATGATAAGGAGAAACTTCAGGAGAGGCTTGCGAAGTTAGCCGGCGGTGTCGCTGTTATTAACGTAGGCGCTGCTACAGAGACAGAGATGAAAGAGAAAAAGGCCCGCGTTGAAGACGCGCTCCACGCGACCCGCGCGGCTGTTCAGGAAGGCATTGTGCCTGGCGGCGGCGTTGCGTTGTTAAGATGTATCCCTGCCTTGGAAAATATAAAGGGGCTTGAAGATGATGAAAAAGTAGGCGTCAATATTATTCGCAGGGCCTTAGAAGAGCCTTTAAGGCAATTGACCGCTAACGCGGCAGTTGACGGTTCAGTGATCGTCCAGAGGGTGAAATCAGAGAAAAAGAACGTCGGTTATGACGTCGCTACTGAAAAGTTCATTGATATGCTGGAAGCCGGCATTATTGACCCGACAAAGGTCACGCGTTCGGCTTTACAGAACGCCTCAAGTATCGCGGCGCTATTATTGACCACAGAAGCGCTTGTCACGGACCTTCCTGAAAAGGATAAACCGAGCATGCCTCAAATGCCTCCGGGCGGAATGGGGATGGGCGGTTACTAATTTACAGTTGATCGTCAATACCCCGCTAGAGACACAATGTTCTCTAGCGGGGGTATTTATATAGGACATCATGCTTGATAAAGTTTTTATCGTTGACGAAGACGTCCGCATCAGAGATTTCCTCTACGAGATGATCTCAGAAGTGGGTTATAGCGCCCTAACTATCCCTACCGGCGAAGAACTCTTAGAGCGCCTCAAAAAAGAACGCCCAAGCCTTATCATAATTGACGATACCCCAGGAGAATACAGCGGTTTTGTCCTTGCCAGAAAAGTCAGGGAGTTTGACAAAGATATAAAGATCATTGTATTAGGTATTGATCCTCGTGTTGATACATTCAGTTCATTGATCAAAGAGACAGGCATAGCCGCCTACCTTAAGAAAGATTTTCAGAACTCCGAGGTCATTAAAAGTATTTTTTCTGTTCTAAAAGAAGAACCCCTACTGAGGCCTCTGTCTGAGAAGAAATTCGGCAGCATATTAGTCGTTGATGATGAGGTTGAAAGTAGAGAGACCGTAGGGAATTTCTTGAGCAGGAGAGGTTTTGACGTAGAGACAGCATCAAGCGGCGAGGAATGCCTTGAAAAAGTCAGGCAGCGCTCCTTTGATATCGTGCTGCTTGATATTACTATGACAGGCATGGACGGGTTGCTTACGCTCAAACGCATCAAGGATATTAACCCAAAGAACAAAGTTGTAATGGTCAGCGCCCTTGCTAATCAACACATATTAGATGAGGCTAAAGCCTTGGGGGCCAGCGATTATATTATTAAGCCTTTTAATTTCGGGACGCTTGAGGCTTCTCTTTTATCTATACGCTTGACAAAGGCATAAAATATCGTTAGACTGAACAAAATATTTTTGGAGGTTACTTATGGGAGAGTGGATCGGAAGAGACAGGCGCGCCAGGAAGTGCTATGGATTTGATGAAGTCGCTTTAGTGCCTGGTATGACGACTATAAATCCCGGGGATGTAGACCCATCCTGGGAATTGGTAGGTAAAAGATACAAGGTACCTATTTTAGCAGCTGCTATGGACGGTGTAGTTGACGTCAGATTTGCCGTTGAAATGGGCAGGCTTGGCGGTATCGCGGTCTTAAATCTTGACGGTATCCAGACAAGGTATGAGCATCCTGATGAGGTCCTTGAGGCTATAGCAAAAGCAACACCTCAGGAAGCTACTAAACTGGTGCAGGAAGTATACTTAAAGCCTGTCAAGGAAAAGCTTATAGCCGCGCGCGTTGAGGAGATCAAGAAAAAGAAAGCCCCCGCCGCAGTTAGCTGTATTCCTCAGAATGCGGAGAGATTTGAAGCTATAGCACAGGAAGCAGGCGCTGATCTTTTCGTTGTCCAGTCAACGGTCACGACTGTCCGGCATATATCCAAAGCCTATAAGGCGCTTGACCTTAAAAAATTCTGTTCTAAAGCAAAGATACCAGTTATTCTTGGAAATTGCGTGACCTATGAGGTCACTTTGGAATTGATGGATACCGGAGCCGCGGCTTTGTTGGTTGGTATTGGCCCGGGAGCTGCTTGTACGACACGAGGTGTTTTAGGCATAGGCGTCCCACAGGTTACTTCAACTGTTGATTGCGCCGCAGCCAGGGATTATTATTTTAAGAGGACAGGCAGGTATGTCCCTATTATTACTGACGGCGGAATGCGCATTGGCGGAGAAATATGCAAGGCCTTTGCCGCAGGCGCTGACGCGGCCATGGTAGGTTCTGCTTTCGCAAGGGCTGTTGAAGCACCTGGTAGAGGTTATCATTGGGGCATGGCTACTTCGCACGCGAATCTTCCGCGTGGCACAAGGGTTTTTGTAGGGACTACCGGAAAGTTAGAAGAGATATTGTTCGGGCCAGCTAAAGTGGATGACGGCTCCCAGAACCTTATGGGCGCTTTAACCACATCCATGGGCTGCCTGGGTGCTGCTACAATAAAAGATATGCAGTTTACAGAGATCATTATCGCCCCATCCATACAGACCGAAGGAAAAATATTCCAGCACGGCCAGCGAGTGGGTATGGGAAAATGAGAAGAGGAATTCCATTGAAAAAGAAAAAATATAAAGTTCAGACAACCGCCAATCAGAAGAACTCAGTATTGATATTGGATTTCGGTTCTCAGTATACTCAGCTTATCGCCCGCCGTATCAGGGAAAATAAGGTTCACAGTATTATAGTCCCTCACAATATCACAGTAGACGCTATCAAGAAGATGGGCCCTAAAGGCTTGATACTTTCAGGAGGCCCTGCCAGCGTATATGACGATAAGGCCCCGAAGTGCGATAAGGGCATTTTTAAGATGGGTATTCCTATATTGGGCATATGTTATGGCCAGCAGCTAATAGGTCAATTTTATGGCGGCAAAGTAAAGCGCACAAGAGAGCGTGAGTTTGGACGCGCTGAGCTTTTTATTGATGATCATTCTGATTTTTTCAACGGCTTATCGGGTAATATCACTTGCTGGATGAGCCACGGCGACTATGTGGCCAAACTACCCAAAGGTTTTGTTTCTATAGCGCATACGCTTAATACGCCTAATGCCGCTTTCGCGAGCAAGGATAGAAAGATATTCGGAGTGCAATTCCATCCTGAAGTAGTCCATACATCCCATGGCACGCAGATCTTGGCTAATTTCTTATACAGGATATGCCGTTGCAGGCCGAGTTGGGAAATGGGCGCTTTTATAAAGGAGACCGTAGCTTCTATACGTGAGCTGGTCGGTAAAGACAGTGTTGTATGCGGTTTAAGCGGCGGCGTTGATTCATCCGTAGCTGCTGTCCTTATCCATAGGGCCATAGGCAGGCAATTGCGTTGTATCTTTGTTGACAACGGCTTGGTGCGAAATAGGGAGCCTGAAGAGATCAAGTTGATCTTTCGTAATAATTTGCGCATGAACCTGGATTTTGTAAATGGCCAAAAGCGTTTCTTAAAGCGGCTTAAAGATGTTACAGACCCCGAGCAAAAAAGAAAGATCATAGGAGATGAATTCATTAAAGTCTTTGAAGAAGAGGCCAAAAAGATAAGGCGCGTAAAATATTTAGCCCAGGGCACACTTTATCCTGATGTTATAGAATCTGTTTCTGCCACCGGTTCACCCTCAGCTAAGATCAAGTCTCATCATAATGTAGGTGGCTTGCCTGCGAAGATGAACCTTAAACTGATAGAACCTTTAAGAGAGTTGTTCAAAGACGAGGTCAGGAACCTTGCTAAGCAGTTAGGCCTGCCTCCTGAGATCATTACAAGGCAGCCTTTCCCAGGGCCTGGCCTTGCTATCAGAATAATCGGAGAGGTCACGCCTGAACGCCTTGAAGTATTGCGCCAGGCAGATGATATATTCTTAAGCGAGATAAGAAAAGCCGGGCTTTATGAAGAGGTATGGCAGTCTTTCGCGGTATTATTATCAACAAAGAGCGTAGGAGTAATGGGTGACGAGCGTACCTACGAAAATGTTGTAGCCCTTCGTTGCGTATCAAGCTCTGACGGTATGACAGCTGATTGGGTCAAACTCGCTCCTGAACTATTAGGTAAAGTATCAAACAGGATAATAAATGAGGTAAAAGGCGTCAACCGCGTAGTATACGATATAAGCTCTAAGCCGCCTTCTACCATAGAGTGGGAATAAAGCAGTTGAGGTAATGAGCCATTCTGATTTTGTCCATCTTCATCTTCACACCCAGTACAGCCTCCTTGACGGCGCCTGCCGTATAGAAGAACTGATCTCCACTGCTATTGAACACAAAATGCCCGCAGTTGCCATGACAGATCACGGCAATATGTTCGGGGCTATTGAATTCTACATTGAAGCGCGAAAGCAGGGTATAAAACCTATTCTGGGCTGCGAAGTCTATGTGGCGCCTAATAGCCGCTTTGATAAATCTGAGGCTAACCTTTCAATGTCAGAGGCTTCTAATCATTTTATACTGCTGGCCCGGGACGAAGAAGGCTACCGCAATCTATCAAAATTGGTGACTATCGGATATCTGGAGGGTTTTTATTACAGGCCAAGAATAGATAAAGAGTCACTTGCCAAATACAGTAAAGGCCTTATAGGCTCAAGCGCTTGTTTAAAAGGCGAGATACCTTCGCTTATAATGGAAAATAGGTTCAATGATGCCCTTAAGGTTGCCGACGAATTCAGCTCTATCCTCGGGAAAGACAATTTTTTCCTGGAGATCCAGGAGAACCTTATACCAGAGCAAAAAGGCGTTAACGAAGGGCTGCTTAAGATCGCCAAGGAACTCTGCATTCCGTTAGTGGCCACCAATGATGTCCACTATCTTAAAAAATCAAGCGCGCACTCGCACGAAGCGCTTCTCTGCATACAGACCCAGACGACATTAGACGACCCCAATAGGATGCGGCTTCAAACTGATGAGTTTTATTTTAAGACGCCTCAAGAGATGAAGGAGATATTCAGTTATTGCCCTGAGGCCATAAGGAACACAGTTGAGATAGCCCAGAGATGTAATCTGGAGTTAGAATTCGGCAAACCGCATCTGCCTCAGTATACTCCTCCAGGTGGCAAGGATAAAGAGGCCTTCTTGCGGGAATTATGCGCGGAAGGATTAAAGAAAAGGTTCGGTTCTAAGGTCACTAATGCTATAACGGTCAGGCTTGAACACGAGCTTGATACCATTAAGCGAATGGGATTTATAAGCTACTTCCTAATTGTCTGGGATTTTATCCATTACGCTAAAAGCAAAGGTATCCCGGTCGGGCCAGGTAGGGGGTCTGCGGCAGGAAGCTTAGTAAGTTATATACTGGGCATAACTGAACTTGACCCATTAAAATATAATCTCCTTTTTGAGCGGTTCCTTAACCCTGAACGCGTAGGCCTTCCAGATATTGATATTGATTTTTGTTTTGAACGAAGACAGGAAGTAATAGATTATGTGACGCAAAAATACGGCAAACAGAATGTTGCTCAGATCATCACATTCGGGACAATGATGGCGCGCGCGGTCATTCGCGATGTAGGGCGTGTCATGGGCGTGCCTTACGCCGAGGTTGACAAAATAGCAAAGCTTATCCCAGCCGAACCCGGAAAGAATACGCGCCTGCAGGATGCTATTAAGTCAGACGAATTGAAGAATTTATACGAAAACAACGCCCAGGTCAAAGAACTCATTAATACTGCTATGGATCTTGAGGGCTTATCAAGGCACGCCTCAGTGCATGCTGCCGGTGTCGTCATAAGCGATAAGCCATTAGATGAATATATGCCTTTGTGTAAGGTAGACGAGGACCAGGTCACATCGGGCTTCTCTATGAAAGGCCTTGAAAAGATAGGCTTGCTTAAGATGGATTTCTTGGGGCTTCGTACCCTGACTGTTATTGATGAAGCGGTTAAGATCATAAGAAGGACCAAGAACGTTGACTTGGATATGGACCGCATACCGCTGGAAGATAAAAACACATTTGACTTATTTGCTAACGCGCAGACTATGGGCGTTTTTCAGTTGGAAAGCGCGGGGATGAGGGACATCCTTAAAAAATTAAGGCCCAGTGTATTTGAAGACATTATTGCTATTCTTGCTTTATACCGGCCAGGCCCTATAGGCAGCGGCATGATAGAAGATTTTATACAGCGAAAGAACGGCCTGAGGCCTATTATTTATGACCATCCTAAGCTTGAAAAGATACTTAAGGATACCTACGGTATTATGGTCTATCAGGAACAAGTCATGCAGATAGCTTCTGACTTGGCGGGTTTCAGCCTGGCGCACGCCGATCTTTTAAGAAGGGCGATGGCTAAGAAAAAACCTGAGGAAATGGAAGAACACAGGGTGCGATTCGTGGAAGGTTGTGTGCGTAATAAGATAGAACGCAGGATAGCCACAAAAATATTTGATCTAATAGATTATTTTTCAGGTTATGGATTTAACCGCAGCCATTCGGCTGCTTACGCCGTCATATCTTACAGGACAGCATATTTAAAAGCTAATTATCCTGTTGAGTTCATGACAGCCCTTCTGACAAGTGAAAAAGAAAATACTGACAAGGTCGTTGAATACGTTAAAGAGTGCCATCATATGGGCCTTGTTGTTTCAAACCCCACGGTCAATGAGAGTTTTTCAAAATTCACTGTTGAAGATGAGAAGACCATCAGGTTTGGATTATTGGCGGTCAAGAATGTGGGCAGGGGCGCCATTGATTCCATAGTTGAAGCCAGAAAGCAGCAGGGTGTCTTTAAGTCCTTAGAAGACCTTTGTGGCCGCGTTGACCTAAGGCTGGTCAATCGTAAGGTCTTAGAGAGCCTTATTAAGTGCGGAGCCATGGATTCGTTCGGAGTTTTCAGGAGTCAGATGATGAGTGTTATACAGGAGTGCCTGGACCAGGCGTCTAAAGCCAATCGGGACCGCGATAGCGGCCAGCTATCTTTTTTTGATTCAGGTTTTTCTTCGGAAAAAGTGAAAATGTCCGATATAAGGGAATGGCCGGAAATACAGCTTTTGGCGTTTGAGAAAGATATCCTGGGGTTTTATATAAGCGGCCACCCGCTGGTGCGGTATGAACATCTTTTAAAGCGTTTTTCTTCGTGTTCCATAGCGGGGCTAGCTAATAGGAAAGATAATGAGGAGATCTGCATAGTCGGGCTTATTAATAAGATAAAACTAACTGTTACCAGGGCCAAGGCTGAAAAGATGGCAATTCTAAAGGCCGAGGACTTAGGAGGAATGGTGGAGGTCCTGGTATTTCCTAATACATATAAACAAGTGAGCCTAAACATTGTGGCCAATAGCGTTGTCTTAATAAGAGGTAAATTAAGCCTTAGGGAAGACGCTCCAAAGATACTTGCCAGTAATATTACTCCTATTGACGAGGCTTATCGGATGATAACCGCTATCAATATTGATCTCAGTGGGTTAAGAGAGAATATCCTTGCGGCATTAAAAGATAAGCTAGCTCTTTCTCCTGGTAGCGTGCCTGTTTACCTGCATCTGGAAACACAGCCAAACCAAAAGCTCAAGGTTTTGGTCTCACAGGACCTTTTTGTGCGTCCAAGAGCTGAATTATTCAATGAAATTGAGGAACTATTGGGTGAGGAAAGATTTATATTGACGTTGTAACTCTTTCATGATACTTTATTTATAACAATGAAGGGGGTGAGTCAATGACAAAAAAAGATATAGTTTTAAAGATAGCCGATGAAACGGGTATCAAGCAGATTGACGTTAAAAAGGTAGTGCAAAAAACATTTGATCACATCGTCGCCAGCCTTGTGCGCGGCGAAAAGGTTGAGTTGCGCAATTTCGGGGTATTTAAATTAAAAGAGAGGCGCAGCCGCACCGGGAGAAATCCCAGGACAGGCCAGGTCGTACCAGTACCTGCTCGCAAGGTCGTTGTTTTTAAATCAGGCCTTGAAATGAAGCAGAAGATCAAGTAATGCAACTATCGTAGGGAGAATAAGTTAGATGCCCCAAGTAGGAACTGTAAAGTGGTTTTCGGCAGCTAAGGGTTTTGGATTTATAGCATGTGAAGATGGACAAGATGTGTTTGTCCATTTTTCGGCTATAAAGGGCGATGGTTATAAATCATTAGAAGAAGGCCAAAAGGTCCAGTTTGATATAATTCAGGGTGAAAAAGGCCCGCAGGCTCACGACGTCACAAAATTGTAATATCTTAGATGCTTTTCAAATCCCCTCGCGGCACAAAAGATATCTTACCTCCGGAAATCAGTCTCTGGCAGCAAGTTGAGCAAAAAGCCAGGGGTGTGTTTTCTCTTTATGGCTTTGATGAGATAAGGACGCCAGTCCTTGAGGAATCAAAGCTATTCTCGCGTTCGCTCGGAGATCTGACGGATATCGTTCAAAAACAGATGTTTATGATAAAAAAAGAGACCGATAATTTTGTTCTCAGGCCTGAGGCAACCGCATCTATAGTAAGGTCTTATGTAGAAAATACTCTTTATAATTTTAACACTGTCGCGAAATTCTATTATATCGGCCCGATGTTTCGGGCTGAACGGCCTCAGAAAGGCAGGCTGCGGCAGTTCCACCATATCGGCTGTGAAGCAATAGGGTCTTATTCGCCTGTAATGGACGCGGAAGCGATCTCTTTAGCAGCGCATCTTCTAAAAGAATTCGGTATTTCAGGTTTTGAGATCGTCATCAATACATTAGGCTGCCTTAATGATAAGAAGAGATTCGCGCTTGAATTAAGAGAGTTATTGCATAAGCATAAAAAATCATTTTGCGAAGATTGCCAGGCAAGGATGGAAAAGAACGTTTTCCGTGTCCTGGATTGTAAGAATACACCGTGTAAAAATATTGTTCTATCTTTGAACCTTAAGGGCGCCCATATCTGTGAAGATTGCAGTAAGCATTTTCAAGAGGTCAAAGATGCCCTGGACCTATTTGGCGTAACATATAAAGTTGACCCTTTATTGGTGAGAGGGTTGGACTATTACACAAGGACAGTTTTTGAGATAACTCATTCCGGGCTTGGTTCCCAAGATGCTTTGGGCGCCGGCGGAAGATATGATAATCTAGTTGAAGAGTTAGGTGGGCCCAACAGAGGCGCTGTTGGCTTTGCTCTGGGAGTTGAGCGTTTGCTTTTAGCTAAGGGCGAGAGTGTTACTGCGCAGGCACGTCCCATTGATTGCTACATCATACCTTTGGGCCATACAGCCCAAAAAAGATGCGTATGTATTCTTAGGGATATGCGCCAAGCAGGTGTCGCAGCTGATATGGATTATTTAGAAGGTTCGCTTAAGGCATCTTTAAGGCGCGCTGATAAGACATCTTCAAAGTTTTGTCTTATAGTCGGAGATAACGAGCTTGCAAAAGATGTGGGTTTATTGAAAAATATGCGCGAAAGTGTTCAGGAAGAGGTGCCTTTGGATAAGTTGGTTGATAAAATAAAGGGAGCAAATGCTTAGGACTCATACATGCGGTGAATTAAATAGATCTAATGCAGGAAAAGAAGTCATCCTTTGCGGATGGGTCCATCGCCGCAGAGACCATGGCAAGTTGATCTTTATAGATATACGTGATAGATACGGTTACACACAGGTTATGTTCAGCCCCAAAGACGCTCCCGAGGCCCATAAGATAGCTACAGGCCTTCGCGCGGAATTTGTCATACGCCTTAAAGGTTTGGTGAATGAGAGGCCAAAGAACAATATAAATCCCAAGATACCTACAGGTGAGGTTGAATTGATAGCTAAGGAGCTTGAGATATTAAATGCTTCTTTAAATCCGCCTTTTGAAATAGAAGATGACCTGGCACTTTCCGAGGATATCAGGCTGCCGTTTCGGTACCTTGACCTAAGGCGGCCCAAGATGTTCAACTTTTTAAAAACGAGGCACCAGCTTAATCATCTTATCCGTAATTTTCTTGAGGTAAGCGATTTCATAGAGGTAGAGACGCCTATTTTGACAAAATCTACTCCTGAAGGGGCGCGTGATTATCTTGTTCCTTCTCGTGTAAACCTGGGTAAGTTCTTTGCTTTGCCGCAGTCGCCGCAGTTATTCAAACAGCTTTTGATGGTATCCGGGTTTGACAGATATTTTCAGATAGCCAAGTGTTTCAGGGATGAAGACCTGCGCGCGGACCGTCAACCGGAATTCACTCAACTTGACATGGAGATGTCTTTTATTGATGAAGAGGACATTTTTGCCGTATCAGAACAGTTATTTGCGAAGATCTTGAAAGAGTTAAAGGGTATTGATATTAAGACACCTTTTAAGAGGATAAGTTATAAGGAAGCCATGGCATCGCATGGTAATGATAAGCCCGATATTAGGGCAAATAAAGAAGACCCTAACGAATTCGCTTTTCTTTGGGTCGTTGATTTCCCTTTATTTAAGTATGATACCGAGGAAAAGCGCTGGGACAGCGAACATCATCCATTCACATCGCCCCATAAGGACGACCTTGGTTCCCTTGATAGCCAGGACTTAAGCCTTATACGCTCGCGTTCTTATGATCTTGTATTGAACGGTAATGAGATAGCCAGCGGTTCAATAAGGATCCACGATCAGGAGATCCAGCATAAGATATTCCAGATATTACGTATTAGCGAAGAGGAGATACAATCCAGGTTTGGTTTTCTTCTTCAGGCATTTAAATATGGCGCTCCGCCACACGGCGGTATCGCTTTTGGCCTGGATAGGATATTGTCTATTTTGTTCGGCACAGAAAGCATCAGGGACATTATTGCTTTTCCGAAGAATCAAAAGGCAATTTGTCCCTTGACTAACGCACCATCTATAGTTTCGGATAAACAACTGAAAGAATTGCGTATAAAAACAGGAGGAACCTCATGAAGTTAAAGACATTTTTATGTGTTGCGTTTGCTTTAGCAGTTTTTTCTTTTTTACCAGGCTGCGCTAAGGTCAGGACCTATACCGTTGTAAAAGACCGCGTTGATCAAGACCTAGGTACAGGCAATCAGGGAGCGATTGCTGGTAGCGGCAAGCAGTCTGGTGCTGTTGGCGAACGCCGCCTGACACGCACTACTTATGTCACAGAAATAGAGGTCGGAGGTGTTTCTAAGAAAAAGAAGGCCAGTGTATCCAAGCAGCAAGATATGGCTGTTGAGACTGTCCAGGAACCTGCCAGTGAACCCCTAGAGGAAGCAAGCAGCGCAAGCGTAGCTGCACCGTCAGTTACTTCTTATACGGTCCAGAACAATGATACTTTGCAGAAGATATCTATAAAAGTTTACGGAACATCCAAGAGGTGGAAAACGATATTTGAGGCAAACAGCGACCAGCTAAAATCACCGGATAAGATATACGCCGGGCAGGTATTAAAAATACCGCAGAAGTAAGATCGTCCCGCTTCGCAGGATGTATCAAAATTTTACCAGAGGTATAATTTTGATACGCTCAGCGGGATTTCACTAGATGCGCCTAGCGGCTACGCCGCATGGCGCGCATAAAGGGGTTCAATGTTCCGAATAATTCACCTGGAAAATCAAAATGAAGCGCAGGTCTTTTTCGGGCCACATGACGAAAACGCCAAGCTCGTAGAGCATGAGTTTGATGTTAAGATATCCGCGCGCTCAGAAGGCTTAAGGGTCAGCGCTGGAAATAAGGGAAAATTAGAAAAAGCAGTCTATGTTATTGAGAATTTTATGCATCTGATCAGGACTAACAGAAATCCGGACCGCAAGGACCTGGATATGATGCTGGTGTCGGCGCGTGCCGGAAAAAAAGAGAAGATAAACCCGGAGCATAAATTTAGTTTTGAACCACTGGATGAATCAAGGAAAGACAAGGTGGCAACCCCCAAGACCAAGGGGCAGCATGAGTATGCCGAGGCCATAAAAAAATACGACATAGTTTTTGGTATTGGCCCTGCCGGAACAGGAAAGACTTATCTGGCTATGGCTATGGCTGTTTCCGCGCTTCTTTCAGGCAGGGTCAGAAGGATAATATTAACAAGGCCCGCTATTGAGGCAGGAGAGAGTTTAGGGTTCTTGCCAGGTGATCTTAATGAGAAGCTATCGCCGTATTTGAGGCCTTTGTATGATGCTTTATACGACATGATGGAGGCTGAAAAAATAGAAAAATTCATAGAGATGGGTATTATTGAAGTGGCTCCTTTGGCTTATATGCGCGGCAGAACGTTGAATGACGCGTTTATCATTCTTGACGAAGCGCAGAACTGCACTCCAGAACAGCTCAAGATGTTTCTGACAAGGCTAGGTTTTTACTCAAAGGCAGTTATCACCGGAGATATGACCCAAAGTGATCTGCCGGGAGGCAAACCCCTTGGGCTTATCCAGGCCCAGGAACTTCTTTCTACAATTGACGGCATAAAGATAGCCTATCTAACAGGCGCTGATGTGGTCAGGCACGAGCTTGTCCAGCGTATAATTGAGGCTTATGAAAAAGCACAGCGACATAACACTTAAGGAAATCCTCCTGTATTTGACTGGGGCTATTGTTCTGCTGCTTGTTGCCGCAGCGGCCCGGATGTCATTTACGCCGCTTTTTGTATTTTTCGCGTTCGCGGCTTATCTTAAGATATTGTCCATAAAGTCCTACGAAAAAAAGTATTATTTCCTTAATCTTGGTTTTTTGTTCCTTTTGGCGGTATCTGTCGCATATTTTCTGAAGGAGTATACGCGGTTCTCACCGTACTTATTCCCGTTGGCGGCATTCGCTATGTTAGTCACTTTACTCTACCGCGATCTTGAACTTTCTCTTATATTCACAGTTGCCTTAAGTATTTTTGTTGGCATGATCTATGGCGGCAGTTTGTTCCTTGCGACCATGCTTATGGTGGGTGGTGTTGTTGCCTCATTGTTCGTCTGGCAGGCCCGTAGGCGCTCTAAGATAATAACTGCCGGTTTTTTCGTTGGCGTGGTGCAAATGCTCTTTGTCTGGACCGCGTATCATTTTGGGTTTTATCAATCATTTTTCATGTTTCCTTTTTTAAACGGCCTGATATCGGCATTTTTAGTGGCAGGTTTACTGCCTGTATTTGAGTTTTTGTTCAAGGTTGTCACTAATATCAGCCTATTGGAATTAGCAGATTTCAATCATCCCCTGCTCAAACGACTGGTACTTGAGGCACCGGGCACTTATCATCATAGCCTTATGGTCGGCAATCTTGCTGAGATAGCAAGCGAAGTCGTTGGCGCCAACTCTCTTTTATCAAGGGTAGGCGCTTATTATCACGATATAGGCAAGTTAGACAAACCCGAATATTTCAGCGAGAATCAGGATAAATATTCAAGTAAGCACGATCATTTGAGCGCTTCCATGAGCAAGCTTGTCATAATGGACCATGTGAAGATGGGCATAGAGCTTGCTAAAAGTAATAGGCTTAATGACGCCATCACTGACTTTATAACCCAGCATCACGGTACAAGCCTTGTCTATTTTTTCTATCGCAGGGCTCTTGAGGCGACTGAAGATTCTCAAGACGTGCACGAGGAGGTGTTTCGTTATCCAGGGCCAAAACCTCAGACAAAAGAGACAGCGATCGTGCTTTTGGCTGATTCAGTTGAGGCTGCGTGCAGGGCGCTGGAAGAGCCCACTGCAGAGAGGATCTCTGATATGGTGCGCCGCATAATCAATAATAAGTTCATTGACGGCCAGCTTGATGCCTGTGATCTGACGCTTAGAGACCTTGATAAGATATCTACGACCTTTATACATATCCTTGCCGGTTTTTATCATTCACGAGTTGACTATCCGGAACAAAACAAAGGTGAGAGCAGTTAAAAAAAATCCAGCCGCATCCGTAGAAGTAATAAAATTACATCCCGCCGTATCCGTATCTCTTATTGAATTAAAAAGAATGATCCGTTTTGCTATTGAACAATTAAAAGTATCAAACGCTCAATTGACCTTTATTCTGGCGTCTGATAAATTTTTACGCCGGCTGAATAAAAAATTCACGAAAAGAAACCACGCTACTGACGTTCTGTCTTTTGATCTTTCAAGCGATATCAAAAAAGGACTACTGTTGGGTGATATCGTTGTATCGGTTGATTCGGCGCTCAAAGCCTCAAAGACATTGGGCCTGTCTTTTAAAGACGAGCTGATCAGATACCTGATACACGGCATACTTCATTTAACAGGTTATGACGATACCACCGTAATAAAGAAAAAGAAGATGTGGAAGAGGCAGGAAGAGTTGGTAAAAGAGGCCATAAAAAGATGATATGTTCAACCCCGGCTTTTGTCTTAAGATCATACGACTTCCGCGAGACGAGTAAGATAGCCACTTTTTTTACACGGGATTTCGGTAAGGTCAAGGGTGTGCTTAAAGGCATAAGGACTGACCCTAGAAAATTTTCTTCAACTCTGCAGCTGTTGTCTTTAAACCACATCGTCTTCTATAAAAAAAGGACCTCTGAGATACATCTTGTAGGCCAATGCGACCTTATTGATGATTTCGCGTTGAACACTGGCGAGCTTAAGGCGTTTGGTTTTTCAAGTTTTATCTCCGAGCTGGTCAATCTCATCATGCCTTTGGAAGATGCTCAAAAAGAAGTTTTTTCTCTTATCTTTGATTTTCTTAATTCCCTGAAAAAAAGTGATCAGGATACTCGGCCTATCTTTGAGATAAAGATACTGGCCCTTTCTGGTTTTAAGCCGCATTTTGATTCATGTGTTGTCTGTGACGCGAAGTTGTCATCTAAGGGGTTTTTCAGCCATTCAAAAGGTGGGCTCCTTTGTTTTAAATGCCTTTTCCACGATAGCCACGCTGAACCGATATTAGCAGGTACTATAGCAAGTATCCTTTATATAGAGAGGTCGCCTTGGCAAAAATGCCTGCGGCTGAGCATGCTAGCGCCAGTACGTAAACAACTTGATAATATCCTTAATTGTTTTATTCAGTATCATGTAGGAAGGTCATTGAAGACCTTGCCGTTGGTCCATGAGCTTCTTGATTTGTGATTTTATCTGTGATATAGTAACCCCAAATGGCAGTTGACTCCTAGCTTAAACGCTTGTAAATTTCACGCTACACGCATGAAATTTCCTAAGCAAGCTGCGGAGTAAATTTTGTTAGGTAGAATACCTACAATAAGCAAAACTTATGAAGATAACCATCGTCGGGCCGGGTGCAATAGGATTATTGTTCGCCGGGTTATTCTCAAGGTCCAAAGAAGATATATGGATCTTGGACAAAGACGCCCAACGCGCGTCGCGCCTTAAGAAGAATGGCATAAAGATAGAAGGCTTGACGACCTTAAATATCCCTGACCCAAAGGTCACAACTGACCCCGAAGAAGTAAAAGACAGCGATTTCTGGTTTGTCTGCGTAAAATCCTACGATACTAAAAACGTAATAAAAAATATTTCCGATCATGTATCTTCTAACGCATTCGTAGTTTCTCTTCAGAACGGCGCAGGTAACGTAGAATTGTTAAGCGAGAAATTAGGCCAAAGAAGGGTCTTGGCAGCTGTCACGAACATGGGCTCCACCTTGCTTAAAGAAGGCTTAGTAAGGCACGCTGGTGAAGGTGATACGGTCTTAGGCAGGCTTGATGGCGCCATTGGCGTCGAATTAAAGGATCTGCGCGAACTTTTTTTACGGTCTAAAGCTCCGGTAAAGGTGTCAAAGGATGTTAAAGCTATCCTATGGTCAAAGTTGGTATTAAACGTGGGGATCAACGCGCTTTCCGCTATCACACGGCTTAATAACGGAAGGCTTATTCAATTTGAAGGAGCTCGTCAGATATTGAAAGAGGCTATTACCGAAGCTGTAAAGGTCGCTAAAAGAAAGCGCATAAAGCTTATTTATGACGATGCGCTGGCTAAGGCAGAATCTCTTTGCGAGGCTACGGAAAATAATATATCAAGTATGCTTCAGGATGTACTGAATAAAAAGAAGACCGAGATAGATTTTCTTAATGGCGCCATTGTCAGGCAGGGCGATAACCTGGGTGTTAAGACGCCGGTAAACGCGCTACTTGTAGATCTGGTAAAGACCATTGAATCAAGCTATGCTTATCAAGTCGCATGATTAACGGGGGAAATATATGGAAATATTGATCATTCTGTTATTGCTGGGATTTCTGGCCTTGGTAGGTTTCATATTTAAGTTTACTACTGATGATTCAAAGCAACAAAAAGACGTTGAGGATGCTAAGGTGCGGCATATTGCCGATCTTGAGTCTGAGATGGGGCGTAAAGACGTCGAGATGAAGAAAATGATGGAAGAGCGCCAGCGCCTGGAAGATGAATTCTTTAAAGCCAGGGATGAATCCTCTGTTTTTAAGAAAGATAACGCTGAATTATCGGCAAAGTTAAAACAACTTGAGAGATCAAAAGAAGACTCATCAGGCGCAAAAGATGAACTCAAGCAGAAAGATATTATGCTCCAGCAAGAGACAGTTGCCCGTCAGAAATTACAGGGAGAGCTATCTCTTAGAGAGTCTGAATTAGATAAACTTGAAAAAGAGTCCCAAAGTTTAAAAGCGGAATTTAAGAAAACTACTGAGATGTATGAGGGCCTCAAGCTTCAGTTTAACGAGATAGAGGCAGAACTACAGAAAGTGCACGAGCCTCCAAAAAAAGTAGAGGCACCAAAGCCTGAACCACCAAAAGCTGTGGAACAGCCTAAACTCGAACTGCCAAAGGCGCAGCCGCCCATGGTAGAACCACCCAAGGTAGAGCCTCCCAAAATTGAGCCGCCTAAAGTCGAAGCTGCTAAAGTTGAGGTTACAAAGGTTGATATTAAAAAAGACGTACCAAGCGATACGGATTTTTTGAAAGCAGGGCCTGCTAAGAAAACAGACGAGCCTCTGCCAGGCGCACCCGGAGCTATCCCGGAAGGCGCGTTTAAGTTGACCAATATCAATAAACCGTCTGCTCCTCCTAAGCCGCAGGATAAGGATAAGTCAAAATCCAAAAGAGAGACCCTTATCCCGGGTTTCCAGCCTAAGGAACATCCTGAACCGCCCGCTTGATAATTAACATGAAAAAGCTCCACGCGCTACGCGCAGACGATCTAAAGCAGATGCTTAATCCTTCTCAATGGGATGCTGTCACGACCATTGACGGGCCTCTTTTGGTCGTCGCAGGCGCAGGCACAGGGAAGACGCGGGTCATTGAATACAGGTGTTTATACATGATCCAGCAGGGTATCGCGCCTGAAGATATCCTGCTTCTTACCTTTACAAGAAAGGCTGCTTCAGAGATGCTGTCACGTGCGTCCTTGCATGACCCTAAGTGCCGAAAAATAGAAGGCGGCACGTTCCATTCTTTCGCGTATCGTATTATAAAAAAATATAAGAAGGTCCTTGGGCTTGCTGAACAAATATCTTTTATTGACGAATCAGATAGCGCTGACGCTCTTCATCTGCTGGCTGCTAGAGCAGGATACCTGGAGGATAAAACGCGTTTTCCAAAAAAAGATACCCTGCGCAGCATATTGAGCATGAGCATCAATCGGCACCAGAGCATAAGGGACGTCCTTGCCAAGGACTATCCTCATTTTTTACAGTTATCAGCCCACCTTGAGGACCTGCAAAAGAAATATCAGGAATACAAGATCGCGCGCAACCTTATTGATTTTGACGATATGTTGATATATCTCAAATTCCTTTTAGAAGACGAGGCCGTTAACGACAATGTCTCGCGGCAATTTAAATACATCATGGTAGACGAATACCAGGATACTAATAAAGTCCAAGCGGATATTGTATATAGCCTGGCAAAAAAGCATCATAACTGCATGGTCGTAGGAGACGATACGCAGAGTATCTATAGTTTCAGGGGAGCTTATTATAAGAACATGTTCGATTTTCCCAAGAGGCTGCCTGACACAAAGATCGTTAAGCTTGAGTATAATTACCGAAGTACCCAGCCTATACTTGACGTGGCTAACGCTGTAATTGAAGGTGAGAGGCAGAAGTATTCTAAGGTCTTATTCACTACGCGCGAGGGCGGCGAAAAGCCCAATCTTTCTTACTTTAAGGATCCTTACAGCGAGGCAGACCAGGTGGCTTTACGGATAAAAGAATATCATGATGATGGGGCTTCTTTGGGCTCTATCGGTGTCCTGTACCGCTCTAATTTTCTGTCTTTGCCTATACAGTTGTCTTTGTCTAAGCTCAATATACCTTTTGTCGTATATGGGGGCATAAAATTTATTGAGACCGCGCATATAAAAGACGCGATGGCTTTTTTAAGGGTGCATCACAATCCTAAAGATGAGCTGTCTTTGGCAAGGATACTTATGCTTTTAGATGGTGTCGGCCCGCGCACAGCTGATAAGATCAAGGATATCCTTACAATGGGGTCCAAAAGCGCTCTGGAAGACAGCCTTAAGAGCTTTGTTAAGAGCGCTGAAATACGGAAAGAATTATTGAGCGTAGCTGATCTTTTTATCGCCCTTAAGGAAACAGAGGGAATAGAGAAGAAGATAAAAAGAATAATCCATTTTTATACCCCTTATTTAAAGAAGAAATTTGACGATTACCCGTTAAGGCAGGATGACTTAAAAGCGTTCTTAGAGATATCCTTATCTTACACGTCGCTTGAGCAATTCCTCGTTGATTTTGTAACTATAGAGCCGCCTGAGCGAAGCACTGTTGAGCTAGACGGTAAAAAAGAGGATGAACGGCCTGTTGTGCTTTCTACCGTTCACTCAGCCAAGGGATTGGAGTGGGAGACTGTTTTTATTATCGCGGCGATGGATGGCAGTATCCCCGTTTCTTACGCCTTAAATGACGATGAATCCATTGAAGAGGAGAGGCGGCTTTTATACGTAGCTATTACACGCGCGAAGACCAATCTCTATATCTCTATGCATAATGAAGGGCGTAACGGCGGGATGAGCAGTTTTAACAGGTTGTCTCGTTTTATCTCTGAGCCGCGCGTAATGGATAAGCTGGCATCGCAATATTCGTGGTATGAGGAAGGTGAAGAGGCCGCTTTGGGGGATGTTTCGCAGTCCAACATGAGCAAAGAAGGCCTATACAGAAAACTGGTGGATTATTTTGGAGACTACGATGGCGAAAGTAATTTTTGATATTGAGACAGTCGGCCGTGACATTGAGTCGTTTGAAGAGTCAACGCAGGAATACCTTTTGAAATACGCTAAGACGGATGAAGAGGCGCAATTAGTCAAAGACTCGCTAAGTTTTTACCCGGTCACAGCGCAGATAGTGACTATAGCGCTCCTTGAAGCAGAGAGCCAGAAGGCGTTCGTATATTATCAGGTGCCGGGCAAACAGCCCGAACGCCTCGTTGAGAACAGCGCTGAATATTTTTCAGCGACTAATGAAAAACAACTGCTTGAATTGTTTTGGTCAAAGATGGAAAAGTATGACCAATTCATCACTTTTAACGGCAGGGCATTTGATTGCCCTTTTATTATGGTGCGTTCTGCCGTTAACGGCCTGCGTTGCGCAAAGAACCTTATGCCGGACCGTTATCGCTCAAACTTGCACATTGACCTTATGGAAAAACTCACATTTTTGGGCGCCACTCGCAGAAAGTTCGGCCTTCATATGTGGTGCCACGCTTTTGGCATCAAAAGCCCGAAGGACGAAGGTATAAGCGGCCTTGATGTCAAAGGCCTTTTTAAAGACGAGCGTTTTTTAGATATCGCGCGTTATTGCTTGCGCGATGTTGCTGCCACAAAAGAACTTTTCCTTAATTGGGATAAATACATTAATTTTCCAGGCGCGTAGACATGAAAATAAAAAAAATAAAGATAATGTCTATCACCGAGGCGAGTTTCAGGCCTTACGGAAAGATCATAGGATTTACAGGCAGCCGCAGGCCGATGAACAAGAACTTGTTTAGGATAGTCGTGAAACAACCTAGATCTGGCTGGCGTATCGCTTATTTGGTGGTCAGGGATAGAAAGATATGCAGGCTTGAACAACATCCCGGAAGCCTTGAGAGTTTTGAGCCTGTTAGCGGCAAAGGATTGCTTTATGTTTCCAACAGGAAAGACAGCCGGTCGGTCAGATGTTTTTTATTGGATAAGCCGGTTATTTTGAAAAAAGGCCTTTGGCATGGCATTGTGACATTATCAAAGGAATGCGAAGTAAAGATAGTTGAAAATTCAAGCGTAAAATGTGTCTATTGGCAGATATAACTAATTACGATAAACACCTAAAGGATAAGCAGGAGGCGTATGAAGCCTTATGCGCTAGATGCGGCGCTTGCTGCGGCGTCTTTGAGAATGATCCTTGCGTTAAACTTAAGCGCGAGCCGGACGGCCGGTATTCCTGCCCGGATTATGAAAACCGCATGGGCTTGCAGACTACTGTAAATGGAAATACTTTTAAGTGCGTCACGCTTAGAGAAATACGCAGCGGGTCGTGGCCAGGGTCGTGGAGATGCAGCTATAAATCGAGGCCTTAACATGGGTTCTTACACTGAATACCTCTGGTTTAATACAAAAAACAAGCAAGAGTTTATCAATATCACCCCACAAGTAGAGATGGCCATTAAAAAAAGTGGCATAAAAGATGGGCTGTGCCTTGTTAATGCGATGCACATAACAAGTTCTGTTTTTATCAATGACGATGAATCAGGATTGCATAGTGATTTTAGTGTTTGGCTGGAAAAGCTGGCACCTTTTGGAAAAGATAAATATAAACACAATCTTACAGGTGAAGATAACGCGGACGCTCACTTAAAGAGGACTGTCATGGGTAGAGAAGTTGTGGTGGCGGTCACAGAAGGCAAGCTTGACTTCGGGCCTTGGGAACAGATCTTCTATGGAGAGTTTGACGGGCAAAGGAAAAAGAGGGTCATTGTTAAGATAATCGGTGAGTAGGCATAGTCGCATCCTAATATGGAAAATTTAAAATTAAAACTGGAAGAGATCGTGACGCATTGTTGTGACGTCAAAACATTCCGTTTTGAGTTGGACAAAGACGTTGCGTTCAAACCAGGCCAATACCTGGTATTGACTTTGAACATAGCCGGCAAAGACGTATCCAAAGCCTTTTCAATATCCAACTCACCAACTGAGAAGGGTTTTATCCAGTTTACAAAGAAGTTGAGCAACAGTGATTTTTCAAATTCTTTGAATAATTTAACGATAGGAGAAGAATATTCCATACGCTTGCCGATGGGGAAGTTCATTTTCGACGGCCAATTCCCTAAAGCTGCTTTTTTAAGCGGCGGCATAGGCATAACTCCGATACGCAGTATTTTTAAATATGCGGCTGATAAAAAACTCTCAAGCAATCTTGTCCTATTGTATTCAGGCAGGACGCCGGAATACCTTATTTTCAGGAATGACTTTTCTCTTATGCAAGAAATTGATAAAGATCTTAAGGTGGTATATACCCTTACGGATTGCAAAGAAAAGATAGCCGGTTGCCGCGTCGGATACATAGATGACGAAATGGTCGAGAATGAGTTACCCGATTATATGGAAAGGGTATTTTTTATCTGCGGCCCGCCAGGCATGGTTGACGGTATGCGAGCCATGCTTTTGAATAAATTATCCATTCCCAATAGTCAGATCATCACGGAAGATTTTATAGGTTATTGATTTTTTTTATGTTTTCATCATTAAAGATACGCGATTTCAGGATATTCTGGTCTTCAATGTTCTTGTCTTTGATAGGCACCTGGGTGCAGTCTATGGCCCAGAGCTGGCTTGTCTTTAAGCTTACCAATTCCGCGTTCTTGTTAGGAGTGGTAGGTTTCTTAAGTTACCTGCCTGTATCGCTTTTTTCGCTTGCTGCCGGAGCCTTAGTAGACCGCACTGCTAAAAGAAACCTCATTCTGGCGACCCAGCTTATATTTATGATCTTGGCATTTATCCTGGCTTTCTTAGTCCAGCATAATATCGTGCGCGTCTGGCATATTATCGTCATAGCTTTTCTTAACGGCCTTGTATTTTCTTTTGATGCTCCCGCAAGACAGGCTATGGTCGTTGAACTTGTCGGCAAGGATCATCTTCTTAACGCTATTGCTTTGAATTCCGCGGCGTTTAATTCCGCACGCACCCTGGGGCCGGCATTAGCCGGCGTCTTAATAGCAATTGTCGGCATGGCAGGGTGTTTTTATATCAATGCGTTCAGTTTTTTCCCAGTGATCGTAGCGCTTATCTTTATAAGGCAAAGGGCTTTTGTCTCAAATGGCAAAAATAACACTTTTTTACAGGATATCAAGGAAGGCCTGGTTTTTATAAAAGGCAACAGATTTCTTTTATTTTTATTGAGCCTTGTGGGCATGGTGAGTATTTTCGGCGTATCGTACGTCATTTTAATGCCTATTTTCGCTCAAGATATATTGAAGTCTGGGCCCATGGGATTGGCTATTCTTATGTCTGCCAACGGCCTTGGCGCTCTTGCGGGCGCCTTAAATCTTGCCCGCTTAAAGAATGCAGAGTCAAATTTAAGGATACTAAAAGTATCTGTTATCATATTTTTTGTCTCTATTATGCTGTTCTCGTTGTCCAGATACCTATGGCTGTCAGCCTTTTTACTTGTAATGGCGGGTTATGGCGGCGCTAGTTCTATGTCTATGGCTAATACGCTGCTGCAGATAAGCACACCCGACGAATTTAGAGGCAGGCTTATGGGAGTATTTATGATGATGTTCAGCGGGCTTATGCCGTTCGGCAATCTGGTTTCAGGGTCGCTGGCTCATTTTTTCGGAGCGCCTATAGTAACTTTCGGAGGTGCTGTGCTTACTTTGTTGATATTTCTACCACTAGGAAAGAAGTTTTTAAATGAAAAATTCATTTATAGCTGATATTTTCCGCGGTATTGCAGAGCTTCTTGAGATAAAAGGCGACAATCCTTTTAGGATCAGGGCTTATCTGCGCGCCGCCGACACAATTGATGCTTTGAAGTACGATATTGAAGAGTTCGCGGTGTCTAACAGTTTAGAAGAGTTGCCTGGCATAGGAAAAGACCTTGCTTTAAAGATAGATGAGATCATTGGCTCAGGAAAGTGCAAATATTACGAAGAGCTAAAAAAGATCGTGCCTGAAGGTGTTGTTAAGATGCTCGAGATCCCGTCTGTCGGGCCTAAGAAAGCAAAACTGTTCTTTGATTCATTAAAAATAAGTTCAGTTGACGAACTGCAAAAAGCCGCTTTGAATGGCTCTTTGCTTGGGCTGCCTGGTATTAAGCAAAAGACCGTGGATAATATTTTGAAAGGCATTGAGTTGTTTAAAAAAGGAAAAGAGAGGATGGACCTTTTGACCGCGACTACGGTGTCAGGGTCTTTTATTGAGGAGCTGGAACCTATAAAAGGGGTCTCAAAAATACTCGCCGCTGGCTCACTGCGAAGGATGAAAGAAACCGTTAAGGATATTGATATTCTCGTTGCTTCAAATGACCCTAAAAGGGTCTCGGATGCTTTTATCGCGTTACCGTTTGTTGAGCGGGTGTTAGCGCGCGGTGATACAAAGTCTTCGGTATTGACAAAGGATGATATCCAGGTGGACCTGCGCGTGTTAAAGACCGGTTCTTTCGGGGCCGCGCTTCTTTATTTCACCGGTTCAAAAAATCATAATATTAAATTGCGCCAACTCGCGATAAAACTTGGTTTAAAGATCAATGAATACGGTGTTTTTGATAAGAAAAGCCGTTGCCTGGCTTCTTCAACTGAAAAAGAGATGTATAAAGCATTAGGCATGGATTATATTGAGCCGCAGATGCGTGAAGATTCAGGTGAAATAGAAGCGGCCTTGGAGCACCGGCTGCCTTGTTTGATAGATATAAAAGATATCAGAGGCGATTTTCACGTCCATACGAATTATTCTGACGGCAGGGCGACTGTTGAGGATATGGCAAAAGAGGCCCTCCGCTTGGGTTATGATCATGTTTGTTTGGCAGACCATTCAGAAAGCCTCAAGGTCGCCCACGGATTAGACCATAAGAGGCTGCTTGAGAAGAAGCGCGAACTTGATAAGGCGGCCGCGAAATTAAAAAAGATCAGGATATTGTTTGGTTCTGAAGTAGAGATAGATTCAAACGGCGATCTTGATTATAAAGAAAAGGACTTAGCGCAGTTTGATATCATCATCGCGGCCATTCATTCAGGGTTTAAGCAGAGCAAGGCGCAACTGACAAAGAGGGTAGTCAAGGCGTGCAAGAATAAATACGTCAATATAATAGCGCATCCTACAGGCAGGCTATGGCCTACAAGAGAGCCATATGATATAGACTTGAAAGAGATATTTAAAGTGGCGCGGGAAACTAATACAGCTCTTGAAATAAGCGCTCAACCTTACAGGCTGGACCTTTGCGATGCAAGTGCCCGCCTGGCAAAAGAAAACAGAGTCAAGTTGGCCATTAGCACGGATTCTCATGATGTAAATTCTATGAGCTATATGAAGTTCGGTATAGGCCTAGCAAGGCGCGCCTGGCTTGAGAGTAAGGATGTATTGAACAGCCTTAAGACAGACGCGTTATTAAAGGCCATAAAAAAATAATAGGACTTTATGCTTGATCAAAAAAGAACACGTTTTCTGATCTCCGCTTTTTGTATAATGTTTTTTTGTGCATTTGGCTGTGGGAAGCCTCTACACAAAGACTCTGAATTCTTAATGGGAACTTTTGTTGAGGTAATCTCACGCGATGCAAAAGCCAAAGATATCGTGTTTTCTGAATTAAAGAGGCTGGAGGGCATATTTAACTTGTTCGATAAGGATAGCGAGTTATCCCGACTGAATGCTTCCGGAGCTCTAAGAGTTTCACCTGAGCTTTTTTACGTGTTAAAAGAGGCAATGCGATTTCATGAACAGACTAATGGTGTTTTTGATGTTACCGTAGCTCCTTTGTCATTAAGGTGGAAGGCCGCTATTAGAGAGCAAGAGCTACCAAAAGATGAAGAGATAAAGAGATTGTCCCAACTCGTCGGATTTGATTATGTTTATCTTGACGAAGAGACCAGGGATGTGCGTCTTTTGAAATCAGGCTCCTCCATTGATCTTGGCGGCATTGCAAAAGGTTATGCTGTGGATATGGCTGTGGCCAAATTGAGGCAGGCAAAGATAAATTCCGCTATTGTGAACGCTGGCGGTAACCTCTATTGCCTTGGGGATAATAACGGCGTTCCCTGGCAGGCAGGAATTCAGGATCCGCGGCATGAGAAGCGCGTTCTTTTGAGGATATCAGTCAAAGATAAGGGCGTTTCTACCTCAGGTGACTATGAACAATTTTTTATTTACAAAAATAAGAGATATTCGCATATAATAGACCCCAGGACCGGTTATCCGGCTGATACGGGTATTATAGCTGCTACGGTCGTAGCAAGTGACGCTATTACAGCTGATGTGTTGTCTACTGCCTTGGTCATATTGGGCATTGAAAAGTCGTCTGAATTATTAAAGAGCTTTCCGGGCGCAACCGCAAAGCTTATTGACGCATCCGGCAGGATAATGGATATTTAACTGTGACACCCGACTGACACCCCGCGCTAAGCGGAATTGCGCGGGTGTCGCGTTAACTACGCGAGGAGATAATATGGATGAGCGAAGGAAGCATGTAAGATTTAACACGTCAACCATCGTGCAGTTTAAAGATGGTATCTTTTCGGCTAATACCGATACCGTAACAAAGGATGTCAGCCTGGGCGGGGTATGTTTTTTCTCTGACAAAAAATTACAATCAGGAAAGGTAGTGAAATTGAGGCTATTCTATGATGGTAAAAAGCCCGCGAAATGTATTAGCGGAAAAGTCGCGTGGGCGCAGGATTGTAATGACAAGGCTTCAAAAGGCTATCTAATAGGAATAACTTTTAAGCGATGAAAAAGAAAAGGTGTTGGGAGTTCTTTCATTGTATTTCCGAGTTACAAAAAAACTGTCTTATGTCGGAGATACAGGATGGTGATTGTTGGGCCGTCAACATAGCCTGTTGCAAGATAAACAAAGACGCGCCCAGGCCTTTAAGTATCAAGGCAACAATATGTAAAACCTGTGAATATTATAAAGAATATAACAAGCATCCATAGATATTTCGCGATATTTCTGGCCGGCAACATTTTTTTGTTAGGGACTGTTGGAATAGCAGAGGCAAAAAAAGTTACTGCCATTACCGCTAGATCCGGATACGCTGTTGATCTTAGCAGTAAAAAAGTCTTATTTTCGCGAAATTCTAAAATGAAATTTTATCCGGCCAGCACAGTAAAATTGCTGACCGCGTTGGTAGTTTTAGATAAGATGAAATTAGAAGATAGTGTCCACGTAAGCCGTAACGCGACATATATCACGCCTACAAAGGCCGGCTTGACACAAGGGTCTCATTATTCCGTCTCTGAGCTTTTGAAGGTCCTGTTAGCGACTTCCGCTAATGACGCTGGGGTCGCCCTGGCAGAGGCTGTGAGCGGCAGCCAGGGGCGTTTCGCTCTTTTAATGAATAAAAAAGCCCGCGCGCTGGGCTGTCGCAATTCAAACTTTACGAATCCTACAGGTTTGCCTGACAAGAAGCAGATGACTACAGCCTACGACCTGTATCTTATAACGCGCGCCGCTTTTAATGATCCTTTTATCGCGTCTGTTATGCGGCAAAAAAATGTCAGCATAACAGGCAGCGATGGTAAGGCCATCGTTCGCAGGAACCATAATAAACTTTTATGGAGAGGCACTGAGCCTTGCATTTTAGGAAAGACCGGATACACCCGTTCAGCAGGTCATTGTTACGCCGGTCAGGCGATCTATGATGATGGCCGCGTTATAGTGGTCATATTAAAGAGCCGCAATCCATACTCGGACATACGCCTTATATTGAGTAAGCGGCCAAAATGAGAGGTTCTAAATGCCTGAAAAGATCACTGTAAAAGACATAATTGATTTAAAGAACCATCGTAAGATAACCATGTTGACTGCTTATGATTATCCTGTTGCGTATGCTTTAGAAAAGGCGGGAATTGATATCATACTCGTAGGTGATTCAGTGGCAAATGTTGTTTTGGGGCTTGAGTCAACAAAAGAGGTAGGCATGGTTGAAATGCTTCATCATGCCAAGGCTGTAAGCCGCGCTGTAAAGAAGGCGCTTTTGATAGGTGATATGCCTTTTGAGGCTTATCAGGAAGATGTCACTGCATCAGTCCGTAACGCTCAAAGGTTCATAACTGAAGCAAAGTGCGACGCCGTAAAATTGGAGTGGTTTGATAAAGCGATAGAGTCAACAAAAATGATAGTTGACGCCGGTATTCCTGTAATGGGCCATATCGGGCTTACTCCTCAAACAGCTGATAAGCTCGGAGGTTTTAAAGTCCAGGGTAAGGATGCCGAGGCAGCTAAGAAGTTGATCGAACAGGCAAAAGAGCTTGAAAACGCTGGTTGTTTTAGCATACTTCTTGAATGCGTTCCGGATAAGGTCTCAGAGATCATTACTAAAAGTGTCAAAGTGCCAACTATCGGCATAGGCGCAGGGGCTTATTGCGACGGCCAGGTCCTAGTGACTTATGATATGCTGGGTTTGTTTGAGCGGTATTCGCCTAAGTTTGTTAAAAAGTACGCGGATCTGACCCAGGCTATGACAAAGGCTTTTAGCGAGTATAAGGCCGACGTCATAGAAGGCAGATTCCCGCTTAAAGAACACTCATTCACTATTAAACCTGAAGAACTGAAAAAACTTGATTGACTTTTAGGTGTTTTTAGAGTAAAAATAGTAACTTCTATGGCTGAGCCTTTATTAATGGATAAGATCGCCTCTTTGTGTAAGCGAAGAGGGTTTATTTTTCAAAGTTCCGAGATCTACGGCGGACTTGCCAATACTTGGGATTATGGCCCTTTGGGCGTTGAGCTTAAACGCAACGTCAAGAATTGTTGGTGGAAATCAGTGGTGCAGGAGCGCATGGATATGGTTGGCGTGGATTGCGCTATTCTTATGCACTCGCAGGTCTGGAAAGCGTCAGGCCATGTGGATGGTTTCGCAGATCCTCTTGTTGATTGCAAAGAGTGTAAGAAACGTTTCCGCGCTGATCACCTAAATCCCACAAACGACGAAAATATCAAAGAGTGCCCGTCTTGCAAGGCCAAGATAGACCTTCGCGTCACTGTCCCGCGCATGTTCAATTTGATGATGAAGGTAAGCTTGGGCGCCATAGAAGATGAGGGCAGCATAACGTACTTAAGGCCTGAGACAGCGCAGGGCATATTCGTTAACTTCTTGAATATTCTTGATACTACAAGGAAGAAGCTTCCCTTCGGTGTCGCCCAGATAGGCAAATCATTCCGCAACGAGATCACTCCGAGTAATTCTACTTTTCGGACACGCGAATTTGAACAGATGGAGATAGAGTATTTTGTCAAGCCCGAAGAAGACGAGCGTTGGCATGAAGCTTGGATAAATGAGCGTTTTAACTGGTATATCAAGTTCGGCATCAAAAAAGAACATTTGCGCATAAGGCCGCACGCCAAGGACGAACTGGCGCATTATGCCAAGGCGTGTTCGGATATTGAATATGAATTTCCGTTCGGGTGGTCTGAGCTGGAAGGTGTCGCCAACAGGGCGGATTTTGACCTAAAACAGCATGAGCAGTTTTCCGGCAAAGAATTGGTCTATTTTGATTCGCAGGAGAATAAAAAGATCAGGCCCCATATAATTGAACCATCAGGCGGCGTTGACAGGGCTGTCTTGGCTTTTTTAGTGGATGCATACCACGAAGAAAAAATCAAAGATGAGACCAGGGTCATTTTGAAATTTTCTAAAGAGCTTGCTCCTATAAAAGTCGCTATTTTACCTTTATTAAAGAACAGGCCGCCTTTAGTAAGTTTGGCTAAGGATATTGCGAAAAGCCTGATGAGTGATATACCTTTGGTGTATGACGATACGGCAGCTATAGGCAAACTTTACAGAAGACAGGATGAGGTAGGCACGCTTTATTGCGTTACAGTTGATGTGCAGTCACTGGAAGATAATAAAGTGACGGTGCGCGACAGGGATACGATGTTGCAGGACAGGATAGAGATATCAAGGTTAAAAGAATACCTTTTGGAGAAATTATCGGACGGTACGAAAGTTTGACTCCTTGCTTTAGCACTTGCAAATTTCAAGCTATTCCGCTTGAGATTTGCTACGTAAGCTGCGGAGTTAACTTTGCAAAGAATAAAACCTATAATATACAAAGTTAAAGTGAAAGGAGTTCAGTAGCAATGGCAAAAAAGAATGTTTACAGCTTTGGTGGCGGCAAGGCTGACGGTAACGAAAGCATGAAAAATCTCTTGGGTGGCAAAGGCGCTAACCTAGCTGAGATGGCAGGCCATCCCAAATTAAGACTTCCCGTGCCTCCGGGTTTTACTATCACGACGGAGGTTTGCGTATATTACTATAAGAACGGCAAGAAATATCCCTCTGGTTTAAAAGAAGAAGTTGAAAAGGCGTTAAAAAAAGTAGAGACTTTGATGGGCCGCAAATTTGGCGACTCGGTTAACCCGCTTTTAGTATCAGTGCGTTCGGGTGCCAGAAAATCTATGCCTGGCATGATGGAAACCGTTCTAAACGTGGGCCTCACTGAAAAGACTATACCAGGGATGATAAAGCAGGCAGACGGTAATTCGCGTTTTGTCTATGACGCGTACCGCAGGCTTATTATGATGTATTCTGATGTAGTCATGGAAAAAGCGGCTGGTGTTGAACCAAGAGAGGATATGGGTATAAGAAAGCAGTTAGAGCGCGTCATGGATGACGTAAAGCAAAAGAAAGGTTACAAGTCTGATACAGACCTTAAAGCAGATGATCTCAAATACCTGTGCTCTGAGTTTAAAAAGAAAATAGTGGACGTGTTAGGCAAAGAATTCCCGGATGAGCCTATGGCTCAGTTGTGGGGAGGTATAGGCGCTGTATTTTCTTCATGGAACGGAAAACGCGCTATTGCCTACAGGAATATAGAAAAAATACCACATGAGTGGGGCACTGCCGTAAATGTACAGACCATGGTCTTTGGCAATATGGGAGATGATTCCGCAACGGGTGTGGCTTTCACAAGGAACCCTGGTAATGGCGACGCTGCTTTTTATGGAGAGTATCTTGTTAATGCCCAGGGCGAAGACGTTGTTGCCGGCATCAGGACACCTGCTCCAATAAACAAATATTCACAGAGCGAGCATAATAAAGACTTAAAGACCCTTGAGCAGATAATGCCGAAGGTCTATAAAGAATTGTTTGATATACAGGAGCGCCTTGAACAGCATTATCGTGATATGCAGGATATTGAGTTCACGATAGAAAAAGGCAGGCTCTTTATGCTTCAGTGCCGTATAGGCAAAAGGAACGGCCCTGCCGCAGTTAAAATAGCGGTAGACATGGTCAAGGAAAAATTCATCAAAATAGAAGAAGCAGTCGCGCGCGTAACACCCGATCAGCTGGATGAACTTCTTCATCCTATTATTGACCCGATAGCAGAAAAAGGCCATAAGGCTGTGGCAAAAGGCCTGCCAGCAGGGCCTGGCGCTGCCAGCGGAACAGTCGTGTTTACGTCAGCTGACGCCGTAAGATCGAAAAAAGAAGGCAAAAAGGTCATTCTTGTGCGCGAAGAGACCAACCCTGAAGATATTGACGGTATGCGCGCGGCAGAAGCAATTCTTACAGCCCGCGGCGGCATGACATCACACGCGGCATTGGTAGCCCGCGGCTGGGGTAAATGTTGCGTAGTAGGGTGCTCCGCGTTAGAGATAGACCTTAATAAAAAAGAGATCCATGTAGACGGTAAAATAATAAAAGAAGGCGAATGGATAACATTGAACGGCACCAAAGGCCTGTTTTATTTAGGGCAGCTTAAGATGATGGACGCGTCATCTGAAAATGAGATATTGAACGCGTTCTTAAAACTATGCGATACGATCAGGACCATTAACATCAGGACTAACGTGGATACTCCTGAAGATGCCAGAAAGGCCCGCCAATTCGGAGCCGAGGGTATAGGTTTGTTCAGGACCGAACATATGTTCTATGGCAAAGGTTCTGAAGAGCCACTTTTCAAATTGCGCAAGATGATAATGTCTAATTCAACACAGGAGCGCAGAAAAGCGCTTGATGAGTTGTTTCCGCATATGAAGGGTGATATAAAGGGCACGCTTGAGGCAATGGATGGCCTGCCTGTGACCATAAGGCTGCTTGATCCGCCTTTGCATGAGTTTGTGCCGCACCAGGAAGACGCGCGCGCGAGCTTAGCTTCGAGCTTGAATATTTCAGTAGAGGAATTAGAGAAGAGGGCTAATGGACTTGCTGAAAATAACCCTATGATGGGACACCGCGGCGTGCGCTTAGGCGTCACGTATCCTGAAGTGAGCGAAACACAATTCAGGGCCATCTTTGAGTCTGCTGCAGAATTGATAAAGGAAGGAAAGAAAGTATTTCCTGAGATCATGATACCTGTTGTCTGCACGACAGCTGAATTGACCGACCAGCTTGCTATTGCCAAAAAAGTCTATGCCGAGGTCTTGCTTAAGTTCGGTATCAAGAAAATAGACCACATGTTCGGCACGATGATAGAGATACCTCGCGCAGCGCTTGTGGCTGATAAAATAGCCGAAGTAGCATCGTTCTTTTCATTCGGTACGAATGACTTAACACAGATGACCTTCGGGTTTTCAAGGGATGATATGGGTGGATTCCTGCAGGAGTATCTGAAAAAAGGTATTTTACAGGATGATCCTTTCCAGACCATAGATCAGGTAGGCGTAGGAGAGCTGATAAAAATCGGCATTGACCGAGGCCGCAAGACCAATAAAAAATTAAAGGTCGGCATCTGCGGTGAACACGGCGGCGATCCGAGGTCTATTGATTTTTGCTACCGCGCAGGTATGAATTACGTGAGTTGTTCGCCTTTCCGCGTTCCTATCGCAAGGCTTTCCGCGGCTCGCGCTGTATTGGCTAATAGGAAGAAATAATGGAGAACATAAAGTCCTATATAAAAGAAGTCCGTAAGATGCCTCTTTTGACGGCTAAGGAAGAGATAGACCTTGCCAAAAGGATCAAGAAGGGTGATAAGGCGGCGCGCGATAAAATGATACGCGCTAATTTGCGCTTGGTCATCAATATCGCGAAAAAATATATCCATCTGGGTATACCGCTTATGGACTTGATAGAAGAAGGTAATGTAGGGCTTATGAAAGCGGTTGAGAAGTTTAACCCATCAAAAGGATTCAGGTTCTCTACGTATGGCGCCTGGTGGATAAAGCAGAGCATAACGCGTTCTGTATTTGACCAGTCAAGGACCGTGCGGCTTCCAGTATACGTAAATGAATTGCTTACGAAGTATAAAAAGACCAACGAAAAGCTGATGGGTAAATTAAAGAGGTTACCAACGGATAATGAGGTCGCGAAATCCATGCGGACAAGCCTGGATAAGATATCAAAGATACGCGCTTCTATTACCAAGACCTCTTCGCTGGACGCGCCTATAGATGAAGAAGGCGGCAATGAGATAATGGACCTTGTTGAAGACAAGAGTTCAGCTAACCCTGAAACAGCCTTAAATAGTTTTTTCAATAAAGAGCGCTTAGACGGTCTGTTTGGCGCTATCAATGACAGAGAGCATGAGGTCCTGAATTTACGGTTCGGCCTTGTTAATGGCCACACCCATACTTTAGCTGAAGTCTCAAAGAAGCTCGGCGTCTCGCGTGAGCGCATAAGACAGATAGAAGAGAACGCGCTAAAAAAACTAAAGAAACTTATGTCGGCACAGGACCAGGAAACAATAGAATAGGATCCAACCGAGGTAGAAATGACCATGTCAAGCGCGAAATTTTACACGTTAGTGATACCAAGGTTTGAAGACGTATTCCATTCATTTTTCGCTTCAGAAGTTATTAAGGGCGTGACTGCGGCGGCCAGCCGGTTAAAGGCGGACATACTTATCCATATCACGGAAAGAAAAAAACACTTTGAATGGGTGACCGCCGAATCCGTCAATGCTGATTACGTCAAAGGCGTTATTTTTGCCGATATTGATGGTGATAAAAAGCATCTCCTGGAATTCATGAAAAGGGGCGTGCCTTGTATCGTTATGAATAATTATTTCAGTGAAGATGTCAATTGTATTGCTATTGATAATCGCAGGGCAGCAATGGATGTGGTGGAGTATCTGGTGAAGCTTGGCCATTCAAGAATAGCCACGGTCGCAGGAGACCTTAATACGCAGGCAGGCGAAGCCAGGCTGGAAGGATATAAGCAGGCAATGGCAAAATACGGCCTTAGTATACCCAAAGGCTATATTCAGGAGGGCTTTTTCCTAAGGACACCTGCCAGGACAGCAGCAAAGAATTTACTTAATCTAGAGGCAAGGCCTACAGCTATTTTTGCAGCAAGTGACGTTATGGCGCTTGAGGTAGTAGATGAGGCTAAGCAGGAAGGCTTAAGGATACCATGGGATATCTCTTTGGTAGGTTTTGACGATAATCCTATTGCCGGCTATAGCCCGGTGCGACTGACCACCGTTGCTCAGCCTATTGTTGAAATGGGAAGGCTGGCTTTGGAAAAATTGAACCAGATAACTCTGGGCAAGGAAAAACAACCTGTAAAAGTAGTTCTGCCGGCAAAGCTTATTAAACGGGAATCAACATTGGTAATGAGCAAAAGTTGACTACTATGTCTGATAAACTGAAGAAGGTGATACGTAATATCCCCGATTTTCCAAAGCAGGGCATCTTATTCCGCGACATAACCACTCTTCTTAAAGATAAAAAGGCATTCAAAGATTCCGTTGATAGCCTGGCAAAGGCCATCAAGGGTAAAAAGGTTGATTACGTGGTGGCTGTTGAATCCCGTGGTTTTATTTTCGGGGCTGCTTTAGCCTATAAATTAGGTGCCGGTTTTGTTCCTGTAAGGAAAAAGGGCAAGCTTCCAGCCAAGACTATTTCGGCGTCTTATTCGCTAGAATACGGCACTGATTCTTTGGAGATGCACAAGGACGCGCTTAAGCCCAATGCGAAGGTCTTGATAGTTGACGATCTTTTGGCTACTGGCGGGACTGTCGCTGCTGTCTGTTCATTAAGCGAACAACTGAAAGCAAAGATCGTAGGCATTATCTTCTTAATAGAACTCTGCGGCCTTAAAGGGCGCGACAAGCTCAAAGGCTATCCGGTTTATTCCATCATACAGTATTGATCATTACCGAGGCCGGACCTCGACCATATTTGTCTGCCCCCGTAGCTCATCTGGATAGAGCACAGGTTTCCTAAACCTGGTGTGGCAAGTTCGAGCCTTGCCGGGGGCATTTAAAATTTACCCAGAAGGGTTTTATGAAAAATTGCCCTGTTTGTAACAATGAAAAATGGTCTAAGGTCTTTAATATCGGCATTTGGACAATAGAGGAATGCGCAGTTTGTAAATTTGCCAAGATCAACCCCATGTCAACTCAAGATAGCCGCACTGAGTTTTTTTCTAATGAAAGCACTATTAAGAGGAAACCAAAGAAGCTTTCTTCGCTCCAGAAGTTTTCCAGGGGAATGAAGCGCGCATCTAATAAAGTAATGCGCCGCGGAAAAAGCGAAATATTTTATAAGAAGCTCTTGGATCATTTACCTTCAGGATCAAAGGTCCTTGATGTTGGTTGCGGAGATGGCAGCTTTCTTGCTTTGGCCAGTGAGCGATACTCTTGCAGCGGAATTGAGATATCTGAGTATTTGGCGGATCTGGCGAGAAAGCGCGAAGGCCTTACGATCAAAACAGGAAATTTCTTAGAAGCAGATTTTGGACAGGAAAAATTTGACGGGATCACATTAATATCTTTATTAGAGCATTTAAGCGACCCGCTTAGGACGCTTCAAAAGTGCTTTGATCTTTTGAGGGATGGCGGCATATTGTTGTTGAAGACAGTAAATTACGAATGCGCTAACAGAAAAATAAAAAGAGAAAAATGGACAGGGTTTCGTCCTCCTGATCACGTGGTCTATTTCGGCCCAGCCAATCTTAAGAGTATCCTTACGAAAGTAGGTTTTAAAAATATCAGGACTTCTTCCTGGACCTTTAACGATAATATGTATTGCGCTGCCTGGAGAGCAAAATGATAGACCTGCACACTCATTCATTATTAAGTGATGGTGAATTACTTGCTTCAGAATTGGCTCGCAGATATGAAGAGAAGGGGTTCCGGGCCATTGCCATCACTGATCACGTTGACCTTTCAAATATAAAAACAGTGGTTGAGTCTGTTGTTGAGTTTTGCCGCGCTTGGCCTAAGAACAGGATAAAGGTCATACCTGGCATAGAATTGACCCATCTTCCTATTGAGCAGTTCAAGAAAGCTTGTGAATACGCGCGTAATAAAGGTATTAAGATGATCGTAGCTCATGGTGAGACGCTTGTTGAGCCTGTATTAAAAGGTACTAACCGGCAGGCACTAAGTTCTGATATTGATATCCTATCCCATCCTGGCCTGATAAGCGATGAGGACGTCAAATTGGCCACGAAAAAAGGCATATTTCTGGAATTAAGCGCGAGAAAAGGCCATTGCCTTGCTAATGGGTATGTTGCCCGGCTTGCCTTAAAGTATGGCTCAAAGCTTTGCATCAATTCCGACGCTCACTCACCGTCGGATATTCCAACCATACAATTCCTCCGTTTGGTGGGCCTGGCCGCTGGACTTTCTGAGAATGACCTCTCTAGGGCATACGAAGGCATTGAAGACCTCTGCAGCCGTAAAATTTAACTATTTCGCTAAAATTCATGGGTGCTCAAAAATTTTTATAAAATAGTTGACAACCCATTGCTAAATATGGTATTTATAGAGCAATTAGGCTATACCGCCAAAGACAGCTTTAATAAAGGTGTGAGAGGGGGTGAAGACCAAATAAAGCCGAAAGTTGTCAAAAAGTTGGCGATATAACTATAGATGAAATTCCTAGGCAAGTTATAATTTAGGTAAACCTAGTACATATATATAATTTATTATTCATTTAAAGGAGGAGAAGATGAGTAAGCGCTTAGTGTTTTTGTTCTGCGCTCTGCTTGTGTTCGCGGCAGTAGTTCCTGCGTTCGCAGCAGTCCAGAACGTAAAAGTGAGCGGTGATATTATTGCTCGTTACGTTTTACGTAACGATTTTGACCTCTTAAAAGGCAATGGCGTAACAGGCGAAGACCAGATCAATGCCATAAACACCGTTACCCGTTTAAGAGTTGATGCTGATTTGACTGATAACGTTTCCACAGTTATCAGGCTTATCAATGAGAGAAACTGGGAACAAGACGGTACGACAAATTCGGATATAGATCTGGATCTGGCTTATGTTACGATGAAGGAGTTTTTATATTCTCCTTTGACATTAGCCATAGGCCGTCAGGAACTCCACTTCGGCAATGATATGATCATTGGCGATGCGATTGGACAACCTAATGCAGATGCTGTATCCGGTGGCATAGGCACGAATCAAAATACGAATTACACTGAAGCAGTTGGCTTCGGTGGAGTGAATGGTGACCTTGCGTATCGTAAGGCATTTGACGCAATAAGAGCCACATTCAATTATGACCCATTGGTAATTGATGTTGTGTACGCGAGAATTGACCACAACACTATTACTGGCGCTGACTCCAATGATATGATCAATCTTTGGGGCGCGAATGCTGGTTATAAGTTCAGTGATAAGTGGAATACGATGGCTGAAGGCTACGTATGGTCAAAAGTCGATAGCTCACGTAGAATTCCTGCTGCGCTTGACAAGGCTGATACAGTCATCACAGTTGGCGCTAGGGTCAATACAAACCCGACTGCAAAGTTAAACCTTCAACAGGAAATTGCTTGGCAGGGTGGTAAGAAACTTAACAACTCTGCTGCAACACCTGCTCTTCAAAGAGAACGTAATGCATGGGCTTCTCAGTCAATAGTCATGGTTACGCCAGGATGGAAGTATAATCCAACCATTGGCATGATCTATTCGTATTTCTCAGGTGACGCGAATAGAGATGCTTCTGGTAATACTCCTGCATTGGATAAAAAGTATCATGCATGGGATCCAATGTTTGAGAACCAGACGGGCGGCCATATCATCAACGCGCTATATCCGTCAAGCAATATACATGATATCAATGCAAGGCTGACATTGTCACCTATTGAAGATGTTGTCGTGCAGTGTGATTATGTGTATTTATTGATGGCAAAAGCCAGTTCTCAAAATGGCGCTCAGAACTTGAATGATTATGATGGTACAGGCAATCTCTTCGCGGCTAACAAGATATCATTAGGTCAAGAGTTTGATACGAACATCATGTATAACTATACAGAAGATGTTCAATTCGGCCTCTTAACCGGATGGTTCTGGCCTGGCAGTGCGTATGATAAGAATGGTACTACAGTTGATCAGAGAGTAACAGCAACTGAAATGATCGCTTCTTGCAGCGTGAAGTTCTAACACAGAAAGTGTTAGAAGAGTAAGTGTTTTACAAAACCCCGGGGGTCTTGCCCCTGGGGTTTTTATGTGATAAGATAGCGCAATGATCAATCTGGCTTTTATCCTGCATATGCACCAGCCTTACTATAAAAACCTCCTTACAGGGGAGGCAGAGTTACCATGGGTGAGGTTGCATGGTATTAAGGATTACCTTGATATGGCGCTTATCCTGGATGAATTTCCGGATATTCACCAGACGTTCAATGTTGTTCCTTCACTTTTAGAGCAGATCGAGGATTACTGCGCAGGTACACTGACAGATAAATTTTTAAGGCTTTCCTATAAAAAGGCCGTTGAACTCACACCTGAAGAAAAAGGGTTTATCCGCGAACACTTTTTTAGCGCGGACATGAACAGGGTCGTAGCTGTTCACCCCAGGTATTACAGCCTATTCCTTCACAAGCACTCGGATTATGATTTTAGTGACCAGGATTACCTGGACTTGCAAGTCTGGTTCAATCTTTCGTGGTTTGATCCAAGGTTTCGGCAAGACATTCCTGAGTTAAGGGCCTTGGTCAAAAAATCTCGGTATTTTACAGAAGATGATAAAAGAGTCGTATTAGACAAGCAGATAGACTTACTAAAACAGATAATCCCGACATACAAAAAGTACCAGGATGAGGGCAGGCTTGAAATAAGCGTTTCTCCGTATTTTCATCCGATACTGCCTCTTTTATTTTCTTCTTTTGCCGGCCGCGACGCCAATCCTCAAATGCCCATGCCTAGATCAGTATTTTCTCATCCGGAAGATGTTATTTGGCATGTTCAGGAAGCCGTGGACTTCTATCAAAAAAGATTTGGCGTTCCTCCGCGCGGCATGTGGCCCTCCGAACAGGCTGTCTCTCGCGAGATACTTCCTATACTTATGAAAGCCAAGCTTAACTGGATTGTCACCGACGAGACTATCTTGTGGAAAACGGTTAAGTCGATCAAAAGGGACGGGCGCATCCTATATCGCCCTTATAATATCAAAATAAAAGATGAGTCGCTTACAGTGCTTTTCAGGGACCGGTATCTTTCGGACTTAATAGGTTTTGAATATCAGCACTGGAGGACAACAGACGCGGTAGATAATTTTATGCATCACATCTTAAAGATAAAAGAATATTTCGGTGAAAATGATTGCCTGTTGACCGTGGCGTTGGACGGCGAGAATTGCTGGGAGTTTTATAGAAATGACGGAAGAGATTTTTTAAGGCTGCTATATAGCCGTTTAGCCGAAACGAGCTATGTTAAGACAGTAACTGTCAGTGAATATCTAAAAGCTAATCCCCCTAGGCATCACTTGCCTGTGCTTGCCACAGGTTCATGGATCCATGGAGATCTTAATAAATGGATGGGGCACCAGGCTAAAAATATAGCGTGGGACATGCTTACTTGCGCGCGTGATCTGTTGACAGAGGAACATCTTAAGGATGAGCGCATAATGAAACAAATGCATGTTTTGGAGGGGAGCGACTGGTTTTGGTGGTATGGAGACAAAAATAGATCGTTTGACGAACTGTACCGCATTCACTTGAAGAATTTTTATTCTATGCTCGGAAAAAAACCAAATGTTGATTTAAATTCGCCTATTGACATTTAAGGCTGTGATGTTACAATGAAAAAAGAAATATCAGACCACTTAGCAAAAGCTTTTTTTGACAAAAAAGAAAAAAAGAAAGAAGACAAGAGTTTCGTTTTTTACATAGTCGTAAGTCTTTTGTTTGTAGCTGTTTTGCTCTTTGTATCGGGCTTCTTGTCAAAGCCAAGTTTAAAGGGTTACTATATACGTGACGAGAAGCTGGTTTTTGAAAAACATGATGGGCCATACATCTTGAGATTTAATTTTCAAGATAGTTCCTCAAAGGTAGAGACATTAGTCATAAATATTCCTGATATTGACCTGACTTCTTATAAACGATTGAGTTTTTCTGTAAGATTAAAAGATGCTGATACCCGTCAGCTTGGGTCTGTAAAAGTGGGACTTGTGAACATAAGAAAAGAAACATCCAACCTATATCTTTCGGACATCAATAATTCCTGGAAAAAACTGTCGTTTCCTTTTTCTGATTTTGGAAAGATCCAAGATTGGACTCGCCCTACAAAGATATTATTCACTCTTGAAGAGTGGAATACCTTTGCTAAGAGAGGCGAGCTTCTGATAGATGGAGTAGAGTTCTCAAAAAATTAGTGTAACAACCCTTAAGCATGGGAGGATCGATATGGAAATAATCGCGATAGCAAACCAAAAAGGCGGATGCGGAAAAACCACTACAGCGACAAACCTCGCGGCAGCGCTGGCCTTAAATAATAAAAAAACGCTTCTTGTAGATCTTGACCCTCAGGCGCATGCTTCCTTAGGGCTTGGCGTTGAGAAAGAGATAGGTATTTACGATTGCCTCTCTAAGATAAGCAAGAATAAATGCGTCCTTAAGGACATTATTACCAACATATCCCCGAATTTTGATCTTGCGCCGTCTAACATCATGCTAAGCACTATAGACCAGGAGTTTAGCGACGAGATAGGCCGGGAATCAAGGCTTTTTGATATATTAAAGGATGTCAAAGATCCTTATGAGTTTTGCCTTATTGATTGCCCTCCTAACCTTGGGCTTCTTACTGTAAATGCCATTAGAGCAGCCAACAAACTTATAATACCTGTTGAGGCTTCGCGTTTTTCTTTGGATGGCGTAAAGCGCCTTATTGAAATAGCGGAACTTGTGCGAGAGCGGTTAAACCATTCAGTCGAAGTGCGCGTGCTTGTTAATAACTTTGATTCGCGTCTGAGGCACTCTTTTAACATTTTAAACAAGATAAAAGAGACATTCGGCGCGAAATGCTTTAACACGATAGTCCATATCAACGTTAAGATAAAAGAAGCGCAATCCATGGCTCAGACCATTTTCTCTTTTGACAAATACAGCCGAGGTTCAAAGGATTATTTCAGCTTGTCGCGTGAGCTTATTTCAAAAGAAGAGGCAATAGTAGAGAAGATATCGCAACAGATGAAAAAGATAGTCAGAAAGAAAACAAAGGAATACCTGCCGGTCACTTTTGAAGTCAGCGGCCGCGAGGCTTCAAGCATTTTTGTCGTAGGAGATTTTAATAATTGGGTAGCAGATGATAATTCAAGATTAAGTAAGGACAACGGGGCGTGGAAAAGGCAGCTTGACCTTAAGCCCGGTTCTTATAAATACAGGTTTGTTATTGATGGGAAATGGACAGAAGACCCGTCTAATCCCAATACGGAAAAAAATCCGTTTGGTGAGCTGGATTCGCTTTTACTTGTAAAAGAGTAACCGCAGCCTACAGATGGATATTTTAGACATCTTTAAGGCGCGAAAAAGCATCCGTAAATTCAAAAGAAAAGAAGTCTCTGATAGCGATATAGAGAAGATAATCAAAGCCGCAAGCTTAGCTCCTACCGCAAGAAACGTCCAGCCTTGGGAATTTATCGTTGTAAAAGACAAAGAACGCCTCATTGAATTAGCAGGGCTTGTTTCTCCAAATGGCGCTTTTATTAAAGAGGCGCCTGCCTGCATCGTTATTTTTTGTAATAATACTAAATATTACCTTGAGGATGGCTGCGCTG
>Ga0082335_1000387_pt1 | contig 113950 bp, 110 predicted proteins | sample Subgrocontami58m_FD_72375 | JGI IMG/M metagenome (GOLD analysis project Ga0082335, IMG submission 72375) | Subsurface groundwater microbial communities from S. Glens Falls, New York, USA - GMW37 contaminated, 5.8 m (SPADES assembly) (version 2) ... | reverse complement strand
TTTCCGGGCTACTGCGGGTGCTGATGCCCGTCCTGGCGGAAGAGGATGCTGAAATGCTGGCCGTCGGGTAGGGGCGAGACGTCGGTGATGCCAGGGAGGTAGATACGGAGGGCGTCCATGAGCTGGGACTTGGTCACCACCACACCGGCGACGCTCAGGGAAGGCAGGGGTTGCCCCTGCGCCTGGGTCTCTGGCCCCGGATCAAGCGGCTCTGGTGTGTCCGCCGGTGGCTGCATGGCTGCGTCTCGCTTGTGTGACTGCGCTGTACCTGTTAGAAAAACTAAGTATTAGTATTATGCTGCCCCACAAGCCTATGCTGTCAACCCCTTACGCGTGAGGATTTTGTGAAGAATCCGGCGCTTACTCCTTGCTCGCCACCTCCTCCACCACGCGCTCGCGGAACGCCGCCACTGGCTGCCCCCGCAGCTCCTCGCCGCTGCGCAGCCGCACCGAGAGGACGCCGTCGGCGGCCTCCCGGTCGCCCACCACCAGCATGTAGGGCACCTTCTGCTGCTGGGCCTCCCGGATCTTGTAGTTCATCCGCTCCGAGCGCCCGTCCACGTGGACGCGTACCCCCGCGGCCCTGAGCTGCTCCGCCACCCCCTGGGCGTACTCGATGTGGCGGTCGGCGATGGGGATGACCACCGCCTGCACCGGCGCGAGCCACACCGGGAACGCCCCGGCGTGGTGCTCGATGAGCACCCCCAGGAACCGCTCGATGGACCCCAGCACAGCCCGGTGCACCATCACCGGCCGTTGCTCCGTGCCGTCCTCCGCCACGTAGGTGAGGTCGAACCGCTCCGGCAGGTTGATGTCGAGCTGCACCGTGCTCAACTGCCACTCCCGGCCGATGGCGTCCTCAGAGAAGAGGTCGATCTTGGGGCCGTAGAAGGCGCCCTCGCCGGCCACCTCGGTGAAGTCGTTGCCGGATGCTTGCAGCGCGTCCCGCAGCGCGGCCTCGGCCGTATCCCACATCTCGTCGCTGCCCAGGCGCTTGTCCGGACGCAGCGACAGGGTGAAGCGGGGCTTGCCCAGGCCGCAGGCGCCGTAGACCTCCTGCATCATCGCCAGCACGCTGATGACTTCCTGGTTCACGTGCTCCATGCGGCAGAAGATGTGGGCGTCGTCCTGGGCAAAGGAGCGCACCCGGGTGAGGCCGTGGATGACGCCGGAACGCTCGTAGCGGTGCAGCCGCCCGAAGTCGGCGTAGCGCAGGGGCAGGTCCCGATAGGAGTGGAGCTGCGAGAGATACACCAGGCAGGCGGCCGGGCAGTTCATGGGCTTGACCCCCAGCTCCCGCTCTTCCACCTGGATGAGGTACATGTTCTCGATGTAGTTGTCGTAGTGGCCTGAGCGCTTCCAGAGGTCCGTGGAGAAGATCTGCGGCGTGATGATCTCCTGGTAGCCGTACCTGTCGTACAGGCCCCGCAGGAAGCTCACCAGCAGGTTGTAGACCAGCGCCCCCTTGGGCAGGAAGAAGGGACTTGCCGGCGCGAGGGGGTCAAAGATGAACAGGCCCAGCTCACGGCCCAGCACGCGGTGGTCGCGACGCAGCGCCTCCGCCTGCTGATGCAGGTAGGCATCTAGCTCCTCCTGCGACTGGAAGGCGGCCCCGTAGATGCGCTGTAGCATGGGGCGCTTCTCGTCGCCCCGCCAGTACGCGCCGGCGATGCTCAGCAGCTTGAACGCCCTCACCTGTCCCGCCGAGGCCACATGCGGCCCGCGGCAGAGGTCGGTGAAGCCGCCCTGGGTGTAGAGCCGCACCTGCTCGTCGGGAATGGTGTCGATGATCTCAAGTTTGTAAGGCTGGTCGGCGAACAGCCCTCTGGCCTCGTCCTTGGGCGTCTCGCGGCGCTGGAAGGGCGCGTCTGAGGCGATGCGCTCCCGCATTTTTTTGTCGATGGCATCCAGGTCTTCCGGCGTCAGCGGGCGCGGCAGGTCGAAGTCGTAGTAGAAGCCGACGTCCGTAGTCGGGCCGATGCCTATCCTGGCGTCCGGGAATAGCGCCAGCACCGCCTCGGCCATGATATGCGCTGCCGAGTGGCGCATGGTGTCCACCGCATCATGAGGATGTTCCTCTTCAAGTATCGAATCTGCCATGTCCGTCTCCTTCACTTTTTTCTCAAAATCGTTGGGCGCTTCACCCGCGCCCCAACCCTCGTGAATAGCTTTGGCGCAAAAGTTATCCCCTCCTGTCATTCCGAGCGAACAGCGCCTGTCCTGAGGCTCCCGAAGGGAGGAATCTGGAGGCGAAGAGGGTGGCCCTCCTTATGTTGATCTCGCACCTATATCCAGCGGTGCGAGCGGCTGAGCAGGAGTTCTGGGTATGGCTAAAGACGCAGGTAGCGCCCCACCCATCCAGATTCCTCGTCGTTCCTCCTCGGAATGACATTTGAGACAAAGCCCTGGTGACGGGAGAGGGATTATTTCTGCAACAAAAAACCTCCCGTCCCAAGGACGAGAGGCTGCTCCCGTGGTTCCACCTTCATTCGCCCACCTGTGGCGGGCCTCAACTGGCCGATAACGGAGTGCCTCCGAGGTCGCCTACTGGCCCCGCCGAAGGGTGGGGGGTTCGGGGCCTGGCTCACAGGGGGTTTTCATGCTGGATGGACAAGGAGGGCTTGCAGCCGTGGCCCTCCCTCTCTGGTGTCAGCGCCAGCGTTACTCGTCCTGCTCGCTGCCTTTCAACGATGCATCTGGCTTTTACTATAGCACATTGTGAATAAGGGCAATTTGGGAGATGAGGAATGGTGGGCGATACTGGGCTCGAACCAGTGACCTCAGCGATGTCAACGCTGCGCTCTAACCAACTGAGCTAACCGCCCCTAGACCAACCACGTGGCAACAGTGACCTGTCGCCGCTGGCGACCGCTCTAACCAACTGAGCTAACCGCCCCTGATGCAGCCTGGTGAGTTGATGGTAGCAAGACGCACATGGCCCGTCAAGCGCGAACAGCAGCGTTGCCTGAGGCTCTCGAAGGCACCGATGCTGCCAACTGTACTGCGGGGCTTAAGCTGACAGCTTTATTCAATAACCGCCCACACCCTTTCCTTGACACTCCTTCTGAGCGACACCTAGAATGAAATCTGAAACTGTATATGTTGTCGATATTGAGGCAGAATAGAGAGTATGAAAAAGCTTGCGCGGTCGCTCATCTTAGTTTTTGGCGTCGTTGTGCTGTTCCGCATGCTGGAGAAGCGCGGCATCAGCTCCCACGGCAGGTTCCTCGGCGTGCCCTACGACTTCCGCATGCCGACCTATGAGCGGGTGAAGGAAGCCGTCTGGAACACCAGGGACTCGCGCATCTTGCGGCCGCATGCCTTTGGGTGGGGCTACTCCCTCAATCTTCACGCCCTTCTCCGCTTTTTCCGCTGATTCCATCCCCCGTTGGCGAGTTGTGTAGCGGTAGCACAGGGGACTTTGGATCCTCTAGCCCAGGTTCGAATCCTGGCTCGCCAGCCATAATTTCACGCCCTGATCGAAGGGTGATCGGCATGGCATATTCCAAACCCATCTCAAGGCGTTCGTTTCTTCAGTCCATGCTCGTGGCCTTCGCCGCAAGCGCAGGGCTGGGCCTGCGGGCGCGGCCGGCTCAGGCCGACGCCTCCATCTCCGTCATCGGGTGGTCGCAGTGGGGGCAGCCGCTCACCGTCCACCGCCTCGGCAACGGCCCGCTGCATCTGTTCATCCTCGGCGGCCAGCACGGGGGGCCTGAGGCAAACACCACGGCGCTGGCGCAGATGCTCATGGCCCACCTGACGGAGAACCCGGGGGAGATTCCGGCAAACGTCACCGTGGACATCATGCCCGAGGGCAACCCCGACGGCCTGCTCACCGGGAGCCGGCAGTTCATCAGCGGAGTCGACCCCAACCGCAACTGGGCCACGCCCGACTGGCAGAGCGACGCGTACGATTCATACGGCCGCTTTCGCCGCGGCCTGGGCGGCACTGCGCCCTTCTCCGAGCAGGAGACGGAGGCGATAGGCAACTGGCTGTGGGGCGTCTGGCCCAAGTACATTATCAACTACCACAGCGCCGGCGGGTTCATGTTCGGGGGAGGGGAGGGCCTGGCGGGCGAGCTGTCCGAGCTCTACTCTGATGCCAGCGGCTATCCCCGGCCGACCGCGGGCCCCGGTGGCGGCGGCAGCCCGCTGGGCTACCGGGCCACGGGGAACATGAACGGATGGACCCGCAGCGTGGGCATGGGCGGCTGTCTCATCGAGCTGGCCAGCGCCACCGACCCCGAGTTCGACCGCAACCTCGCGGGCGTGCGCGCGGTGCTGGCGCGCCTCGGCGCGGAGGCGCAGAAGCGGAGGTAATAGAGAGGGGATGGGTAGCTGAAGTTGGGCAAGCACTTTGATCGATTCTTGGTTAGATCAGAAAGAACCAAAACTCGGTCTCACGAGCCGGAGCTCTGGTTCCGAAACTGGCTCACGTGCCCAGGGTGTCACCATCGTTACCCGTTACACCACAAGGTCTGCCGCGTAGCATTGCAGATTGCTGTTGCCCTCTCAGAGAACCCCACCTGCTCTTGGTGTCTTTTAAACGGACAACTTGCGGACCTGCCCAGGGGAATAACCGACTGTCCTAAGTGCGGCCTGAAGTGCCAGTCGCTGGACGAGGTGGAGATCGCCCCCAACGATGAATTCAATTGCGTAGAGAAAGTACAACTGAAGGCCCGCTCGGCAAGAAAGCGAAGGGGAGTTTGCTCCGCATGTGGCCGCTTTGGTTTTGTTGATGTTCACCATAAAGATTGGAATCACGCAAACAATCGTCTGGGTAATCGCGTGTTTCGATGTGCCTATTGCCACATGCTAGAGGGCAAGCTTGGTGTACCGCTGTTTGAGGAGATGCTTGCCAGGGTACGACAGAACGAACACGAACTCGCGGCTCTACAAAATAGCTCGGCCCAATGGGAAGAAAAGAACATTGGGAAATCTTCGGCGGAGGGGTCTCAGGGTCGACTCATGTGAGGCCTTCCGTTTGAGCCTCGAATATCAAAAACGTGTGTCCCAGTAGAGTACATATCCAGCGAGCGGGGGAAGCTAGAAAGGCCAACCTGGCAGGCGTTCGGGCGGTTCTGGCCCGCCTGGGCGCGGAGGCGCAGAAGCGGGGATAGTACACCCCCCTACAGTCTCCCCATGCTGAAGGACTGGTGGCGGCGCGCCGGCTCGTCGGTCCAGCGCAGGACGTTGTTCTCCGTCAGTATGTTGCCGGTGAGGACGGGGCATCTCGCGCCCTGCTCGTTGAGCACCGCTCCCATGCGTTGCGCGTTCGTCTGCAGCGGCGTTCGCAGACCCTGTTCTGCGGCGAGACACTGGTCATGGTGCAGCGTTGCGCAGAAGACCAGCGGCTCTTTCAGTTGCTTGAGCATCGCGACGGTGCTCCGGAAGTTTGTGCCCACGTTCCCGCCGACGTCGTTCAATATGAAAATCCTGTCGGCCCTGAGGCGGAGCCTGTCGAGCCTTTGCCGCACCTGGATGCGCAGCAACTCGTGGTTTAATCTGGGGTCAACGCAGACCAGCGCAATTGCAGCAGCCATAGATACCACCTCCCTTTCATCTAGGGTACGACTAAGGGTGACTGAATGGAATCCCCGCCCACGGTTGGGGTGAGACAACGCAGGTTATGAGAAACCGCCGGACACTGTACGCCCGACGGTTTCTGTTGCTTGTGCTGGCTGTTGGTCGGGTTATTCCAGCCGGCCGGCTTCTTCTCGCGCCGTACGGCCGATGCCGATGCGGCGGGCGATGATGAGCTTTTGCACGTCAGCCGTGCCGCCGGGGTGCACGCCAATGATGCCGGACCGCTGCTGCCCTTCTGCATAGCCATCGGCCGCGCCGTAGGGAGCTTCACTCACCAGAGCAGTGTACCCGAGGAGTTTTCCCAGGGTCCCTGTGAGGTGCAGTCCGCCAATCTTTCGGAGATAGGAAGACTGCGACCCACCGTAGGAACGGGGCTTTTTGGCGTGGACCAGGAAGAAGTTTCTCAGACCGAGTAGCCTACCAGTCTCACCGTAGATGTGCATCTCCATGAGCTGGTCTCGAGCGTCCTGGTCCTTGGACATGGGCTGACCGTCCAGCGTGGCCGTGTTGCAATACTCGAAGATGCGCTCTTCGAAGCGGTTCCTGCCCACGCGGCCGCCGCCGCCATGCTTCAGTTCCAGGTGGGTTGATGCCACCTGCCAGCCGTTGTTTTCGCCGCCAACCAGGTTGAATGCCGGCACGCGGACATTGTCGAAAAACACGCTGTTCTTATGACCGCTGGATGCTCCGCCCTCGCCGCCGGAACCGAGCAGGTCGAGCGGCATGACGGTGATGCCGGGGAGAGTGATGGGGATCATGAACCAGCTTAGGTTCTCGTGGCGCGGGGCCTTTGGATCGGTCACGCAGAGCGTCCACATCTGGTCAGGAAGATGCCTGCCGCCCACGAAGGTCTTATGCCCGTTGATGACATAATCGTCGCCGTCGCGGAGCGCCTGTGTCCTGACGCTGGCCAGGTCGGAACCCGCTTCCGGCTCGGTCAGGAGCTGCCAGGTGACCACGTCACTTTTGAAGATGGGGGGCAAATAGGCCTTCTTCTGTTCCTCGTTGCCCCAGACCAAGATGCTCTGGGCGCCCAGACGTCCGCCGGAATCGTAGTACGGAGGCCTGGACAAGCCCAGCTCGCTGAGCTCCTCATCGATAATGATGGTCTGGTCCATGGAAAGGCCGCCGCCGCCGTATTCCGTGGACATGGTCGGCCAGAGCCATCCCTTGGCGCCTAACCGACGCGCGATCTCCCGACGTCGGGCGTACTCCTCTGGGGAAGGGCCATCATCGTCATCATCGTCTTCGTCGTCGGCAGAGCCGGAGGTTGGCGGGGGCACGTTGTCCCTGATCCATGAGCGCACCACCGTCCGGAACTCCTCTTGTTCAGGTGTGTACGAGAGTTGAAACTCCAAGGGTTAGCCTCCTGTGTGTTTTCATCTTTGATAAACCTTTGATCAACCAGGCTGATTTCACTGCAACAGGCGCGGTTTGTCAAGATATTGCTCGAAACATACTTTCGCAGCAAAGTGCCTTTGTGCATCGCCTTCTCTGTGAGATGCGACCTTCATGTCGGCACAAGGGTATGACACGGATCACTCCCGACAACGTCCATGGCAGGACAAAAGGGGCACCCAGGAAAAAGAGAAACCGCCGAGCGCATCTGCGCTCGGCGGTATTGTGTCCGACAGAAAGGGTTGGTCGGGTTATTCCAGCCGGCCGGCTTCTTCTCGCGCCGTACGGCCGATGCCGATGCGGCGGGCGATGATGAGCTTTTGCACGTCAGCCGTGCCGCCGGGGTGCACGCCAATGATGCCGGACCGCTGCTGCGCCTCGGCGTAGCCATCGGCGGCAGCGTAAGGCCCCTCTGTCACCAGGGCGTGGTAACCCAACAGTCTGCCCATGGTGTTGGTCAGCCTAAGCCCGCCAATCTTGCGGATGTAGGACGACTGAGAGCCGCCGTAAGTCCTTGGCTTCTTGGCATGCACAAGGTAGAAGTTTCGCAGGCCAAAGAGCTTGTTGATTTCGTCCTCGATGTGCATCTCCATCAAGCAGTCGCGAGCGTCCTCATCGTTGGAGATTGGATGGCCGTCCATCTTGTTAGTCTTGCAGTACTCAAAAATCCGCTCTTCAAACCGGTTCTTGCCCACGCGGCCGCCGCCGCCGTGCTCAATCTCCAGGTGTGTGGTGGCGACTTTCCATCCCTTGTTCTCGCCGCCCACCAGATTGAAGGCCGGGACTCGCACGTTGTCAAGGAATATGCTGGTCTGGTGGCCGTTGCCCTGGCCGCCCAGCAGGTCTAGGCGCATGATGGTGATGCCGGGCAGCCTTGAGGGGATCATGAACCAACTGGTGTTCTCGTGACGAGGGGCTTTCGGGTCCGTCATGGCGATGGTCCAGAACATGTCCACATCGTGGCCGCCGCTTATGAACGTTTTGTGGCCATTGAGGACCCAATCATCGCCGTCGCGGACCGCGAGGGTCTTGACGCTGGCCAGGTCGGAGCCTGCTTCCGGCTCGGTGAGGAGCTGCCATGTGGCCCATTCGCCTGTCACCATTGGTTTCAGGAATGCCTTCTTTTGCTCCTCGGTGCCCCAGACTAGGACGCTGGGAGCGCCCATGGTTCCGCCGGAATCACCGTAATCACGGGCTGACAGGTTGAGGGCGTCCAGTTCCTCTTCAATGATGACGGTGTGATCCCCCGTGAGACCGCCGCCGCCATACTGCTTAGGCATGGTGGGCCAAAGCCAGCCCTGGGATCCCAGCCGACGGGCCAACTCCCGCTTGCGATCCCATACCTCACGGGAATCCTCTCCGGGAGCCTCCGTGATCCCTGCAGGAACATTCTCCTTGAGCCAGGTCTTGACCTCTCTACGGAAAGCTTCCTGTTCGGTAGTGTACGCGATCTCAAATTCCACGGATCTACCTCCTAATGACTAGCATGTTATTATGACCGGCTACAGGTGATTTGACCGCAATTTTGAGCGTTTGTCAAGCTTCCGAGTAAGAATTACCTATGATTCAGCGAAAGTAACGTTGGTATAGCTATGAAATTCACATAATTTTCCGTTCTGCAGGTTGCTCAACCAGGTGGGTGATGCGTCTCAGGCATGCCCATCTGGCTGTCTCTGATTTATCCACGATAAACAAACCGCCGAGCGTATGCACGCTCGGCGGTTTTATGTCCTTGAGTAACGGTCGGTCAGATTACTCCAGTCGGCCGGCTTCCTCGCGCGTGGTTCGGCCAATGCCGATGCGCCGGGCTATGATCAGCTTCTGCACCTCCGGCGTGCCGGCCGGATGTACGGAAATGATGCCCTGACGCTGCTGCGCCTCGGCATAGCCATCGGCGGCGCCCCGAGGATCATCAGACACCAGCGCCGAGTAGCCCAGGAGTCTGCCTATGGTGTTGGTTAATCGCAGACCCGACATCTTCCGGATCAAAGAAGACTGCGAGCCGCCGTAAGACCGGGGCTTCTTAGCATTCACCAGCCAGAAGTTGCTGAGGCCAAGGAGGCGGTTTATTTCGGCGTCGATATGCATCTCCATGAGCAGGTCGCGGGAATCCTTGTCCTTGGAGATGGGCTGGCCGTCCTGCTTAGCGGTCTTGGTGTACTCGAAGATCCGCTCTTCAAAGCGGTTCTTGCGAACTGTGCCGCCACCGCCATGTTCCATTTCCAGGTGGGTCGTAGCGACTTTCCAGCCCTTGTTCTCGCCGCCGACCAGATTAAACGAGGGAACCCGGACATTGTCGAAGAATACGCTGCTCTGGTGGCCATTGCCCTGGCCGCCCATCAAGTCCAGCGGCATGATGGTAATGCCGGGCGATGCGGCCGGGACCACAAACCAGCTCACGTTTTCATGGCGGGGAGCTTTGGGGTCCGTCATGAAGATTGTCCAGAAAGACTCCACCTTGCGGCCACCGCTTATGAACGTCTTGTGGCCGTTGAGGACCCAATCATCGCCATCACGTATCGCAAGGCTCTTGACGCTGGCCAGGTCGGATCCCACTTCAGGCTCGGTCAGGAGCTGCCATGAGGCCCATTCGCCTGTCAGCATAGGTTTCAGGAAGGCCTGCTTCTGCTCCTCGGTGCCCCAGACCAGAATACTGGGGGCGCCCGTGCCGCCTCCGGCGTCACCATAGTCGCGGGCTGTTATGCCAAGGGCGTCCAGTTCCTCTTCAATGATAATGGCATGGTCTCCAGTGAGGCCGCCGCCGCCATACTGCTTCGGCATGATCGGCCAAAGCCATCCTTTGGTTCCTAGCCGCCTGCCCAACTCTCGCTTAGCCTCCCATATCTCGGGGGGGTCTTCTCCCGGAGCTTCCTTGATCCCTGCCGGAACATTCTCCTTGAGCCAACCCCTGACCTCTTTGCGGAAGGCCTCTTGTTCAGAAGTGTATGTGATCTCAAATTCCACGAATCTGCCTCCTGATAGCTAGCGTTTTATTATGACCGACTACAGGTGATTTGACCGCAATTCTGCGCGTTTGTCAAGCCTTGTGGTAGGAATTGCCTATGATTGGGCGAAATCAAAGCCAGCATCACTATGCGGGCCGCTTCCCTGGGCTGGCGCCAAGCGGAATGCTGTGAATGTTCGCATGATACTCAAGATGTTGTGGCGTTCCATTTCCACTTCTACGTCTTTTCCCTCCGCAAGATTCTCAACCACGTGATTCACCTCAAATATGCCCTACGTGCGCCTACGTGCAAGCTCTGACAAAAGCACAATAAACAACCCGCCGAGCGTGTACACGCTCGGCGGGTTTGTGTCTTCAGGGACGGACGGTTGGATTTACTCCAATCGACCGGCTTCCTCACGGCTGGTGCGGCCGATGCCGATGCGGCGGGCGATGATGAGCTTCTGTACGTCGGCGGTGCCGCCGGGATGCACAGAAATGATTCCGGAGCGTTGCTGTGACTCGGCATAGCCGTTGGCCGCGGCATAGGGCGGCTCGGTGACCACAGCGCTGTAACCCAGAAGTTTGCCCATGGTGCTGGTAAGCTTCAGGCCGCTCATCTTACGGAAGTAGGACGACTGTGAGCCGCCGTAAGACCGGGGCTTCTTGGCATAGACCAGATAGAAGTTGCGCAGGCCAAAGAGCCTGTTGATCTCTGCATCCACGTGCATTTCAATGATCTGATCGCGGGAGTCCTGATCCTTGGACATGAGTTGACCGTCTTGCATGGTGGTCTTGCAATACTCAAAGATCCGCTCTTCGAACCGGTTTCGGCCCACGCGGCCGCCGCCGCCGTGCTCCATTTCCAGGTGGGTTGTGGCGACTTTCCAGCCGCTGTTCTCGCCGCCGACCAAATTGAATGCGGGAACTCGGACATTGTCAAAGAACACGCTGTTCTTGTGGCCGCTGCCTTCACCGCCCAGTAGGTCCAGGGGCATGATGGTGACGCCAGGCAGGGTGGAAGGGATCAGGAACCAACTGGTGTTCTCATGGCGCGGCGCCTTGGGATCGGTCATGCAGATGGTCCAGAACTGGTCGACACCGTGGCTGGCGCCCACAAAGGTCTTGTGACCGTTGATGACATAATCGTCGCCGTCACGGAGTGCGAGGGTCTTCACACTGGCAAGGTCAGAGCCAGCCTCGGGCTCGGTCAGGAGCTGCCAGGTCACGAGCTCACCTTTGAAAATCGGAGGAAGGAGCGTCTTTTTCTGCTCCTCGGTTCCCCACACCAAGATGCCGCGGGCGCCCACGGTTGCTCCCGAATCATAGTATGGATGGCCCGATAGGCCGACAGCTTCCATTTCCTCTTCAATGATGATGGCGTGGTCTCCGGTCAGATCGCCGCCGCCAAATTCCTTAGGCATGGTCGGCCAGAGCCAACCTTTGGCGCCCATACGGCGTCCCACTTCGCGTTTTGCCTCCCAGACCTCACGCGGGTCCTCTTCGACCGGCGACTCTGCTCCTATCCCTGCCGGAACATTGTCTTTAATCCAGGAGCGGACTTCCTTTCGGAAGGACTCTTGTTCCTGCGTATACGCGAGCTCAAATTCCATAAACTTACCTCCTCTAGGTTAGCATCCTATTGCTACCGATTACGCTGATTTGACCCTAATTCCATAGTTTTGTCAAGGGTTTGTACGAAATACCTATAATATTTTCAGAAGGTGTTCCTAGCAGGCTGTTGAAATAGCCCTTCCAGGTGCCAAGCGAGGTCGACTTTCGTGCCTGACGGAACCCCAAAATAGGCCCGAATTCGAGTTTTTCAACAGCCTGCTAGACTCCGGCGTAACTGTGCAATCCAACCACCCATAAATTCACCGCGTAGTAGGTAAATAGCACCGCACCAAAGCCCACTATCAGGACGATAGCGCTGCGGTCGCCCTTCCACCCGGCGAGATTCCTGGTGTGGAGGTACACCGCATAGATAAGCCAGGTCACCAACGCCGATGTTTCTTTGGGGTCCCATGCCCAGTACCGCCCCCAAGCGATATTTCCCCAGTACGCCCCCAGGACAAGAACCAGGGCAAGAAAGGGGAATCCTACTGCCACCGCACGGAAGCTGATCTCCTCCAGGGTACTGGATGGAGGCAGCCATGAGAATCGGTTCTTGGACCCTTGCACAAGTTGTGTCACCGCGGCGCCAAAGGAGGCCGCAAAAAGGCCGTAGGAAATCATAGCGCAGGCCACATGTATGGTGAGGAGCTCTTGGTTTTGGAGCGCAGGGATGAGTGGCTCAATGGCTGAAGGGACCGTTTTTGCGTAGGCCAACAGGGCAATGGCGATGGGAAGGATGAAGGTGCCCAGGTGGCGGGCGTTGTATTTTCGTTCCAGGACCACGTACGACATAGTCGTGGCTAAAGCAAAGCTCATGCTGTACTCGTACATGTTGGAGTATGGCGCATGTCCGGTGGCCAACCAGCGCGTCAGCCAAGCGCCCCCCAGGAATAAGGCGCCCATCCAGGTGAACATCGTCGCTACCATACCCATGCCGTGGTTTCGCTTCCAGATATAGACAACGTGGAAACCGAATGCAATTATCAGGGCAATAAGCGCCGACGAAAAAAGATAAAGGGACATTGAAGCCATGACCTACCTCCCAATCAACTGCCACCGAAGCCGTACAACCCGCATAAGTACTCCCTCCGTCACGTTTGCGTGCGAGGAGGGAGTACAAGACGTGTCTAGTATAACGACGGAAGTTGTTGCTGGCTAGCGTCTCCGGTAGTCGATGCGCCTGAACGCTTCCACCATACCCGGCTCCATGCCTTCCGGGAGCCGCAGTGTCATGCGGCGAGACATATTCTTGAGTCGTTCCACAAACTCTTCGCGTGGTCCTTCACCCACCTGGGATTTATGGCACCGTAACGCGTCGATTTTCTTGTCGACATAGTCTTTGATGTCAATGAAGGTGTCTGGCTCTTCCGCACCGGCAATGAACACCTCACCGGTTTTATGGGGAGCAAGACCCTCCTTCTCATGCTCAGGGAAAGAGAGCCGGTCCCGGGAGAAGGGGAAACAGGCATCAAGCGCCATCGTCGCAGCGTTGCGGTGATCGCGATGCTGCCAGTACCTGCGATTGGGATCCATGGTGACCAGAATGTCCGGACGGAAGGTGCGGATGAGACGGACAACTTGCTCGCGCCCTTGTCTGGTATCTTCTACGCCGCCGTCAGGGTGTCCCAGGAAGATGACGTCCTTTACCCCAAGGACTTTCGCTGCATTCCGCTGCTCTTGCTCCCGTATCTCGGCAAGACGTTCGGAGGTCATATTGGGGTCTTCCGTGCCCTTATCGCCGCGGGTAAAGAGCACGTAGATAATCTCTTTGCCTTCTCCAGCCCACTTTGCCATGGTGCCCGCGCTGGAGAAATCAGGGTCGTCCGGATGGGCCATTACGACCATAACCTTCTGGGCCCATGCGCCGGGTATTTCTGCTTCAGCCATCCTTGTATTCCCTCCTCTGGAAGGTGTGTTACGTGCTGCTTTACTTCATGAGGTACGCACGACGCCTGTCGCTGTGCTCACCTCTGTCCTAAGAGTCTCATAGACGCTGAGAAGGCGATCAACGATGGCCGCCCAACGGAAACGCTGCACGGAATCGCGTGCGGCTATTCCCTGGCTGTGGCGGAGGTGCTCGTTGCCCAGGAGCAGCTCGATCCGCTCGGCAAAGGGCTCCGGGCAGTGCCAGGGGATAAGAAAGCCGTTTTCACCGTCACGTATGGTGGTCTGCAGACCACCCACCCTGGATGCCACCACCGGCACACCGCATGCCATTGCCTCCACGGCTACCATCCCGAAGCTCTCATAGTAGGAGGGGATGACGCAGATGTCGGCGGCATTGTAGTAGTCGGGCAGGGACTGGTGGGAAACGCTGCCTAAAAAGCTCACCTGGCTGGTGATGTCCAACGTATCCACCAGTTGCCGCAGGCGCAGGGTCTCTGCCGAGTCTTTGGCCTCGTCGCCAACCACCAGAACCCGCACCCCCGCTGGGTGCTCCAGGTGCGGCACCGCGCCCAGCAAAATGTCGAGGCCTTTCAGCGGGTCGGGCCTTCCCACAAATAGCAGGACCTTTTCTCCGTTGATGCCGATGCGATGGCGCGCCTGTTCTCTGTCAATGGGCTGGAAGAGGTCTAGATCAACGCCAGCGGGGATGACATGCAGCTTGTTCGGGCCGACATGGTAGAGGCGCTCTGTGATCGCCCGCTCCTGACTTGTCGCGACAACGATGGCATCAGCATGGCGGATCACCTTTTGTTCCGTGGCGATGCGGAGGGCAGACTCGTGTTCCCCGACGCGTGCCTGGTTCTTCACGGCGCCCAGGGTATGAAACATCACGGCGTGGGGAACCCGCCACTTGCGCCCGAGAATAGTGCCCACCCAGCCGGAGAGCCAGTAGTGGGAATGGACGAGGTCGTAATGAAGACCGGAGGTCTTCTGATACGCAACTACGCCCCGCAAGAATTCAGGCAGCAGTGGATAGATCTCCTCTTTGGAACGCAGCTCGCGACCGCCCGCTTCCAGATGGATTACCCGGACGTTGGGAGCCAGCTCCACCACTTGCGGTTCGGCGGGGTCGTGCCAGCGAGAAAAGATATCGATAGATATGCCGCGCTTTGCCATCTCTCTGCTGGATTCAGCGATGTAGACGTTCATGCCGCCGGCCTCACGGCTCCCTGGGGGGAGCAGAGGGCATCCGTGGACACTGATGATAGCTATACGCATGGGACTGTTCAGCGCCTCTGAATGGTGCATTGGTAAATGGGGGAGTCAACGCCGCCCAGGTCATACTTGTAGGGCTCATTCCCCCGGAGAAAATCGTACCGGCTCATGCCGTGTTCAATCGCATCACGCAGCGCGTACGCTTTCAGCAGCAAGCCAACGCTCAGGGACGAGAACTGGTGGTCAAAGCCGCTGTTGTACAGGAGTCTCTGGTTGTTGTAGTCGAAGCAGAGAATGGCTGCGGCATGGACACCGTCCACGGTGAGGGAAAATATCTTGCCGATGCCGGCGCCAACAAAGGTCTCTGCGATATTTCGGAAAAAGGTTTCTTTTTCAGGCGTCATAAAAGCGGCCTTATCTTCCCTGCTGGTCCGCATGAGGCGGAAGAAGTGTTCCATCTCCTGCTGCAGGCCATCGGCGCTCGCCGTGATCTTGTATTGCACGCCTCCCGCAGACTCAAGCCGGCGGAATTTACGCCGCAGCTCATGGCGGTCTTTCTTGCTGAGCATCATCAGATAGGATTCCCAGTCGCTCGGCAGGTCCACTCGTGGGCAGACGTCTTCCTGCTCAATGCTGACCGTAAAAGGGTTTTCCGGGTCCACGGAAAGCTGCCGCAGAAAGGAGAGGGTTGGAGATTCGCTGGGAATACTATGGAGCACTAACGTGCTCCAGGATAGCTTGCTGATGTGTTCTAAGAGGACGGAGAGCGCGCTGGTACAGTGTTCCTCAAGCAGAATGACGTCAAGGTAATCGCAAACCTCGGTGCTGCCTGCCAGAGACAGCGTATCCTGTGCAAGCTGCAGTGGAGCGATGGCCACCGGTGAGGCACCCTGATCAACCTGGAGGTACACTGCCTCTTGGTCCGCGCCGAAGGCGTCCCACCAGAGCTTGTGCCAGCGAGGGGTCAAAAATACCGTGTTCACTGCGGCGCGCGGTAGGAGCGCTTTCCAGGTCTCTCTTATTTCGTTGAAGGAGTGCTTTGTGACGGTGTAGGCCATGAGAATATAAGTGTAACACCCACCTTGGAATTCAGTGCAGACGTCTTCGTTCTATCTCGTCGGAGGGCAAAAAATAAGGGACTGCACCTGCGGCCTGCGCATGCCCCTCCATCGTACCAAATGTGTAGCCGTGCGGTCAGCCTCTTCGCTGCGAGGATGACTTTATTCTATCAAGTCAGTGCGGCAGGGTCAAGGCTGATGAAACGAGAACGCTGAATAAAGACTACCTTGAACGGCAAGAAAGCTATTCGCCCGTTCTTCGAGCTTGTCCTGAGCCTGAGGGTCGCCTCTCCAGATTGACACGTCGGCTACGCCTCCTCGCGATGACTATTTGCAGTGTTCTTCGAGAACAGGACAACATCTCAGCGGTATAAAGGCTTGGACTTCTCACTTCGTTCGAAGGGTAAACGAGTTACTGTTCGAGCGACAGCGAGAACTGCTCGTCCTGTACCACGGTGTGCAACCTGGTACAGACTGCCTAACAGCTGGGAGGCTCGACCAACCCATAAATTAGCGGTCACACAAGATTGTTCTCATGGATCAAAGGAACCTCCGAAGATACTCCGTGCCATGCCATCGCGCGTGAGGATTTGAGGCGTGATAAAATGGGGTCTCCTTTGAGCGAAGGAGCGGGGTCGGTTCGCGGTAGAGTCAAAGTGATGTGTCAGTGAACATTCCGAACGCCCAACAAGCGCAGCCATAAGTCCGGCAGCCAGGCCGAGGATCGACCGCCTGGTATGCGTGGTGCATGGTGTGGGGAGCCAGAGCAAAGGTTCCTTCCTGAGCCAGGTCGGCGAACCACTTGTACGCTGGATGCGGGCCTGGCGGGGCAGCTCCGCCGTGACGCTATGGGCATCCCTGCGGCCAGAGCAAGGGCTGTCCCACATGACTCTTGACATAACGTTCCCCCGACGCGACGAGCGCTGGGAGGTGGTTGAGGTAAATTGGGCCGCCGCGTTCTATCCTGAAGCGGCGTTCGAGGTGCTGGCCTGGGGCTATCACATGCTTTTGGAGTTTCCCACCATCGTGCCCAAGATGGTGCGTGAAATCTTTGCCGATGATCCGCCTCCACGGGTCGACCCTGCGTATTCTCCGTTGCCTAAGGACGCTGTCTCCCGCCTCTACGATTGGATAGTGGGGAGCGCGCTCGGTGGCGCATGGTTTCTGCTTTATGCCGTGGTGCTGATTGTTGCGCTGGGCTTCTTTCTCCTCACCCTCTTTCCTTCCTGGCTGCTTTTCCCGGCCCTCGCGCAGCGGGTTGTCACAGGGATTGTTGACGTGTTGGTGAGCGGCATCGGCGATATGCTTGGGCTGATGAAGAACCCCGGCTCACTGGCCTCCGTGGTGAACGAGCTTTCCGAGGCGGTGCAGGGATTTGTAGTGGAACATGGACAGCCGGCCAACGTCATTGTCATGGCGCACTCCGGCGGCGCAACCCTGGCAGCCTACGCGCTCTCCGACCCGAATTTCTGGGTGAGGACCTGCGGATCGCCCGCGCCGTCCATGCCGGTGACGCTGATGACGGTGGGGAGTTCTCTGAATATGGCCTGGCTCACCGGCCGCTGGTTGGGGCCGTCGGCCGCGACGCCCCTGACCGATCGCGCGCTGCCAACCGGCGTCCGCTGGGTGGACATTTATACGCGCTATGATCCCGTTCCCCATGGCATCCCATACGCTGGTTTGGTGGCTGCGTTGGGCAGAGATGTGGAAGTGAACGCGGTGCGGGTGGTGAACCATGACAGCTTGTTCAGCGACCACGGCGCATACTGGGGCAACTATGAGGAGTTCGTCACCCGTTTTGTCTACGAGATCATGGAGCAGGATGCTGCGGCGCTGCGCCTCATCGATAAGCGCGCCATCGACGCACATCGCCGCAAGATCGGCGCCATCAATGCCGTGCGGCTCCTGGTTGCCGCTGGCGTGTTGGGGTTGCTGTTCCGGTGGCGAGAGCCGGCGAACGATTTCACGGGGAACGCGCTGACGACCCTTTCAACCGCGCCTCTTCTGGGCCCCTTGCACGATGTGCTCCTGTGGTGCGCGGGTAACTCGCAGATGCTCTTTGCGGTGAATGTTGCTGCGGTTTTGGTGCTGCTGTTCGCCTTTTGGCAGCTCTGCAGAGCGCTCCTGGCCTCTGTCCTGTACAGCCCGTATCAGCCGCCGCCTGTGGCTCTATGAGAAGCGAGCGACCGCCATAGTCAATATCACCACTGTCGCGATTGCAAGCTGCAGGGTCAGCATATTGCGCTGTTTGTTTGCCAGCGCCTCCAGCAATGCTGGCGCGTTCGCGGGTGGGGTGCCCGCAGCCACGGCCTGGAGGGTTTCGGCGATGCGCATCGTCGTTGGACGGGTTACGGCCTGTCCCATGATGTAGATCACAAGGGTGCCCGCCAGGCCGAAGAAGATAACGCCGCCCCAACTCGTGATAAAGAGCTGGTCAAGGGAACTGATCCTGTTTGCCAGGAAGATGCTGAGGATACCCGTCACTATGGTAATCTCAGCAAGCCTGAGCATGTAACGCACGGTGCGCGGACCAAGCTCGACCATGATCGGGCCTCGTACTGTTGGGGCCGCGCTACTAAGCGTGGGGAGCACAATGAACCGCAGGTAGGCCAGCCCACCGACCCACATCACCCCAGCGCCTATATGGATGAACATCATGAACATCTTAAGCAGCGTCAAAGCGGCCTCCTTTGCCTTGCGAATAGAGTGTGAAATATATCGTTAGAACAGAAAAGGCCGACAGCGTCATATGCGTCGGCCTTTTATTGTCGCCTTAATCTGTTAAGAGGAGGCAGGCTTGAACTTGAAAAGCGTCTGCTCCTCAGTGACATCGTCAAAGGTCACTTCAAGAGCCATGTCCACCTTCACGTCATCCGGGATCTTGCATCCGATGACGTTCGAGACCATTCGCACCCCTTCATCCAACTGCACAATTGCGTACACATAGGGGACGTCGTCATTGAAAGCGGGGTTCTGTGGCTGCCGGACAACGGTAAAGGTGTGCAGCCTGCCCTTGCCACTGACCTTCTCCCAGTTCCAGTCCCGCTGCATGCAGTAAGGGCACTCCTGCCGTGGATACCAGAAGAACTTGTTGCACTTCACGCAACGGGGGATGAGCAGCTCGTGGCGCTTGACGGCTTCCCAGAATGAGTCGGTCAGCGCTGGGTCCTCCCCCCTGGGAAGCGGTTTTCTGTACTCAGATGTGGTCATGGTTCACTCCGAATGGTAATCGTTTTTTGGGCTACAGGGTGGCGCTCGAACCGAGCACCAGCGTGCACATCACGCTGCCTGTGCCGCCTCAGCCATTCACCAGGCAGAGGCCGTTGCGCGCCACCTGGCGCTGTCCTGCCCTCCCCATGATCTGCCGGGCAGCCTCCACGATCTGCTTCGTGTTGCCGCCGCCGCCGCCCACCGGCTGTCCGCCGGAGATCTGCCCGCCGTTGGTGTTGATGGGGAAGGCTCCCTTGTACGTGGTGTCCGTGTCTGCATAGAAGCGGCCTATCTCGCCTTTGGGGCAGATGCCCGCGTCCTCAAGACATGACATCACCAGGATGGTGTAGCAATCGTAGAACTCAGCAAATTGCATGTCCTTGGCTTTGTAGCCTGCCATCTGTAGCGCCACCGGCGCGGACAGCACCACCGGCGTTGTGGCGACATCACTTTCCTGCGCGATGGTGTCATGGCTTGTGGCGGGTCCGCCAATACCGAGGATGTAGACCGGCGGGTTGGGCAGGGCCCTTGCACGCTCGGCAGTGGTCACGATCCATGCTCCGCCTCCGGAGCAGGGCATGACGCACTCCAGCAGATGGAGCGGGTCATTGGTGTACCTGGAGTTGAGCACATCTTCCACGGTGATGGGTTGGCCGGAGAAGGCGGAGTTGGGATCAAGCAGCGCGTTGTAGCGCTGGTCCACGGCGCATTTGGCAAACTGCTCCTGCATGCTGCCGTACTCATACATGTGGCGTTGTTTCATCAGGCCGTAGCCGCCGTTGGCCGAGACCACCGGGCCAAAGGGAGCCTCCCATTCCGTGCCGAAAGTAGGGCGTCCGCTGGGTGGCGGTGGAGCGGGCCTGCCTCCCGGCTGAGCGCCGCGGAAGCCGCCTGGCTGCTGTCCCCCTGACTCAGCGTCTCGGGTTCCTCCCATGACGCAGAGCACGTAATTTGCCAGTCCTGCAGAGACCGCCATAGCCGCTGTCGCCACGGAACCAGTGCCTGTAGCCCCGTGCAGGGTCATGGACATGGTGAACTTCGGCTTGATTCCCATGTACTCTGCCACGGTCAGAGAGTTGAAAGCTTCCTGGCAGATCAGGCCATCGATGTCGTCTTTACGCAACCCTGCGTCCCGAATCGCGCCCAGCGCTGCTTCTGTCAGCAGTGACCAGTTGGAACGCCCCTGGTACATGCGGCGTGTTGGTATCTCGTGATACCCAACGATTGCTGCGCTCCCACGGATACTCATAGTTGCCACCTCTTTCTGTGTGAGGGGAGATATGCCTCAGGCGGGTGTAGTCTATAACTCACGTCTTGTCAGGTCAATGAATGTAGGGTGTACAGATATGAATGTAGTGGTAGTTGGAGAGAAATGGCGCATGAATTGACACTTCCTCATTGAACCTGTAGACTGTAACTATAGTGGATGACAGTATTGGCACAGTAAATACGTGGCTTGAAGGGCGCAAGGAATATTGCGCCCTTTTTTCATGCCTCGTGCAGCAACAATGGGAGTATCTATGACCACACTAGGAGGTCTGCGCTCTGCTTTAAGCCCGTCTCGGCTGCTGAAGTGGTTCGCCGGCCAGGGAACGACAACACAGGGAACGACCACAACTGAAGGTGCGCCACAGGAGACCATCGCCCGCGATGCCGTAGCGCTCCGAGACAATGGCGGCCTCGGCGTCGATGCGCCGGCGATTGCCCGCAAGAGACGGCGGCGGCCACCGCGGCATCGGGGCGAACGGCGCGAAGGCCAGGCCCCGGCTCTGAATGGCGCTCGACCCGCATCGGACGAAGCGCTTGGCCAGGACAATCAAGGCCCCTTCCTCTTCGGTCAACTGCAACTGAGCGCGGCGGTAGGACGGGCTATCCATGACATGGGGTACCTCGACCCCACTCCTATTCAAAGCGGCGTGATCACTCGCATGATGGGGGGAAAGGACGTTGTGGGCCAGGCCCAGACCGGCACCGGCAAGACATCCGCCTTCGGCATCCCCTTGGTGGAGATGGTGGACCCGTCGCTGGATGCAGTCCAGGCGATAGTCCTGGTCCCGACACGGGAGCTCGCCCAGCAGGTTACCAAGGAGATTGAGCGCCTTGCCAAATACAGGCGGCCCCGGGTGGTCGCCCTCTACGGCGGTCAGCCGATAGTGAAGCAATTTGTCCGGCTCGACCCCCCACCCCAGATCATCGTGGGGACGCCCGGCAGAGTGCTGGACCACATCAGCCGCAGCACCCTGCATCTGGACAGGGTAAAGATCGCGGTGCTGGACGAGGCCGACGAGATGCTGGACATAGGCTTTGCGCCGGACATGGAACGCATCCTCCGCCTGACTCCCAAGACCCGCCAGACCGCCCTCTTCTCCGCGACCATTCCGCCCTTCATCATGAGGCTCATTCACCGCTACCTCAGAAACCCGGAGTGGATAAGCATCCAGCCGGAGGAGGCAAAAGTCCCGGAGGAGATAGACCAGGTCTACCTGGAAGTTGCCGAACGGGACAAGCTGCCCGCGCTGACCGCGATGCTCAGCCAGTGGGGCGAGCTTCCCCGGACGCTGGTCTTCTGCAGGATGCAGATCGGCGTCGACCGCCTCACCGCGAACCTGCAGCGACGCGGCTACAAGGTGGAGGGCATCCACGGCGGCATGACCCAGTCAGAGCGGAACCGGGTCATGACGGGGTTCAGAGACGGCAGCATCCAGGCGCTCATTGCCACCAACGTGGCTGCCCGCGGCCTCGATATCCCCGATATCACCCACGTCGTCAGCTACGATGCGCCCCAGAACGTGGAGGAGTACATCCACCGCACCGGACGCACCGGGCGCATGGGCAGAAAAGGCCTCGCCATAACACTCTTCGCCGAGTGGGACATGTCCGTCCTCGACCAGGTCAAAAAGGCCATGGGGAGCGCCCTCAGGGAAGAAAAATCAACCATCTATTCGACTGCCGATACCGCGGTCTAGCCTCAGTTTCCGAGGTCGGAGCAAATGTCATTGCGAGGCCCGCTTGGGGCGGGCCGTGGCAATCCGGGCAGGGGGCCAACGCATGCCGCCCGCCCCAGATTGCGGAGCTTGTCCTGAGCACCGTCGAAGGGTCGCTCTTCCGGCTCCTCGCAAAGACATTTTCTGGCAGGTTATGCTCCGAACTTCGCATTCATCACACTAGCAACGGTTCCACGTTTGCCAGTCCGTGACTCACCCCACCACCATCCTCCTGGCCACCGGCAACCCTGCCAAGCAGGACAAGCTGAGGTGGCTTCTGCAAGGGCTTCCGCTCACCACAATTCCCCTTAGCGACGACATCGCGCTGCCGCCGGTCGAGGAGACGGGCGCCGGCTTCACGGACAACGCCGTGAGCAAGGCCGTGGAGTACTCCCGACGTTTCGGCGGCCTGGCCATCAGCTCCGACGGCGGCATCGAAATCCCCGCCCTGGGCAATGGCTGGCAGGCGCTCCTCACCGGCCGCGCGGCCGGCCCCGACGCGGACGACGCGGCCAAGGCCCGTCACCTCCTCGCGCTGATGCGGGGGAAAGCCGGCGACCAGCGGCGGGTCTCCTGGACGGAAGCGGTCGCGCTGGCCGAGGGCGGGAAGATGCTGGCCTCGTGGCAGGAGAGCGGCAACCAGGGCCGCCTCACCGAGTCCTACGATCCTGCGCACGCCATCCCCGGCTTCTGGGTCTACAGCCTGTGGTTCTACCCCCGGCTCGGCAAGCGCTACGTTGAGCTGACGCCGCAAGAGCTGGCCGCCGCTGATCTCACGTGGGGGAAGCTCAAGGAGCGCGTGCAGGAGTGGTTCATGGCAAACAAGGAGTCTGGCAGGCCGTAGCCCCGTTAGCGCGTACCGCGCCCTGTCATTCTGAGCGTTAGCGAAGAATCTAGGAAGGGGTATACCCTGTCTAGGACGGAACTCACGGTACGCAGCCTCAGCCTCCCCAGATTCTTCGGTCGCGGCGCTTCCTCAGAATGACATCGGGGCTGATTTTTTCGGTGAATATGTACTTGCCGCAAATTAGGGGAAGCGCGACCATGAGGCAACTTCGGTTGCGGGGTGCTTCATGGCTGATAACATCACTTGTGAGAAGTGTGGATTCTTGGCTCTTCGGAACCGGTTGACGGGACTCCTTGATGAGGCTCCCCAAGAGTACCGTTGGAGGGCTGAAATTCCTACCATCTCAAGGCAAAACCTTCCACAGGTGCGATCTCTTGGAGCACCAGATCGGGAGTACCCATACACAGGGGTTCCGCTATGCCTTGTGCGCGCATATCCACTACATAATGAATTCACCGACCAAAACCATGCGAGCGGCGGAGAGATTTTCGGCACTCTTACGACGGATCGCAATTGCGCTGACAGAAAGCTGTTTACCCCTTGGCAACAAGGCTTTACGCCCAAGGAGCATCGAGAGATGCTAGACAGGAAGCAGCTCCTAGAGTTGCAGACCAAACGTGAGGATGATTGGCAAAGATTCCAGGAGCAGATGGCCGCGGACGATAAGAAATGGCGTGAACAACAAGAAAAGGATGCTGAGGCACGTCACAAGGAGCAGCTACAAGAAATGCGAGGCATCCATAATCAAGAGATGAAGATCATGGGTGGGATTGTGACGGCTGTGATCTTCATCATCACCATCATTGGGTCTAGTATTCAGGCAGGTTGGTTCCCCAGATGGTTTGGGCTATTTGGCAACTAGTTCCCGATATTCCAGGTTCTCACTCGTGAGTAGCATAACAAGCGTGTCCCGAAACAGGTATAGGTTCTCCCGATTGTTGAACCGCCTTTCTAGCTCATCACGGCAGCCTCACCCGCCACTCACTCGCATCCCCACCGTCCTCCACCTCCACTAGCCCGTCCATCGTCAGCCCGCGCACCAGGTCCGCCAGCCAGCCGGTGTCGGCCGCGGTGAAGTCTGGCTTGACCCGCTCGCTCAACTGGAGCACGTTCAGGCTTTCACCAATGGGCAGCTCCCGCAGCGCCGCCACGATGCGCCCCCGGTAGTACCTGGTCGATCCCGCGAACTTCGGCTGGGCGCGGTACGGCGGGGGCTTCTCCGCCACCATGCGGGCGCTCTCGGAGGACGTCTCGTTCGCCAGCGCGGTTCGCGCTTTGCAGTGCTCTCGCAGCGGGCAGAGTAAACAGCGGGGACGCTGCCGCACGCAGACCGCCGCGCCCAGGTCCATGAGGGCCTGGTGCCACTGATACGCCGTCTTCTCAGGCAGCGCCGCTTCGACCAACGGGAAAACCATCCGGTCGTGTTCTGGAGCGGGATAGGGGATGCCCCCCAGCGCCCGTCCCAGCACGCGCCGGATGTTGGTGTCGAGAAACGTGACGGGCTGCCGGAAGGCGAAGCAGGCGATGGCTCCCGCCGTGTACGCGCCGACGCCCTTGAGCTTCAGCATCTCTGCGACGCTGTTCGGAAAGCTGCCGCCGTGCTGCTCCACCACCTGTCGGGCGATCTCGTGCAGCCTGACCGCGCGGCGGTTGTATCCCAGGGGAGACCAGCGCCGGATTATTTCGGCTCTGGGCGCGCTCGCTAGGTCGGTGATGGTGGGGAACGCAGCCAGGAACTCCCGGTACTTGGGCAGCACCCGCTCTACCTGGGTCTGCTGCAGCATGACCTCCGCCACCAGGATGTGGTAGGGATCGGTTGTGTGCCGCCAGGGCAGGTCGCGGCCGTGCAGCGCGTACCACTCCAGGAGGGCATGTTGGATTGCCCCGATTAGAATCGAGTCCAAAGTAGCTGTTTCTGATGTCATGAGAGCTTGTTGCACGTAGTCCGATTCACCCTCACCCTAGCCCTCTCTCCCCTCAAGGGCGAGGGAATGCCATCCTCCCTCCCCTGGTGGGAGGGAGCTAGACGCCGTCCTGAGCTTGCCGAAGGAGGGAGGGGGATGCGAGGGATCACAAAGCTTCCTTATCCGGTGACCTCACGCCCGGCGATGCGTTCCTGAGGAATGACCAGCGCGCTCATGTCCTTCTCGCCGAGGCCCAGGGCGCTGGCTTCTTCGAAGATGACCTTCGCCTGCGACCCCATGAGCAGCCTGACCCCTAGCTCGCCCGCCAGCTCGTGGATGAGCCCCTGGTCTTTGATGATGAGGTTCACGGACGTCCCCGGCTCGAAGTTGCGCTGCTGAAAGAGGGGAATGGCCCGGGTCAGCATTGCGCTGCCGCCGAAGCTGGTGCCCAGCACGTCCAAGAGCGTTTGCAGGTCTGCGCCGGCCTTCACCCCCAGCATCACGCCCTCCACCACGGCCGCCATGTTGATGCAGACCAGGAGCTGGTTCACCAGCTTCACTATGGTGCCGGAGCCGGCCGGGCCCAGGTGGTGGATGTTTTTCCCCATGGCCTGGAAAACAGGCAGCGCTTTCTCGAATACGGCCGCGTCGCCTCCCACCATGATGGTGAGGGCCGCGTTCTGCGCGCCCAGCGGCCCGCCGCTGACCGGAGCATCCAGGAAGCCGGCGCCACGCTCCGCGGCCGCCGCGGCAAGCCTCTTGCTGAGACTGAGGCCCACGGTGCTGTGGTCGACCAGCGTCTGCCCTGAACGGGCCGCGCCGATCAGTCCGCGCTCACCCAGGTAGACCTCCTCCACGGACGCCGGGGTGGGCAGACAGGTGAGGACGATTTCTGAGGCGAGGGCCACTTCCTGCGGCGATGATGCCGGCGTCGCCCCCTGCGCAGCAAGCTCATCCACCACACCACGGCTGCGGTTGTGGACGGTCACTTTATGCCCATTTTTGAGCAGGTTCAGGGTCATTGGACGCCCCATCTTCCCCAGGCCGATAAATCCGACGTTCATTCCATTCCTCCTACAGCGTTGCGTCTCTCTTGGCGGCTTGCACCGTGGTGTAGATCGGTTTCTTTGCCGCCAGGATGAGGCCCATCGCGAACACGTTGATGGCTGCCATGATCCAGAAGGCGATGGCGTAGCTCCGAGTCACATCGTACACCCAGCCTGCGAACACAGGCCCGGTGATGGTTCCGGCCATGAGGATTGTCTGGGAGATGCCCAGGATGGTCGCAAAAGAGCGGCGTCCAAAGAAGTCGCTGCGGATGGCGATGAGCAGCGGTCCGCGCCCGCCGAAGCTGAGCCCGTAGAGGACGGCGAAGACAAGGGCCATGGCAAGATTCTGGGCGTGGGCCAGAAACAGCACGGCCACTGCCTGCACCAGGAAGCAGCCTGCCAGGGCCTGTTGCGGTTTGAAGCGGTCGCCGAGAAAACCGAAGATGAGCCGGCCCGCCACGGTGCAGCCGGTGTTCACGGACAGCACCAGCGCGGCCGTGGCGTAGTCCAGGCCGGTGCTCACCAGGGCGGGTATCTGATGGATGTTGACCGCCGTGACCATGAAGAGGGTCAGGGAGTGAGCGCAGGCGATGAACCAGAATGCGGGCATCTTCAGCGCCCCCCACAGGGTGATCAGGGGCTCGTCCCAATAGCTTGTCCCTGGAGTTGAGACGGCCTTTCCCGAAGCAGCAGGCCCTGTCTGCGCCGGCCGCTCGCCGTCCATCAGCAGTCCCAGGTCCTCCGGCTTGCTGCGAAAAAGGCTCGACAGCGATATCCCCACCAGGAGAAGAATGGGCCCTCCCGCCAGGGCGGTGTTGCGCCACCCGAATGTCGCAATGGAGAAGGCCAGGATGGGCACCAGCATCCCCCCAATGCCGTCTCCGCACTGAGCGATGCCGATGGCTATTGAGCGTCTTCGGTTGAACCAGCGGGCGACAGCGATGGAAACCGGCAGGTATCCGGACATGCCCGCGCCGATGGCGGTGAGCACGTAGGCCACATAGAAGAATAGCAGCGAGGGCACTCTGCTCAGAAGCATATAGCCGACGGCAAAAATAAGATAACCCACGGTCATCACCTTGCGCGGGCCGAAGCGGTCAATGAGATAGCCGTTCAGCGGGCCGGTGACTCCCGCCTCCATCTGGCTGAAAGAGAAGGCCAGGGAGAGCGCCGCGCGGGAGGCGCTCAACTCCTCCTGGATGGGAAGGAAGAACGCGCTGAACCCGAATCCCAGAAAGAGGCTCTGGATCGTCCCGCTGAGGGCTCCGGCGCCAACAAGCCACCAGCCGTAGAAGACACGGTTCCCCCAGGGCATTCGTGGCGCGCGTTTCGGTGCTGTGTTCATGCGTGGTCTCTAGTAGGGTAGCGCACCAGCACTGTTCTGTAAATTCCACCGACGGAAGTCAGAACACCCTCACCCTAGCCCTCTGGTACGCTGGCTCACCACCTTCAGTCCCCGCAAGGGAGAGGGCTAGACCCCGTCTCCGAAGGTCGCCAGTCACCAGAGGCGACCCTGTCGGCAGGTGACTCTGTCAACCGACCCTCTGTGGCGAGAGATGCTGAAGGCGCAGTCCCATACTGTCATTGCGAGGCCCGAAGGGCCGTGGCAATCTGGGGGAGGGGGCCACCCCACACGGATGGAATACCCCCTCACCCTAGTCCTCTCCCGCAAGGGGCGAGGGGACTGCCGCGCTGCGGCACAAGGGGAGCTGCTGAAGGCGTAGCCCCACGCTGTCACTGTGAGCCTGCCTGACGGTAGGCAGGGCCGACGTACGAGGCCGTGGCAAACTGGGGGAGGGAGCGTGGTACGGATGGAAGCACGCCTCACCCCTTCGACAGGCCCTTCGACTGACTCAGGGCGGTATTTTCACCCTCACCCTAACCCTCTCCCTTCAAGGGAGAGGGAACGTTCGACTTAACGGTCTGCTGCTCCTCCTGCCACTGGCGGAACTCGGCATCGGGGTCCGGGACGCCCAGGAGGTCAGCGGCGCGACGACGGGAGTGAATGCCTGAGGCGACCAGCGCGGTCTCGTCGGCAACCAGGCGGCTGGTGTCCTGTGGGATGATGGCGCCCCAGCGCACGCCGAGCCGCACGGGGCCGAAGTGTGCGCCGGTCTTCTGTTCCAGTATCCGGAGCGCCATCTCGTTGCGCCGCTGGTAGGCCGCGCTGCGGATGAGCCGCTTTCGCCTGACCTTCTGCAGCAATGGGTGCAGCTCCATCTCCAGGGCAACGCCGGAGAGGGAGCGCTGGTTGTCGCCGAAGCTGGTGCGGGGCGTCTCGCCCAGGTCGTAGAGGGCGCGGTACAGCAGGTCGATGTAGTTGACGTGGAGCTGCACGCCGCCGCCCTGGAGCAGGTCCAGCAGGTAGGCGCGGGCCCGCTCCGGCACCTCCCACACTGCGCCGGGCTGAACGGAGATGTCCTGGGCGTCTTCCACATTCTCCAGCACGGCGATGGGATTGCCGGAAAGCTCCAGGATCGAGGAGAGCTGGGTCATGGCGCGGTTCAACTCCCTGGCCGGCTCCAGCAGCGGCGCGAGGTCTGAGACGCCCCAGAAACGCTTTGGCTCTCGCAGGTTGGGGTAGATGACAAAGGGAATGAAGCCGTAGGGATTTGGTTTGGAAAGCACGAGTATGTTGTCCAGCCAGATCTGGAGGACCTCGGCGGTCCAGACCTCCGTGACGGCGCATTGACCGGCGTTTCCGGACCTCGGCTTTTTGCCGGACTGCTGGAGGGCGTCCGCACCGTACAGCGCTTCGACCTCCTCATGGGTGAGGACGTAACGGCTCGCGACCTTCCAGAGGCGATTGAGGTCGTCCCCGCTCCACCAGGCATAGACGCCCTGCACGTCGGGAGCGGTGATGCGGACGCGGCCCAGCTCGGCGTCCCAGGTGACCTTGTAGCAGCCGTCGCCCAGAATGGCGCTATCCAACTCGGTGTCGAAGTCCAACTGGGAGAGGTTGTTCTCGTCGGCCACCTGATCCAGGGCAATCTCAGCCTGACGCGCTCGCTCACGGGCTTCCTGGGCGTCCTCCCAAGGCTCCACGGTCCAGGCATGGTCTGACATGAGGTACGAAGTGGTCTTCTCGACGACCACCTTGGCGTAGTTGAAGGTGAGGCGGCGCTCCCAACGCCGCACTGCGCCGGGCCACTGGCGCCCGTTGTAGAAGTCGAGGAATTCTCGGTAGCGGCGCAGGCGATCCATGTCGAGTTGTGCCAGGCGCTGGGGGAATGGGGTTGTTTGATTCATAACGGAGTTCCTCCTGAACAGTGTTGAGTAAATGTCATTCCGAACCAAGTGAGGAATCTGGGGAGGCGCCAGATCCCCACCAGATTCCTCGTCGCTGTGCTCCTCGGAATGACATAAGTGAACTATGCTGCATCAGGGCGTTCACGGCCTTCCCTGAAGCGCCGGACGATGCGGTGAATGGTGCGGCGGCTGACGCCGAAGTGGGTGGCGAGCCAGCGAATGTCCGGCCCATGCTGGAGGTACGCGCGGTAAACCTCCGCATCCCGCACGCGATGCGCCGCCCCTTTGCCTCCCTCTGGCTCTTCATATCGGCAGCGTTGCAGCGGGCAGTTGAGGCAAGACGGAGCAACCTGGCAGCCGCTGTCGGCGTAGTGGACGTGCTCCGGCAGGCGGTCTACCATCGGCAGCCGGGTCTGTTTCTCTCTCACAGTCATATCCGTTACCCCACAATCTCATGTTCTCGTACCCGTCCTTTGGCGTTCCGGGGTGTGTACATACCGGCTGCCTCCACAGCCAGGGCCAGGCTCATCACAAAGTCGTCATGGCCCGCCTGGGCGGGCACAGAGAAAGACATCTCCTGGTTGCGGCGGTATTCGCAGCGAACCGTCTCCAGCTCTCTGCGACACGCCTGCCACTCGGGCGAGCCGTCAGGTGCGTAGAGCTTGAGACGGTGGCTGTTCACGGCGGCCAGCAGCGCGTAGCCGAGGCGGGACTTGCTGCCGGCGGTGAAGGCGAAGGGCTTGACGATGCCGCTGCCCAGGAGCCGCTCCAGAATGCTCGCCACGCCCGTGCCGACACCCGTGGAGTCGACGACCACGCGGCGGCAGCGCCAGGTGTCCCGCAGCAGGCCCGCCAGATCGCCGACCAGCGACGCGTGGTCGCGCCCGGTCCACCAAAGATGTTCCACCACCTGCGCTTGGGGGTCAGGTTGGAGGTCGGTTACCTGCGAGTAGTCCAACCGGGCGATGGTGACCACCGTGGCGTCCCGGCGCGGCTCACGGATACGAGCGGCAGCGTCGTTCCAGGCCGTTTCTCCCGTGCCTTCCGACGGCCCCGCGACGTCGACGCCCGCTACGTAGACGCCCGTATCAAGAGGGCGGTGCAACCGGGCGTGCTCTCCCTGGAGCCAGGCGAGCTGTTGTGCAGAGAACATGCCCCCTCCGGCGGTCAGGGTTTCCAGGCGGTACTGCGTGCGGAAGAGGGGATGGTCCTCGCCCAGGCGGACTTTCTCGGCTTCTACGTAGGCCGCGTACGCGGGATTTGAGCGGGCGACGGCGGTCCAGTCGTACCGGAAGTGGCGTCTGATGCCGTCCTTGCGTTCCGAATCCAGGTTGCGCTGTTTCTCCGCTTCCAGGAGGGTGCCTGCGTCCCAGGGAGTGCCGTAGAGGACGGTGGTTACGTTGGCGCTGGCGCCCATGGGACGGAACTCCTTCTGATATTTGTCGGGGTCGACGTCCTGGGCTTCGTCCACCTCCAGAAGGAGGTCGGCTGTGGCGCCCACCACGTTGGCCGAGGCGTCGGCGCTGAGGAAGGAGAAACGCGCCTTCCCCAGGCGAACGATGTGGCCGCGCTCGCTGTGCCAGCGATGGGCAAACCCGGCGTCGTTCAGGCGGGCTTTCAGCCGCTCCATGCTGATGACGCTCTGCGGGATGAAGGTGGGCGCGCACTTCACGCCCGTGCCGCCGCTGAGCATGCGCATGGTGAGAAGCAGGACCTGGAGCTGGGCCGAGAGCTCGTTCTTGCCGCCCTGGCGGGCAATCTCCACGGTGAAGGAGAGACCTCGGCGGTGTCGGACACTGTCCAGCACCGCCCGGCCGATCTCAATCTGATACGGACGGAGCGGAGGAAGTGTTGTTGCCGAGAATCCCTGATTCATAGCGTTCCTAAAAGGCTTCTGATAAACCGCTCATGGTGAGCCGAGAGTTGACCCTGAGTTTGCCGAAGGGAACCATGAGCCGCTCACCCTGAGCTTGTCGAAGGGCGAGCGAATACCACTTTATCCGCGCCTGCTAGACGAGAATTACGGCGCGATCCTGAGCAGGAGCTGGACCAGGACCGCGCCGACCACGAGGAAGATGAGGCCGTTGACGCGGCCTCTGATCTCGGACAGATCCTCTTCCACCGCGCGGAGACGCTCCTGGAGCAGGGCCTCAAAGGTGGAGGAGGGCGTGTCAATGGCGCTGGCGTACGCACCCCCGTTGGCGGGCCGTAGGCGGCGTCGCACCAGCCTGCTCAGGAGCTGCACCAGCTCATCAGGCACGGGTCTCCTCCATCACCCCAAGCGCCTCGCCCACCCCTTTGAGCACCCCAACGACGCTCTGATACAGGTCGTCTTCGCTCTTGCCGGAGATGCGGTAGCGGGCAGAGACCGCCTTGACCATCAGCTCGACGCCGCGCATGATGAGACTGTAGTTGTCGGGATGCTCGGTCAGGAGAGTCAGCAGCTTGACCCGCAGCATGGCGACCTCCTCGTCCAGGCCTTCCACGGTGCGCGCTGGCCCCAGCGCTTCCAGCTCGGCTTCACTGAGCGCGCTGGTGTAGAAGTCTGGCTTGCGGGACTGAGAGCTCCTGGGTTTACGGAGGCGTTTGGTTTGGCCATTATCGCTGGTCATCGTCGCCTCCCAGGAGCTCCACCAGAGCCAGGGCCGCATCGGGCGGGAGCGACTGGAGGGCCCTAGCCATGCCGAGGAGGAGGTAGAGGGAGACGAGTTCCCAGTGGCGCTGCCGGATGTGGAGGGCAAGGGTCGCTGACATGGGTGGCTCCTATGGGTTGGATTGCCCGGAGAGGGCGCGGCGCAGGATGAGGATGGTGACGGCTAGGCTGCCCAGGGCGACGACGCTCTGCACCAGGATGGCCGTGGCCAGATAGGCGCTCTCTGGCTGCGGAGGCGCGAGCAGGGCGATGATCGCGCCGCGCGCGCTGTGGAGCGCGGTGCCGGTGTTGACCAGGGCCAGCACCAGCGCGCCGATGCGCCGGCCCCGGCTCTGGGCCGGGAGCGCGCCGAAATAGGCGGCGTTGACCGCGCTGGCGCAGAGGGCGAGGATGTAGAGGGTCAAGAGAATGCTGGTCATTTCGTCTCGTTTGTCGTTGTCATTCTGAGTGAAGTCCTGAGCCTGTCGAAGGGCGAAGCGAAGAATCTGGGGAGGTGGCGCCTAAGTCACCCTCCCTCTAGCTCCTCGCCCAGGCGAGTCGCCTTCGGAGACCTCCCATCAAGGGAGGGAGGATGAACCGCAATTGCTTTTGATCTGCGAGTCAATTTCGGTCAGGAGAGGAGGCCCATCTGCCGGTACCAAGACGCTGCGTTGCTATAGTCCGGATGGGCTCTGCCTCCGCCCGACCGATGTGATGAATGTAGAACAGATGTACTAATAGGTCAAGCGGAACGTGGCAGAGGGGAGTGTAAACTCAGGGCTAAGAAGCTATGATAATCGCTGAGTACGCAGGAGGAAGACGAGGATGCGATTTCTAAGTGATCATCTTGGAGAGACGGTTTGCGATTGGTTTGCTCGGTTACGTCACGTTTCTGCAATTTCTGCCTATCTCTCTCAAAATGGTGTGGAAATTAACGTTGTTGGCGAAGCGGGCGGTAAATGACCCATTGGTCTTGGAAAGGCTGGTGTGGTGTCCTCGAAGTGCGTTGTAATGGTCATTGCGAGGAGGCGTAGCCGACGTGGCAATCTGGGGAGGCGGCCCGCAGGCTCTGTCGTGAACAACAAGCGCCTCCCCACCAGATTGCCACTCGCCAGAGGCGACACTGTCGTCGGCCCTTCGGGCCTCGCAATGACAGCTCCGCGCTATATCCTTATCACCAACTTCAGGTACTCCACACTAGCTAATATTGGTGTTAATCGCATAGGTAAGGGGGCAATTGAATGCCGGAAATTCAAAATGACAATCATACCGAGCCGCCCACACCCAAGGTGGTGATGTCCATCCAGGCGCACCCGGACGACCAGGAGTTCACCGTCGGCGGGACGCTGGCGAAGTGGGCCAAGGCCGGCGCGCAGATCATCACGCTATGCCTCACGGAGGGCGACGCGGGCACCAACCCGCGCATGCCGCCGCCGGAGAGCAGGGAGGCCCTGGCCCGCACTCGGGTGGCCGAGCAGATCAAGGCCTGCGAGGCGCTTGGCATCTTTGAAGCGGTATTCTTCGATTACCCGGACGGCATGCTGGAGCATACCATCGACCTGCGGCGGGACGTCACCCGCCAGATCCGCAAGTACAAGCCGGATGTGGTGGTCTGCGGCGACCCGACGGTGCGGTTCTTTGGCGATGACTATATGAACCATCCGGACCACCGCGCCGCGGCGGATGCCGCCATCGATGCCGTGTTCCCCTCGGCGGGAACCCTGTTCATCTTCCCGGAGCTGCTGGAGGAGGGTTTTCAGCCGCACGAGGTGCGGGAGGTGTACCTCTTTGGATCGGAGCAGCCCAATACCTTTATCGATACCAGCGAGGTGCTGGCGGTGAAGATCGCCGCGCTGCGGGAGCACAAAAGCCAGCTCGGGGGCTGGGACCCGACGGAGATGGTCACCCAGTGGGCGGCCAGGCAGGGCGAGGCGCGCGGCCTCAAGGCCGCGGAGTCGTATCGCCGGATGGTGTTGGTGAGGGATGAGCCAGCCAGAGCTTAGCGCGATACGCGACCATTGGAAACAAGATACACTTCGACAATGGGCTGTCTTGGGATCGGTGTATAAAGGGACAGAAAGGCGCCGCAGTAAATGGAACGATTAAAGGTGGAAGAGATACAAGTTCCCGCCTCAGAAGTGAGCGTCTACGAGGCGCTCTATCGCAGGCGGAACACCTGGCTGTTCCAAGACAGAGATGTGCCCGCTGAGAAGGTCGAGCGGCTCTTGGGGGCAGCGGTGTGGGCGCCCAACCACAAGATGACGGAGCCGTGGCGCTTTTTCGTCTTAGGACGGCACTCCCAGGCCCGCGGTGAGGCGGCAGAACTGACCTACGCCCACATGCTTCAGTCGTCAGGTGAAGCGAAAGCGCGGCAGTCACAGGCAAAGGTCTTGGAACCGCCCGTCCTTGTCTACGCCTTCTCCGTTCCTGGCGAGGATGAGCACCGCACCCGAGAGAACTACGCCGCCGTGGTCTGTGCCATGTTCAGCATCTGTCTTGCGGCGGTGGCGGAGGGCTTGGGCGTTGGCTGGGAGTCCGGTGGGATGACCCGTGCGCCTGGTTTGAGCGAACTCCTGGGCGCGCCGCCTGAGTGGTCGGTGGTGGCGATGATGGCTATTGGCTTTCCCAAGGACGACCGGAGCGCCAGCCGCGCCACTGCCTCTAGCTTTGTGCGATGGTTGGACTAGGCAGCTTGTGCGCATCGGTTCTGAACGGGGCTCAGGCCTGCCTGCGGTAGGCAGACGCACCACCGCGAGATGAGAGTGATACAGGAAAAGCGGTTCTCGCTGTCGCTCGAACGATAACGCCCTTATTCTTCGAACGAAGTGAGAAGTTCCGTTGAAGAAAATAGTCCCCGTGAGAAGCCCAATTGTTTTTGTGGCAGCAACGAACGTCTTCAACCATCTGCCACCGCCACGGTGGGTGTTTTTATTGCTGCGGAATGAGCGCTTCAACCTGCTCGGCGATGCGGAGCATCTGACTGCGCTGAAATTCTGAGTCTGCGGTGATGATTATGTTGGTGCGCGTGACTGCTTGCATGATCGCGTCGAAGGCGGTAGGGTTCACGCCGGCTGCCTGAAGATTGACCTGCTGGAGCGCCAGGGAAGCTTGTTTGAGGTAGGCCTCCGCGGTGCCGAAGTTGCGGCGATCCAGCTCCAGCGCAACCCGGTAAAGGTGGCCGCGGGCAGTGATCAGATAGTTGGCGGCCTGCGTAACGGCAAGCGTCTCCTGCGTATCCGCCAGCTCTGCCATGATGTCCTGGTACTGCTCTGCGTACCCCAGACGTTGCGCTTCAAGCTGTGCGCTTCCCGTGCTGAGCCCGACGAGGTAGGCGGTCATTATGGCCAGCAGGACTGTGGCGATAGCGCAGAGGACAAGTTTGGTCTGAGTGCTCATGGGCGGCCTGCCTCTCCCTCCCTCTAACTCCCTCCCGTCAAGCCTGCCTGCCGGTAGGCACGGGAGGGAGAACTACGAACTGGCGCTCTCCAGTGTCTCAAAGGCCAGGGCAATGAGGTGCTTGGTCTTGATGATGAGACTTTCGATGTCGAAGGACTCATTGGCGTTGTGCGCCCCCATGAGCTCTGGATTGGCGTAGGGGCTGAGCGCGGAGAAATCGTACGTGACGATCCCGAGGGGCCGCACCAGTCGAGAATCCGTGAAGCCGTTTGAGATGGTCGGTATCCAGCCCGCGGCCTTCATGCCCACAGCCTCTTCCGTCGTCTTCTTCACCTTCTCAGCGAACTCGGTCTCGAAGGGCGATGCGCTGGGCACTGCTGTGTATTTAATCGAGACCCGTGCATCCGGAATGCCTTCCAGGGCCTTTTCGACTTCCCTGCGCACGTAGGCCTCGTCCTGGTGGGGCAGCGTCCGGACGTCGCAGACCACGGTGGCTTTGTCCGGGATGACGTTGGACTTCACGCCGGCATGGACTATGGTGGGCACGATGGTCATCCGTGAGAGGGCCCTGAGGGCTGACGCGAACCTGGGGTTGCTGGCGTTCACCTTCTCAAGGACCGCTTCGACATTTGCAGGAGTGACCGCTCCTTCCACGCCGATGTGTCCCAGATGCTTGAAGACCTCAGCCGAGGTGTCGATTTCCGGCTGGTAGGCTTTGACCCGGTTGATGGCTTCAGATGCCCAGTACAGGGAGCTATCGCTGAGCCACGGCACTGAGGCGTGGCCGCTGACGCCGCCGACCGTAATGGTGATTTCGAGGCGCCCTTTCTCGCCCACGGTGAACAGGTAGAGGGGGCCCTGGTCAGTCATTAGACTGATTCCGCCGCTCTCGTTGATGGCGAACTCGGCCATGATCTTATCCGGGTGGTGCTGCGCCAGCCAGCCCCAGCCGTATGCGCCGCCGGACTCCTCGTCGGCGCCGGCGCAGAAGATGAGGTCGCCCTGGAAACGGACGCCCGCGCGCTTGAGGAGAATGAGCGTCATCGCCTCAGCGGCGACCAGCCCCTTGCAATCAGCGGCCCCGCGGCCCCAGACACGGCCTTCGTGGATCTCGGCGCCAAAGGGTGGATGCAACCATTTGGCGGGATCGTCGACAGGCACAACGTCCAGGTGGGACATGTAGAGCAGTCGGGGTGCGCCCTTGCTGCCGGGGAGCCGGGCGATGATGCTGGCCCGCGTGGGCGCGGACTCGAGGATTTCAGAAGATATGCCGTCTGCGGCCAGCTTGCGGGCCAGGATGTCCGCCGCCAGCCGCTCGTTTCCGGTCGGCATCACGCCGTTGCTGGTGGTGTCCGCCCGCACCAACTCCTGTAGCAGCGAGACGATCTCCTCTCTTGCGCGGTCGACTTCATCAAATAGGTCAAATCTGGTGGGCATGTAGGCACCTCACGTGGAAGTATGGGAACATCACGGATGTTGCCCTAGTATAGCGACGGCCAACGGGCATGGGCAACCAGTGCAATAGCACCAATCATTACGGTGAATAGGCGTGAGCCATAGCCGTGTTTCTTGCGCTGGAAGCAGGCCGGTGGTATAACTACCTAAGCTAACGGCGACGAATTTCCGTTTCAAAGGAGCTGGCGTATGGCCGATACCGGATACCCCCTCGCTGGACTGCGGGTGCTCGACCTTTCCGGCGGTGTCGCGGGGCCATTTTGCACCAAGATCATGGGCGCCATGGGCGCAGAAGTGCTGAAGTTTGAAAGACCGGGCTTGGGCGATGAAGCTAGGAGCATGCCCCCGTTTTACCACGATGAGCCCGACCTTGAGAAGAGCGGGCTTTTTCTGTACCTGAACACCAACAAGTGGAGCGCCACGCTGAATCTGGAAGAGCCTGCCGGTCGCTCAATGTTTAGACGGCTGGCTGCCACAGCGCATGTGGTCATAGAGGACTTCAAACCTGGCGCCATGGAACATTGGGGGCTGGGCTACACCGATCTGGAGAAGATCAACCCTAAGATTATCCTGACCTCCATTACGGGCTACGGCCAAGATGGCCCGTACCGTGACTATGAGTCCACGGACCTCGTGGCTTCCGCCCTGGGCGGCATTCTCTACATCACCGGTGAGCAGGCCCGTGAGCCGTTGAAGATCGGCGGGCAGCCCATGCTGTATTTTGCGGGGCTAAGCGCATGGTTGGGCACCATGGCAGCCGTGCATTACCAGGAGGCAACAGGCCAGGGACAGCACGTGGACGTTTCCACAATGGACGCTGTTGGCGTGGCCCAAATGTACTCTGCGTTAAGTTATGCATACCGCAAGGAGAACCGTGGCAGAGTGCAGGACTTCTCCCCGCTGTTCAAGGCAAAAGACGGCTACGTGGGCATGATGTACCGGCAGCAGAACTGGGAGGACATCTGCCACTGGATTGGCCGCCCCGACCTCATCCTCGATCCGAAGTTCAACAACTTCACTGGCCGCCAGGAGAATATGCAGGAACTGAACGCCATTGTGGCAGACTGGATCAAAGACCAGCCCAAAGCCGAGATTTACCACACCGGCCAGGCCATGAGAATGCCTTTAGGCTTTATCAGCGATGCGCGTGACCTGCTGGAATCGCCGCAATATATTGACCGGGAATTCTTCATTCAGGTGGACCACCCTGCCACGGGGCCGGTTACCTATCCTGGCATGCCCATCAAGATGACCGGGATCGAGTGGCATATCACGCGAGCGCCTTTGCTGGGTGAGAATAACGAAGATATCTACTGCAATATGTTGGGATACACAAAGCAGGACCTGGGCGTGCTGCGAGCCGCAGGAATCATCTAGTACTCACTGGTGTAAATCCGTTCCCTAAGAAAACTTCAAGGAACGGCCCGCATCACAAGGAACAACGGTAACGCTCTTTTCAGCAACTCAATACCAGTCCTCTTTCTTCTGGCAATTACTGGATAGTCATTCAAAGAGAAGTTTAAAACCGACGACGAGAGGGTGATAGCGATGGCGATGGCACTGGAGGGATTGCGAATCTTAGACCTCACTCACGTGTGGGCTGGCCCAACCTGTAACAAGCTCTTGGGCGATATGGGCGCTGAGGTCATCAAGGTGGAATCTGCCAAGCGGATGGACACTGTTCGTGGCGAAGCCAATCCTGCCGCCGTGGGAGGGGGCTTTTATCCCGACGGCATCACGGGTAAGCGGCCCTGGAACCGGACAGGGCACTTCAACGATCGCAATCGCAGCAAACTGGGGATCTGCCTTGATCTGACCCATCCCAAGGGCATAGAAGCGGTGAAGCGGTTGGTGGCAGTGAGCGACGTGGTGGCGGAGAGCTTCAGGGTTGGCGTGATGGACCGGTTTGGCCTGAGCTACGAAGAGCTGAAAAAGGTCAAGTCTGACATCATCATGATTTCTCTCTACAGCCAGGGCGCCACAGGCCCGGAGAAGACGTATGGCTCCTTTGGGGCGACCCTGGAGCAGACGGCGGGCGTGGCCTCTTTCACGGGCTATATCGGCGGACACCCCACCACGTCGGGCACCTTCTTCCCTGACCCGGTGGTCGCGTTGCTGGGAGCTGGCACGATTCTGGCGGCGGTCAGGCATCGCAACCGCACCGGCCAGGGCATGTACATCGATCTCTCGCAGCGAGAGACCACGACCAACGTCATCGGTGAGGCGATCATGGACTACACCATGAACGGCCGTATCTGGGAGCCAATGGGAAATCGCCACCAGGTCTACGCGCCGCAGGGCGTGTATCGCTGCAGCGGAGACGATATGTGGGTGGCTATCACCGTCCGCTCGGATGCGGAATGGGCAAACCTCTGCGCAGTCATGGGCAAGCCTGAGCTGGCAATGGATGCGCAGAGGTTTGGCGATGTTATCTCTCGCCGGCATCATCAGGATGAGCTGGACGGGATAATTACCGCATGGACACAACCTCAAGACGCCTATGAGGTAATGCACAAGCTCCAGAAGAGCGGTGTGCCGGCAGGAGTGGCGCAGAAGGGAAAGCAGATTTTGGAGGACCCCCACTTTGCCAACCGTGGGTTTTGGGAAGTGGTTAGCCATCCGGAAGCTGGAACCCATCCGTATCTCAGCCGCCCCTTCAGGCACAGCAAAACACCCGGCTCCTCCCGCATGCACGCACCCTTGCTGGGACAGCATACTGAGCAAGTGCTGCGTGACGTAGCCGGCTTCTCCGAGGAGGAGATCAAAGAGCTGGCGGAGCTTGGGATTACGAGCAACATTCCGCCCGGAGCACCGGAGGATGCCTTTACTGACTAGCCTTCACCCTTCGGGGAAGGACTGAGGAGAGATCATGGCCGGTCTTACAGATGTGTTCCACCGCCCCAAGAAAGTCTACTGGGGATGGTATGTGGTCATTGTTTCCGCCGCCGCACACTTTGTGAGCGGCGGCATTTATGGCACGGGGTTTGGCGTCTTCTTCAAGCCCATGTCTTCCGAGCTAGGTCTCTCGCGTACCGCGGTGGCAGGTGCGCTTAGCGTGCGAAGTCTGACCAACGCCTTTACCGGCCCCCTCATCGGGCCGCTGCTGGACAAGTTTGGCCCGCGCCCCATCATGATCGTCGGCGCGATTGCCGCGGTCTTAGGGACAATGTCCATGGGCCTGATGCAAGATGGGGTTCAATTCTATCTTTTCATGGGAATTGTTGGTCCTCTGGCAATGATTGGGATTGGTGAACTGGTTGCGGGCACTACAGTTGCCAAATGGTTCATCAAGTACCGGGGGCGCGCATTGGGGTTCTCTGCAGCAGGCATTTCCGCGGGGATTGCGATCATCACCCCCATCAACGGGTGGATTATCGCCGAGTTTGGGTGGCGGCAAGCGTGGGTTTTCTCTGGCATTCTCATAGGTTTTGTAGTCCTCCTTCCGACCATTCTCTTCATGCGACGCAGCCCGGAAGACATGGGCCTCCTTCCCGATGGTGAAGAGGCTCTTCCCGGTAGTGGCGTTGGGCTGACCGGGGCAGCGCGGGCGCAGGAAGAGGTCTGGACGCTGAAGGAAGCTCTCCGCACGCCCAGCCTGTGGCTCATCATCGCCGGCCTTGACCTGGCCGGCATGGGAGTGAGCGGCATCACCATCCATCAGGTGCCGTATGTGACAGACCTCGGATACAGTACCGCAGTGGCAGCGAGCATGATTACGGTCTGGGGCATCTTTGCCCTGATTGCGAAGCTGGTATTCGGGTTCCTCGGGGAGAAATACACCGTTCGATACCTCACCGGGCTCTGTTTTTTCGGCAGCTCGCTGGGCATCCTGATCTTCATGCAGGCGGACAGGCACATCGGCTTTGTGTATGGCTATGCGGTTGTGCACGGCCTCTTGCGAGGCGGATACCCGCTTCTGGTGCCGTTGACATGGGCCAACTACTATGGGCGCACGTTTCTGGGTTCCATTCGCGGCATCGTGGCGCCCTTCAGTCTCATTTCCAGCGCCATGGGGCCGGTTTTTGCAGGCTGGCTGTACGATAACACCGGGAGCTACACCATCGCCTTCGGCATGTTCACGGTAGCGATGACCCTGGGAGGAGTATTGATACTCTTGGCCAAGCCGCCCACGCGAAAGCCCGCTGTTGTGGAGAGCGGCGCTCCGAGCGCAGTCGCTTAGCGCTAGCGTCGGCAACAGTTGACAATCCCCTTTCTGGAAGGGGTGATCCTTGTTTCCTGAAAAACGGCAACCCCCACTGGAATACCACGTCCGGCTTAGGGAGATGCCCGCGGAAGAGCGGCCGCGTGAGCGTCTCCGTCATTTTGGTTCGGGCAGCCTCTCCACCAGTGAGCTGCTGGCCATCATACTCAGGGTCGGTTCCGCCTCAGAGAACGTGCTGCATCTCGCAGAGCGGCTGCTGCGCCAGTTCGGCGGCTTGCCGGGTTTGCAACAGGCAAGCATCGGCGAGCTGGGCAAGGAGCACGGCATGGGCGAGGCGAAGGCGACGCAGGTCAAGGCGGCGCTGGAGCTTGGTAGACGGCTGGTCGCGTCCCAGCCGGAGGACCGGGTGACGGTGCGCTCACCTGAGGACGTGGCAAACCTGGTGCGGGGTGAGATGGCTTTCCTGGAGCAGGAGCACTTGCGGGTTGTCCTCCTGAACAGCCGCAACCAGGTAATGGGGGTCCAGGAGGTCTACATTGGGAGCGTGAACTCGGCGCAGGTGAGGACGTCGGAGGTGCTGCGACCGGCGGTGCGGGAGAACTGCCCGGCGCTGGTGGTGGTCCACAACCATCCCTCCGGTGACCCCACGCCCAGCCAGCAGGACATAGCGGCCACCAGGGACATCCTCGCAGCGGGGAAGCTCCTGGGCATCGACGTGCTGGACCACGTGATCATCGGACAGGGGCGTCACGTGAGCATGAAGGAGCTGAAGCTGGGGTTTACTGCGTAGCGTTGAGGTGTAGCTGCATTCGACTGCTTCGCGTAGCTACAACAGTCCTTTTACAACGGACGTGCGCTAGACGCCCACGGACTTTGTTAGGGGCCTCTACCCCAGTCCGGCGCCACGTCCTTGGCCGGATTTTTCGTGAGATTCGTCTGACTCGAGCCGTCAGCGTTCATCGCGTATATCTCTCTGTTGCCGTCCCGCAGTGAGTGAAAGACGACTCTTTTTCCGTCGGGCGACCACACCGGGTTAGCGTCACTTGCGGGATTGTTCGTCAGCCTCGTCTGGTTTGAACCATCAACATTCATCGCGTAGATTTCCATGTTGCCGTCCCGCTCTGACCAGAATACAATCCTTGTTCCGTCCGGCGAGCAGTCAGGGTTGAAGTCACGGGCCGGGTTATTCGTGAGACGCGTCTGACTCGAGCCGTCGGCGTTCATCACGTAAACGTCCGAGTTACCATCTCTCTCCGATTTAAAGAGGATTCTTCCGTCTGGGCACCATGATGGGGTCTCATCAGCGCCGGGGTTCGTCGTGAGACGCGTCTGACTCGAGCCGTCGGCGTTCATCACGTAGATCTCTCTGTTGCCATCGCGGTCCGACCAAAAGGCTATCTTCGTTCCATCAGTGGACCAGGCAGCGACCTGGTCCGCTGCCGAATTATTGGTCAGCCTCGTCTGGTTCGACCCGTCAGCATTCATTGCATAGATTTCGCTGTTGCCATCCCGATTCGAGTGGAAAACGATCTTGCGGCCGTCGGGGGACCAAGCTGGATTCTGGTCACTGACCGAATTATTGGTCAGTCGCCTTTGTTGTGATCCGTCGGCGCTCATAACGTAAATCTCGTCATTGCCGTCCCGGTCGGTCTCGAAGGCGATAAAGCCTTCCGTTGGGCTGGAGGCTGTGGCGGTCGTTTGTGAGGGCTGCCTGGTCGGCGCGCCGCCGCTGCACGCAGTGAGCAGGAGGCCAACCGCCAGTAAGCAGGCCAACAGCGATAGCGCAATCGACGAACTCCTTGTTAACTGGGTAAATGGCGTGCACAACACCTTGCTGCTCCTCTTGATATGTCGATCCCGCAGGTTCCGTTGGCTGATACGTTGGTTCGCTGTCGCCAATCTTAGGGGGAATCTCTGTCCACCACAAGAAACCCCGGGATCGCTGCTTAATATCTACTTAAGTGGGGCGCTGGAGTGGCCTTTTTCTGAGGTATGATTTACTCTCAGAATCAGCAAGGCTGGCCAGACCGACGCGCCATCATTGGGAGGAACATATGGAACCATCACCTGAACTGCGGGAAATCATCGTCGGTTGGTTTGAAGCAGCCGCAATAGGGGACGTTTCCTGGCGTGACCGACACGTCTCCCGTCAGGCTGGCATGCGCATAGTCGGGACTGACCCCAAAGAATGGCTCCACGGGGAACAAGCCTACGCGTTCCTGAAAGAGGAAGCGGAGAGAGTTGGGGGCAAGATCAAGGTCATCGTTCCAGATGCAGAGGCCTTTACGGAAGGCGATGTCGGCTGGGGCGTTGCCCGCCCAGTAATCACCTTGCCAGACGGCGCGCAAGTGTCGCCCCGGTGGAGCGCTGTTTTTCATCGGGAAGAGGGTCAGTGGAAACTCGTGCAGCTCCATGCCTCCATCGGCGTCTCCAACGAGGAAGCGTTTGGAGACGTCTTCCCAAGTTGATTCAGGAAAGCACTGGTGGCTGCAGGCGTGCTCTTGGACATCGACGTACTTGACCACGTCATCATCGGCCAGGGCCGCCACGTCAGCATGAAGGAGCAGGGTCTGGGGTTCGGAGGATGAGCAACGGGTTGGATCCCTATCGATGATGCCTGCTGCCGCCCACCATCCTTCACTGCTCCCGTCTTCCCTGTACGGATCTTTGTCCAGGCTGTAGCATGTGGCAAGCCGATGCGGCTGGCACGTCATCAAAGAGGGACTGGGTGTCATGGGCCAAGGGGAATGTGCCTGTATTCTGTGAGCAGTATCAATACCTAGGCGTAGAGCACACGGCGGAGCGAGAAATTAGTAACGCTCTTCACGACAGGGGGTCCAAATGAACACAAGGGTTGGTATCCTGGAACGAATGCGGGAGGCACAGCACCGCGGCATCCATCCTTGGCAAGCCGTGATGGGATTTGGAGTCCTGATCTGGACGCTGCTCCTCCTCAACGAAGGCCTGCACTGGTTCGATCCGGAACACAATGAAACCTTGGTGGCGCTCCTTGAGCTGCTCGCGGGCCTCACCATCATTCAGGGCGCTTGCGAGGCCTTCGTCCAGGGAGTGGAACGGCTGGGAGCCCGGTTTCGGTGGGACGGATTTGTTTCTGGCACTATTGGTTCATTGGTAGCGACCCTGCCGGAGTTTGTCGTCATCGCCTTTCTTATCGCAGTGCAGCCCCTGGCGGCTTTCATCACTGCTGTCGTCACTATCTACAACAATGCCATCGCTTTCAGCATCTACTCCTTCTTCCTGCCCAAGGACCAGAAAGGCACCTATGTGATGCCCAGGTCGTTGACCAAGGCGGGAGGTGAGGTGCTGGTGGCCGGCAGCGGCATCGCCATGATTATTGGGGTCATCATGCTTACCATGCGGGCTGAGGCCTACAAGACTACTCTTGCGGGGATCGATCTGTTCTTCATCGGCGCCGTCTTCTTGATCATCTACGTCTACTACACCTATGCGCTGATCCGCTACTACGTAGAGGGGGACGAGGCGGACCACCCCTCACACCCACCCGACCCTCACGAACTTGGACACGACACCGGTTGGGCAGGGATCGGCCTGATGTTCCTAATAGGCGTAACGGGCTCTTTCCTCGGGGGCGAGTCCATCGGAGGCTTCGCTGACACCGCGCTCAACCACCTGGGACTCCCCACCATACCTACGGCCTCTGGCCTGGCCTTCTTCGCGGGTATCTCCGAGTACATCATCGTCTACAAGGCTCACCGCAGAGGCGAGTTGGGCATCGCCCTCTCTAACGTCTTTGGAGGGATGACCCAGGTGATGTTCCTCCTGGTCCCCTTCTCCATGCTGGCCATCGGGTTCTTTGGCCTCTTCACCGGCTCCGCCACTTACGCCATCCCCATCAACACCAGCACCACCATGCTGATGCTGCTGCTCTTCCCGCTTTTCTACGTGCTGCTGGAGTTCATCGAGGAGGACCACACCCTGAGCAACCTGGATGCGGCCGCCATGACCGCGATCTACGCCCTCTTGCTCTACTTTCTGTTCACCGCGCCGGAGGGGTAGGCGGTTTAGCCTCACCATCCAGGAACCCAACTTCAACAACGATCTGTCGTCGGGCCATACCACCTATCGTCGGCCTTCACTCCTTTCAAGCTCCTTGTGCGGGCCCGGACCCAGGCGGTACTATACGGAGTGCCCGTCACGGTGGCATATCGTCGAAGAGGAACCTGTTCGTCCCACAGCCCCTCGGGAGGCCTTATCCATGGTAAGCAGGGAGTCGTAGGATACTCAAAGGAGGGGACCATGAACAGCATCAAGGATATACCGGATCCCATCATGGTTATTACCGCTCATCCGGACGATATTGAAGTGCACGGTGGCGGGACGGTTACACAGTTGGTTTCTGCTGGTAAACAGGTAACTTGCGTTCTCTGTAGCAGCGGCAACCGAGGCACTGGAGACCCCGAGATTACAATGGAGGAGCTGGCCAAGCTCCGAGAAGAGGAGCAGGTAGCCGCCAGTGCCATCTTAGGAGTACGGGACGTGCGTTTTCTCCGCTACGACGATGGCGACCTTTCCTTTGTGGTGCCTGATCTTAGGGACAAGCTAGTGCGCCTCATTCGAGAGGTTCGACCCCAGAGCATCGTCACCCATGATCCCTATCCAGGGGATGGCGGGCAGGATAGCTGCTCCATTTACCCCGACCATACCGCTGTTGGGCTTGCTGCCTTTCAGTCGGCCTATGTCTGCGCCCCAGGGCCTCTGTTCTACCCAGAGCATCTTAAGGAAGGACTCAAGCCCCACAAACCTCACATCATGTATCTCATCATGAGCTCCCACCCAAATTTCTTCATTGATGTTAGCTCAGTCTGGGAAACGAAGTTGCGGGCGTTGCATCATCACCGAACCCAAGGCAGGCACACGTTAGAGAATGACCAGGAGATGGAGCGGATTGCCAGAGAAAATGGCAATCACAGTGAGTTCGCGCTAGTCGAAGCTTTCCGTATTCTTCTCCCAACATAAGCTGCAAAGGTGCCTTTCTGGACTCTGAGTTCGTGAGCTGAGTGGTTGTTCCCGGGAAATGAACTAAACGATCAACAAAGGGGAATCCCCCACTTATGTAAGAGCGAAGAGCGGATACCGTCGAGTTTAACGCGCCCTGAACTTAGTTCTGTGGAAGGAGCCTGATGAACGTCCTCATTGCCTACGATAACCGGGGGCGCGCCATGGACGCGCTGGCAGAGGCCATCACAGAAGGCGCGCGTGAGGTGGCCAGCACTGAGGTGTGGCTGCGCACGTTGGACCCTTCGACAAGCTTAGGATTGCGCACTGCCACCTACGACGAGCTGGCCGCGGCGGATGCACTGGTGCTGGGCTGTCCCAACTGGAGTGGCGTGACCACCAAGCTGAAGGACTGGCTCGACGTGGGTGAGGATTTCTGGGAGAAGCAGCTTCTTGTGGGCAAAGTTGGCGCGGCCTTTGTGACGGGACGGTCACGAGGGTCCGGCAACGAGATCACGCTGCTGCAACTCTGGCACGTTCTTGTGGCCAACGGTATGATCCCGGTGGGCCTGCCGTGGGACGATGCGATGCGGAGCTCGTCCCACTCCTACTACGGGCTGGTGGGCGTCGGGCCAGCCACGGAAGACGACCTGCGGCTGGCCCGAACACTGGGCCGACGGGTCGCCGAGGTGGCGCGGCGGCTGAACACTAAGGAGTTGGGGAAACCGTAGGGTCACCTACAGGGATAGGTTTCACTTGTGGTGAGCCACGTTGAACCAAACCCACCCCTGCCCCATTTGGCTCGGAATGACAGGGGGTGAGGTTGCCGCCCGCAGCAGGGAACCGTTTAGGCACCGAGCCCGCGTCGTCTGAGCCGTGACACGATTGGCCAAACTAATATCAAACCGGTCGCGACGGTCATGCTCGCCAGGGTAACCTGACCCCCTTTTTGCAGCGACGCAGGCTCGTAGCGGAAGGTGATGGTGTGCGTGCCCTGAGGCACGGCGACGGCGCGGAAAACACCGTTCGCGCGCAGTATCCCGACCTCGTCTTGGTCTCTCCACGCCCGCCAGCCGGGGTAAAAAGTATCCATCAGCACCAGATACCCAGGCTGCGGCGCGTTGACCTCTACCACGACCTCTTCCGGAGCATAGCGCGTGATCCGCACGGAGCCGTCGCCGCTTGACGAGCCGCTCTTGCGCGAGGCGCGGTCGACTGTTGAGGTTGCTTCCGAGGGAGCCATGGCTACCTGTCCTGTTAATAGGGAGGGTAACGCGGCAAGCTGGTCGTCCACAGACTCTCTTGGGATGACATCGGTGGCAAAGTAGGCGCGGTCTTTGACCGCCAAGTTCTGATAGACCTTTACGTCCCCAGTCAGGACGCGGCGCAGCGACGGCTGCAGATCTACGGTCTGGCTGGAGCCGGTTCGAGTGTCGATCAGAGAAATCCCGGCTATCGTGACGCGGCCCATCTGCTGCTGCGCACCTATGTGGATGCTGCGGGGAAAGACGGTCTCGCCCAGGTCCCAACGAGCAATGTAGGCGTGGTAGCCGTCCAGCTTGCGACGAGATGCTGCTGTTGAAGGCTTCTCATGTCGTCCTGCGGCGCGGGCGCTCTCCTGGGACTCTGCCGTCTCTATCCCCGACCGTAACGGAAAGGTGCGGCGCTTGCCGTCGGCGGCGTCCAGCGCTATCGTGGCGACCACGGTTCCCTGCGGGATATTAGCGCCTCCTTCAAGAAACGTCGCAAAACTCAGCCCGTTGACGCCGTTCCCGAGGCTCAACGGCAGCGTCATCTGTTCGCCGGGGTTGAGATGACGCATGACGTCCAGGTCGTGGTACACGCCGTTTACCCAGGCGTCTGAAAGGCGGTCAGCGATAATGTACTTCACGTTTAGCAGACCGAGGAAGTCGGAAGGCGGGATCCCCGGCAGGTGGTCGCGCAGGATGGCCGCAAGATCCAGGGCGGAATCTGAGAGTTCAACACGGTCTGAGGTCTTTCCCTGTGACAGCACAAGGTTCTTAAGCTCTCCCAGCTCTTTGGTGGGGAGCATGCCGCCATCGTAGCCATCCAGGGAAGCAACGCCGAAGCGCATACCTGTGTTGGGAGCCAGAGTTTCGTTGTACTTGGTGGACTCGATGTAGGCTTCGATTTCCCGCGGGGGCAGGTGGGCGGAGAGGAGGGCCCGGGTCTCCGTGAGGTCGCCCGGCTCGTACGCGGGGTTGGCGATGCTGAGGGTGCGGAAAGGACCCCTGTCCTGGAGTTCCTGGGCGAGGCCCGGCGGCACCGCGGAGTATGCTTGCGCCGGCACTGGATGGGAGATGGGGAAGGGCGCGCGGCCGAACCAGAGTTCGGCGGAAACCAGGAGCAGGAAGGCCGAGACGAGCTGGGCGCGGGGCAGCACCAGAGGACCGGCGAGTATCAGCAGGAGCATAACCGCAGCGGACGCTTCCCACCAGAAAAGGGTGGAGTCGCCGTGCAGCACAAGGTAGTGCTTGAGGGCAATCACTCCTGCAATAAGAAGCCCAGCAAGGCCGAGCGTCCCGATGATATCTCTGAACACCTGTCGAGGGTGCCGGGTCTGCGAGCAGAGAGCCAACAGTGACTCGAGGCCGACTGCTGCCAATCCCGCCGCGCCAAAGGTGGATAAGAAAAGCCAGCGGCCCGGCACACGGAACAGGTCGAGGCCCGGCACATGCTCATAGAGCGCCTCGTAGAGAGGATTGAACTGGCCCAGCGCCAGAAACAGGCCGGTGACAAAGACCGCGGCAAAGAAGGCAGTGGCAGGCCGGCGGCTGCCATAACGGATGGCTGCCCAGGTGAGTCCCAGGGCAAAGACGCCGGTGAAGGCCACATACTCGCTGAAAGGCGGGTCAGTGAAAGAGGGCAGCAGCGCGCGCACGACCTCGCTGGGAGGCAGCGAGAAAGACGTGGCGTCGCTATAAGTGAGACCGCCGGCGCGTAGTGAGAGCTCGGAAAGCTCCAGAGAGGGAAGTAGCTGGACGGCGGCAAGCCCCGCTCCCAGAGCTCCCACGAGGCCGAGCAGCGCTCCGGCATAGCCGCTCCAGCCCAGCATTCTAATGGGCAGACGGTCTGCTTGTTGGAGCCGATGGAACGGCCAGTAGCCGCCGGTATGCTCAACCTGGAACGCGCCGAGCATAGACAGGTAGCATGCAAACATCGCAACAATACACAGGCTCAGGAAGGTTTCCTGAGGATGGCCCGCGGTGATCTGAAGGGCAAGGATGATCCCTGCAAGGCCTGCCCAGACGAGACTAGCGTGTCGGTAGGCGTTGTAGTAGGTCAGCGCGAGAAGGGGAAGCCAGGCGGCCGTCTGCACCTGGTTGATATGTCCCGCCTGTGCGGCAAAGAACCCTCCGAAGGCGAAAACAACGGCTCCCATGAGGCCGCCGGCCGCTCCCGTGCCAAGCTGCCGCAACAGCAGGTACATTCCTGCTGCTGCCAGCCAGAGGTGAAAAAGATAGGAATATGCGACGGCTCGGGGAGCTTCAAGGAAGACGAGCAGGGCATTCAGGGGGTAAAAAACGCCCGTCTGGATGTTTGCCAGAAAGGGGCCACCTGTGTACATAAGAGGGTTCCAGAGTGGTAGCTGTGCGGCGCGCAACGCCTCTGCCCGGTATTCCCAGTAGGGGTAAAAGTATACGTAGAGGTCGTAGTCTGTGACGATGGTGTTGGAGAAGGCCAGGGGAACGTGGAAACCTAAAACCAGGGCGCCCAGAAAGAGCAGCAGAACAGCGTCCTTCGGCTCCCACCGCCACGGAGCCGCGGTGCGCTGCTTTTCCTGGCCGGCTGCGGTAAGGTCTAGTAAGAGGCGCTGCCGAAGCGCTTCCAGCTCAGCGGACACCACTCACGGGTCTGGTCAGGGAATGCTTTGCAATGCTCAGGCCGGTCACGGTAGATCTGGCAGAGGTTGGCCTTGCTCAGGAACACGCATGGCTGTGCGTAGAGAATAAACTCCTGCACCGGGCCGTCCGGGCCGCCAGCGCGACTCCGCTCGTTGGGGACGATCTCAGGTTGCGGGACTCCCAACTGCTCGGCCAAGCCGGGCAGTTTCTCTGCTTCTGCAGGAGTTAAGGAAATGAAACTGGCCTTGCAGCATCGAGCGCCACAGCCGTCGGAGCACACGGACTTGTCCGAGCGCACCATCCACCATGCGCGGGTGTCCACGTTGGCCGTGCCACGGCGTTTTTGACGGATCCGGCCAGAATCTTTGCTCTCGGTCATGGCAGGAACCTGAAGCGGATCAGCGTAAAGAGGACGTCAAAGCCATCGTGCCAGCGGATGCTCTTGCCCTCTAAGACAGAGCGTCCGTGGTAGGAGATGGGGATTTCATGGATCTGACAACCCATGCGCAGTATCTTGGCGGTGATCTCAGGGTCAAAGCCCCAGCGTGGCGACACAAGCTGTATCCTGTTGGCGATGTCAGCAGTGAAGACCTTGTAGCAGGTCTCCATATCCGTGAGCTTTGTGCGAAAGAGAAAATTGGTGGCAAGAGTCACAAAGCGGTTGCCAAAGGCGCTCGTCAAAGACATGGCTTCAGGGTTTCCGAGAAAACGAGAGCCATACACCACCTTGTGTGCGCCCGATTGTATGGGTTCAAGAAGAGAGAGGTAATCGCTTGGATCGTACTCCAGATCGGCGTCTTGGATGATGACAACATCACCTTTTACCTGGGCCAGTCCTGTCCGCACTGCGGCGCCTTTCCCCATGTTCTGAGGGTGCTGGAAGATGCGGGTGTCAGCGTGTTCTGCTTCTTGCTGCAAAATGCTCCAGGTCGCGTCCCTCGAGCAATCGTCAACGCAGATGATCTCTTTCTCCACAGGCACCGCGCGCACACGCTGGAGAATTTCGGACAGGTGACGTTCCTCGTTGTAGACGGGCATGACGACAGAAACGTACATACAGCTAATGATCGATGCCACGGAGTTCGTACGTGGGTTCACGGGCCATGAGTTCGGCTATGGCGCGGCGCGCGTCCAGGCCTTCGTAGAGCACCTTGAACGTCTGCTCCGCAATGGGCATTTCCACGCCGGAAGCACGGGCCAGGTCCAGCGCAGCCACTGTGGTAGTAATCCCTTCCGCCACACCCCCCAGAGTTGCGGTGATCTCCTCAAGAGAGCGGCCACGGGCAAGCTCTTCACCCACGCGGCGGTTGCGGCTTAGCGGACTGGTGCAGGTTGCCATCATGTCGCCTATGCCGGCAAGACCCATGAAGGTAAGGGGATGTGCGCCGTTCACAACGCCGAGGCGGGTAATTTCCGTCAGACCTCTTGTCATGAAGGCTGCCTTGGCATTTGCGCCGTAGCCCCAGCCGTCACTCATGCCAGCGCCCAGCGCGATGATGTTCTTGAGCGTTCCGCCAAACTCTACTCCGATAATATCGTCGCTGCAGTACACCCGGAATCGGGGTGTCATCACCAACTCCCGGGCGGCTTCCGCCACCGAGAGCGTATTCGCTGCCACCACCGTCGCAGATGGGAGGCCCTGCGCGACCTCTCGGGCGAGATTGGGGCCGGAGAGCACGCAACATCGCGAAGCGTGTTCCTGTCCCAACTCTTCGCACAGGACCTGAGACATGCGCAGGGAGGTCCCCAGTTCCAATCCCTTGGATGCGCTCATGATCAGCATCTCGTGCTTGACATACGGCGCGATGCGTTTGGCGTTCTCGCGCATCTTCTGAGAGGGGACTGCCAGCAGCACGAGACGGGAACCGTTCATTGCCTCCGGCAAATCTGAGGTGACGGTCAATGTCTGAGGAAAGGGTATTCCGGGCAGTCGTTGGCGGCTTTCCCTTGAAGAATTCAACGCCTGCGCTTCTGATTCTGAACGGCACCAGAGGGAGACGGAAACTCCCTTCTGCGCCATGATGACGGCGAGAGTGATGCCCCAGCTTGTAGGTCCGATAACGGTGACCTCTGGCATGCTATCCTACGAAGATTCGCCCGACGATGATGTCTCCAGTTCTCCAATTTTACGCTCAGTGCCCTTGAGCAGACGAGAAATGTTGTCCATGTGTTGATACACCACAATCAACGCCCCGGGGCCAATGTACAGCAAATAATCTGGGCGCTCAAGGCCCCACAGGATGGCCAGAATAGTCAGGGGAATGGTCAGGGCCGCTCCTACGATATTGCCGAGGGACATATGACGGGAGAGGGCTATAAGGATTGTGGCGACAATGGGGATGGGTAAGGCAATCATCGGCGAGACGGCAAACAGCCCGCCTATGCCGGTTGCGACACCGCGACCGCCCGAGAAGTTGAGAAAAACCGACCAGTTGTGCCCCACCAGGGTGGCCAGCCCCGCCGCCACCTGCGCCCATGATGTGCTGAACAGCAATCCCGCCAGGAAGATGGGAAGGTACCCCTTTGCGAAATCGCCTGCAAAGACAGCGGCAAATGGGATGGGTCCCAGCGTGCGCAGGACATTCGTCGCGCCGGTTTTACCGCTCCCATAGGCGCGGATGTCTATCCCCTTTATCACTCTTCCCACAATCAGCCCGGTTGGGATTGAGCCTGCAAGGTAGGCCAGCACCGCAATCAGCACATATTCCACTGCCTAATCCTCAGCCCTGCTCTTGAAGATCATGCGGATTGGGGTTCCCTGAAAGCCGAAGGCCTCTCGCAACTTGTTTTCCAGGTATCGCTGGTAGCTGAAATGCAGGAGATTTGCGTCGTTGACAAAAAACACGAAGGTGGGCGGAGCAACCTCAGCCTGTGTTACGTACAGAATCTTGAGCCGTTTACCCTGCATTGTGGCAGGTTGATGCTCCTGGAACGCGCGATGGATGCACTGGTTGACTTCACCGGTGGTCACGCGTTCCAGGCGATGTTGGTAAACGGTCAGGACCGAGTTCAGCAACTGGCTGACTCCCTGGCGCAACTTCGCCGATGTGAAGACTATAGGTGTATCTGGTAAGAACTTCAAACGAGTTGAGACCTCTTTTGCGAACTCACCGCGGTCCATGCTCGCCTCTTTGGCCAGGTCCCATTTGTTCACCGCAACCACAAGGCCTTTGTAGGCCTCACGTACGTAGCCGGCAATATGAGTGTCTTGACTGGTCACCCCTTCAGAGGAATCGATGACGAGGACGGCCACGTCCGCGCGCTCGATGGCTCGCATCGCCCGCATCACGCTATATTTTTCGATGCCCACTGCAATGCGTCCGGATCGGCGTACGCCTGCCGTGTCGATGAGCGTCATGTCCGTCTGGTTGTAGCGGAAAAACGTATCGATGCTGTCGCGGGTCGTGCCGGGTATGTCGCTGACCAGAACCCGTTCCTGGCGCAGGATGGCGTTCACCAACATTGATTTGCCGACGTTCGGCCTTCCGACCACAGCAATCTGAACGCGTTGCGCCTGGTCGGTGGCGGCGCCTGGCTCAGCAGAGGTCTCGGGGGGCAGCGTTGCAACCACCACGTCAAGGAGATCGTCGATGCCGGTGCCATGGTGTGCGCTCAAGAGCACCGGCTGTGACAGCCCAAGGGCGTAGAACTCGACCGCGTTCAACTCCCGGCTGCGGTTCTCCGCCTTGTTTGCAGCAAGCACCACTGGTTTCTCCTGTTGTCGCAAGATGTCTGCAACTTCCCTATCTGCCGTGGTGATGCCTGTCTGAGCGTCAACCAGAAAGATGATTGAATCCGCCTCTGCAATGGCCAGCCTGGCCTGGCTTTGCACCTGCTGCTGGATATCCCCAACCGCCTCCAGTTCCAACCCGCCCGTGTCGACAATGCTCAAAGGGCGGCCATACCACTCAATGTCACCGTAGATTCTGTCCCGTGTGGTGCCTGGCTCGTCTTCAATAATGGCTGTTCGCTGGCCAAGGAGCCTGTTGAAGAGCGTGGATTTGCCAACATTGGGCCTACCCACAATTGCAACGATTGCTTTTCTCATAGTAACGGTGAAACACCTCTAACGTATCCTAACATTGATGGTTTTAGGGTCAACTTTTACCACTTTGAATTCAGGAGGGATTCTGACCTCAACGTCCTGTGTATAGGTGCCAGGCCCTTCTCCATGCATGTTGAGGTGGACGCTCAGTTGCTCCGGACGGAGTAACGATAATGCCGGCCCTGCTCCACTTATCGTTACTTCTACCGACCGGAATTCTGGTTCAGCAATGTACGCAGTAGCTATGCCCAGTACCTGAGGAGCCACGTAAAACACTGCCGTGCCGCGAATTGGTTCAATCGTCACAGTCACCTGCACGGCATTGTCCGTGGCAAGGTTGATCTCTTGAGGCAAATCAAGCGCGACGATTTTTGTGAAGGAACTCCTGATATTTGAGACGTCTACCGGCACGGTCTTAAGAGATGCCAAGGGCTGGAGAAGGTCCTGAGGTCCAACCACAGAGAGCACTGACGGCTCCACCCTCGTTGCGCTCACCCAATAACCAGTGGCTGGAGCGCCTTTGATATCGGCAACAACTGATAGGTTAACATAATTTATATGCCGCGTGATAGGCACTTCCACCACCGCCTGGTCAGGCTCTATCCGCACCCCTGAAATGTCGTAACCCCGAACGGTCCTGGGAATGAGGGGAAAGGACTGCCTGAGATCGGTTCTGACATTGTTGAGATTAACATCGGCTGCGGCAACGTCTACCAGAGACACCAGGCGGGCAGGGCCAATGATGGTCACCTGGGCTGGCTGTACGCGTGGCTCCTTGTATAAAAAACCGGGGGGCGTGGTCTGTTGCAGGTTGACATGCACCGGCACAATCTGGCGTTGCAGCGTGTCCAGCCCCACCCGTATTTGGGAAGGCACCACTTCTAGAATACGCACCCGTGCGTCTCGAGATCTTGCCTGTACCGGCGCTTGAACTTCGTTCAGCCCTTGAATTGCCTGTGAGAGGTCCACCGTTGCCTCGAAGTTTGTTTCCGAGAGAGTGTTCCACAGATCGGAGGGCGCCGTTATCCGAATGACCACCGAATCAAGGGGGCCGAGCACTGCCAGGTCCAGCGGGACGTTCACCGGCTGCACAGGAACACGTGTCGAAAAGATGCCGGTTCTTGGGGGGTTCTGCTCGCTTGTGATGAAGACCCACAGAAACGTGGAAAGGGCCAGGGCAAGGAAACCGGTGCTGAGGTTGCGGCTGAGCGATGACGAAAAGCCATTGAAGACAAACCTTAAAAGCCGTCCGATGTTTGCAATAGCGTCTCTGGTAAGGTCAACGCGCATTTGTCACCTCGACTTTGGCTTTGTCAGGGCCTTTGCCGTTTCTTGAAGGAGTGGACAACGGCGAGTAGTGGTGCAACAGCGCCAGGCGTAACGCTTCAGCGCCTGCGCCGGCCTGGTGCGTAGTCATCTGTCCGTCGGTCACCACCGAGATAGTGCCGCGCTCCTCAGACACTGCGATGGCGATGGAATCCGTGCGCTCGGCAATGCCCATAGCGGCGCGGTGTCTCATGCCTCTGTTGAGATGCTCTCCATCATTATCCGAGATAGGAAGGGGACAGTGTGCAGCCACAATGCGCCCGCGCCTGAGGATGACTGCTCCGTCATGGAGTGGCGATGTGGGCTGGAAGAGCCCCACCAGGAGTTCCTGCGTTATCACCGCATCCAGAGGAATGCCACGGTCTACAAAGTCCTGCAATCCCGTTTGACGCTCAATGACGATCAGCGCGCCTGCATGCTGCTGGGAGAGTGCGTAGCAGGCCTGGGCGATGGCTCCCACTGTCTGGGAAGTTGCCTGAGAGGTAGAGGTGCCCCGCCATCCGGCAAGTCCCCGTCCTACCTGTTCAAGTACCCTGCGTAGTTCCGGCTGGAAGAGTATGGGTACGGCCACCAACATCGCAGGGAAGGAGTTTCGGAGGAGCCAGCTTACCATCGTGAGTTGAAAGATGCTGCTGAAGAGAAAACCAACAACATAGACAGAGACTATCGCCCGCAGCAGCGTAACTGCCGTGGTGCCCTGGAGCAACACAAGGAGCCAGAACAGGAGGAACGCCACTACAAGGATGTCGATGGCGCTTCTGACGTCAAAGTTACTGAACATCGCGGATAAGGCCAGGACTATCTCTTGCATTGCTTTTCCGTGGCACGAAGAATCTTGATTCTGTGCCCTCTGTGTAAGGACGTCTATCTATTCAGGGTGTGCCGTCATTGTTACTCTACGATCAGCTTACAACGAACGACAGGACGACACTTGCTCCAACCTCATTGCTCTCTTCAGTTTGTACTATCCCAAGAGGAGCGATGCAAGGACGGCTTTCTGCGCATGCAGACGGTTCTCCGCCTGGTCAAACACGCGTGACTGGGGATGATAGATGATTCCCTCAGCTACTTCCTCTCCATGATGCGCCGGGAGCGGATGCAGAATAATGGCGTCCTTCTTGGCCGTTTTCAGCAGCGCATCATTGATCTGATAGGAAGCAAACACTCGTTTGCGTTCTGCCTGCTCGCTTTCCTGACCCATGCTGGTCCACACATCAGTATAGATCGCATCCGCGTCTTTGGCCGCTTCAGCGGGCTCTTGAACCAGTTTGATGTGTGCGCCCGAGTTGGCGGCGAGCTTTTGCGCTCGTGAGATGTGCCGAGACGGCAGCTCATAGCCCTTGGGAGACGCAATGGCAAAGTTGACGCCAAGCAGCGCCGCCAGATATAGCAGGCTTGTCGCACAGTTGTTGCCGTCGCCAACGTAGGCAAGCGTGAGACCCTTTAGCTGTCCCTTTGCCTCTTGCAGGGTCTGAAAGTCGGCCAGGGCCTGACAGGGGTGCTCGTCATCACTCAGCGCGTTGATGATGGGGATGGAACCGTGCAGCGCCAGCAGCTCCACCGTTTCCTGGCTAAAGGTGCGGGCTGCAATCACGTCCAAGAAACGGCTCAGCACAAGAGCAACGTCCTTGGCGCTCTCTCGGTTGCCCAGTCCCACTTCAGCCGGAGAAAGGTAAAGACAGTGGCCGCCCAGTTGGTGCATCGCGACGTCAAAGCTCACCCGTGTGCGCAGTGAGGGTTTTTCAAAGAGCAGGGCAAGGGTCTTCCCCTTCACGTCTGCTTGTTGGGAACCATCCTTAAAGGCTTTGGCGCTGGCAAGGATTCCCGCGGCCTCTTCAGGAGTCAGGTCTGCGATTTTAAGGAGATGTTTAATGCTCACGGCCGGTTAACGTGTCCTTTCTGTAGAGAAGGGCCCCCGGTGGCCCTTCTCCTTGCATGATGTAATACGTATGTCAGAGGGGAAGAGTTTGTCAGGCAGATCTTTTTCTCTGACGCGTCCTGGCCAGAGTCGCCTGAGGGCTTTGAAGTGGCGCTTCTTGCCAGTAATCGGAGCCGTCCAGTCCGCATCCGCCCAGGACCAGCGTGAACTCGCCGCGTGGCTGAGCAAACCGCTCGCTGGCGCCTTCAGCATCGCCGTGATAGACCTCTTCGTAGAGCTTGGTCAATTCCCGGCAGACTACCAGAGGGCGCTGGCCCAGGATGTCCGCGATCTCCTTCAGGGTCTTGCGGATGCGATGGGGCGCCTCAAAGGCCACGGCGGTGCGCGGTTCCACAAGGAGGGACGCCAGTGCGGCCCGACGCTCCTTCGGCCGGCGCGGCAGGAACCCCAGGAACACGAACTGGTCGGCCGAGAGGCCGGATACCGCCAGGGCGGCAGCCACCGCCGAGGCGCCCGGCAGCGGGATCACGGTCACCCCGCGCTGCACCGCGGCGCGCACCAGCGGATAGCCGGGATCGTGAATGCCCGGCGTACCGGCGTCGGATACGAGAGCGACATCTTGGGTGTTGAGCATATCGAGTAGCTGTTCCGTGCGCTCCGGGCGGCTGAACTGATGGTAGCTGACGAGCCTGGTCTTTATGCCATACTTCGTCAGCAGTTTACGCGTGGTGCGGGTGTCCTCGGCGGCAATGACGCTCACTTCCTGCAGCACTCGGATGGCTCGCAGGGTGATGTCCTCCAGATTGCCGATGGGCGTGCCCACAACGTATAAGATTGGCATGAGTGTGTCTTCTCAGCCAGAGTACCCCAGGCCGTCGGGAGTGTCAAAATTCGAATCAATCGAATAATTGCAACTGGTGTCCAAACACAGTGGGCAGGTCTTAGACATGCCTACCCCGAGTTGTACGCTTTAAGTTGTTTTTTTTGACTTGAGGCGCTACAGTGAAACACGTTGCTTAAGTCCAGCCATTAATTTAGAGCGAGGAAACAAATGAACGTGCACCTCTTCGGTACAGAAGTGAACTTGCTATGGTTTGCCCTGCCTTTACTTGCTGCACTGGTCATTCTGCTTGTCTTGGGTTTGAGGCATGAAGCGGCAAGACGAGAGGAAGCAGGGCAGCGAGGCGGGCCGACCATACCTGAAGGAGCTGCCTATGTCTATGCCAGTCCTGACCCCTCAGTTATTGCAGACCAATCCGGCCGTATCCTGGTTGTCCTAGCAGGGTGTTGAAAAACTCCGGTCACTATATCTGGGGGATCGCGAAATGCTGGGCTGCGGGGTAAAATGGTGACGGTAGCCTTCCGCAAGGAGCAGGCCATGCGTGGCAAAGAATCGTACCAGGGCACCATGCTCGCGTTGATTGACCCCGAGACCTACATTCCCCAGGACCATCCCTTGCGCACCATCCGCATCTTCGCCGATTTGGCGCTGAGCCAGCTTGCAGGAGAGTTCGACGGCCTCTATGCGGACAACGGCCGTCGCTCCATTCCCCCGGAACGGCTGCTCAAAGCCTCCCTGCTCATGGCGCTCTACTCGGTGCGCAGCGAGCGGGCCTTCTGCGAGCAACTGACCTACAATTTCTTGTTCCGCTGGTTCCTCCACATGGACCTGGTCGAGCCCAGCTTCGACCACAGCAGCTTCAGCAAGAACCGCACCCGCGTGATGGAGCACGAGATCGCGCAGCAGTTCTTCGATGAAATCATCGCCTACGCTCGCGGGCTCGACCTGCTCTCCGATGAGCACTTCTCGGTGGATGGGACCCTCATCGAAGCCAACGCTAGTCCCAAGAGCTTCAAGAAGAAGCCGAAGGACGATGACCCACCACCGACGCCACCCGACGACCCCGGCAACCCCAGTGTGGACTTCCACGGGGAGCGACGTTCCAACGCCACCCACCAGAGCACCACCGACCCCGACGCCCGCCTGAAAAAGAAGGGCAAAGGCAAGGAGGCAAAGCTCGTCTACGAGGGTCACGGCCTGATGGAGAACCGCAACGGCTTCCTGGTGGATTGCTTGGTGACCCAGGCCAGCGGCACCGCCGAGCGGGATGCCGTGCCCCTCCTCTTGGATGGGGCGCGGGAGCGGGGCTTCTGCCCACGGACATTGGGCGCTGATAAGAACTACGATACCCAGGGCTGCGTGGCCGACATGCGCGCTCGCGGGGTCACTCCCCATGTCGCTCAGAATACTACCCGGCGCAAGAGCACCATTGATGGCCGAACGACCTGCCGGCCTGGCTATGCCATCAGCCAGCGCATTCGCAAACGTATCGAAGAGATCTGGGGTTGGGCGAAGGAGGTCGGCGGGCTACGGCGCAGCCGCTTCCGGGGAGTTAAGAAGCTGCAGTGGGCGTCCTACCTGGTAGGAGCGGCGTACAACCTTGCACGGTTGGCCGGAATGCTCCGCTGTATTTACCCGTTGAGGGCCACGGCCGCATAGGCCCGACGCTCCAGGACCCAATTCCCCAGCGCAGGTCGTCAGGAAACTCCCCCAGACCTGCCCACTCCTCAGCGTTTCACTCTTCCCCGGTTGCCCTTTGGCCCTTTTCTCCCTCTCGCCGTAGCTGTTCACCCACTCTTCAACACCCTGCTAGTAGGGACATTTGCAAACAACATTGGTCGGAAACTTTTGGTGGATTACTCGGCTAGCGGTCTCGCCGGAGCAATCGGTTCGATACTTCATATCGAACTAGATAAGGAAAAGCGGGATGAATTCAAAGAAGCTTTGCCTCCGGAGTTTCAGGATAGAGTTCGTTACGTTGAGGTGTCCTCAATGTCAGGTGGTGCCAGCAACCTGACCATTGCGCAGATAACTGCACTCAAGGGGGAATGGGGTCCTATTGTCGTCAATGCGACGCAGGAAGTATGTCGACTGCATCGTTCTAATGCCAAAAACGGAGAAAGGGCTACCCTAGCACTGATTTTTGTGTCTCTCGGAGGTCAGTCAATACTGGGAGTTGAAGCCTGCAAAGTCATTAGAGAGCAGTTTGATCTGGCAAGGTTGTTCGGGTTAACGGCCTTACCAATAGATGACGTTCTACGAAAACGTGCAAGTGACGTGCTGTCTAAGTACTATGAAGCGGGTGTCAGCGGTTTTCTCGTCTCCGATAATCTTGGTCCACAGGGGATTGTGAATAATGATTTTGGGATGAAGGCCGCTATTGTAGGCCTTTCCGCAGGCCCACAGGCCAGCGATGCGGAAGTTCAACAAAATAACGCTTGGACGCTGCTCATTGGAGAACGAAAAAATGCTGTAGCTAGTTACTCCACTTATATCGGTGAAGTAACCGCTCGTCCTTTTCAACCGGACGTTGCCGTCAGGCCGAGATATTACTTATCTAAAGAAGATGTGCGTTCCGAAATTTCACGAGCGCTACGTAAGGTTCGGGAGGAAGGCCAACGAGCTGTTGTCTGTAACCATACAAGTTCTAAAACCGACGAGAAAACTGGCGATCCTTCTGACAGGGATGGCGATTCAAGTTCAGTCTTTGACATAGTGACGGCACCACTTGATAGGAACGATCTCCTAACTATGAAGGACCTTCTTGAAGAAGGCCTCCTTATGGAGGGGAAGACAGAACGGCGGAATTACCATCTCATTCTGGCTCCAGTGCCAATGAATGTCGATGAAGACAATACAGAGTGCGCGATAGGCGTTGTCCACTTAGAGGCTATTACAGGCGGATTCCAAGATATCAAACTTTAGGTAAGGGTGATGACAAGACTGGGAAGGGTTAAGCCACCGATTAGGCGGCCTGCGACCGACGTGAGGAGAAAGCCGCTAGGCCCTGGCGTCGTCATCGCTGCCGTGGGTGCGTTCGCAATTGTGATTTTCATCCTTGGATTAGTCATTAATCCGCCTCCTCCGCCTCCTCCGCCGCAACCATGCGACGATGCTAAGGTAGAACGCAAGCAAGTAAATGATGCGTTGACGCGTGGAGACTACGCGGTCGCCAGAGGAATTGCCGAAGGAAAGCTCACCGGGAGCAAGAATAGTGATGCCCCCGCAATTTGTGACGAAGCCCGAACTAACTTAGCTGGTCAATGGTATGAAGCTGGCATGAGAGAATTATTCTCGACACAGCGGCCCGCATATCCCGATAACGCCTTTGACAAGATAACGGTGATTAAATGGACCGCCATCGAGGCTGCTGCCGATGGCCTGATAAATGTCCCCCCCGATAGGCGTTGGGCAGCAATTACGGTCGCGCAGACTGCTTACAACTCTGGGTTCTGGGCTTTAGCCCATGTTTCGTTCCTATCAGCATGGGACAGCAAATCGACAGGCCGGGAACAGGTGGGTCTCTATTACGCACTTTTGCGAAACTGGGGGCATGAGTTGTTGATAAAGGGCAATCCGGATATGCAGGCCAGCGGTAAGCGGCTCTTGGGTACAGCTTATCGCATTGCAAGAGCGGTCCGTCTAGTGAATGACCCTGCTTGTGGCGAAGATCTTGCTGGCGTAGGATTCTCGGACTGCAACAGCGCCCCGTATGATCCCGAAGATAATGTTCTAAAAGTCCTTGAGGCGAAGCGATAGTCTGAGTTCAGGAGAGCAGAAGAATGGCAGACGAAATTCGGATAGATACGGATGGGGTCTTGTATCAACGTGGGTTCTTGAGTAGTGGATGGATCCCGAAGCAAGGTCTATTGGGACCAGAAGTAGCAACCAATATCTGGGGTTCTCCACAGATTAAGCACGATCTGTTTGGTCCCGTGCGAGGACAGGAAGGATTCTTTGGGCCTTCCCACACTTGGGACGGGAAGCCTCTTTATGAAGCTGATTTACCCCAGGGCTATGGCGGTGGACGAGATGGCGGCGGTGGACTCGGAGGAATTTTGATAGCTATCTATTTTTGGGTGGAGATTCTCACGATCATATTAGTGACGGCCATATCTATACTTCTGTTTTACGAGGCGAAGCGCATCTACTCGGCGTGGGGAGATGTTCCTGGCACCGGGACAATATTGAAAGTAGCGTTGCCAGCGTTCGTAGTGGGCGTTGCAGTCTCACTGGTAATGATTTTTAACGCAGCAACTAGAGCTTCTGGGTACTACCTCTTAGCTTGGAGTGCTTTAGTCTTTGTGATAATTATCGAGGGATGTGACCTACACGAGAAATGGGGCGGTTCCAACCAGGGTAGTTTGACTACCCCGTAAGCTAATGGAAGGATCGTTCTTGCTGGCGCATACGGCTAAGAAACGGCTTCTCAAAGAAGCTAGAGAACTACATGCACTCGATCTCACTGCATTTCTTGTATTATAACTTTGCTCGGCCACACAAGAGCCTGAGCATTCCCTACCGTCGGACACCCGCAATGGCTATCGGGAGTGCCGATCATGTGTGGTCAGTGGACGAGATAATTTCTCTCCTGAACAATTCAAACTGAACCACTACCCGCCGCACAGCCTCCCCTCCCTTTCCCCCATCTGGTGCCTATGGTACACTGTGGCGGACGCACTATATGGGGACTGCCCCCTTAGCCCCCGCCTCTGGCGGGGACCGCAGTAGATGGAGGAACCCTTGGTTGCACCCGTATCAATGAAATCCCTGCTGGAGGCAGGCGTCCACTTCGGGCATCAGACCCGCCGTTGGAACCCGCGCATGAAGCGGTATATCTTCACCCAGCGCAATGGTATTCACATTATCGACCTTCAGCAAACCGTGGGCAAGCTTCAGGAGGCCTGTGAGTACGTTCGTGACATGGTTGCCAGCGGTGAGAGCATCCTCTTCGTGGGCACCAAGAAACAGGCGCAGGAATCGGTGGAGACCGAGGCAAGGCGCTGCGGCATGTACTTTGTGAACCAGCGCTGGCTGGGCGGCACCCTCACCAACTTCGGCACCATTCAGTCTCGTATTGATTACCTTGTCCGGCTTGAAGACCGCAAGGCCAAAGGCGAGTTTGATGTGATGCTCAAGAAGGAAGCGCGCAAGCTGGACGAGGAGATTGAGCGTCTCAACCGGACGCTGGGCGGTATCAAAGAGATGACACGGCTGCCAGGCGCGCTCTTTATCGTCGACACCACAAAGGAACGCATCGCGGTCGCCGAAGCCATGCGTTTGGGCATACCTATCGTCGCTATTTCCGACACAAATAGTGACCCTGATGAAATCGACTATCCGATTCCCGCCAACGACGATGCCATTCGCGCCGTGAAGCTCCTCTGCTCTAAGATGGCGGATTCCGCTCTTGAAGGTCTGGCCGCCAGGGAGTACTACGGAGAGGACGAGGTGGTGGACGAGGGTGCTATTCACACTTACGCTCCCACGGACGATGAAGAAGGCGAGCAGGAGCAGGCCACATCTGGTCTTGATGCTAAAGAAGAACAGGGAGGTTAGCCTTGGTGATATCAGCGGCAACGGTCAAGGAGCTGCGGGAGCGCTCTGGAGCCGGAATCATGGAGTGCAGAAACGCCCTTGAACAGGCCAGTGGAAATATGGATAAAGCCCTGGAAATTCTGCGTGAGCAGGGGCTTGCCAAGGCCGAGAAGCGGGCTGGTCGCGCGGCCTCACAGGGCATGGTTGAGTCCTACATCCACGGAGGACGCATTGGCGCCATGGTGGAGGTGAACTGTGAGACGGATTTTGTGGGTCGCACAGACGATTTCAGAGCCCTTGCCCACGACATCGCGATGCAAGTGGCGGCGACCAGTCCCCTGTACCTAGCGGAAGACGATATCCCGGCAGGTGAGCAGGTGGATCCTAAAGAGGTGTGTCTGCTCCTGCAGCCCTTTATCAAAGACCCCAGCAAGACGGTGAAAGACCTCGTCAATGAGATTGTCAGCAAGACGGGTGAAAACGTCCAGGTTCGCAGATTCGCTCGTTTTGAGCTGGGGGGAGACTAATACTAAGTTGAGTAAGTTCGCGTGCACTAGGTTTGCTCCATACCCGCTCACCTCTTTCCAGAGCCTGAATGGCCTGAGCTCATCGAGTCTGAGGACTCTTCAGAGTCTGAACGACCTGTCGAAGGGCGAGCCGCTCGTGGTTCGACAGGCTCACCACGAGCGGCCTTTCATAGCGCGCTTTTTCGCAAGTAAGTACTAGACAGCAACATGGGCCTACCACCCTACCGTCGGGTGCTCCTGAAATTGAGCGGCGAGGCGCTGCAAGGCGAGCATAACTTCGGCGTAGATTTGGACATCGTGAAGAAGCTGGCGGACGAGATCAAGGCCGCCACCAAGGAAGGCGCAGAGTTGGCCCTTGTGGTTGGCGGCGGAAACTTCTTCCGGGGCAGCGCATATACAGAGTCGATGGACCGGGCCACGGCGGACTACGCGGGGATGCTCGGCACCATCATCAACGGTTTGGTCTTTCAGGACGCGCTGGAACGCGAGGGTTTGGTTACCCGCACACAGACTGCTATTCCTGTGCAGGCTGTTGCAGAACCATACATCCGGCGCAGGGCAATTCGTCACTTGGAAAAGGGTCGCGTGGTGATTTTTGTCGCCGGAACTGGAAATCCTTTCTTTACGACAGACACAGCAGCGGCGTTGCGCGCATTGGAAATCGGCGCTGAGGTGCTGCTGGTTGGAAAGAACAAGGTGGACGGTGTGTACGATGCCGATCCCCAAAAAGTGCCAGGCGCCACGCGTTTCGACCGGCTCACGTACCTGGAGGTCTTGACGCGCCGTCTCGAAGTGATGGATAGCACCGCGCTCTCGCTCTGTATGGAGCACCATCTGCCCATTCGTGTGTTTGATCCTTTGGCGGCGGGCAACATCCAGCGCGCAGTAAACCGTGAACCCGTGGGAACGCTTATAGCGGACGAAACTCTCGAGTAAACAGCGCAGTACTACGTTAGAGACCTGAAATTCAGGAGTCAGAGCCATGTCTGAAGAACAAACGACGATTCCTGACGTTATTTCTGATGCCGAATCGCGCATGAAGAAGGCTATCGATGCAGAACAGCGAGAGCTTTCCATGCTGCGGACTGGCCGCGCGAGCCCCGCTCTGGTGGAGCACCTTCAGGTCGATTACTATGGCATTCCCACGCCGCTAGGTCAGATTGCGACGGTATCTGTTCCTGAAGCGCGCCTGCTGGTGATCCAGCCCTGGGATAAACAGGCACTGGGTGGTATTGAGAAAGCCATCCAGAAGTCCGACCTTGGCCTTAATCCCAACAACGATGGCGTGATCATTCGACTCGTGTTTCCGCACCTCACCCAGGAGCGTCGCCAAGATCTGGCGAAGACCGTAAAGAAACGAGTGGAAGATGGCAAGGTTGCGCTGCGGAATATCCGTCGCGATGGTGTCGAGACCCTGCGCGCCATGGAAAAGCGCAAGGAGATTTCTGAGGATGAACAGAAGCGCGCCGCTGACCAGCTACAGAAGGTGCTGGACTCGTACATTGCCAAAGTAGAGCAGCAGGGTAAGGCCAAAGAGGCCGAACTGCTGGAGGTCTAGCGGCCCGAATGGACAATACTCAGAATGTTGTCCGCCTGCCGGCACCAGGGGTGCAGGAGCGCGTCCGCGCGCGGGAGCGTCAAGGGGAGATTACCCCCATTCCCAGGCACATCGCCATCATCATGGATGGCAACGGCCGTTGGGCCAAGAAGCGGCATCTACCGCAGCTAGCCGGACACAGGGCTGGCACCCAGAATATTCGCCGGCTCCTCCAATCCTGCTACGACTATGGCATCGAATATGTCACCCTCTATGCCTTTTCCACGGAGAATTGGTCGCGTCCCCTGGAGGAGGTCCGAGCTCTCTTCCAGATTCTGCGGGAAGTGATCGACCGTGAGACGCAGGCCCTCCATGAGGCAGGTGTCCAGATTCGACACGTTGGCACCATGGAGAAGGTGCCGGCAGATCTTAGAGACTCTATTCAGCGCGGACTGGATCTGACGAAGAACAATCGGGACATGGTGCTGAACATCGCCTTCAACTACGGCGGACGCGCGGAGATCGTCGAGGCTGTGCAAAAGCTGGTGCGAGACGGCGTGCCCGCTGAGCAGATCGATGCCGGTCTCATCAGCAAGTACCTCTACACGGCTGACTGCCCCGATCCTGACCTGATGATACGGACTGCGGGTGAGATGCGCTTGAGCAACTTCCTCATCTGGCAGGCTGCTTACGCAGAGTATTACACGACAGAAACCCTGTGGCCTGACTTCGATCTCGAGGCTTTGCGCAAGGCACTGATAGCCTTCAGCCAGCGCCAGCGGCGGTTCGGTGGACGGGAGTCCGAGTAACCCGCTAACATCCGGCTTCAGTAACCTGACGCAACGGCTGCTGACGGCGCTGGTTGCACTTCCCCTCCTCTTGGCAGCCCTCTGGGTCGGCGGCCCTTGGTATATCCTGCTGGTGAGCGCTGCCGCGCTTGCCGCGACGTGGGAATACCAGCGCATCGCGGCGGCCAGCGGCGGCGATCCGTGCGGGCCCCTGCTCTATGTGGGCGTCGCGTCCTTCCTCATTGACGCACTGTCTGGCCGCTCCTTCACGCCGCTCATCTTGACCGGAACCCTGCTCCTCGGCCTTGCATGGTCGGTTGCCCGCTACCAGCAGGGAGAGGCGTCGCCAGGGTGGCTCTGGACTCTGGGGGGCGTGATCTACATCGGCTGGCTCATGGGACACTTTCTGCTGCTCCGCGATGTGGATCATGGCCGCGCGTGGACGCTGCTGGCGCTCATGACCACGTTTCTTAATGACACGGCGTCTTATATCGTCGGAAGGGCGGTGGGAAGACACCGCATGGCGCCCAATCTGAGTCCAGGCAAGACCTGGGAAGGCGCTGCAGGAGGGCTGACCGCAACCGCCGTTGGCGTGCCTCTCTTTGCCGCGCTGCTGGGATTGCCTGTGACTTGGTCCTTCTGGGGGCTGGGACTCGTCCTTTCCGTTGCGGCACAGACGGGCGACCTGGCCGAGTCCATGCTTAAGCGGGTTGCCGGCATGAAAGACGCCAGCGGCCTGGTGCCCGGACATGGAGGAATCCTGGACAGGTTGGACAGCCTTGTGTTCGTAGTGCCCCTGCTTTACTATTACGTTATATGGCTCGCGTCGACTCTCTGAAGCGGCTCGTCATCCTCGGCTCGACAGGCTCCATTGGACGGCAGACCCTGGACATTGTGCATGGCCAGGAGCAGTTTCAGGTGGTCGGCCTTGCCGCAGGGGATAACCTCTCGCTGCTCGCCCAGCAGGCACACGCTTTCCGCCCCACTATGCTCTCATCCAAACAGGACGCGAAGCTGGACGGCAAGTTCGACTATCCGGCGGAGTACGTTTCTCTGGTGGAGATGGTCACCCGTCCAGAGGTCGACCTTGTGGTGGTGGCGACGGTGGGAACGGTGGGGCTTGCGCCCACGTTGGCAGCGCTGCGGGCGGGAAAGGTGGTTGCCCTGGCCAACAAAGAGGTGCTGGTCATGGCGGGTGCTCTGGTGACCGAGACGGCGGCACGCTACGGCGGCACGCTTTTGCCTGTCGATAGCGAGCACAGCGCCATCTGGCAATGCCTGCGGGGTGAAGAAGAACGCGCCACTGGTACTGTCCGGCGGCTGCTCCTGACCGCTTCGGGAGGCGCATTCCGCGACCTGCCGCTGGAGGATTTTGGTAGGGTGACTGCAGCGGAGGCTCTTCGACATCCTACGTGGACCATGGGGAAAAAAGTGACCATAGACTCTGCCACGCTGATGAACAAGGGCTTTGAGGTCATTGAGGCGCACTGGCTCTTCGGCGCGTCGTGGGAGCAGATACAGGTGGTCATGCATAGGGAGAGCATTGTGCACTCATTGGTGGAGTTTGTGGACGGCACAGTGAAGGCGCAATTGAGTGTTCCCGATATGCGGCTACCCATCCAGTATGCGCTCACCTATCCGGAGCGCTGTCCTTCGCCGGCGTTGCCGCTGGATTTCAACGCTGCGCTGTGCCTCAGTTTTGAGCGATTAGACGAAGCGCGCTACCCGTGTCTAGGCCTGGCGCTTGAGGCCGGGCGGACCGGAGGCACCGCGCCCGCCGTCCTGAACGCCGCTGACGAGGTGGCAGTTACCAGTTTTCTGGCCGGTCAGTCAACATTTCTTGATATGTATCGTGTGGTTGCAGATGCCATAGAGCGCCATCAACCGGTGGCGAACCCGTGCCTGGAAGATGTGCTGGAAGCTGACCGCTGGGCACGGGAATACGTAACGGACAAACTCCAGCAGTAGAGGCGCCAATTGAACGGAATTCTCGGTCTTCTCTCAACATTGCTCCCCTTTTTTGGGGTGCTTCTCGTCCTGGTCATCGTCCATGAACTGGGACACTTTATTACGGCGAAGTTGGCCGGGGTGACGGTGGAGGAGTTTGGGTTTGGCTATCCGCCGCGAATCTTCGCCGTCAAATACAAAGGCACCGACTATTCGCTGAACCTGCTGCCTCTGGGCGGCTTTGTAAAGCTGGTGGGAGAGGAAGACCCCTCCGAGACGGGTAGCCTCGCCAGCAGGAGTCCCCTGACCCGCCTCATCATCCTGGGAGCCGGGCCCTTCATGAACGCGCTTTTGCCCATCGTGTTGCTCACTGCCAGCTTCATGCTGCCAAAGGACACTGTCACTGGGCAGGTGGTCATCCAGGCCGTCGCTCCGGAATCGCCGGCAGCGGGCGCGGGCCTGCAAGAAGGGGACATGGTCCTCCGCATCAACGACCGTGCCATAGAGAGTATTCGGGACGTGGGTTACAACATCCAGCTCAACCTCGGCTCCGAGTTGGAGATGACCCTGAAGCGGGGCAGCGAGACAAAGGAAGTGCGTGTGACGCCTCGTTGGAGCCCACCCGCGGGTCAGGGCGCAACGGGTATCGCCATCGCCATGCCCGATCCCAAGGTTGTGAACCAGAGTCTCTCGCCGTTTGAGGCATTTGGCACCGCAGTGCAGCGCAGCTTCGACATGCTCTCCCTGTTTAAGAACGGGATTTACGCTGCCATTGCGGGGAGGTCATCCGGTAGCGCGCCCGCCGTGACAGGACCCATCGGCATTGCGCAGGCCACGGGAGAGATAGCGCAGGCAGGCGTGCCGTCGCTCCTGGAATGGATGGCCCTGCTGAGCATCAATCTTGCGATCCTTAACGCGCTGCCCATACCCATGTTGGACGGCGGACGGATGTTCTTTGTGCTGCTGGAGTGGGTTCGGCGAGGCCGCCGCGTGCGGCCGGAGCGCGAGGGCCTGGTGCACATGGTCGGGTTCGTTGTGCTGATGGGACTCATTGCGATTATCAGTTTCTTTGACGTGCTACGACTCATAAGAGGGGAGAGCTTATTCCGATGACCGCTCAACATATAAAGGATACGCCCTTGTTCCTGGACGGCGTGGGGCCGAAGCCCCCGCGCCTCTCAACACCGGTCTTCGTCGGCAAGGTGCAGGTGGGCGGCGGCGCGCCGGTGGTGGTGCAGTCCATGTGCACCACCAACACGGCGGACGTGGATGCAACGGTCGCCCAGATTCTCCGACTTGAAGAGGCGGGCTGCGAGATCATCCGAGTTTCCTGCCTCAATGAGAAGCAGGCCAGGGCAGTCCCGGAGATCAAGAAACGCATCTCCATCCCGCTCATCGCCGACATCCACTTCGACCACAATCTGGCCCTCATCGCCATCGACGGCGGCGTCGACTGCTGTCGCCTGAATCCCGGCACCATCCAGAACAAAGCAAAAATCCGCGAGGTGGTGCGGGCGTGCAAGGCCGCCAAGATACCCATCCGCATCGGCGTGAACGAGGGCAGCCTGCCGCCCCTCAGTGGCGATGAGGAGATGCCGGAGGGCGCAACGCCGGGCCTGCGAGGCGAGTGGCTGGTGCGCCGCATGGTGCGGGCCGGGATGGAGGAGATACAACTCTTGGAGCAGGAGGGATTCTACGATATCAAGATATCGCTCAAGGCCTTCGACGTGTACGCAATGGCAGAGGCCAACCGCCGCATCGCGAGCATGATCCCCTATCCGCTGCATCTGGGGATCACCGAGGCAGGCACGCCTAAGCCCGGCTCCATCCGCAGCGCCATCGGCATCGGCACGCTGCTCATGGAGGGCATCGGCGACACCATCCGGACGTCGCTCTCCGGCGACCCGGTGGAGGAGGTGGAGACCTGCTATGAGATCCTGCGGGCCACCAACATCCGCCAGCGCGGGCCGACCCTGGTGGCCTGTCCCTCTTGCGGTCGGGCGCAGATCGACCTCATTGGCCTGGCGAACCAGGTGCAGGAGCGGCTGAAGGGCATGGACAAGCAGGTGAAGATCGCCGTCATGGGGTGCGTGGTCAACGGTCCCGGCGAGGCGAAGGACGCCGATTTGGGCATCGCCGGCGGCAAGGGCAAGGGCATCATCTTCCGCCACGGCCAGATCCTCCGCACCATGGACGAGAAGGACTTTCTGGCAGTCCTCATGGAGGAAGTAGAGAAGCTGTAGGGGGTACATATGGAACTGGCAGTCGTGCTAGAAAAGGGTGAGGATGGGTATGTGGTCGCTGAATGTCCCACACTTCCTGGTTGCGTGAGCCAAGGCAAGACGGAGTCTGAAGCATTGCGCAACATAAAGGAAGCGATAGCAGGCTGGCTCGCGGTTGAGCGCGAAAAGATCGAAGAGGAGTCTCCCGCAGACGTAAAAGTGGTTTGCGTCAAGGTCTAGTGGCTGAATTACCTGTCGTTTCTGGCCGTATTGCTGTAAGAGCCTTTGAAAAAGCTGGATGGACCTACAAAAGGACAACTGGCGACCACATGATTCTTGCAAAGCCCGGAGTCCGGAATAACCTATCTATCCCAGATCACAGAGAGCTTGACAGAGGGATATTGAGAAAGCTTATTTCATCGACGGGGATGACTGTAGACGAATTTGTTGAGCTTCTCAGGAGATAGAGCCTCTGTCATTCTGAGGAGCATGGCGACGAAGAATCCGGGGCGGGGAACAAGTATGGGCTGCTTCAACTACACTATGGAATTAGCGAAAGACCGCGAAGGACCGTTCATCCAGATCGAAGCGGCCGTAGACACAGGCGCTTACTATAGCTATCTACAAAAATCTATAGTTGATGCACTCGGTATCGAAGCGAGCGGGAGAAGAAGGCTTGGCCTGGCTGATGGCACGTTGATTGAGCGTAATATCGGTGACGCCTGGGTGCGTCTCAACGGAGAAGTGCACTCCACAGTCTGCGTCCTGGGAGACGAGGATGCAGACGCGTTGCTGGGGGCGGTCACCCTGGAAGAGTTTTCCCTCGCGGCCGATCCCGTGAACGAGCGGTTAGTCCCGATGGAAAAGCTGCCGATGCGCAGGTTGAGCGATAATAAGGGGGTTGAGAAATGAAGTACACAGTCATTCTATTACCAGAAGCCGACGGAGGTTATTCCGTTATTTGTCCCGCGTTGCCTGGTTGCGCAAGTCAGGGTGATGATCTCGAGGATGCGCTGGCAATGATCAAAGAGGCTGCTGAGCTGTGGCTGGAAGTGTGGTTAGAAGAAGAACGGGCGCTTCCCGTCGAGACTCCTGACATTGTGGCGGATAAGATAAAGGAATGTCTCAAAGGTCGAGCAGAGGACGGTCTCCCGTTTCTCTTGGAAACGCGAGAAGTGGAGATTTTCTTGCCCGTTCCTGCCTGATGCCAAAGTTACCGCATATCAGAAGTCTAGAGGCTGTACGAGCGTTTCAAAGGGCAGGTTTTAGTCGAGACAGGCAGGAGGGCAGTCATCTCATAATGATTCATGAAAACGGAAGGCGAGTTGTTGTGCCATCTGACCGTCGGGAACTTCGTCCCGGAATGCTTCGCTCGCTGATACGAGATGCAGGAATGACAGTAGACGAGTTTGTCGAGCTTTTGAGGAGATAGCGGCCCTGTCATTCTGAAGGAGAGGAGCGACTGAAGAATCTGGGGACGGGAAAGTAGATTCTTCGGCCACTTGCAGCGGCCTCAGAATGACAGAATACGATGCGGCGGTAAACATAGTGAAGAAGAGGTTGACCCCCATGGCGATAATCTCGGTGCCGTTCACGGTGAGTCCCCTCGCCCCCAGCGGGGGAGAGGGTTAGGGTGAGGGGGCATTGGCCTGCCCAGTAAGCTATGCAAGCACCCGGACAACCAACCGAGACCATGAAGCTCTTGACCCGCGCGGATGTGCGGCAAATGCATGCAGTGGTCCCGTCTCCGAGCGAATTGAATTTCTTCAAACGCGTGTTCGAGAGCCGTATTGATCTCTCTGGACTGAATCTGAATGGCGTCAACTTTGTATGTGCAACTCTTCGCGGAGCGAGATTTAGTGCCGACAGAGATGGACATAGTAGGAACAGCTCGTCACTGCAAGGAACGAACTTTAAAGGTGCCAAGCTCGATGAAGCCGTGTTCTCAACTGCTTATATTGGTGAAGCGAATCTGAACAGTTCAGATTTACATCTTGCGAATCTTCAAAACACAGATTTAAATGGCGCCGATTTACGTGGAGCAAATTTGCTTCTGGCTGATCTGAAAGGCGCTAATTTGTACAGAACCAGGCTAGAAGGAGCTTATCTTTTTCGCTGCGATTTGAACACAGCAGTTGGCTTAGAATTCGTAGACTGGGGCAATTACCGGATTGGTGAAGAGATTGATGCTGTTTATGGGCATCGAGGGGAGTATATTCATGAGCGGTTCTTACGTGCCGAACCAATCTACCGCTCGCTTCGCTATTGGCATCTGAGAGCTGGTGTGGCAGATAGAGCCGCAGAGTTCTACTATCGGGAGATGGAGTGCCGCAGGAAACAAGCTCTGAGCGACTACAGGTGGAGGGATGCCGTAAAGTTGGCCTTTGCTCACACATTTGTTGGATACGGTGAGCGTCCTAGTCGTACATTTCTGTGGGCTGCCGGGATCATCGTGATCTTTGCGGCTATATTATTTACTCTTGGGGGTCTGACCTGTGGCACAGAGAAATCTCCAAGTAGTTGCTCTGGCCTTGACGCCCTTTACCTAAGCGCGGTCTCGTTCACTGCTCTTGGTTATGGGGACTGGGCCGCAACGCCAAATGAGGTTGGACGATTTCTTGGCGTTTTTGAATCGTTCCTGGGTGTTTTTACAATGGCTCTATTCGTTACTCTGTTTGTAAGAAAGATGTCTCGCTGAAACATGCTGCTCTCCAAGCTTCTCGGTAAAACACTGCGGCAGCCGCCCTCCGACGCGGAGACGGTGAGCCATCAGTTGCTGGCGCGGTCGGGGATGATCGCGCAGCTTGTGGCGGGAGTGTACAGCATCCTGCCCCTGGGGTGGCGCGTGGTGCGCAAGATCGAGCAGATCGTGCGGGAGGAGATGGACGCCGCAGGCGGCCAGGAGCTGAACATGCCGGTGCTCCAGCCCCGGGAGCTGTGGCAGGAGGCCGGGCGCGACGTCAGCATGGACGAGATCCTCTTCCGTCTGAAAGACCGTCGAGATCGTGAGATGGTGCTGGGTCCCACCCACGAGGAGGTGGTGACCAGCCTGGTGCGGCAGAACGTCCAGAGCTATCGCGACCTGCCGGTCATCCCCTACCAGATCCAGGTGAAGTTCCGGGACGAGGCCCGTCCCCGGGCCGGCCTGGTGCGGGTGCGGGAGTTCATCATGAAGGACGCCTACAGCTTCGACATGGATGACGAGGGGCTGGACAGGAGCTACGAGGCGATGAAGCAGGCCTACCAGAACATCTTCGCCCGCTGCGGGCTGCCCACCCTCATGGTGGACGCAGACAGCGGCGCCATCGGCGGCAAGGCTTCCAACGAGTTCATGCTGCTGGCGGAGACCGGAGAGGACTCCGTCATCCGCTGTGAGTCGTGCGGCTACGCGGCCAACGCCGAGAAGGCGGTGTTCAGGAAGCCCTCGGTCGACAGGGAGGCGGAGCTTCCCCTGGAAGAGGTGCACACGCCGGGTAAGAAGACCATCCATGACCTGGCTGATTTTCTGGGTGTGCCGGCCGGCAAGACGGTGAAGGCGGTCTTCTACAACGCTGATGGCCAGTTCGTGTTTGTCAGCATCCGCGGCGACCTGGATGTGAACGAGATCAAGCTGAAGAACACCCTCAAGGCCACCAACCTGCGGTTGGCGACCGACGAAGAAGTGGACACGGCTGGCCTCGTGGCGGGGTCGGCCTCGGCGGTTGGCCTGCGCTGGTTCACGAAGTATATGCCGCAGCACCGCGCCTCGAGCGGCATAAAGCATGTGGCGGACGATTCTGTGCTGGACGGCAACAATTTTGTGGTGGGGGCCAACAAACCCGACTATCACCTGCGGAATGCCAACTATCCCCGTGACTTCCAGGCTGATGTGGTAACCGACATCGCGCTGGCGAAGCCGGGCTACCAGTGCGCGCAGTGCGGCGGCCAGTTCACCGTCGCGCGCGGCATCGAGGTCGGGCACATCTTCAAGCTAGGGACGGCCTACAGCATCGCCATGGGCGCAACCTTCCTGGACAACGAGGGCAAGGAGCAGCCGATTATCATGGGGTGCTACGGCATCGGCGTGGGCAGGCTCTTTGCCGGCGCGGTGGAGCAGAATCACGATGAACGGGGCATCATCTGGCCGCCGGCAATCGCTCCGTACCAGGTACATCTCGTTGCGCTGAACATCGACAATCCTGAGGTCGGGCCGCGGGCACGGCGGCTCTACCAAGAGCTTCAGCAGACGGGCATCGAGGTGCTGTTTGACGACCGTGCGGAGTCCGCAGGGGTGAAGTTCAACGACGCCGACCTCATCGGACTGCCGTACAGGGTCACCATCAGCCCGAGGACGCTGGGGCAAAACGTCGTCGAACTAAAGCGACGGACGGAGAAAGAAGTGACGCTTGTGCCTCTGGCGGAAGTGGTCGAGCGCCTTCAGGCGCTGGGAGCATAACATGAAAATCCTCATGCGAATCCTGTTTGTCCTCATCATTATTATCATGCTCCTTTCCCTGGTGCTGGTGCCCACCACCGGCGCAGCAGTGTGCGGGGCGACGGCGGCGCGAGTTTTGGCGCAGAGCCAGGGAGGCCCGTATCAGGTCAGCTTTGGCGTGCTGCCCGAGCAGCCATCCCTGGGTTACGTGCGCCTAGTGGCAACGGTCTGTGACAGAGCTACCGTGCAGCCGGTCTCCGACGCCAAGGTGACTTTTGTGCCCACAAACCCACAGGGCGTCAAAGGCGCGCCCATCTTTGCCCTGAACAAGTTCGGTGGGTCGGAGGAATACAGCGCGGAACTGTCCATGAAACAGCCGGGAACGTGGAGCTACCAGGTGATGGTCAAAGGCGCGTTGGGAGACGTTGTGCTGGAGGCGCCCGTTGAGGTGAAGGCGCCGCCCGTACCTGAAAGTCTCGCATCCCAGGTGTTCCTGCTGGTCAACGTGACGCTGTTATCCGGCGGCCTCTACATCGCCTGGACAATCCGCCGACGAATGGCAATGGCAGCGCAGCGGCAGGAGTTGCGCTCTTAGCGAGCTGCTGAAAAGCCCTTGCGGCGTTGCCTGAGGCTCTCGAAGCTTGTCCTGAGCACCGACGAAGGGGCACCGCCGCTCGTTTCGAGAGCCTCAACAAACGGCGGCTTTCGCGTTTTTCGGTAGCCTGCTAGAGGATCGCTTCTCCACCGTCGGAGGCGATCATGACTGAGGTGGCTTTGACCACTGCGGTCGCGCTGTCTCCCACCTTGAGACCCAGTTCCTGGCAGGCCTCCGCGCTGATGAGCGCGACCATTCAGCTCAACCTGAGCCAGCAGCCCATCAATCTTGATGTCGGTCACCACGCCTGGGAGGCGGTTGCGCGCGCTCATTTTCATCGTTCGTCGTCCTCAGGCATGGGCTGTTCCTGCAGCAGCTCTGCGAACTCCAGCGCGAGTCCCAGGGCAAGGCGGATATGCGGGTCCTTCAGGTCGACTTTGAGGATATCTTCGATGCGTTGCAGGCGGTAGCTCAGGCTGTTGCGGTGGAGGAAGAGACGGTCCGCGGCTTCCACGGCGTTGCAGTTACAGCGCAGGTAGACGCGCAGGGTGTGGAAGAGGTCCGAGTTGTGTGCGCGGTCGTGGTCCACCAGAGTGCCGAGCACATAGTCACAGAACTCCGCGGCCATGCCCCGGTCTTCAAAATGCTGGACCAGTTCCTTTAATCTGCCCTCTGCCACTGGGTTGCTCCTGACGCAACGATACCATATTGACGAGCGTGTTGTGGGGGCGCCTGGATTTCATTGGTCTTTACGAATGATCGCATACATGAGATCGTCAATAATTTGGCCGTCCTTCACAACGGCCTTAAGGCGACGTCCTTCGAACTGATAACCGGCCTTCTCGACGACACGTATCGACGCCAAATTCCATGCAAAAATGGGCGCATAGATGCGGATGAGATCAAAGTGATCAAAGCCGTAAGCCGTCATTTCACGCACGGCCTCTGTCATGATGCCGTGTCCCCAATGCGCCTCGCGCATCCAGTAGCCAATCTCGGCGCTCCGACGAGCGACGTCACTCTGAAGTACGAGGCCTATGCTCCCTGCCGCTTCGCTATTCACTTCAATCGCCAAATTCGTCTCACTCCCCTGCATTCGTCCTATCCAAGATCGGGCGTCGTCAATAGTGTAAGGGTGAGGAAAGATGTCCCTAAGATTACGCCAGATGTTTCGATTGTTCGCATGCCGTGCAAGCGACTCCTCGTCGCCTTGTCGCCAAGGGCGCAGACGGGCGTTTGTTAAGATGATCTCCAAGAGGAATCTCCGCGGACGAACTAACTATCCCAGGCATGCACTGGGACTTGCGGATGAAGTATACTAGAAGTACACTTCATCACGTTAATCGATGAAGTAACTTCAAAAGGAGCGTCGCATGATCACAATTACAGATACCGCCACTGTCCAGTTCAAGGAGATCCTTCGCAGCCAGCAGATGGAAGAGTCCGGCATTCGGGTCTTCGTGCGCGGCCAGTGTGGCTGTGGCAAGGTCCACTATGGCATGGGCTTTGACAATAACAGTGGCGAGACCGACCAGGTCATCGATAAGGACGGCGTCAAGTTCTTTATCGAAAAGGAAGTGGCAGAGGGCCTTGATGGCGCAACCATTGACTATACGGAAACCGAAATGAGCCGCGGGTTCGCCATCGACAACCCCAACGCACAAGGTTGTAACTGCGGCGGCCACTAATCCCGTAGCAGGCCCCTGCCGCTAGGTGGGGGTTCGCTCATTGGCCCATATTGCGCCCCTGTAGCTCAGTGGATAGAGCGCCGGCCTCCGGAGCCGGAAGCGAGCGTTCGAGTCGCTCCAGGGGTACCATTGTTGTGTGAAATTCCTCTAGGTAAGGACATCGCCTTCCAACGTGAGCAGTACACGAAGAGAAAGACGGGAAGCGGCGCGTCAGCAGGCCCAACAACGCCTGAGGAGAATGCTGGCGGCGCGTCACAAGGGAGCACAGCAACAGGCCAAGGGATTACGGCGCCTCACCGCGCCGCTTATGCGTCGGCGGACTCTCTATTTCCTTGTTGCCTTTGCCTTGGCCCTCATCATGGCGTTTCCATTATTGGCCGCTCCCTCCCTTTCACCTACCCCTGCGCCTACTCCTGAAATCCCCCCAGTAACGGAGCCTACGCCGACAGCAACCCCACCGGTTTTCAGCGCTCCCGGTCCGGAGGTGATTCTTCCCGAGTTCTCCTATACAGCCGTGATCCAGACCACCAGAGGGTCAATGAAAGCTGAGTTGAATACCAAGAAAGCTCCGATCAGCGCCGGCAGCTTTGTTTTTCTCTCCAAAAACAACTACTATCAGGACACTCCTGTGTTGCAAGTAGAACAGGGCAAACTTGCGGAGGCGGGGATAAGAAATGCTGACGGCGCCGGCGGGCCCGGGTATTCCATACCAGCGAGAGAGAGCGGCGACCCGATCAGGATCGGCTCTTTGGTGATGGTGGCTGATGACAGCAATACCGTTGCAAGCAGGTTTAGGATAGCTTTCACGGATTTGGAGCCGACGCGTCCTGGCGATACCGTCATTGGACGGGTGATTGATGGTCTGGATATCGCGCGGCAACTGACCACGTCGGACAGGATCATCGGAATCCGGATAGTAGAGCAGTAGTACGCTCTGTGCCATGCCCTGGTGGTGAAGAATGCACACAGTAGGCGTGGACATCATTGAGATCGAACGGGTGGAGCAGGCGCTCCGCCGATTTGGTGACCGGTTCTTGAACAGAGTCTTTACCGAGCGGGAAATCCGCTTCTGTCGCGGTCGGGTCAGCGAGCTGGCCGCGCGGTTTGCCGCAAAAGAAGCTGTGATGAAAGCTCTGGGCACGGGCGTAAGGGGAATAGGGTGGCGGGAGATTGAGGTGTTGCCCATGCAAGGCGGCAAACCGCTGGTTTTTCTCCACGGTAAAGCCCTTAAACGAGCAGAAGTCTTAGGTCTCTCTGATTTTGCAATCAGCCTTACCCATTCTCGGGATTTTGCCATTGCATCGGTTGTGAGCGGTGCCGGATAGGGTTCCATTTCCTGGCGTGCCTTCTCAGTGGCAGGTCCATTTCATTCCTACGCCACAGTATTCGTTCCTGATCATCGTCCTTGTTGCCTTTGTCAGCAGCGTGGCGGGTCTGCTTACCAGCGAGGTCCACGTCACGGCACTGCCGGTCCCGGTAGCGGCCCCTCCGATCAGCATGGACAATGCCAGCAGGAGCAGGTCTGCCAGCGATCCTCTTTCCAGCAATCTTGCAACTATGGTTGTTCGGCTGACGGATGTCCTTGTCCTTTCTCCGGCCTTTGAAGTGCGACAGGACCAGAGCGGCGACTGGAGCAACGAGGCTGCTGCTGCGGAATGGCCTGACCCATCTTCCGCATTGTCCCGCTATCAGCGATGGGGAAGGACCGGCGGCTACTCCAGCGTCTTGTGGCGCGCCCAGCCTGCCAGAGAAATGGATGCCCCTCTTGAGATACGTAGCCGTGTCTCGTTGTATCGGAATATCCAGGGGGCGCATGATGCCTTCAAAGAGGAGCAGGGCAAACTTATTGGGCCGAACCCGCAAATGATAACGGTGCCGCAGATTGGCGAGACAACGGCGGCTTACCGGGTGGGGAACGGGCCGTTCATTGTGTTTCTTGTTGTATTTCAAAAGGGAAATGGCGTAGGCTCATTGATCACCACGAGTCTCGCGGAGGAAGCGTCGTTGCAGGTCGCGATAAATCTTGCGGCGCTCATGGCCGAGGAGATGCGCTGAGAGGAAGCCCCATGAAGATTGTCACCATTGCCGAGATGCGAGAATTGGAGCGTCAGGCGGAAGCGAAGGGTGTTTCCAACGCGCTTCTCATGGAACGAGCGGGAAGAGCGGTCGCCCAGGAAGTGCGAGATGCGCTGGGTGGCGCCGCCGCGCGGAAGGTGGTGGTGCTGGTTGGGCCTGGTAATAATGGCGGCGACGGCCTGGTGGCGGCTCGTTTCCTTTCCGATTGGGGCGCTCAGGTTCAGTTGTACCTGCTCTCCTCCCGCGGGCAGGATGACCAAGAGTATCAGGCTGCGCGTCAGCGGCGGATCGCTGAGGTGGGACCAACAGATGCCAACTTCATAGCGTCACTGCGGGCCAGCATAAGCAGCGCCGATGCGGTGGTGGATGCTGTGTTGGGCACCGGCCACTCCAGACCCTTGACGGGGCTGTTCCAACAGGCGCTTGAGGCTGTCTCCTTGAATTCTGAGGGCCGAAGAAAACCGCTGGTAGTTGCGGTTGACCTGCCGAGCGGTCTCGATGCGGATACAGGCGCGCTGGACCCCGCGACGCCAGGGGCGCACATGACGGTGACTTTTGCGAACCCCAAGCACGGACACTTCCGGTTCCCGGGCGCTGCCGCCGTTGGCGAGCTGAAGGTGGTGGATATCGGCATTCCCCCAGGACAGGATGCTCACGTGCTTGCTGAAGCCCTTACTGCCGCGCAGATTGCGAAGTTTTTGCCCGTCCGCCCGCTTCAGGCCAATAAAGGCACCTTTGGACGGCTGCTGGTGGTGGCAGGCTCCAGAAATTACCGGGGAGCCGCGGTCCTTGCGTGCAGAGCGGCCCTGCGCGTTGGCGCAGGACTCGTCACCCTCGCGGCGCCGCAGTCCGTCGTGCAGAGTGTTGCCGGCATGGTTCCGGAAGTCACATATCTGCCCCTTCCCGAGACTTTGGGTGGAGTGCTGGCCCCGAATGCACTGGACGAGCTTGAAGATGAGTTTCCGCGTTACGATGCTACGCTCATTGGCTGCGGCCTAGGGCAGGCGCCCGAAACCCGCCGTCTCGTTGAGAGTTTGCTGTTGGGAGAGATCGTCATATCGCCAAAGGTTGTCGTCGATGCCGATGCGCTCAACATTCTTGCGGGCATACCGGCATGGTGGGAACGCTTCCCGCAGGAAGCGGTACTCACGCCCCACCCTGGCGAGATGGCGCGGCTGCTGGGGAAAAGCGTTTCTCACGTGCAGGATGATCGTCTTGCCGCTGCTCGCTCGGCTGCAGCGACGTGGAATAAGGTGGTTGTGCTCAAAGGGGCGTTCACCGTTGTGGCGACCGCCACAATACAGGCAGGTGTCAGCCCCTATGCGAACCCCGCCCTTGCCACTGCAGGGACAGGGGATGTGCTTGCAGGTATGGTCGCCGGCCTTCTGGCACAGGATTGCAGTTTGTACGTTGGCGCTTCTGTAGGAGTATTCCTTCACGGACTTGCGGGAAAGCGCTTCGCCGAGACACGCGGTAATGCAGGGTTGATCGCCTCTGACCTGCTGGACCTCCTGCCTAGCTGCATCGCTGCCGTAAGAGCAGGGGAAATTGACCAGTGGTGAAGACTATCTTATCTGTGCGCATGTGATGTTGGACGCGTGTCCCATGCGCCTTTTCCGCTGGCAACCGTCATGATAAGATAACGGCGGTTCTCCCACTTGCAACGTAGCTGTTAAGCAAGATGAGTGTTTCTACCAAAGCAGAGTCTACCGCGGTGAGAAGATCGTGGCAGCGTCTCTGCAAAAAGGCGTCGACGCCGCGATCTCCTAACCTGCGGGAGGCACTTCTCCTGCCTTGTGGATTCATCGTGAGTACGATGCAAACTTCAGCGGCCCCGATGCCTTCGGGGCTAACCTTATTGTCACCAAGGAGGATGTTGTGAGTAAGCGTGTAGTTGTTACCGGTCTTGGGATGGTCACGCCCCTCGGGTTAGACGTCGCGACGACATGGGACGCTCTCATTGCGGGCCGCTCAGGGATTGGCTATTTGACTGCTTTCGACACGGCTGGGTTTGACACCACCTTTGGCGCGGAGGTCAAGGAGTTTGATCCCACTGCGTACATCGACAGGAAAGAAGCCCGGCGCATGGATCGTTTTGTGCACTTTGCCATGGCTGCCGCCCAGGAAGCCATCAAAGATGCAAATCTTACGATCCATGAAGGGAACGCGCCGGACATCGGCGTGATCATCGGCAGCGGCATCGGCGGCATCATCACCTTCTCCGACCAGATGAAGACCATCCTGGAGCGCGGGCCGAGCAGAGTCAGCCCCTTCCTGGTGCCCATGATGATCTGTGATATGGGCTCCGGCCAGGTATCAATTGCGCTGGGCGCGAAGGGGCCGAATTACGCGACCGTCTCGGCCTGCTCCAGCGGCGCGGACGCAATCGGCGACGCGTCTGAGATCATCCGCAGAGGTGATGCGCTGGCCATGATTGCCGGCGGTGCGGAGGCGCCGTTCTGCCCCATCGGTGTGGCCGCATTCAACGCGGCACGAGCCCTTTCAACACGAAATGACGCTCCGGAGAAGGCGTCGCGCCCCTTTGACGCTCAGAGAGATGGGTTTGTCATGGGTGAAGGCGGCGCGGTGTTGATTATGGAGGAACTGGAGTATGCCCAGCAGCGGGGCGCTCGTATTCTGGCCGAAGTGGCGGGTTATGGCGCCACGGCAGACGCTTACCACATCACCCAGCCTGCGGAAGGTGGCGAAGGCGGCGCACGAGCGATGCGAACGGCGCTTCGTAAATCTGGCATGACGCCTGACCGGATCAGCTACATCAACGCCCACGGCACGTCCACCCCGCTCAACGACCGGGGCGAGACCATGGCAATAAAGGCCGTTTTTGGAGAAGCGGCGTACGGGATTCCCATCAGCTCTACCAAGTCGATGACCGGACACCTCCTGGGTGCGGCGGGCGCAGTTGAGGCAAGCGTGTGCGTTCTTGCGCTGAACAGCGGCATTATTCCTCCGACCATCAACTACGAGTACCCCGATCCGGAATGCGATCTGGACTACGTGCCCAATCTGGCGAGGAAAGCAGACATCGAAGTCACATTGAGCAACTCCTTTGGCTTCGGCGGACACAACGCCTGTCTGATCTTCAAGAAATTCCACCCGTAGCCGCCTTCAACGTTTTGGGAGGCATGGGGTAATGCCAGCAAGCTGCCTCCAGAAGGGCGTACCGTGATTCATCCTCTACGAGCGTGGGAAATCAGGCCCGCAGCGCCTCGTGACGCAGTTTCTGCGCTCGGAGGGCTTCCGCCGCTCATCGCGCAGTTGCTGTACCACCGGGGTGTCAGGACGGAGAGCGCCGCGAGAGCATTCCTGGACGGGGAAAGCGCGGGTAACTTTGATCCCTTTGATTTGCCGGACATGGAGCAGGCTGTCCAAAGGCTCCGTTTGGCCCGTGCTCGCGATGAGCAGGTGGTGGTCTTTGGTGACTTTGATGCTGATGGTATCACCGGGACTGCGTTGTTGGTGGAAGGGCTGAGCCGCTTCGGTATCCATGCTCAGCCCTATATTCCGCACCGGGATGCGGAGGGGTACGGCCTCAACATTCCAGCGTTGCAAGCCCTTAGAAATGCGGGCGCAGGCCTGGTGGTGACGGTAGACTGCGGCACAAGCTCCGTGGAAGAGATAGCCTACGCCAGCGACATCGGCCTTGACGTCATAGTTGCCGACCACCACGCTATTCCGCCTGAACTGCCGCGTGCTGTGGCGGTCATTAACCCCCACCGTCAGGAGTCCCGCTATCCCTTTGACGGTCTCTGTGGCGCAGGCGTCGCATTCAAGCTCCTGCAGGCGCTCGCGCTCTCTCTGGACAAAAGCTCTGTCATCCTGGACGATCTTCTCGATCTGGTGGCCATCGGCACCGTGGCGGACATGGCGCCCCTGTATAGCGAAAACCGGCAGTTCGTGCAACGCGGCATCGCGGTCCTGCGATCCGCGCCGAGGATCGGCCTGCAAAAATTGATGATGCAGGCTCGCCTTCAGCCCTCCCACCTGGACGGCGGCGACATAGGATTCACCATTGCGCCGCGCTTGAACGCCATGGGCCGCTTGAGTCATGCTCTTTCCAGCTTCCGTCTGCTGACCACTCAGGATGAAGAAGAAGCTGGTGCGCTCGCTGAGCTGCTGGAGGCCACCAACAGGGAGCGCCAGAGGCTGACTCAGGAGACTCTGAACATTGCCAGGCGCGCCGCCGAGGCCGCAGGTCCGGAGGGCGCCCCCCTCATTTTTGTGGAGGGTGAGGAGTATCCCGCTGGCATTGTGGGACTGGTGGCCAGCAGGTTGGCAGAGGAGCACTACCGGCCTGCGGTGGTGATTGAGCGCGGCGAGGAGCTCAGCAGAGGCAGCGCTCGCAGTATTCCAGAGGTGTCCATTGTCCACGCCCTGGCGGAATGCAGGGATATCTTCCTGCGCTACGGTGGTCATGACCAGGCTGCCGGGTTCACCATCAGGACAGAACGACTCCCTGAGATGCGAGAACGGCTGAGTAGGATAATAGGTGACGCTCTCCAGGGGAAGGACCTGCAGCCCCGTTTGACCATTGATGCTGAGACCCATTTGCGCGCCTTCCCGGGGGAAACCATGAAGCTCCTTGGCAAGCTGGGGCCATATGGCACAGATAATCCGGAACCCCTCTTTGCCACGAGAAATGTGCGCGTGCTTCAGGCCCGGACCTTCGGCAATGGGGACGCCCATCTTGAGCTACGACTCGAGGATGGCAAGGCTTCCTGGAGAGCGGTGGGATTTGGCATGGCTGATCGGTACCCGGAGATCACACAGCGGTTGGATGTTGCTTATTCCATCTCCCTTGATCGTTGGCAGGGTCGTGACCTCCTGCAGCTACGCCTCAAGGACCTTCGGCCCGCAGTCCTCAGCTAGGAGAGTTGCATGCGCACGCGGCGGCCCAACCCCTTTACCTCCTGGGAGGGATGCCTTCTTTCCAGCACCGTGTGGGGAATCAGTTTCGTTCTTGCTTTCGTGGGTGGGGCGTACCTTGGTAGCCTGTTCGACAACTATCAAGCCACCACAATCTGTGCCGTGATTGCGGGTAGCCTCGTCTCCGCCGTTCCCTGGCGACAATGGGTGATCAGGGCGATTAAAGGGATGCAGGAGCCCCAAAACCCTGGTGGCGACGGACGGAGTACACCATAGCGCCTGACTCTTGGTAGGGTGGGGCTTTTAGTATGCGCCGCGCCCGCTGAGCACGGCAGGGAGCGTCCGTAAGAGGATCTGGAAGTCCAGGCCAAGGGACCAGTTCTCGATGTAATAGAGGTCGAGCAGCACCATTTCGTCGAAGGGGAGTTCGCTCCTGCCCCTCACCTGCCACATCCCCGTCATCCCGGGCTGCACCTTCAGCCTTTTTTTGTGCCACTCCTGGTACTTCTCCACTTCCGCGGGTATGGGCGGCCGTGGCCCCACCAGGCTCATCTCGCCCTTCAGCACGTTCCAGAGCTGGGGAAGCTCGTCCAGGCTGGTGCGGCGGAGGAAGCGGCCAACACGGGTAATGCGAGGGTCATTGCGCATTTTGAAAATTGGGCCGGACGCCTCATTGTGCTCCATGAGCTTTGCAAGCTGCGCTTCTGCGTCTGTGTACATTGACCTGAACTTCAACGCCCTGAAGGGACGTCCGTCTTTCCCCAGGCGCACTTGAGCAAAGTAGACCGGCCCCTGTGAATCGAGCTTGATGGCCAGGGCAATAGCAAACCAGAGCGGCGCTAGAGTAAGAGAGATAACGCTGGCCGTCATGATGTCCACAGCCCGCTTGAGCATTCGGTTGCTACCCTGAATCGTTGTATCACGCAGTCCAATGACGGGGATGCCGCGCAGGTCTTCTATGTCCACCTGACTCAGGCTCAGGCTCATCTCATAGAGGTCTGGGACGATCTTAAATGCGAGACCCTCACGGGCGCAGAGGTCGGTTATCTCCGGGACAAGCTGGTGGAAAGCCGAGGGAAACGCAACGAGAACTTCGTCGACGCGGTGAGCCTGCAGGAGATCAGGAATGTCGGACAGGCTCCCCAGGCACTTGAAGCGGCCGATGTCTCTAGGATCGCTTGGTTTGACGAAACCCACCAGCACATAGTCAAGGCCCGGCTCTGTGGCAAGGATGTGCATGACGGTGTGCGCCAGCGGCTCCTCTCCCACCACTAAAACTCTGCGGACGCCAATGCCGCGGCTGCGAAGGAACGCACGGATAAGACGCGCGCTGACCCGGACACTGATGAGGAACGCGAGGAGAAGCACCCAGGCGATGAGGAAAAGGCCGCGGGAGTAGGCGAAGCCCCTTACCAGGAAGATGGCTGCCAGAAAGACCATCATGCCGAAGCTTGTGCTCAGCACGATGGCTCCGGCTTCGTCCAGCAGAGGACGTCTGGTGGTCTTTCGGTACAGACCGGCTATGTTGTAGACGGCTAGGAGCGTGAGGCTCAACCCTGCCTGCAGCGGCAGGTAGGTGCCCAGATCGACGTAGTTCTCGTCGGCCACGTCGCCGCCGAAGCCGGCGGTGTAGCGCAGGAAGTATGCGACGATGAATGCAATATTGATGACCACAAGGTCAGTAGCCTGGAGGAGGAGGCGAAACGTGCGATCGGCTCGCTGGTAGGACTGGGTCCTCTGGGTCTGAAGACCGCTTAGGGCGTTTGGTGTGGAGCTGATTTCAGTTGACATAACTATCTGGGTGAAAAGGTACTCCTGCCCTAGCAATAGCGTTAGACTATTTTACCGCAGATGACCGCTTCCAACCAGAGACTAGGTAACGCTGTTCTGTTCTGCGTTGATAGAAGTTGTCCTTGTAAGCTTGCCCGCCAGCAACTCCTGCACGGCTTGGATGATCGCGTCAGGCGATTGGCGGGTCATGCACTGGTATCGGAGATCGTCAGGCCAGACGCAGTGCACGTAGTCGCAGGGACGGCATTCGAGATCGACCTCAAGCAGCCGGTAGGGGACGCCGTAAGGGTGAAACTTCGACGGCTCTGATGGGCCAAAAAACGTGACGATGGGTGTGCCGACCGCCGCCGCCAGGTGCATGGGAGCGCTGTCATTGCCGATAAAGAGGCTGCACTGTTCAAGAACCGCAGCAGTCTCCAGAAGAGAAAGCGCTCCAGTGAGGTCAATGATCCTTGTATCCTTGGCCAATCTCTGAAGACCCTCAACGAGGGGTGTTTCATCGGGCGAGCCGACTACGATAAACGCTGCCGCCTGATTTCTCACTTGAAGTGCGCGGATGGCTGTGGCGAAGGTCTCCAAAGGAAGCATTTTGCTGGGAAACCCGGCGCCCAGGTGTAGCCCAATGAGGTGAGACCGCGAAACATCTCCCAGGGCTTGAGCAGCTCTTGACCTGTGGGACTCGTCAAGATACACCCTTGGCGCGCGCGCTGCGTTGGGCGGTCCACCGGCGCTGGCTATCGCCACCGATATCTCGACCTGATGGGCATTCTGAGGAAAAGGTGTGTCCCAGTCTAGGAGCCGCGAACCGCCGCGGAACCCCGTGCCTGCCAGCGCGCGCGGCCCCGCTGCGGCCATGAAGACGATATCACGCACGTCCCCGCGCAGCTCGAATCCGAGATCATAGAATTCCCGCCGCAGCACCCTGGTCAGCCCCCAGAACCGGCCGACCTCGCGATGCCAGGATGGCTGTTCGCCCCGCCACGCGCTGTGCCAGGGCGCGCGATAGGTGATGAGACGGTCGATGTTGGGGCAGCCGCGGAGGAGGGCAGCGCTGGACGGATTGGCAATAAGGTCGATGCGCGCGTTGGGAAACCGGGTGCGTAATATCTCTAACGCTGGTTCCGACAGGAGCAGATCGCCGATGGCGTCCAGACGAACCGCCAGGATTTTCCGAACGGCAGCCGCCGCTTCGGGCTCCTGGAGCGCCCGCAGTCCAGGAGCGGGGTCCCTCCGGCTCAGCGCTCGGTAGCCCCGAAAAGCGAGACCTACCAGCGGCTCAGTTGCGCCGGCCACGGCCCGTTTCTGTCGTGCGGTCAGGGATCTCACGGCGCGTCCAGAAGCTGCTGATAGCAGGCATAGGTCTGCTCGGCGATGCGACGTTGAGTGTAGTGCTGCAGCACTCGCTGGCGGCCGCGTTCTCCCAAACTTCGGCGAAGGCCGGGGTAGTCCATCAAGCTCTGGAGATGCGCTCGCAGCGCAACCACATCTCCCTCCGGCGCAATGAGGCCCGCGTCCGCCACTACGTTGGGTATTTCTCCGGAGTCCGAGCCGACCACTGGCACCTGGCAGGCCATCGCTTCGATGAGAGAGCGGCCAAACTGCTCTTTCCAGAGGGTTTTCCCCTGCTGCCACGTCAGGGAGGGGTTGACCAGGACATCCATGCTGCGGAGCTGCTCAGGCACCTGGTTGGACGGCACGCCCCCCAGGAAATGAACACGGTCCGCAATGCCCAGGGAACGCGCCTCGTCCTCTAACGGCGCGCGGAAGGGACCGTCTCCCACCAGCCGAAGCTCCCAGGCGCCGCGCAGTCCGACCAGAGCGTGAAGCAGCGCCAGCAGACCCTTCTCCTCCACCAGGCGGCCGGAAAAACCGATGCGGAACGGGTGCTCTGGCGTGAATGTCTCAGGGATCTCTTTCGCGTCTCGCGCAAAGAAGAGATCGGGGTCGATGCCGAACTGCGGGATGACGTAGAGCGGGCGGGAGTAGCCCTTGTTGCGGAGGATGTCCGCCGCATCCTGGCTGCCGGCAAGTGCGCCGTGAACACCCTTCAGGATGCGATGCTCGAACCAACTGAAGGGGGGCGGAAAACTTCGCTCGATATTCTGCCAAGTGAAAAAGATGGTCTTTGCCCCGGCCTTTCGAGCTGCTCGGAACGCGTGAAAGGTTACAAAGTCGTAGGGTTCTTCATCAATGTGCACAATGTCGGGTCTAAGGGACTCCACGAGGGCCGGCAGGCCTCGATAGAAGTGGAGGTGGAAGTCGCCGTTGCGCACCGGGTTTTCCACCACCATTCGGTATCCCTGGCTGTTGCCGGCCTCAAGAAATGCTTTGCGATCGCCGGTGCGCCAGAAGGGTGGCGTCAGGAGCGTCAGCTCCATGTCGGGGAAGGAGGCGAGTTCCTCCAGCTTTTTTCGGTAGGCCGCAACGTAGCAGGCCTTTGAGACCATCAGGACCTTTGGCATGGTTTGATCGCGGTGATGTGAAGGGCGACGGCGCTCAGGGGGACGCGGCCGAGGACAGTCGATTCCAGGTACGATCCGCCCCACAGAGCGATGGAGACTGCTCTGTACAAAGGATTCCGGGTCAACCAGGAGGCCACCTCGGGCCCCTGCTCCCAGTGCAGCATGATGTCCTTGACCTGGCCGATGGGGTGCATGCTATAGCGCACATGCTGAACGTCAAACCCCTCCCCCTGCAACAGGGCCGTGATACTGTCGTGAGTGAATCGTTGGACGTGGCCGACGCGCTTCTCCTTGAGGTCGGCGGCTATGTGTGTTTTCCACATGAGCCAGTGCAGGGTCAGAGGCTGGCCCTCGCACGGGACGAGGGAGTGGAGCACTCCGCCCGGTTTCAGCACCCTCCAGACTTCCCGAATGCCTTCTTCAGGCTTGTAGAGGTGCTCAAAGACATCAAAGACCAGCACCGTGTCAAAGGACGCATCCTGATAAGGGAGGGCGGTTAAGTCTCCCCTGGCCACATGCAGACCGGCATCCAGGCTGCGTGCCTGGGCCAGCGGCTCGCTCTCCAGGTCACACGCGTAGCCCTCCATCTCTGGCAGGCGGCGTCGCAGCGCCCGCAGGAAACGGGCCGTGCCTGCTCCGACCTCCAGGGTGCGGCCCGCGCGGCCTCGCAGGGCAAGGACCGCCCGAATGAGGGAGAGATTCAGGCCGCGGACATCGGCCTCGGGGCGCCAGGAGGCGTCAGCCTGGCCGCTGGGGTGGACGGGACCGGAAGCACGATTCTCAGGCAAGGGCTACCAGTCTCCTCTCTTCGAGGACATGGCGGAATACGTCCAGGGTTTGCTGGGCGGTCGCCCGCCAGCTAAAACGAGCCGCCTGCTCCAGTCCGGAGCCGCACAGGCGATCGCGAAGGCCCTGGTTGTTGACCACAGACGTGATGTGCGCTGCCAACTGAGCTTCGTCGTTCGGGTCAAAAAGCAGGGCGGCATCGCCCACGACTTCCGGGAGGCTGGTGGCGTTGCTGCAGAGGACGGCAGTGCCGCAGGCCATCGCCTCCAGGGGTGTGAGACCGAACCCCTCGTATCGGGACGGGAACACAAAGGCAAGAGCGTTGCGGTAGAGGGCCGCCTTGTCGGCTTCATCGACCCATCCCAGAAACTTGACGCGTTCTGTGATACCCGTGCGCATCGCCTCAGCATTGAGGTCTGGGAAGCCGCTGCTGGAGGGCCGCACCTGCCCAGCAATGGCAAGGGGCGCCTGACAACCTGACCTGGCATACGCGCGCAGCAGGGCCGCTACATTCTTCCGCCAGTCCAGCCCGCCCATGTACAGCAGATATGCGCCTGATAGCCCGTATTTACGTTGCAGCCTCTCCGCCTCTTGACCCTCCGGAGAGGGAGAAAAGCGAGCATCGGCGGCTAGATAGACCCGCTGCACACGCTCCGGGAGTACATTCAGGCGCGCCACGACCTCCAGACGAGTGTATTCGGAGTCAGCCAGGATTACCGCAGCGCGGTGGGCGGAGGCAGCGGCTAACTTGTTGTAAAGCTGGACCAGTATGCCCCCTTTGAGCTGCGGAACAGTGTGCTGCAACAGGTCGTGCACTGTGACCGCTACGGGGACTGCGCTGAACAACGGCGGGCCAAGGTAGGGAATATGGAGGAGGTCTGCGCCCAGGCGCGCCGCCGTGCGAGGCACTGAGACCTGCTCAAACCACACCTTGCCCAGGTTGCCGCCGAAGGGAGTCCGAAGCACGTGGCATGCCGCGGTTGGCGCGAGATCGCGCACTGCCTCTGGTTCAACATGGTCGGGGATCAGGACGGTGATCTTGCCCGGGCGCAGATCATGCAGCATCCTCAGCAGCTCTCTGGAGTATTGCCCAGTGCCGCTGGCGGGCTGGTTGATGAAATAGCCGTTGATTGCCAGATGCATGGTCAGTGAGAGGGGGCCGGTGAAGATGAATGTGCGGCGAGGTGGTATGCGCTCACCAACTGTTTTGCGGCGGCCTGCCAACTGAACTGCTGCGCGCGCCGTAGGCCGCGTTTCCGCAGGTCGGCGCGCAGGTCCGCATCGGCCACGGCCTGAGCCAGCGCTTCTGCAAGGGCCTCGGTATCGTTGGGTGGCGGGAGGATCGCAGCGTCGCCGAGGACCTCCGCCAGGCAGGGCGCGCTGCTGGCAACCACCGGTGTACCGCAGGCCATGGCTTCCAGCGGCGGCAGGCCGAAGCCTTCATAGAGGCTGGGATACACAAAGACGGTGGCAGCAGACATGAGCGCAGGAAGATCATCATCGGGGACGTATCCCAGCAAGTGTACCATGTCTGTCAGGCCGAGCTCCTCCCGGCGCAGCATTGCCGCATCGTATCCCCAGCCCCTGCCGCCGGCTAGGAAGAGAGGTATCGTCATTTTGAAGCGGTCGACAAGGATGCGGTAAGCTTCCAGGAGCCGTCGGATGTTCTTGCGGGCCTCGATGCGGGTGACGGAGAGGAGGAACCCTTCGGGCAGACCGTAGCGAGCGCGGACCTCTGTCAGGGCGTCAGCTTCCGTGATAGGCTGAAAGCGTGTGCTCACGCCGCCGTAGACCACCACGATCTTTTCAGGTGGCACACCGAGCAGATCGACCATCTCACCCTTTGTGAACGCCGAATCGGCAATCAGGACATCTGCCTTTCGGGCTGTCTCGGGCACCGAGCTTGTGAGGTAGCGCACCAGCCGGGGGTCAGCCATCTCAGGGTGTCGGAGAAAGCTCAGGTCGTGCACGGTCGCCACGCTGCGCGCATGTTTGAGCGGAGGCAGCAGGTAGTTTGTTGCATGAAAGACGTCCAAATCTCCAACAAACCACTCTACAGGGGCCGGCACATGCAAGCGGTGCCAGAAAATTGAAGTAAACCTGGCGGAGAAGGGCAGCGGAGACCATCGAGCGTGCGGGGCAGCCGATACCCATTCGGGGGGTTCAGCGCCCTTTGGAACCATGAGAACATAATGCTCCTCGGCGTGGTCAGCAAGCAGCGCAGCAATCAGCTCCCGGGTGAACCTCCCGATGCCTGCGTCCTCTTCCACAGCGGGCGTGAAGTCTATCCCGATGTGCATGGCGCGTTCCTCAGATTCGCCGCCTGACCAGTAAAACGATGAATCCGAACAGGATGATGCTCCAGTAGCTGATGATGCGGTCCAGCAGGGCGGCGGTAGCCGCAACATCCTTGTCGACGCCTCCCAGCATGAGAAGACCGGTTGTGCCGGCTTCCGCCAAGCCCAGGCCGCCCGGCGTTAAGGGAACGACGGTGAGCAGGGAGTTGGCCAGGGCCAGGAAGATCGCGAACGGCACGCTCACACTGATGCCAAGGGCGTTCACCACGAGGAAGAGGCGGGCAACCTCTCCAAGCCAGATGGCGACGCTTATCGCGAAGATCACCGGCAATTGTTTAAAGCTGCCGAACGTGCTCTCCTGAAAGTTGGCATATTTGCTCTGGAAGCGGGTTGGAAGCAGGTTTGTAAGCCTGTCTCGGAGCATCCACATCGCTCCAAGGCCAACGACGCCGAGAACCAGGAGCAGCATCCCGCCAACAAATATCTCCGTCGTGATCTCTCCTCCACCCTTTCCAAGGCCGCCGAGACCAAGGGCGGCAGCCATGAGCATTCCGACAAGCACGACTATGTCGATGAAACGCTCTGCAAGAACGGTGCCCATTGCTGTGGAAAAACTCACTCCGCTTGCTTGCTTTAGCTGGTATCCCCGGTACGCATCGCCCAGCTTTGCCGGTATGACGCAGTTGGCGAACCAACTCATGTACACCATGACGCCCAGGTGCAGGGCGGAGGGTATCCGGATTCCTGCTCGATTGCTCAGGCCGTTGTTCTCAAGGAGCAGCCACCATCGCCCGCCGCGTAACGGAAAGGTCAGGTAGTAGACGACAAATCCTCCCAGGAACAGCCCGAGATTGGCGCTGACCATGAGTCCCCACATCCGTCCTACGTCAAGCTGGAGACGGCTGGCAAAGAACAGAAGGATGGCAAAAGCAACGAGGAACGAAAGGATGGACCGCCCGCGTAATAGACGGCCTTGCAGCGGCGTTTCTTCCACTTGCGCCTCGCTTTGAAGGGGGGGTGTAGCCATCAGATCGTGTCCTTAGCCAGGATTGTTCCTGGGACCTGAGCCATTCTCCGAGCTGCCAGGGCCAAGCAGAAAATCAGCGCAACGTGAGCTATCATGCCATGCACGTACAGGTTATCAAACAAATGGTGAACCGTCAGCACCGCAAGCAGTCCGGGAACAGCCAGAGTCGTGCCGTAGAGGAGCGCCGATACCGGCATATTTGAAGTGACAAGCCTCACGGGCCGTACGCTGCGGAGGCAGACAATCGCGGTGATTGCCAGCGCAGTGAGCAGCAGCATATAGGCTGAAAGGCCAAGCGCGCCGGTCTCCGCCAGGAGGTTGAGGTAGTAGTTGTGGGCATGACCGGGGAGCTGCGGCCACCCAAGAAGGGCATAGGAGGGATAAGCGGCATTAAAGTTGCCGGTGCCGACGCCCAGCACAGGGTTGTTCAGGAACATCTCCCATGCAGACTGCCAGATAGCCATCCGCTGAACGATGGCAAAGTTGTCGGAAGTCAGGATGACTTGGCGGGCATCAAAGATGGTGAGGTAATCGAACACGATGCCCAACCGATTCGTGATGAACGTTGGGAGAAGGTCCAGGGTTCCCAGCATCGCAAGAAGAGTCGCGAGGGAGCCGCCTAACCCCAGGAGCCACAGAGCGCGCCCTCCATGAGCAGCGAGGGTGACAATCGTTGCCGCGGCAACGGCCAAGAGAGCGCTCCGAGAGAAGGAGGCGATGATTGCGGCCATGGCGATGCAGAGCGCCAAAAGGAGCGCCAGGCCCCAGGGGCGCAGCAGCGAGCGAGGCGTACGGAAGAGAAGCGCTACCACGAGTCCGGTGGCGAGAACCACGGTCATAGCGCCGTAGGCCGCAAAGGGGTTTGGCTGCCCAAAATGCCCGTACGCGCGCAGAACGCTCCCGTTGAGGAGATATCCTATGGGCCCTGTTCCTCCTCCAGTTTGGCTGAGACCATAGAGAGCTTCGGCGGTCCCTGCCAGCAGCAGCATTGCGCTCACGGCCAGAACGTCCCTGGGCGTCTTGAGCAGGGAAGCCCCAAGCACCAGCACGATGCTGAACTCGATCCACTTAATGACCTCTTTCAGGCCAAGCTGCACCACAGGCGCGATGCTGGCAGATAACAGGAGCACCACGATAAGCAGTCCGACGGGCGCCAGGAGCCAGGCATCACGCAATCGCAGGTCCTGTTTCACTGCGCCGTGTAAGAACCATGTCAGGACAAGCAGCCCCAGCGCCATTTCAGTTGCTGTGAACGTCAGTCCTCCAAGGGGCAGGACCAGGGCGTCCTGAAAAGGGATGCTGAATGCAAGGATGCCCAGCGCAAGAGGAGGGTAGAACGCTATGCTCACCACAGCGCCGCTGGCGATCACAGCCGCGCCGGCGAGTCTCAGGGGAAGCAGCGCCAAGAACGTGGCGGCAGTAAAGATGAGTGCGCCAAGGAGGAGGTTGCCTGTCCGGAAGATCGGAAAGGCCGTTGAGGTGTGCACCCTATGGGGACCTCTGTCCATGCGGTGCGGTCTCCAAGGCCAAGGCCTCCCGAAGCCATGACACCGTTTTGACGATACCTTCGTCCAGGGAGATGGTGGGCTGCCAGCTCAGGAGCCGCTTTGCTTTCTCGATGTCCGGCTTGCGGCGGGCGATCTCTTGCTGCCTGGCGTCTACCCTCACAATGGGAGAGCTTGTTTCGGTGAGGGCTTTCACACGCCCGGCGAGCTGGTTCATGGTGAACTCGCCAGGGTTGCCCAGGTTGATGACTTGTCCTCTGGCGACGGGTGTAAACATGGCTTTGATCAGGCCGGCTACCAAGTCTGAGACGTAGCAGAAGCTGCGGGTCTGCTCGCCATCTCCGTACACCGTGAGAGGTTCACCCTTAATGGCCTGAGTCAAGAAATTCGGGATGACCCTGCCGTCCTCGGGTTGATTGCGCGGCCCGTAGGTGTTGAAAATCCGGACGATGCGGACATCCATGTCGTGCACCCTGGCGTAATTGACCGTCAGGGCTTCAGCGTAACGTTTGCCCTCGTCGTAGCAAGAGCGCGGCCCCACAGGGTCGACATTCCCCCAGTAGTCCTCAGTCTGCGGATGGATTTCGGGATCACCGTAGACCTCTGAAGTGGAGGCAAGTAGAAACTGCGCTCCGTCACGCTTTGCAAGCTCAAGGACTCGCTGTGTGCCGAGCGCGTTGGTGGTCAGCGTCTCCAGCGGGTGTTTGCCATACCCAACGGGACTGGCGGGACTAGCGAGATGAAATATCGCGTTCAGTGGGGTGAAAGGCGTCTCCGGCAGCGGCTCGACAATGTCGTGGGTGACGAGGGCAAAGCGCGTATTGTTCAAGAGGTGAGCGACATTATCTCTGCTGCCTGTGATGAAATTGTCCAGAACGGACACGTGGTGACCCAGAGCGAGGAGCGAGTCGCAAAGATGGGAACCAATGAATCCTGCCCCGCCGGTAACGAGAATGTTCATGGCGGTGGTGCGCCGTCAACTGAAGAGGCAGGCTCCGCGACCTGATTGTGGAAGTACAGCACTGTCATCAAGGCACAGGCAAACCAGAAAATGTAGGCCAGGTCAATTAGAAAATAGCTGTTATCGATTAGGCCATGCACCAAAAAGTCCACCATACTCGCCATTATGGCCAACGCTGGAACCCTCTCCTCATTCGCGGCAGCAGAGCGCCAGACCACGCTTGCAGCACGCCAGAACTGATACTGCAGCCATACTAGCGTAGCCAGACCTAGTATGCCAAGTCGTAACCAAAAGTCAAGGATGAGATTGTGTGGGTGAGAGATATCAGGTTCCAGCGCCGCTTGGGGTAGGATGTACTGGGGATAATAGTAGAGGAAGTTGTCCATGCCCACGCCCGTCAGGGGATGATCGGCCAGCATTGCCAGAGCCGCTTGCCAGACATACAGCCGCTGGACAAGGGGTGTCAATGCGAGCAGACGTTCCCAGGGAAGCAAGGGGATGGCCAGCAGTGAGAGGATGGCGATCCCTGCCAGCAAGAAGACCGCGCGCCGGCCAAGCATGAGAAGCAGGATAAACACGAATGCCGCAATGATACCGAGCCACGCGCCGCGGGAGAATGTGATATAAAAAGCGGCCAGCAACAGGATGACGGTGATGGAAGGAAACATGGCGCGCCGCCACGAGCGTTGCAGGATGATTGCGGCGGCGCCAAAGGTCAGTGAAATGGGGATTGCTCTGCCGAGAAAGAGAGCAAGAGCGTTGGGAGAATGATAGACAGCAAGGACTCTCCGTACCCCATCCGCAGCCTCAACCACGCCCACAAAGATGTAGTGATAGAGGCTGTAGGCGGCCACCGCAGCTCCCAGTGCGAGAAACGCCAAGAGGCAGCGCGCAACATCGCCCGGTGAACGCAGTGTACTGACAAGAAGGAAATAGTACAGAGCAGGCTCAATGACCACCACGCGATACTCCCGGAGAGCAAAACGCAGGTGCTCTGTGAAGGGGAGGGACAGCGTCGCAACTCCCACTAGCAAGGCTGGCATCGCCCATTTCAGCCAAGTATCCTTTGTCTCAATGCCGCTCTGTTCACGTTGCATGGGCGTCGGGATAATGAGTCGGAGCAACCATGCAAGCAGGCAAACGCCCAGAGCGTACTCGGCGAGGCTGATATCGAAGGTCTGTGTGATGCCGGGAATCTCCAGAGACTTGGGGAAGCGATAGAAGGGCGCGGTGACTATCACGGTCAACAGCGCCATGTCCAGACGCCACCATGCCAGCATGACGAAGATGCAGGAGGCGGCCACAGAGACAAGGAGATCGAGGCTGAAGTAATAGACGAGCACTGGTGCGGCCAGCGCCGCCGCTGCAAGCAATTCCTGGGTCAGACTTCCTGCGCGAGGAAGTCTCTGGGCGATTGCCACGGAAAGTGCCTGCATATCACCTCGGTGCGGGTAATGCACACAAGGAACAACGGGTTGGTTCAGGGTCTGTGTCGGAGAGCTTGCGTGCTCGTGGAATGACGGCGTGTGTCATGCTTGCATCAGAGACTGTTAAGTAAGTCGTTGGTCGAGCTGGTCGAGACCACGCCCGTCTTCTCGACCAGGCTCGAAGAACTGGCTTAATAAACCTCTGCATCAGTTCGTTGCGCTCTTTCGCCGTCTGATGAGGAAGGATGCGACAAGTCCTGCGATTCCTGACAGCAGCATCAATACAACTCCCCAGAAGGGGACGGGATTCGGATTGTCCGCAACAGTGAATGAGTCGAAGCTGATGGCGGGGCCGCTCTTATGGCCCACTTCGACGGAGTGGATGCCCGGCATTAGGTTTTTTGCAAGGATCATCGGTTGAAACTGCGGTGCATCATTTCCAGGAATCTCTGTAGTTTTGCGATCTTTGCCGTCCACGATAACTTCGATGCTGGCAGGAGCGTTACCGGCCAGCACATTCCACGTCAGTTCTGTGCCGTCAAAGGAGAAAGTGACGCGCCCCCCGTCCTCAGGGCTTATCAACACCCGTGCGCCGGAAGCGCCTTGTTGAAAGCCGCCCCTCCATCCCGGACTCGCGGCAACTGCGCCGTTCATTTCCTCGTGTATGCCCGGAGGGGCCACTGCAATTTGCTGGCCGAGTTCTTTGAGCGCATGGAAAATCGGACGCGGCGTGAAGTCCACGTCAACAATCCGGAAAAAGTACTCTGATTTGTCGACCGGTATATCACCCACCTGGCGAAAATACCAGGTGCTGAGTACGCCAATCCAGCCCCAGCTTCGGGCAAGCTGGATTGCCTGTGCCGCGTGCGCGGCCTGCTGTTCCTCCGTGACCCTTCCCCAATAGGCATTTTGAGCTGGGAAGTCCTGTGGCGTTGCATTCCATCCAAACTCATTCAGCCAGACAGCCTTGTTGCCATCCCCGTTGCGCACCATGACCTCTCGCAGCAACTTCAGGCGGGAGAAATTTAGGGTGTTGGGGTCGGGCGGCGCGTCCGGCGGCAGGTTGAAGCCGTATGCGTTGGCTAACTGGACATCGAAAAAGTCCCTTGCGCCGGCTTTGTACAACGCATCCAGGTACTTCAACTCGCTCATGTTCCGAGGCGATTCTTCAAGCGTCTGTGCCAGGGGCGCGCTCATAACCACCGCATCCGGGTCGGCAGACTTTGCCGCCTTATAGGCTGCTCTGAGCATCGCGGCATATGCGGCGGGGTCGACGGCCTGGTCGCCCCACTCAGGCCAGATATTCGGCTCGTTCCATATCTGGTAGTGCTGTATGCGCCCCTTGTAGCGAGTAACCACGGTTTTCACGTAGCGGGCATAGTCCTCAAAGTTGTCCGGAGGAGCTGTAGGATAGCGGTTATCTTTGCGTGTCCACGCCGGTGGTCGGTCAAGCCGGGCGATGATCCGTATCCCATACTTCTCAGCCAGGTCCACGATTTCGTCGTACTTCTGCCAAGAACTCTTCTTAAACTTGTCGTCAAAGAAGTAGTCCTTCTGCGGCTCAATCTCTTCCCATGAAAACATCTGCTTGATCCAGCCGATGCCGGCCTCTCGTGCCATCTTGAGGGTTTGCTCTCTTTTCCAGGGCTCTACCTCGCGTTCCAGAAAAAAGGTTGCGCCCAGGGGATTCACGTCGGTAAAGGGGATTGCCATCGGTTGCGGCGCGGCCGCGGGCGCGGCGCGCAACGGCTTTGGGACGTTAACCATGCCGAAGAGAGACAGGCTCACCAGTATGATAGAAACGACGCGTAGCCTGGTTGGGCTGAACTTCCTCAACATCGCTGCCTCGTGGTCATGGGCATGGATGGCGCGTGGTGATGGGACAAGGATTCTTCTCTCATCAAGTATACAACGGGATAATTAGAGGGGGCGTTTAGCCGGCATGCCGGGACGCCGCGGGTAATTATCGGGAGTGGTCGTCGCCTTGCGCAGCACTATCAGGCAACGCCCTCCCGTAAGCAGGTCGTTGTCCACGGGCAGCACCTCGCTGAGCTCACCACCCAGCGTGTGTATCGCCCGTTCTGCCAGGGCCAGTTCCTCGGCAATCGCCCCCAGCTTCATGGCAATCACCGCGCCGCCCACGCGGCAGAAGGGGAGCAGATACTCGGCGAGGGAAGCCATGCGGGCGACGGCCCTGCCGACCACCCAGTCGTATTGCTCTCGGTGCATTGACACGTGCGCAAGCTCCTCAGCCCGTCCGGTGACCACCGAGGCGTTTGCCACGCCGAGGACGCGAATGACGTGTTCCAGAAATTGCGCTTTCTTGCGGGTGGCTTCCAGGAGCATCACCTGCAGATGGGCGGCAACGATGGCAAGAGGTATACCCGGAAAACCCGCTCCGGAACCGACGTCCAGTATGGTGCACGGCGTGGTGCGCTCAGACGATGCCTGGTCTATGTGGAGCGCCTTCATGACCGTCAGTGAGTCAAGAAAGTGCTTGCGATAGACGTCTTTGGGAGAGACCAGAGAGGTGAGATTTATCCGTTCATTCCATTGGATCAGCTCGTGGAAGTAGCTGCGGAACTGACGCAGGTGATCGTGAGACAGTACTATGCCAATGGATCGGGCGCCCGATACGAGCGTCTGTTCCGCGATGTCGAGGTCGTGTTCGTCAGTAGGCATGTGATAGGTTGGGGGCGTAGCCGTTGAACGTTAATATGCTAGTATAAGCGTACGTAATCGCGCGCGCGGCAGTGCATCATGCGTGCCGTGTTAGTTGACGAATGGTTTGGAGGAAGTAACAGACCTCGTGCGAATTCATGCTTCGTGGCAGGCGCCATCTTGAAACGGCTTCCGCCCTTCACTCTGGTACTACTCACGCTGTTGATGTTCGGGATGTCGTGTGGTGTTGTCCCCGACCCTTTCAATGCTAACCCGCCGCCTGAACCTCCCAAGCCCATACTTGTCACCCCCTCGTCTGGGTACGGCCCAACCGCGCAAGCGCCAAGGTCGCCCAAGTTTACCACGACCCGCCCTGTGCCGCCTGGCGCTGCTCCTAATATTACGCTGAGCCTGCCGTTGCCAAACACCGAGGTGTCGAGTCCCGTGCGCCTGGAAGGGCGGGCGAGCGTGTTTGAAGCGACGCTCCAGCTTTCCGCGAAGGATGCCCAGGGCAAGGAGATCGGCAAAAATCTGGCGACGGCAAGCGAGGGGGCGCCGGGGTGGGGAGATTACAAGATCAATCTTTCCTACACACTCACAGGCCAAAAACAAGAAGGGGTCATACACGTTTTTTCTCTGAATGCCAAAGACGGCACAGTGCAGGACCTGCTTGAAATTCCCGTCATCTTGCTGCCCAACCGCTAGTTCTCTCGGTCAACGCTCTCTTTAGCATCCCGATCATGCGCATCGGCATCGACGCTCGGCTGTTGGCGTACCAACGTGGGGGCACCTCTACGTACATCCGGCGGCTTCTCGAACGCCTGGGAAGTGTTGCGCCTGGGCATCAGGTTGTGGCGCTGAAAAGCCGCAAGCAGGCAGCGAGTGAGTTGCCCCATGGTCGTGTGGAGTGGCGTTCGTTGTGGACGCCTCCGCATCATGCCTTAGAACAGCTTGCGCTGCCTCTGGAGTTGCTGCCACTATCCCTTGATGTGCTTCACTCACCGGATTTCATCCCGCCTTTTTACCGCAGGTGTCCGTCCGTCATTACCGTCCATGATCTCTCGTTTTACCTCTTTCCCGAAACTAAGACCGAGGACGCTCTGAGCTACTACCGGCAGACCGAACGAGCAGTAAACAATGCTGAGGGAATCATCGCGGTTTCCGAGACGACGAGACAGGATTTGCAACGAGTGATGGGTGTCCGGCCAAGCCGCGTGGAGGTTATCTACCACGGTGTGGATGAGCAATACCACGTCCTGGAAGACAGAGCTGCGGTTGCATCATTCTGCAGGGCGAGGGGCCTGCCGGATAGCTTTATGCTGTGGGTGGGAACCCTTGAGCCGCGCAAGAACCTGGAGTGCCTGTTCCACGCCCTGGCTCTCGCATCCCCCAAACTGTCGCGGGAGAAACAACGACTGGTGGTAGTCGGCCCAATGGGATGGCGGTTTGAGGAGACACAGAAGCTCTACGAACGGCTCGGCCTGAAGGACAGGGTAATTTTCTTCGGCCCGGCTGAGGAAGACGATCTCGCACTGCTCTACAACGCGGCGTGGGCATTTGTCTTTCCTTCGCTATACGAAGGTTTCGGCATGCCGCCACTGGAGGCAATGGCCTGTGGCACGCCGGTCCTCGCCTCGTCCACGCCCGCGCTCCAGGAGGTGTTGGGCGATGCCGCTCTCTACTTCGATCCCCACCAACCGCAGGCGCTCTCGGATATCATCGTCCGGCTGGCAGAGGATGCCGAGTTAACCGGCAGCTTACGGAGTGCGGGACTCCAGCGGGCGCAGAGATTCCGCTGGGAGGATACCGCCCGCCGGACGCTTGAGGTCTACCGGAAGGCTGCCGGAGCATGAACATCCTTTTTATCACCAAAGACCCGCCGTGGCCGCCTATGGGTGGGGCGGGCCTGCGAGCCTATCATTTCATACGCGCGTTGGGTCAGCGGCACAGAGTATCGCTTATTTGCTACGCCACTGTTCGTCAGGAGCTGGAGCTAAGGCATGCTCCTGCTTTCTGGCAATGCGCCGCCCACGCTGTTCGGCCTCCGTCCGTGAGAAACCCCCTTCGGCGCGCTGTGGAGACGCTGTCCAGCGCTGTCCCAGATGTGGTGCAGCGCCATGCCTCAGCGTCAATGGCGCACCTGGTCGGTCACGTGCTGGCATCAGAGCAGTGGGACGTTGTGCATCTGGTTGGGTTGGAGATGGCCTCGGCTATCTTTCCCAACTATCAGGATGTCCTCGCAGAAGGTCGCTCCAAGCTGGTCTTTGACGTGTTGAACGTGGAGCACCTTCTGCAGTCCCATGCCTCGGCGGTGGCGCGCCGTCAGCTCTCAACCTTGCCTGTTGGAGTGTATAGCTGGCTCCAGAGCCGCAAGCTGAGGCGCTACGAGGCTTTGGTATACCGTGAGGCAACGGACGTGGTCGCGGTGTCACCTGAGGACCGCGTGGCGCTGGAACGGATTTTGCCAGACCGCAGGGTGACTGTGGTGCCGAACGGCGTGGATACCCAACGGTATCAACCCAGGGGAACCCGTGGAGAAGACTCGCCTGTGGTTCATGGCGGAGAAAGGGAGCAGGCGGAACTGCTGTTCACCGGCACCATGGACTACAGGCCGAATGTGGATGCGACGCAGTGGTTTGTGCGGGAGATCTTGCCGCAGATCATGGTATCGACGCCAGAGGCGAGAGTGACTCTGGCAGGGCGCAATCCTACATCAGCGGTCTGGGACCTGGCTGGCCGGCATGTTCATGTTACCGGACAAATCCAGGACGACCTCCTCTATTTTCAGAACGCCTCCGTGTACGTCCTGCCGATGCGGTTTGGCGGCGGCAGCAGGCTGAAGCTGCTTCAGGCGATGGCGTGCGGACTCCCGATTGTCACCACCACTGCGGGAGCGGCCGGTGTTGCGGTGAAGCACGATGAGCACGTATGGATAGCTGATACGCCCGATGAGTTCGCGAAGGCAGTGAGCGAGCTTCTTAAGAACAGCGGCATGGCGCGCCGCTTGGGTACGGCCGCGAGGGCACTCGCACTGGAATATGATTGGAGCATAAGCACACAGCTCCTGGAGGACCTCTACGCTAACTCGCCGGAGCGCACTCTCTTGGGAGACCCACCAGTATGATGGCGCGCGGGAAAAGGGCCGCGGTCTGGGCGCTCTTGGTAACCTCCTTCCTGGTTTTCCCAGCATACGTGAGCCGGAGCCAGGTCTCAGGTTGGCTGGAGGCGGCGACCGGCGAAGCCGATACTTTTGAGCAGCTCAAGGGCTTGGTGAAGGCGTTCCGCCAGCGCCCGTTACGCACCGAGGATATGGCTGCCGTGCGTTTCGCCGGAGTCAATCCCTTTGGTGCAAACACCTTCTTTGAGCAGGAGGTGGAGGAGTCGAAGCTGCGCCGCAGCATGCAGCTGTTGCGCGAGGCCGGCATCACCTGGGTACGCCAACAGTTTCCCTGGGACAGGATCGAGGTCAACAAAAAGGGTGACTTCAACAGCCAGTTTGGTTCGACGTGGGCACAGTACGACCGCATCGTTACGCTGGCCCAGGAGTACGGTATTCGGATTGTTGCGCGGCTGGACATACCGCCTGATTGGGCACGGCGGGATAACTCGGAACGCCGCAGTCCTCCGGATAATTATCAGGACTACGGTGACTTTGTGGCGGCCGTGGCGTCCAGGTACAAGGGCAAGATCCACCACTACCAGATTTGGAACGAACCGAACCTTGTCGCAGAGTGGGGGAAGACTCCGAGTGCTGAGGATTACGTGCGCCTTTTGAGGACAGCCTATCAGCGGGCGAAAGCAATCGATCCTGGCGTGGTCATCCTCTCCGCGGCTCTGGCGCCCACCCTGGGGACGCCGGACGGCCTGAACGAGAGCGACCTCACCTATCTTCAGGCGATGTACGATGCAGGTGGGGGAAACTTCTTCGACGTGCTCTCCGCGCAGGGTTACGGGCTGTGGACCGGGCCCGGCGATCGGGTGGCTGAGCCCGGCCATGTGAATATGTCACGAGTGCAGCTCCTGCGTGAGGTCATGGTGCGCAACGGCGACGCAGAAAAGGCCATCTGGATCAGCGAGCTTGGGTGGGACGCGGTGCCTCAAGACTTCACGCTGGAGCCGCTGCTGCATGGACAGGTGACGGAAGAACGGCAGGCGCGTTATACCGCTGTGGCGCTGCGCCGCATTCAAGAGGAATGGCCGTGGGTGGGAGTGGTCTTCTACTGGCACTTCAGGAAAGTCACTGACGAGGCACGCAGAAACGAAGAGTTCTATTTTCGGATGGTCGATCCCGATTTCACCATCAAACCGGTCTATGGGGCGATACAAGGGGTGGCTAACCAGCCGCCTACGGTAAACTCTGGGTGGCGACAGAATGATCATTATGCCTTGCAGTTCAAAGGGGTTTGGCGGGATTTGCCGCCGCCGCAGGGAAGTCCTCTGGGGCGGACAGGCCCCCGGCTTTCGGCGACGGCGGGGAATACGCTGGAGTTACGGTTTCAGGGCACCGGCCTGACGCTGGTGACGGCGCGAGGACCGGCCGCTGGCCAGGCGACGGTGTCAATCGATGGCTCCGGGACACGGGCTAACATGCTCCCTTCTACAAGTGGGCGCAGTCGGACACTGAACCTCGCTGCGGACCAAAGAGAGGCGATTGCCTTGGCGCCGCTGGCGCTCGGCCTCGATAGCGGCAACCATTCTGTCTCTATCAAAACCCTCAACAATGGCGATGTGGTAATCCACGGGGTCGTCGTCTACGGAGCCGATTCGCCGTGGAAAGACCGAGTTGTGGCAGTTGCGCTTTATGGCGGCTCTGTGCTGGGACTGGTCGTGGCTGTGCGCTCCTATCGGAGCCGCTCCCCCGGTGAGGAGTAGTCGAAAGAATGATGGTCTCGGTAGTGTGCACGGTGCTCAATGAAGCCGGTTCGCTGGCCGAATTGTTGAAGAGCCTGGCAATGCAGTCGCGCGCGCCGGATGACGTCGTCATTGTCGATGGCGGCAGCACAGACGGCACCCTTGATCTGCTGAGACGCTACGTCAGCCGACTGCCGCTCCGTGTGATCGAGTCTCCCGGCGCAAACATCGCTCAGGGGCGGAACACGGCCATCCGCGCGGCAATCGGCGAGGTGATTGCCGTGACAGATGCCGGCGTGCGAGCATCGCCTCAGTGGCTGGAGGAGCTTGTAAACCCCTTTGAAACGAGCGACGTTGAAGCGGTGGCAGGGTTTTTTGCTGCCGGCCCCCGTTCAACTTTTGAGATGGCGCTGGGCGCAACAGTGCTGCCCCTTGTGGAGGACATCTCCCCTGAACGATTTCTCCCATCCAGCAGGTCGGTGGCATTTCGGAAAGCCTTGTGGGAGAGGGTCGGCGGCTACCCGGAATGGCTGGACTACTGCGAAGACCTGGTTTTTGATCTGCGTATAAAGCGTCTCGGCGTGTCTTTTGTCTGGCGGCAGAATGCGCTGGTATATTTTCGGCCGCGTGGGAGTATGGGGGCATTTTTCAAGCAGTATTATCTCTACGCCAGAGGGGACGGCAAAGCTGACCTCTGGCTGAAGCGTCACATCATTCGGTATGCGGTCTATCTGCTGGCCGCCCTCGCGGTTTTGGCGGGCGCTGCATATCCCGTGTTGTGGGGAGCCGTAGGAATCGGGATTGCTGCGTACGTGTTTCACCCCTATCAGCGGCTCTCAAAGTCGCGGTCCGGTATGGGCGTGCAACAGCGTTTGGCCGCCATCGCATGGGTGCCGCTCATCAGGCTCACGGGAGATGTGGCGAAGATGTTGGGTTATCCCGTGGGACGCTGGTGGAGGTTTCGGCGGCGCATCGAGGGGCTGAAAAGCCCTATCGTGGGCGGATGTGGATGGCCGCCCATCGTCTGACCCCTAGTGTTTGCGCTGCGCTGCCGTCTGACGCAGCGATTTCAAGGTAGCCGCCGCTGCCAAAGAGGGCTAGCAGTTCCCCGACGCTTTTGCCATTGCTCTGGTAGGAAGACTCAAGTCCGCTTACCTCGCTTCCCCCAATTGAGATGATTATGTCCCCCTTTGGCAAATCCTCCGGTCTCACGTTGGTGATGAGGTTCCCGAAATTGTCCACATGAATCACCGTGCCTTCAACCGAGCCGCTCTGCCGCCTGTGAGGACGAGACATAGCTATGGTGTGTATTGAATCGAGCGCCGGTCCGAAGGCAGCCGGTGGAGCGCCGCGCGAGAGGTGCGCGGCCGCAGGCCCAAAGATATCCCTAGCATGGAAGGTCTGGCTGATCTCGGGGCGGAAGTATGCAGGATTTACGAGGTGAAAAGCGTGGAGGTTCGGAGGTAGGGGCGTTTCGACAATCGGCGGTTGCGAGCCGTTCTTGCTTTCCAGAACAGGCGCGCCCACTCCGTGTGCCTGTAGCACGTAGCTCAGGACACCGTTGTCCGGCGCGATGAAGAATCCTCTCGGCGTCTCAAGAAGGATGGCTCGTCGTTCTGTGCCCACGCCTGGGTCCACAACCACGACATGAATCGTGTCTTTGGGAAAGTAAGCGTGGCTCGTGCTCAGGACGTACGCCGCCGCGTAAATGTCCTGAGGAGGTATGTCATGGGTGATGTCGATGAGCCTTACTTCGGGCGCAATGCTGAGGATGACCCCCTTCACGGCTGCCACGTAGCCATCCCGCAGACCAAAATCGGTCAGGAGCGTGATAACTGTGGACATGGTGGCGTTGAACCGGCCATGAACGGGTTAGCGTGAGGCCCAGATGCGGCGGGTGTTCTTGTACCATTTGGTGACGTTTTGGAAGCGAGAACTGGGGTCGAAGAGCACGCCCAAGGACATGCCTTTCACGGCGCGGTCAACTGCGTAGAGGTAGCCAGGGTGATACAGCGGGACGCTGGGCATCTCATCGGCAAAGAGCTGCTGGAACTGGCGGTAGAACTCCCGCCGTGCGCCTGCGTCTACAGTGGTGCGGGCCTTTTCCAGAAGCTCGTCGACCTTGGGTTGTTTTAATGCCGAGACGTTTAACCCGTCCTGTGTGTTTTGCGAGCTGTGCCAGAGTGAATAGGGATCAGGGTCAGCGCCGGGGTCGATGCCGTACAGGATAGCATCGTACTTGCGAGGTATCAGGAAGTTCTGAAGCAGCCCTGCGGTCCCGCTCGATGCGGTTTGGGGCCTGAACCCTCCCTGTCTGAGCTGAAGGCCCAGCGCTTCCGATGTGGCCTCCCTGGTTTTGTCGTTGTTGGTGAACAGGTAGAAGGTTATCTCCTTCCCGTCCTTTTCCCAGGCGCCCGATCCGTTCTTTCGCCAGCCGCCGTCTGTCATGAGTTTGCTGGCCTGCGCGGCGTTATATGCCGGCCTATCGGCATTGTCTACATACGCCCAGGAGCCAGGCACAATTGGGCCTGTCGCTGGGATACCAATGCCCCCCAGCGCCGAATTGATGAGCTGGTCTTTGTCTATGCTGTATGCCACTGCCTTGCGGATATTCTTGTCGCTGAAAGTCGCTGAGCTTGTGTTAAGAAACAGGACGGAGTAACTGGCTCGTGGAAGAATATGGGTGTTTAGTCCTTTGTTTTGTTCGATCTTTGTGAGCGTCTCTGCGCCAAGGGACGGGCGAAGCAACCCGCCCTCCAACTGATTGGTGGCTAGGGCTGCGGCGACGGTCTGATCATCCTTGACGAAGCGCAGCACGATGTTGTCCAAGAGTGGGCGTCCTTGGTAGAAGTCCTTGTTCGCTTCCAACGTCACCTGATCGATACGGGCTTCCTTCAGGCGGAACGGCCCTGCCCCCACGGGGTTGACATTGAACTCATGGGTCGCCAGATCCTTGGGATCGACGTCGTTGAGCAGGTGACGGGGAAGAAGGCCGACGGCAGTGTATGTCAAAAATGGCGCAAAGGGGGTATCCAGGGAGAGCTGAATCACCGTATCGTCCACTTTTTCGATGCGCACTTTTTTCCAGAGCGCGGTGACGTCGGGGTCGGCCTGGGTGCTGTCAAGCTGAAGCAGACGGAAGGTGAAAAGCGCGTCTTCAGCAGTCAAGGGCTGGCCGTCGTGCCATTTCAGGCCGGGGCGTAGCTTGAAGCCGAAAATCTTCCCATCATCACTGACTTCCCAGGATAATGCGAGGTCGGGAAGCACGGAGCCATCTTTGTCGATGCGGGTCAACCCTGCAAACAGGAGCGCGGAGAGGTCTTTGTCAGGATCGTTATGGGCGGCAAGAAGCGGATTTGCTGCAATGGGGTTACCGGCAATACCTTCAGTGAATGTGCCGCCGGTCCCGGGCGCCTCGCGGGTGGTCATGAAATAGAGAAGGATCGCGGCGGCAACAACCACTACGATGCCTCCCCCCAGAATGGCAGCGCTGTTCCTATATCCTCGTCGATACATCTTGTTGGGAAACTATCTGAACTGTGGGGATTAAGGCAGGGCTGCTCGCGCGCTCATGAGTGAGATGGCGATGAATATGGCAGCAAGGACAATTGTACCCCGGAAGAGGTACTTCTCGATACCACGACGGGTGCGAAACATGGCTCCCTGGGTGCCGAAAGCCCCGCCGAACCCCGACCCGCGGCTTTGCATGAGCACCACAGCAATGAGCACTATGGAAACGAGAATCTGGAGGACAGCAAAAACGGTCTGCATGGTCTGTTCCTTACCTGAACGTTACGAACTTGCGGTCACGAGCTCGCGGGGAGTTTCCTGCGTGGAGGGCTCGTTCGGAGGGTTGGGGCCAAAATCAAAAATATCAAAGAGCGCATCGCTGAGCTTCGCCGGATCATGCCGGAGTGGGTTTGTCGGATCGACAATGTCCTGGGTCGCTATGCGTACGCCGGGAACACCGCGGCCCGCAAGGGTCACCGGCTTCGCGTCCCCGTCGGCCGGGACGGCCCTCCGAGCCAGGTCGTGTATGAGGATATGATGGAACAAACCCGGGCCAACATGTCGTAGGATGGTCTCCGCATGGTCCTCCACGGTGAAGCCGTCTGTTTCTCCGGGCTGCGTGGCAACATTGCAGACATAGACCTTCACCGCCCTGGAGCGCCGTATCGCCTCGGTGATGCCGTCTACCAGGAGGTTGGGCATCACGCTGGTGAAGAGGCTGCCTGGCCCTAGGACAATCATGTCGGCGTCCAGGATAGCCTCCACTGCTTCCGGATGCGCCGCAACGCCCGGCGGGTCAAGATGCACCTTGCTGATAGTTCGGCCAATGCCTGGGATATTGGACTCGCCGCGCACCATTTCCTGTTCGCCCACGTCTGCGGTGAGCACCACGTTTTCCGAGGTTGAGGGAAGGATCTGGCCACGGACTGCCAGCACCCTGCTGGTCTCTTTTATAGCCTCTTCAAAGTTTCCCACGACGCCGGACATGGCAACGATGAAGAGATTGCCGAAACTGTGGCCATATAAATCAGAACCTTCACTGAAACGGTATTGCATCAGCCGCGTCATGAGTGGCTCGGCGTCGGCCAGAGCCGCGATGCAGTTGCGGAAGTCGCCCGGCGGCAGCACGCCCAGATCTCGCCGCAGTCTTCCAGAGCTTCCCCCATCATCTGCTACCGTGACCACAGCGGTTAAGTTACTTGTCTGTTCCTTTAGCCCCCGCAAGAGCACAGAAAGACCGGTGCCGCCGCCAATTGCCACGATCTTCGGCCCGCGGCGGCCATAGCGGTGCTGGTAGACGATGTCCACAAGGCGGTCGTCTCGTCCGGTCCGAAAGGCGGATAGGAGCGACTTGTTGAAGCCCCAGACGCCGATAGCAATGGCGCCAAGAGAAAGGACCACAAATAATAGGCCTCGCCAGACACGAGGGATGAACTGCAAGGTGACATAGTAAACCAGCTCGGGAAAGGTGTAGTTGACGTAGATTTCACGGAGGAAATAGCCGACGCCGAGGCCGAAGAGTGCAACGCCAAAAGCCATCAGAAGCAGCCAACGTTTGACGTGCATGCCAGGGTATAACCAGGCCAGGAAACTCAGGTTTCTTTGGTTGCCGGTGCGAACCTTAGCTTTCATTCCACCTCTGCTGCCCAACATTGCAGGTATTATATAGCAAAGTGCAGAGACTCGTTATGACGCAAGTTTTTCCCTCAGTAGCGGGGTGACCACCCCGGGGTTGGCGCGGCCCTTTGTTTCCTTCATCACCTGGCCCACCAGGAAGCCGATGGCCTGCTGTTTTCCGGCGCGGAAATCCTGAATCGCCTGAGGATTCGCCGCAATGACTTTTTCCACAATGCGAGTTAGCTCGTCTGCGCCGCTGATCTGCACAAGGCCCTTCTGCTCGACAATGGCCTTTGCGGGTTGTCCTGTGGTGAACATCTCTTCAAACACGCTCTTTGCCGTGGTCTGGCTGATGTTGCCCGTTTCCAGCAGGTCTATAAGCTCAGACAGACCATGAGGTGTGATCTTGGCCTCTTCAATCTCCAGATTGTTCGCGTTCAGCAGGCGTGATAGCTCACCGATACACCAGTTCCCCACCGTTTTTGCCCGTTGGCTTGTTGCCTCAGCGCCACCGGCAGACCCCACGGCGACAGGCTGTTTCACCGCCGTCTCAAAGAACTCGGACATGGCACGGGAAGCGGTGAGCGCCTCGGCGTCGTATTTCGACAGGTCATACTCTTGGATGAACCGGTCTCGTCTCGCTTCGGGCAACTCCGGGAGCCGGACGCGGATGGCCTCGACCCATTCCTGCGACAGCTCCATCGGCGGCAGGTCCGGCTCCGGGAAGTAGCGGTAGTCGTGCGCCTGTTCCTTGGAGCGTTGCGAGACCGTGATGCCCTGGTCGTCCACCCAGCCGCGTGTCTCCTGGACGATGCGCACACCCTGGTCCAGCAGCTTGGTCTGCCGTTCCACCTCATACTCCAGGGCGCGGAAGACGGAGCGAAAACTGTTCATGTTTTTGACTTCCACCTTGTTCCCGTACTCAGGGTCGCCCTTGGGCCGCAGGCTCACGTTTGCGTCGCAGCGGAAACTGCCCTCCTCCATGTTACCCGTGGAAACGCCCAGGTACCGAACGATGCGGCGCAGGGAGATGAGGTACTGCCGCGCCTCTTCCGCGGAGCGCAGGTCTGGTTCGCCGACGATCTCCATCAGGGGAACGCTGGAACGGTTGATGTCTATGAGGCTGTACGTCTCGAAGCCGTTGGACTTGTGGGTCAGTTTGGCGGTGTCCTCTTCCAGGTGGATGCGGTTGAGCGTTGCCAGTTTGATCTGTCCATCCACCTCAATGGCGAGCCAGCCGCCCTTGCACAGAGGCAGATCAAACTGCGATATCTGGTAGCCCTTCACCAGGTCCGGATACGGGTAGTTCTTGCGGTCAAACTTGCTGTGGAAGTTGATCTCGCTGTGGAGAGCAAGCCCCGTCATCACGGTGTATTCAACGGCAAGCTGGTTGATAACCGGCAGCACGCCGGGCATACCCATACAGACCGGACACACGTGCGTGTTTGGGGGGGCGTTTTGGTAGTCGGCGCTGCAGGCGCAGAACATCTTGCTCCTGGTTAGGAGCTGCGCATGCACCTCAAGACCGATGACAGTTTCGTACTCCATAATGGCGTAAGGTGAGTATAACAGCCCGCGATTATTAGAACAATAGTTGCTGTGCCCTCAAGGTTGTGGCATGGCTTTTTCCTCGTGCGACGGCACTAGCGTTCTTCTAGGAGCGTGAAAAGGCCTGTCTGACGTTCGGCCGATGGCGGCTCGCGTGATGCCGGAGGCGCGGGAGGAAGTTCGTCAGCCCTGAAGCATGGGCCTTGCACGACCGCGTCTAACAACCCTTCCATCGCAGCATATTCACTGACGGTAGCTTCGAGAACCCAGAGCAGTTCCAGAAGTTCGGTGGTAAAGTCAATCGTCCAATGTTTGGGACGGATATCGTCAAGCGGAGATGACTTCCGGCCTCCTCCGGCCTTCATTCGGTACTTGAGCCACGACTGAACCACTTTTAACCCAGAGACCTCGCACTCATAGACTTGTGCAGCGACCGGCGAGAACTCGCCCGTGCCGACTCGGAGCGTTTGTCTCACTGGATCGTAGGAGTAGCTCTCTGGATATCCTTCGGCATCGCCTGGGACGGGCCTGGTAGAGCGTGCATCCCCGCGAGGCAAATCACCCGGCTTGTGACCATTGGGGACGAAACGCTCCCCATACGTATTCAACCAGAGAAGTCGTGCGCCTTTCTCTCTAACCGCTGCGAAAACCGCGGCATCCTTGGTTATTGGGACGCGAAGCTCTCGAGTTTCGAGTTCCTCTGCATAGCGGCGCGTAAATCCGGGCTGGGCTAGGGTGCCATAGACATAAGCAAGAAAATCTTCGGGCGTGACTTGTAAACCAAGAGCTTCGCTCAACGTCTCCAGCAAGCCCGGGAGAACGTTTGGTTCGGTCGCTTGAGCATCACGATAGAGAGGCACTACATCTTTTGCACCGCGGCCCGAGAAATGATCCAGGTCCGGTAGCGCTGAGCACGCGGTCACGGCAGGGCCTATTCCTATCGGTTTGGTTAGGAGGCTAGTTAGATAGATTTGGCGATCGCTGTGGGAGGCCCAGAGGTCTGGGCGCAGGAAGTCACCTAGCCTGCTGTCTGCTAAAATCCATTGTCGGTCGAAAGAGCGGTAGCCGTAGGGCCTAATGACTGGCGCGGGCGCGCCCGCAGGCAAGCTGCCTAACACTGGTTGCCGTTCGCGAACGCCGAACAAGCCCGGATAACTCCCGCTAACTTTGCGGTCCCTGCTCTCCCTGAAAGTTTCAGCCCTATTGCGAGCGGTCAGCAGGCCCCGCCACCGATTGATGAGCGTCTGTCGGTCGGGGCCGATGGGCCATGTTCTTTTAAACTGCACTCCGGAATGCTGCCAGGGGAAGATGTCAGTGAGCAGGGGCCAGTCGAAGTACAACCCGGCTCCGGAGGGCCTAAAAGGTGCTTGCCATCCGTCGGCGCAATCTTCCCACGCCAGGCTTGCAAAACTGCTGACGGTCTCCAACTGTGCCAATTTCTCCGCACGGGTATCGCCGCTGATGCGAGCGAAATGTACCTTGGCAGGAGTGTCCCTGTCGACATTGTGGTACCGGGCCGCTATCGCTATCGCCACCGGTGTCTGTATGGCAAAGACGTTTTCGCTCTGCCGCGTCCCGCGCCCCTCACCACCTAAATCCATGATCCAAATTTCATCGCAGACGCGGCGCATATGCTCCCGCAAGCCGCAGAATGCGTCCCCGTCGATGTAGCTGGATGCGGTAATAAACGAGACAACGCCGGGCCCTGCCGCAGTCTCGTGCTCGAACACCTTCCAGAGCGCCCAACGCCAGAAGTAAATGTACAGGTTGTAAAGGTTCTTAATGTGTACCCCGTGCCTAGCGTCGCGGGCCGGGGTCACAAAATCCTTGAATATAGCGTCTCTGCCGTCACCGCTATCGCCCCAACGAACCCAATTCCCGGTTTGTGCTCTGTTGGTGTCGTCAGCAGCTTGATGGCGGTCGTAAGGCGGGTTACCCAGACACACGATAACCGGAACATTCGCCTTGACTTCAAGCGCCCTGCGGTGCTGGTCGGCTATTGGCTGTAGATAAAAACCCAACTGCGGCGGCTGAGCCGTGGGGCTTTCAAGAGTGTCAGTAAGGTAAATGTGGCTCCCTCCCTGGGGCAACTGAGCTCCGACACCCGTTAGCGCGCGACTAACGCGAAGCTCGGATACGGCGAAGGGACCAACCATGCTCTCAAATCCGTAGAGGTGCTTCGCCAAGGCCGTCGCATGCCCAGGGACCGCACCAGGTCCCTGGCGCGCTTCCATTTTGGCTAGCGTATGGTCGATCACGCCGAGAAGATAGGTGCCTGTCCCAACTGCGGGGTCCAATGTCACAACATCTGGGTCGGCAAATCCGAGGGGCTTACCCAGCCGGTTCTCCAACAAGTCGTCAACCAACCGAACCTGTGCATGAACAACCTCGACTGGTGTGTAGTAGGCGCCGGCGTTCTTGCGCAGCTTCGGGTCATAGGTTGCTAAGAAGTGTTCGTAGAAGTAGAGCCAAGGGTCGGCCGGCCAGTGAAGCGCTTGCGGCGGGACTTCGCCAATCACGCGGACCAACAAGTTTAACGAGGCCGAAATCTCAGCTTGAGCGCCGGGATCAGTGAGAACTCCTAGCGCCCTCGATAGTAGGCTGTGCCCGGTGCCCAACACTGCCTCTGCGCTAGCAACACTAAGTGGTTCGGCTCCTTCGCTTCTTGCAAGCAGCAGAGCAAACGTCACGGTTTGGGCGTAGGCATCGGCGAACTTCTGGTCGTCAGCCTCGGGGAAGAGGAGGTGCCGCCAGTCTCTCGCTAGGTCTAACAGCGGGGAATTGGCATGTTTCAGCGCGTCTGCTACATCGTCGCGCAACATCCGACATAGGGGAGCAAGAAGGTCCGCTAGACCCTTAGGGCTTCGCGGTATGATCGGTTGCCAGGCAAAGAAATCTCTGAGGAGGCCTGACAAGGCGCGGGCATCGTTAGCAGCGACGGCACTACGCCCCTCTGTCGCAACATCACCCGATAGCCGGACTAGGGGCCGAGCAGCCTTCCCATCGCGGTACAAACCCCAACTGCTCCCGTCGCTGTAGAGGATATTAGGCAAAGCCTGGAAGCGCTTCCATTGCTCCTTATTGTGTCCCGAAAATCGACTCGGCGTCGCGCCTATGCCGGGAGCCTTTAGCTCGACATATCCGGCAAGCAGTCCATCAACATGGACGGCATAATCCGGCTTTCCGAGCCGGTCGGCAAGGAGCGTCTCACCAATGCATACGACTCTGTGCGACAGAACCTTGCCGACTTCGCCCATGAGAACCTCGAACGGGCTGCGCAGCTGTTCTTCCGGCTCGCCGTGGGTCAGTTGACCCATCTTCGACGTGACCGTTTGGGCAAACCCCTGAAATGGGAGTAGGATTGTGTTGTCATCAGGCATAAGTCGTCCCTTTTGCTTAGTGGTTACTGTGCGTCTGTAAAAGCCTACTGCCGCCAGCAGTATCGCAGAGCGGTGGCCACTGTACAACCCGATGTACTCGTTCAGGTGATCCGTGACACTTGCTCCTTTTCTTGGAAGTACGTGTGATCCAGGAATTGTTGTGGGGTGGTGAGATACCCGAGCGCTTGATACGGCCGCACCGCATTGTAGCGGTGTTCCCAGTCCACCAGGGTGGCTTGGGTGGTAGGCATATCCAAGAACAACAGTGATCTCGTTCAGAATGATGCGTGACACTACAATGGTGTCACTATGCACATCAAAAGTAGGCTTGCACCAGGAACGGTTTTTCTCGGGAACGTACCCACTCTTTCGAAAGGAGCAAAGCAG